>Ga0326728_10001017_pt1 | contig 102261 bp, 102 predicted proteins | sample MB3enrmetagenome_FD_207602 | JGI IMG/M metagenome (GOLD analysis project Ga0326728, IMG submission 207602) | Lab enriched peat soil microbial communities from McLean, Ithaca, NY, United States - MB31MN | ecosystem: Environmental > Terrestrial > Soil > Wetlands > Peat | place: USA: New York... | reverse complement strand
ACCTTTGGGAGCACCGCCGCCCCCGCCCCTGGGTCCTCCCCCCGTTCCCTATCCCCCTCCACCGCCCTCTTCGCCAGAGTCGGTCGCGACCTCCACGGGTCAGCGATCCGTTTGGTGGGGACGTTCGGGGGGTGTCGTGTTGCTCGTCACCGGCATCTTGCTCGGGTCGGGTCTCCTCATAATCGCGTTCCAGGCCTTCGCGCTCTCGTCCCTCCTGTCCAGCATCCTCTCCGGCTCGCCCCCGACCAGTGCGAGCTCCGCCTCCTCGTTCAGTTCCATCCTGACGGCCGGCGGCCTGGGAGTGGCAGCCATTGGCGTCGCGGTGCTGCTCGCCGGCCCGGGAAACTTCCTCCCGTATCTTCAAAAGTCGAAGACCGCGAAGGAGTACGCCGGTGGCGGGCTCATCGTGGCGGGTCGTGTGATTCTCGGCGTGGCAGTGCTCTTGAGCGCCCTCTTTATCGGGTCCGTCGCGGGGGACATCACCGCGAGCTCATCGAACTCGACCGCGCCCAGCGTCGGGTTCCCGGCGCTCCAATTCTCGATTGGATCCATCCTCCTCTGCCTCTTCGTAGGAAGCGTGCTCGGCGTCATCGGTCGGTCGCTCCTCTCGGAGTTGCGCGCCCGTGAGCGTCGGATTCCGCGGAAGGAAATGTTCCAGCGCATCGCAGTCTACACGCGAGTGGCCGACCGCGTCCTGTTGACCATTGGAATCATCCTCGTGGTCCTCGCCTTCTTCATCTTCTTATCGGGCGATCTCATCGACGCGGGCAACCTCTTTGGCGACGGGTTTCTCCTCTTCGCGGGGTGGGGATTCGTCAGCGGCGCAAGCGAAATGTTCCACGTGTTCGCCTACGCGATTCAACCCGTAGTGGGACCGAATGCCCCGTTCCCGGGTCCGGCCGGGTTTTCGACGTGAGCTTTGGCTGTCCCTCCAGAAATCCCCGTCGCGGGATCGAAGAAGGCAGCACGCCCAACACGTTGCGTTCTCATCGCAACGAGTGAGTGGCCAAGGCACGCCCCGACGGAGGTCACGTTCTGCGGGTACCGAGTCCCGCCGCTTTCGAGTTCAGCGGATCCGCTCGAGCGAAAAAGAACCGAGGATGAGGGAGTGGGGGGTCGTCCGGCATTCGACCCAGTCCCGGGTCTGGACTTCTCCGAATCCCTTCACCGATAGGAATGTGTGGTCGCGATCCTGTCGGAAGACGATCGCGCCGTCCATTCGGCTCAGGATGGTCTCGACCAGCGTCTCGGAAAGCGCTCCGCGTTCGAGGGAGTACATCGCGAGCGCAAGCCGAGGCTTGAGGGCACCGACGACACTTTGGAGGAATGAGAACGAGGACCGGTCGTCGCCGTGAACGAGCACCGACGAGAGCCCGAGGAACCCGACCCGGAGGGTCCGCGGTCGGCCTTCCTCGAGGGAGTCCACGACTTGGACCAACTTGGTTAGTAAGGTCGCTCGCTCGTCCGATTCCGGGACGACCGTCCGAGGGACTTCTGAGGCTCTTCCAGGTTCCGAGGCATCGACCCATCGAACCATGCCCGTCTGCTCGTACTCATGGAACTGTGGCAGAATGACGCGGAGGCTCTGGGCAATCTCGGAAGGAGATCGCACGGCCGTGACGAGGATCGCCGGCTCCCCGCGTTTCAGACCCTCGGCGATGAACGCGTAGAGGACGACCTCTTTCCCCACCAACGCGTCGCCGAGGAGCGCCACGTGGCCGTTCGGCGGTAGGCCACCTAAGAGGAGGTCGTCGAGCCGAGGGGTGCCTGTCGGGAGTCGCTCCGGGAACCGCCGGAGAACCGGAGCGGCAAGAGTCTCGGGAGTCGCGGTCCCATCCCCGGTAGCGGGGGGAGGCCCGCTCAGGTCCGTTCGGAGCCGCTGAAGGGTCCCTTCGTAGAGAGCTCGGTTCCGCTCCGGGTCGACTCCCATGGCTCCCCAGAAGTCCCATCGGTCCAGAACCAGGCACCGGGCTTCGGACGTCGCCCGCACTTCCGCGGTCCGGGGTTGGTCGACCAAGAGCGCCGCTTCCCCGAAGAACTGGCCCGGGGCCAACGAGGCGACCGCCCGTCCGGATTGGCGAACCTCGACCGTTCCGACAAGGAGCAGGTAGAGCCTCAGCTCCTTCTCTCCCTCCCGGACGATCGTCTCCCCGGCGCGGAATGACTGAGTGCGTCCGACCGCAACGATGCTTTCGAGTTGGCTCCGCGTCAACCCCGAAAGCAACGGGACGCCACCCAGCATCGCCACCAGTTCCGACGGCGTCGCGTCGGTCGTCATCTAAGGACGGCACCTCCATCGACCCGGGGGTTATATGAGTGTCCGACGCCGCCCAGCCTCTCGGGCAAGGGGGGATCGGAGGAGCGGACCGAGGACGTGGATGAAGGGGGCACGGTCTTCCGTTCGAACGGCCCTCAAACAAGGTTCATCTTCTTCAACAGAACCGGGAATCTCGGATCGGTGCGTACCCTCTCGAGTTGAGGATCCAGCCGCCATCGCTGAAGGGCGATCGTGTGCTCCGCCACCGTCCTATCGAGAAGCCGAAAACAGTCGTCAAGGTCCCCGAGTTCGGCATAGACATACGCGATACTCAGTAGGTCGGGCGGGGATCCCGGGATCGATTCCTCGCGCCGAAGGAGGGTCCTCGCCTGCTCTTTCTCTCCGGAAAGTGCGTGCAGGTTGGCCTGGGCAATCGACCTTGTCCGTGGCTCCGGTTCCAATTCGATGTACCGGTGGAGTTCCTGGATAGACGCGGTGACGTCCGATCGGGCGAGGGCGTACCGCGCAAGGGCGAAATGGTACCACTTCGAGTCGGGTTGTAACTCGTTGAGCCGCTCGATTTTGGCGTGCGCTTCCTCGAGCCGGCCACGCCAAATCAGCACGTGTGCCAGTTGATTGATGTTCAAAGCCCAGAGGGGATCGGCGGCCTCGGCCAGCGTAAACTCCTGGAGCGCTTCGTCGACTCGTCCCTGATCTCCTAGGAGGGCCGCGTACCAGTTGTGCGCGAGGGAATAACTCGGATTGAGCGACAGTGCCAGTTTGATCTCCCCTTCCGCCTCGGCGTATTCGAAGTCGTCCCACAGGAGCAGCCCCAAGGACGCATGGGCTTCCGCGAGGTTCGGGTCGAGTTCGATCGCGCGCGCGGCGAGCCGTCGGCCCGCTTCGTCCAACTTGGCCCGGGGGACGCCGGCGAACCACCAGCCGGTGGCACGAGTCACATCGGCCAAGCCGGAGTGGGCCGCGGCGTTGCCCGGGTCCAAGGCGATGGCGAGCTCGAACTGCGCCTTCGCCGCCTCGAGCGAGTCCTTGGAGTAGTTGTGCAGGAGGGTGCGCCCCTTGAGGTAGGCCAAATAGGAGTCCGGCCGTACCACCGGCGTCGCTCCCAAACGTACCCCTTCCAACGGCCTTAGCTCAATCTTCAGAGCTTCCGCCACTTGCCGTGCGAGTTCTGTCTGAACGGCGAAGATGTCGTCGAGTTCCCGGTCGTAGGTCTGCGCCCACACGTGACTCTCGGACGCTACGTCGATCAACTGCGCGGTGACCCGTAACTTGTTCCCTGCCTTTCGGACGCTTCCCTCGAGAACCGAGGAAACACGAAGCTCCGCGCCAATCTGGGAGACCCGTTTGGAGGTGGACCGGTACGGCATCACGGACGTGCGAGCGATGACCCGGAGCCCCCTCAATTGAGACAGGACGGTGATCATCTCCTCCGTGAGACCTTCCGCAAAGTACTCGTCGTTCGGGTCCGGGCTGATGTTGGAGAACGGGAGGACCGCCAGTCCCAGGGGTTCGGACGGTCCGGGCAGGGGCACCGGCGCCGCCCAGGGGAGGACGACCCGGTAGACCACCAACGGGTACCGCACGTTCTTGAGTACTTTCGGCTCGAGCTTCTCGAGCTTGTTCGGAATCTTGCGTCGGACCTGGATGTAGACGGCCTCCGAGATGCAGATGCCTCCGGGTTCCGCCAGCGGTTCGATCCGAGCGGCGAGGTTCACCGAGTCGCCGAAGATGTCGCCGCCCCGTTCCTCGACGTCCCCGAGGTGAACCCCGATGCGCAGTCGGATGGGGGTACCGTACTCGCCCGCATTGCGTTCCTGCAGGCGCTGATGGATGGCGATCGCGCATTGGACCGCGCGCAGGGCACTGTCGAACTCGACCAGGAATCCGTCCCCGGTCGACTTGATTTCACGTCCTTGATGGGCCGGGAAGAGCGGCCGAACCAGCTCCTCCTGCTCCCGCAGCAACTTCAGGGCGAGCGCTTCATCCGCCTGCGCCGACGCGGTGAACCCCACCATGTCGGTGAACATGATGGCGGCGAGTCGCCGCTTGGAGGCCACGGCCGGGAAACCGCTTCCGTTAGATTAGGTCCCGGTCCGATCGGCACCAACGCCCATCGGTTCGAAACGGGGGAGTTCCCAGAGAGGGGACCCATCGCGACTGGGGTCTTCGCTCGGGATTCGCGAGCCGGGCGGATTACTGGGAAATCGTACCCTCGACGCGCTTGTGGGTCACGGGGTGAAGGCCGCACTCCTTGGCACCGTTCTCCCACCACCATCGGCCGCTGCGGGGATCGTCACCGGGCGGAACGGCCCGCGTGCACGGTGCGCAGCCGATGCTCGGGAACCCTTGCGCGTGAAGGCGGTTCACGGGCACATGGTTCTCTTGGACGTACTGCATCACGTCCTCCCAGCTCCAGTCTGCGAGCGGGCAGATCTTCCAGATCCCGCCCTGGGAAGCGTCCCGTCCGACCTTCTCGATCACGGACCGCTCGGTGGATTGGTCGCGTCGCAGGCCCACCACCCACGCCTCGGCTCCCTTGAGGGCCCGGGCGAGCGGACGGACCTTGCGGACACCGCAGCAGGCCTTGCGGTTCTCGACGGATTGGTAGAACAGGTTCGGCCCGTTGCGAGAAACGAGCTCCTCGAGCTCCGGGCGGTCCGGCTCCATCACCTGGATGGGGATCCGGTATCGGTCGTGGGCCTCCTGCATGAGGTCGTACGTCTCGGGGAAAAGGCGGCCAGTGTCGAGAGTGAAGACGCGGATGGCGTCGCTCCCGCCGGTCGACTGCCGGGAGAGCATGTCGAGGAGGACCATGTCCTCTGCGCCGAAGCTGCACGCGAACGCGGCGCGGCTCCCAAATCGCTCTCGCGTCCACGTCAGGAGTTGCTCTGCCGTTTGGTCCGCCAGCTCTCGGGCGGAAGGCTCGACCGTCGCCAAGGGTGGCCGCACTACGCGGTCGAGTACTTAGCTACATTGGGGGCGTTCGTCGGATCTCCACCGAGCGAGAGCGTGGGAAGGGTGTTATCGAACTCGCGGAGCCAGGAAACGGCCGAACCAATCCACCGTTCTCTCCGCCACGGCCTCGAGCGCCCCGGGCTCCTCGAAAAGATGCGATGCGCCGGGGACGACCACCAGCTCGCGAGCACACCGGAGGAGGGAAAGGGTCCGGAGATTCCAGGCGTGGACCGGAGCGTCATCGCCCCCGACCAGGATCAGCGTGGGGCAGCGGATGTCGGGTGCGGCCGAATCCCCGAGGTCCGTTCGCGCTCCCCGCAGCACGATCGCAGAGACCTGATCCGGTCGAGCGGCGGCCGCGATCATGGCCACGGCGCCGCCGGTGCTCGCACCGAAGAGGCCGAGGGACGATTCCCGAGCTTCCGGTTGCGACCGCAACCAGTCCGTCGCAAAGAGGAGGCGCTCCGTCAAGAACGGAATGTTGAACCGATGTTCCGCGGTCCTCTCGTCCTCGCGCGCCTCGGGAGCGGAGAGCAGGTCGAGGAGCAGCGTCCCGATCCCCCGCCGGTGAAGTGCTTCCGCTACCTGCCGGTTGCGAGGGCTTTGTCGGCCGCTCCCGCTCCCGTGCGCGAAGACCACCGTCCCGCGCCCCCGGGTCGCGGGGACGAGGTCCGCGTCGAGGTCGACCGGACCGGCAGGGATCCGTACGGCGCGCGCGGCGACTTCCACAGGTCCTGCCTCGAGGGTCACCGAACGGGAGGACGAGAAGAAAGGGTTTCGGAAGCGGCCGAACCGGAGGAGGGGGCCCCGGGGACCTTGTGGGATCCCGACGCCGGAAGCTCAGGAAGCCGGGAGAGTACCGATCGGACGAGCGCGTACACGGCGAGGAACGCGACCAGCCCGCCGCTCATCGCGACGAGGAGCCCGCACGGTACAAGGAGGACGGAGACGACGGCGCAGAAGGCGGCGAAGCTGAACAGGCCGTACTGAAGGCCGCCGAGGAAGGCGAACACCGGCTGCGGTCCCTGTCGAGAGTGGGTGAAGATCACGAGTGTGATCGTGAACACGGGGATCGGGCTCAAAAGCCCGCTCAATCGAGCCCCCAGGTTCTCGGCCACGGTGGTGATGACGAGGACGAGGATAGCCGCCGTCAACATCCGGAGAGGGATTTCCCAGCGCGGCGTCGATGTCGGGGCGACCGGTTCGTGCCGGCCGGGAAGGAACGCGAGAACGACCACGATCCCGAGCACGGCGCCGATCCCGCCGAGGACAACGCTCTCGGGGGCCTGGCTCAACAGGACGGTGGCGACCACGAATCCGATGGTGGCGATCCCCAGACACACCGGCCACGAGAACCGCACCGCGGAACGAGCGTATCCGAGGGCGAACGCCGAGAGGGAGATGATCCCGAAAAGCGCCCCGAGGGCCGCGGAGGCGGCGAACGAGGTCCCTTCGGTCAGGACCAAGAGGAAGACGATCGTGCCCGTGTTGATGGGCAGCGCGACGAGCCAGCCCGCGGCCCGGTGACCGTAGCGGAGGGCGATGAGACTGACGAGGCCGATGAACGTCGGGGCGATCGCGACCTTGAGGAGAAGCAACTCAAGGGTGACATCCAATTCCGTCGACCCCTTTGTCGCTAGAGAAACCCCCTAATAGCCCGGCGGTCCCAGGGCTCCCCGGAGACGGGCGACCATGGCACGGCCGAAGGGGATCGTTCCGAGGGTTCGACGGGGCACGCCCCCGAAGGAAAAGGCACAGTGGCAGAAGACCTACCAGCGTACGCCCTACGACCAGCTTCCCTGGTTCGAGCCGGGACCCAGCGCCTCCCTCCGGATCGCGGCGGAGGAAGGATTCCTCCCGAGCAAGGGAACGGTCCTCGACATCGGTTGTGGAGCGGGCTCGAACCTCCTCTTTCTCGCCGAGCGGGGGCTTCACGTCCGCGGGATCGACCTATCGCCCGGGGCCGTCGCCGCCGCCCGGGCCCGGGCCGAGGAACGGCATCTTATCGTGGACGTCCGGGAAGGGGACGCCCTCGCGCTCGACCTTCCCGACCAAAGCCTCGATGCGGTGAACGACAACGGTTGCTTCCACACGATCCCAGTTTCCCGACGGGGGCGGTATGCATCGGAGGTCTTTCGGGTCCTGCGTCCCGAGGGCCGGTTCGTCCTCTCCTGGGTGGCCCGGGAACACGTGTGCGAGTGGGGCCCGCCGCATCGACCCTCGTTGGCGGAGGTCACCACCATCTTCGAGCCGAGGTTCCTCTTCGCCCGGACGGGCTTCCGGCCCGAGACCCCTCCAGATTACCCCGCAGCGTACTTCGCGTTCCTCGTCCGTCGCTCATCTCTCCAGCCACCGCGCCGGTAAGCCGAGGTATTGTACTCCTCCGCGCTGGTTCGAGCGGTGACGACCGAAGTCGTCGTGATCGTCTCGGAGAGCGACCCGGTGGCGCGAGCGGTCGCAGAGGAGTGGGGCCCGCTTCCGCCGGCGGAGGGGCATGTCGATGGGGCCGGGGTCCGGATGCTCCGGGATGGTATCGTGCTGGTCCGGCGACCCGGCCCTCACATCCATGACGAGAAAGTGGACCTCCGCCTCCCGAAGCCCCTTTGGGAGGATCGGCCGACCCTCATCTTCCCCTCCATCCACAAGAGCGAGCGGAACGTCCCTTGCCTCACCGTGCACGCCCTGGGGAACCCCGGGCCGAAGGCGGAGTTCGGCGGTCGACCCCGGACGTTCGTGCCGGCCGACCCGCTCCGGATGGTGAGCGCTCTCCGGCTGCTCGACGAGGGCGCCGCCGCGTTCGGCATGAACGCAACGTACGAGGCGACCCACCACGGTCCCGAGGTGGACCTCCCGGCGTTTTTCGTCGAGATCGGGTACGGGGAGCTTCCTCATCCACCCCGAGAGGCCGTTCGGCTCATCGCGGAGGTGATCCCCCGGATCCGCTCGGCGGCCGGGGAGAAGGTCGCGATGGGGGTCGGGGGGGGCCACTACGCTCCGCACTTCACCGAGGTCGCGCTTCGGCGGAGATGGGCGCTCGGCCACATCCTGTCGCGTCATGTTCTCGAGGGGATCGACCGGGCGACGGTCGTCCAGTCGTTCGAGCGGACGACGGGGGCCGAGGGCATCCTGTTCGCTCGTGCGGAGGACGCACGCCATCCGGCGTTTCGCGAGGTCGCACCCCGGCTGCGAGAACAGGACGCCCCTCCCCGCACCGAGGGAGAGGCGGGCTCGTCTATGGACGCCGCTCGTTCGGCTTCTGGAACATGATCGCGCCGGAGCGGTAGACCGCCTTTCCCAAGCGGACGGCCTGCGTCGAAGCGACGCTCGGGGACCGCTCGGCCAGCATCAGGCTCTCGACGATCTGGCGGAACAGCGCGCTCTGGTTGATCTCGGGGTGGCGGTCCAGAAACTCGCTCTCTTCGGGAGTGATTGTGATGTTCTTCCGCAACATGCTGTGGACGAGGGCCTCTGGCTTCGCGCGGCTTGCCATGCGACCCGGAACCGCTTACACGTATATGTGCGTATTGGTGGTTTCGAACGACTGCGGCCCGGCCGAGGCGTGTCCCTGCGTGCGACCTTCTCCCGGGCGTTGAGGGAGAATCACTTCAGGAGACCCCGGAAGCGCGGTTCCCGCGCCCCGCGCGAGCGGAGGGACCGGCGAGGACCGTCACGGCCTGGCGGCGGTCCATGGTCTCTTCCGCGGCGGCGCGCACGTCCTTGACCCGGACCTCCCGCAGGAGAGCCGGCCACTGGAGAAAATGGTCGGCCGGGAGCCGATGGTAGGCGACCTCGATCGCGAGCTCGTGCGCGCGCGCCGTCGACTCCAGGGAGAGGGCGATGTCCCCGATCGCGCTCTCCCGGACCTCTTGAAGCTCCGAGGCCGAAACGTCGTGATCGGCGATCTGGGCGAGCTCCCGCGCGAGCAACGCGACCACCTTCTCGCGGCGCTCGGGCGCGGTCCCGGCGGCGAGCGTCCAGTACCCCCCGAAGCGCATCGCCTCGATCTCGCTCGAAGCGTGATAGACGAGCCCATGCGCTTCGCGGATCCGCCGGAACAGGCGGCTCAGCTGGGCCGCTCCGCCGAGGACCTCGTTGGCGAGGAACGCGGCGGGGTACCGCGGGTCCGAGCGCGAGATCGCGCCGGCCCCGACCCGGATCTCGACCTGGGCGCGGCCCGGTAGCTCGAGCGGGATGGTTCGAGCCTTTCCCGGAAGGACCGGCGGGAAGCGAAGCGAGGGCCCCCGCTCCGACCGGAAGCGCGAGAAGCAAGCACGGGCGACCGTCTCGACCCGAGAAAGACGCGCCGGGGCGGTCACGATGAGGAGCGCGTCCCCGCTCGTGTACTGGCGCTCGTGGAAACGGAGCAGCCGGTCGGTACGGATCCGCCGCACCGAGCGTTCGTCCCCAAGGCCCGTCGAGCGGTAGGGGTGCCCTCGGGGATAGATCGCACGGAGGAGCTCCCGGTCGGCCCGGCTTCCTGGTTGGGCGAGCTCGCGCAGCTGCCGCTCCGCGAGCTGACGACGGACCCGTTCCACGTCCTCCGGGGCGAACCGGGGGCGCGTCACGACCTCGGCGAGAAGCGCGAGCAGCTTCTCCCAATCGGCGGCCGGCCCCCAGATGGAGACCTCGGCCGCCTCGGGGTCGCAATCCGTGGAAAGGGTCGCGCCGGCACGGTCCAGGAGCCGGGCGAGGGCGAGCCGGTCGTACGGGCCGGCGCCGCTCAGAAGGAGCTGGTTCACGGCCCAGGCGGTTCCGCTCTCGCCGGGCGGGTCGAACCCCCAGCCGGCGGGGCCGATGTACGTCGCGGAGAAGCTGACCGCCCCGGCGGGAGGGCTCTGACGGACGAGGGAGAGTCCTTCCACTTCCCGCCCGTACTCGAGCCGGAGAGGGTCGTTCGTCCTACTCACTTCCCGTCCCCCCCTTCGGTTCGTAGTGGACCACCACGCGCGCCTCGGGTTGGAAGAGGGCCCGGGCCTGGTCCCGGACCTCCCGGCGCGAGACGCGCAACAGACGTTCGTACAGTCGGTCCTCGAATGGGAGCGAGTCCAGCGTCGAGAAGTACCCGATGCGGAAGGCGACGCTCGTGGCCCCCTCGTACGCGAGTGCGGCGCCCCTCCGGATGCGGGTCCGTACATCGGACATCTCCCTTTCCGAAGGTCCGTCTCGGGCGAGCCGCGCGACCACGGCCTCGAGGGCGCGCTCCAACCGATCGCCCGAGACCCCGTTCGCGGCCTGGGCCTGGACCGTGAAAAGGCTCGGGTACACACGGGGGCTCCAGCCGCTCGTGGCCCGCACGGCGAGTCCTTTCTCCACGAGCGCCCGGTAGAGGCGGGCCGTCGGGTGCTCGCGGCTCCCTCTCCAATGAAAACCTCCGGAGAAGAGCCGGCTCTCCCCTCCCAGGAGAGTATCGAGAACGAGCGTCGCGACGGTCCCGTCGTCCCGGAGCGCCGGCGACCGCCACCCGACCTGAACATAGGGGGTCGTCCCCGGTCCGGAGAGCGTCGCTCGTCGCTCGCCGGAGGGTGGCGGCTCCACGTCGACGACCTCGACATCGCTCCCCCACGGGGGAAGGCCGGAGAACCGACGACGGACCTCGACCTCGATGGGCTTGGGGTCGAAGCCGCCGGCCACGACGAGGACCGCGTTCTTGGGCCCGTAGAAGCGTCGGTAGTACTCCCGCAGCTGCTCCGCGGTCATTCGCTCGATGTCGCGTCGACGGCCGAGGGCGTCCCATCGGTACGGATGGGCCCGGAAGGCGAGCTGGTAGAGCTCCTCTTCGACGCGAAACTCCGGCCAGTTCTCGTTCCCCTCCCGTTCGGAGTGGATGACGGATCGTTCCCGGTCCACTTCCTCGTCGGTGATCGCCGCTCGGGTCATCCGATCGGCCTCGAATGCGAGCGGAAGGGAGAGATGCTCTCGGGGGACCGTAGTGAAATAGGCCGTGAAGTCGGTGTCCGTGAACGCGTTGAGCACCCCACCGACCCGCAGGACCGCGCGGTCGATCTCCCCCTTCTTGAACCGAGGCGACCCCTCGAAGAGCATGTGCTCGACCCAGTGCGAGGCGCCGGTGATTCCGGGGTGTTCGTTCTTGGAACCGACCCGATACCAGACCCAAACGCTCGCGGTCGGGCTTGTCGATTGAGCGGCGAGAAGGACCCGAAGCCCGTTCCGCAGCGTGAACGACCGGACCTTCGGCCGTCGGACTCCCCGGTGGGGCGTCATCGCAGGGGTGCCAGCGTCTCTCCCATATAACGCGCCGCCCGCTCGAAGGGTCGTTCCCGCGAGCCGCCTAGCCCTCGGGCACAACCGTTAAGCGAGCGGTCCGACCATCGGGCGCCGTGCATCCAGCGCTCCGACTGGTGCGCGCGGGCAACCTCGGCGTGTCGTTCCTTGGAACGGTCGTCGGCGGGCTGGTCGCGCGGGGAGCGGGCATCGCGGTCCCGCTCTCGCTCTGGCTCCTGCTCGTGCTCGCGGGCCTTTCCACTGCCTGTGTGACCGCGGGAGGGAACGTCCTCAACGACCTATTGGACCTCGAGGGCGACCGCACGAATCACCCCGACCGCCCCTTGGTGACCGGGGAGGTCACGGTGCCCACCGCACGGAGGGTCGCGGTCGGGCTGTTCGTGGTCGGGGTGGTCGTCGCCGTGCCGGTGGTGATCGAGGAGCCGCTCGTCGGTCTGATCCTTGCCGTGGCCGTGGCTCTTCTTCTCTCCTACGAGTTCCGGTTCAAGAAGGTCGGGTTCGCGGGGAACCTCGTGGTGGCGTTCCTCACCGGTGCCGTGTTCTTGTACGGGGGCGCGGCCGCGGGGAACGCGCTCGTGCTCGTTCCCTTCGGGGTGATGGCGTTCCTCGCCACGCTGTCCCGGGAAGTGATCAAGGACATGGAGGACCTCGCCGGGGACGTGGAGCGGACCACGCTCCCGAAGCGCTATGGTCTCGCGACCGCATCGGTCGCCGCCCGGGCCGCGATGGCGGGAGGCATCGCGTTCAGTCTCGTCCCCCTCGCGTGGTTCGTCAACGTCGTCTCGGGGGTGGGGATTATCTACGTGGTTCTGGTCGGGGCCGCCGACGCGATCTTCGTGATGTCGATCGCCCATCTTCCCGAGCGGTTGCACTACGAGCAGACGATGAGCAAGGTGGCGATGACCGTGGCCCTGGTGGCGTTCTTCGCGGTGGCGTTCCGGTGATGAGCGTTCCTCCCCTCGGTCGTGTCGAACGGTACCTCGCGGAGCAGCTTTCGGGCGGCCCGCTCCACTTCACGTTGATCGACCCGGACAAGTCGCCGGGGGAGAAGGCCGCGGCGGTCGCGCGGGGCGCGGTCGCCCTCGGAAGCCACGTCATCCTCCTCGGGGGCTCGACGGGGATCTCGCGGGATGTGATGGGAGCCGCCGCGCGGGCGATCAAGGCGGCGGTGAAGGTCCCCACCATCATCTTCCCCGAGGGCCCCGGGTCGCTCACTCCGGACGCCGACGCGGTGCTGTTCATGAGTCTGCTCAACTCGCGCAACCTCGACCTCGTGATCCGCACGCACGCGAGATCGTCGACGACCGTGCGCCGGATGCAGCTCGAGGCGATCCCCATGGGGTACCTCGTGGTCGCGCCGGGGATGCGCGTGGGGGAGGTCGGCGCCGTGGACCCCGTGGCGCGGGACGACCTCGCGGGGGCGACCGGCTATGCGCTCGCCGCGGAGCTTCTCGGGATGCGGTTCGTCTACCTCGAGGCAGGGTCGGGGGCTCCCTCCCCGGTCCCGGCCGATATGGTGCGCGCGGTCCACGACGCGATCTCGATCCCGCTCATCATCGGCGGAGGGATCCGTTCGGGCCCGGAGGCAAAGGTCTTGCTCGACGCCGGCGCCCGTGTCCTCGTCACCGGGACCATCACCGAAGAAGAGGGGTTGGGAGATTCGTTCCACGCAATCCTCGAGGAGGTAGGTCGGGCCCGTGGCCGGTGAGGCACCTTCCCCGCCCGAGGGCGACTACACCGGCTTCCGCTGGGGACGAGCCCTCTTTCGCGCCCCTTCCCCACCGGTCGCGTTCGGGCTGATCGCCCTCGCGGGCGCGGCGCTCGCGGGACTTCTCTGGTACCCGAACCCGACTCTGTTCGTCGAAGGGTTCCTCCTCGTCGGCTTGATGCCTCCGATTCTCGCATCGGCCCTTACGCCGCCCCTCTGCGCGGCGCTCGGCGGGCGGTTCGAGTTCCACCGGAGCGTCTTCCTCTCCCTCTCGGTCCTCCTCCTCGCGGTGCCGCTCGCAGCGCTCTGGCGTCTCGTGCTGGTCTTCGACCCCTCGGCATTGCCGGGCACGGCCTACCTCGCGGTGTTCCTGGTCGGCCCGATGTTCTGGTTCCGCCATTCGAGCGTCTACGGGGTGGCGCGACCCAATCACAGTCGAATGCTCTTGCCGTCGCTCTTGCAGCCTCTTCTGTATCTCCTCGGGGTGTTCCTCCTGATCCCCCCGACCGTCCTCCTCGTCGAGATGGCGATGGTCTTCCTCGTCTTCGGCTTCATCGCTTCCGTCGTTCTCGTGCGTGCCTCCGACCGACCGATCCGCCGGGAGTTCGGGCTCTCCGGCGTCTCCCTGATCCGACCGCTCCTCGACCACGTGAGCGAGCGCGAGGACGAGGCGGCCCGGACGCTCGAGGCGTTCTTCCTCAAGGGAGCGATCCCGGGGAACGTGGTGGCCCGGACGGTCACGTTCTCGAAGGACGGGACGGTGAAGGCGACCCTCGCGCTCCCCACGGTCCACCCCGGACCCTTCGCCGCCCTCGGCTCGAGCGACCTTCCGCGGAAGCTCACGGAGAAGCTGGGCCCGAGCGCCGGGACCGTCCTCGTGCCCCATACGCCGTGCGACCACGACCTCGACCTCGCCACGGAGGAGGACGTCGACCGCGTCGCCTCCGCCCTCCGCGAGCTCCTCGCCGGGGGGATCTCTCTGGGCCCGGCCCGGGCGAGCCCCCTGGTCTCTCCCTATGAGGGGAGTTTCGCCCGAGCCCAGCTTCTCGGAAACGTCGTCCTGGTGGTCCTGACCCAGGCCCCCCAGCCGACCGACGACATCGCGTTCAGCGTCGCCGACCGGATCGTTCGAGAGATCGCACAAGAAGGAGGTCCGCAGGTGGTCCTCGTCGATGCGCACAACTCGTACATCGAGGGCCAGGGGGACATTCTCTACGGGACCCCCGATGCCGAGAAGCTGGTGGGGGACGCGAAGTCCGCCGTGCGAGCGGCCATGGCCGCCGCCCGCGACGGGCCGATCGAGGTCGGCACTGCGGTCCGTGAGGGGTACTCGATCGGACGCGACGGCATCGGACCCACCGGATTCCGAGCGCTCGTCGTCCGCGCCGCGGGAACCACCAGTGCGTACGTGATCATCGACGGCAACAACTTGGTCGTGGGATGCCGCGATCCAATCGTGCGGGCCCTTCTCGGGAAGGTCGACTCGGCCGAGGTGTTCACGACCGACAACCACGTGGTCCACGAGGTCGACGGGGGGATCAACCCCGTGGGGGAGCGGTACCCGATCGGGTCGCTCGAGCGGGAGTCGCTCGCCGTCCTCGACCACGCGCTCCAGGACCTCGCACCGGTCGAGGTCGGGTTCGGGGAGAAGAATGTGCCGGACGTGAAGGTCCTGGGACCGGGCTACACCGCACGGCTTTTGACCTCGCTCGGCGACACCCTCTCCATGTTCTCGCACATGCTGCCGGCGACGCTGCTCCTCCTCCTCACGAGCTCTCTCGTGGTCGTTCTCGCGTTCCGCTGAGGTTCGATGACGACCTCTCCTCCCCTACCGGAAGCGGCCGGCCGAGCGATCGGCAGCGAGGCAAGCCTCCGACTGCTCGCGCAGCTCGTCTCGATTGCCCCCACGAACCTCGAGGACGTCGGGCACGGCCGGTGGGAGAAGCCGAACTACCTACGGGCCGCGGACGCGCTCGTCCGTGCGGCCCGGGACGCCGGCCTCTCGACCCGGGTCTACGACCCGATGGTCGCGGGCGACGTGGAGGGGGATTGGCACGGCGCCCCGCGACCCAACGTCATCGCGGAGCTCGACCGGGGGGCCCGAGAGACCGTCCTGATTCTCGCGCATTTCGACGTCGTCCCCGTTCCCGCCGAGCAGCTGAGCCGATGGAAGAGCCCCCCCCACACCCTCACGCACCGTTCGGACGGCCGCCTCTACGGACGGGGCGCGAACGACGACCTCGGAAGCGGCATCGTCTCGTCGATGGCGGCGCTCACGCGCCTCGCGGCGGACCCGAACCTTTCGAAGAACGTGCGCCTCATCGCCTGTTGCGATGAGGAGACCGGAGGCGAAGGGGGCGTCGAGGCGATCAAAGCGCACGATGCGCGCCTTTCCCCCGAGGACCCGGAACGGATCCTCCGAGGCGACGTAGCCCTCATCCCCGACGGGAGCCCCGAAGCGACCGGGGGGTCGAGTGGGGTCGCGTTCCTGGACGCTTCGTTCTCCGGTCCGACCGAGCTCAAGGACGTCCTCGCCTACGGGGAGGCGCTGGTCGACCTCCACGAGGTCGTCCGACGCTGGCGTTCCGCCTATGCGTCTCCCGACTGGCCGAATCGCCACGCTCCGGAGCCCGTGATCACCGGCCGAGCGAGTGTGACCTGCTTTGACGTCTCGGACGTCCCCTCGACCGAGCGAGGGGTCCGGCTCGTGGCGGCGCACGCGGAGACCGACGCGGCGAACCAGATCCCCGCGGCGGTCACCCTCCTCTTCCGGGGCGACCCCGCGGAGCTCCAGACCCTCCCCTCCCGTCTTGCGCCGCTCGTCGTCGCGCCGTTCCGCCTTGCGCCGGCGGGAGCGAGCGCGCTCGCCGTCCCGAACGGAACGCTCGCGCTCCAGCTGATCGGACAGGCCGCCCATGGCGGCTCTCCGCACCTCGGTCACAACCCGGTCCCGGCCACATTGCGTCTCCTTCGGGCGGCGATCGAACGGGGAGTCGTGGACGGCCGCGCGAAGGGCATCGCGACGTTCACGGTCGACATGAGGATCATCCCCGAGATGGAGCTCTCGGCCGCGCTGGACGAGGCGCTCCACTATGTCCGTTCGTTCATCAGCAATCGTTCGCCGACGGCGCTCATCTCAGCCCCCCCGGCTCGGTGCCGGGCGGGCTATGCGCTCCCCGTCGACCACCCGGCCCTCCTTCGCCTCGAGCGGATCCTCCACGACACCCTTGGCGCGAGCGGAGTCCATGGCGAGTACGGCGGCACCGATGCGAGCGCCCTCCGGGACCTCCTGACCCCGAAGGGCGAACCGCTCCCCGCGCTCGTCTTTGGCAGCATGGACCCCGAGTCCCACATCCACGACGCCGAGGAGAGCGCCGACCCGCGAAAGATCGCGGCGATCGCGGAGTCGATCGTCCGGTTCGTCCGCGAACCGTAAGGAAAGGGCACGCGCGTGGTGGACCCCTGGCTGTCCTCCCTGATGGCGGTCCTCTGGGTACTCACCCCGGCGTACATCGCGAACGCGCTCGCGACCCTTCCGCGGGGCCGGGGGCCACCGATGGACTTCGGGCGGACCTGGCCGTGGGACGGACGACGCGTCCTCGGTCCCTCGAAGACGTGGTCCGGCTTCTTGGTCGGCGGATTCGCCGCGATCCCGTTCGGCTTGATCGAGGCCGCCGTGATCCTGGCGGCCCCACCGAACTGGAAGCTCGTTCCGACGCTCGCCCCGAGCCTTCTCGCGGCCGTCCCGTTCGCGGCGATGCTCACCTTTGGGGCGATGACGGGAGACGCTCTCGGGTCGTTCGTGAAGCGTCGCCTCGGTCGCGAGAGCGGTTCCCGGGCGATCCTCCTCGACCAGCTCCCGTTCGTGCTCGTTCCGATCGCGCTCGGGTTCGCCTTCTATCCGAGCGTCTTCGTCCCGGTGTTCGTGAGCGGGTGGGGCATCTTCTGGCTCCTCGTGGTCACCCTCGGCCTCCACACGCTTTTCAACCGGATTGGCTACAGGGCCGGGCTGAAGAAGGTGCCGTGGTGAACGCTCCGGGAGTCGACAGCGGGCCCGGCCACACGGAGATCGTCCGTACCCTTCTCGATGCGGGCGCCGTGCGATTCGGGGACTTCACCCTCACGTCCGGCGAGAAGAGCGATGTCTACATCGACGTGAAGCGCGCCTGGACCGACCCGAAGCGCCTCGACCTCCTCGCCCGAGCGCTGGCCGAGCGCGTCGGCAGCGTGGACCGGCTCGCGGGGATGGAGCTCGGGGCCGTCCCCCTCGTCGTCGCGACCGCGCTGCGGACCGGGCATTCGTACATCGTGCTCCGCAAGGCGACGAAGGAGCACGGGACCCGCCAGCCGTTCGAGGGGGAGATCTCCCCGGGCCTCAAGGTCCTCCTCATCGAGGATGTCACGACGACGGGAGGCAGCACGCTCCGGTCCGTCGAGATCGTGCGCGCAGCGGGAGGCGTCGTCGACCGGGTCCTCGTGGTGGTCGACCGGGAGAGCGGGGCGGCCGCCCGGCTCGCCATGGTCGGGGTCCGCGTCGAGCCGCTCGTGACCCTCTCCGAGCTGCGCGGGGCTCGTTCGTGAGCGGGACCGCTCGAGCGGATGGGACGGTTCGATTCGACGACCCGTCCGAGGCCAGCCAGGTCTACGCGAAGGGGTTCTTCGGGACGCCGAGTTCGGACGGGGGCCTTGCCCTTGACCGGTACGAGGCGGTCTACCTCGCCGAGATGGGCCGGATCGACCTTCGGGGCGAGCGAGGACGCACGGTCGCTTGGCCGACGGTGTTTCGCCGCTCGGTGCGGGCCGACCCGGGGTTCGCCGTTCGGTACCTCGTCTACCGAGACCTCCGACAGCGAGGCTACGTGGTCCGGGCGAGCCCTCCTCCCGTAGCCTTCACGGTGCTTCCGCGAGGGGGGACGCTCCACAAGACTCCCTCTCGGTACTGGGTGGAGGCGATCAGCGAGAGGGTCCCGTTCGACCTCGGGCGCCTCTTCGACCTCGCGGACCGGGCCCAGACAGCGAAGAAACTCCTCCTGCTCGGCCTGGTGGACGAAGAGTCGGACCTCACCTACTATCGCGTGCGACGGCCCGCACCGACCGGAGCCCTGCCCACCCACCCTCTCTCCGCGCCGGCCGAGGGGTGGCTTTCCGAGGACCGGGTGACCGTCCACGATAGCGGGGCCGCCACCGAGCTCGGCAAGGAGCTCGCGTACGGAAGTCGTGTCGGGGACCGCTTGGAGCTGAGCCTCCTCGAGGCCGCCTACCTTGCCTCCGAGCACCAGCTCACCCTCCGGGACTCGAAGAGCGGACGAACGGTGCCTCTCGAGATGCTCGAGCGCCGGGCCCGCCGCCTCGACCGCCTCTTCTTCGAGCGGCTCGCCGCGTATCGCGAACTGAGGGACCGCGCCCTCGTGGTCAAGACGGGGTTCAAGTACGGCGCCCATTTCCGTGCCTATCCGAGGAGCCCCGAACACTCGCACGCGCGCTACCTGGTCCGGGCGGCACCGGCCACGCACATCGCGTCGTGGATCGAGGTCGCGGGGGGCATCCGTGTGGCCCAAGGGGTCCGCAAGGAGTTCCTGGTCGCCGGCGTGCACCCGGACGCCAAGGTTCGCTTCCTCTCGCTCGAGCGCGTTCGCCCGTAGACCGAAGGAACCGACCCCTCCGGGGAAGGTACTCTAACCCAGCTTCGACCCGCAGTTCGGACAGACGGTGGCTTCGACGGGGGAGATGGTGCCACAGTTGACACACCCCCGGTAGAACCTGGGCGAAGGGGGTGGGGCGGTCGGAGCGGCCTCGGAACTCGACGAGGTCGGTTTCCTGGGATGGTATGGAACTTCTCGGTTCTCGCGCGAGAAGGCCATCGCGCACGCTCCGCCCACGACCGCAAAGGCGAACCCGACCAAGCCCCCCGCCCCGCAGGCCAGACTGACGAGCGCGAGGACGATGGCCACGGCCCCGAGAGTCTCGCTGCCCTCGTCGGAGACCACGAGCAGGAGAAAGATGACCATGAGGATGATTCCGATGAGAATGCCCCCCACCCCGGGGAGGACACCCACCCAGGAACCGCCGAGTGCGAGGATCACCACGCCCACCGAGGCCTCGATCACGCCGAAGAGGAGGATCAGGAAGCCGCCGACCAATCCGAGGATGGTCCCGAACGTGAGGAACCCTTCGTCCGACATGACCGTCTCGGGACCGAGACGAAGAGACGGTCTTCCAACATAATCCCATCGTGCCGACCCATTTCGCGGCCAGAGCCCTAACGCCCTAAGGTCAGACGATCCGAGTACGTCCGAACGTAGGAATCCGTGCTCCCGTTTCCGATGGGCCGTCTCCGTACCCCGTTCACGAGAATTGCGCAGGTCGGTAGCTCTACTTTGCTTGACGAGGGATTGAACTAAGGTGCGCCGCACCAGTGCCTAAGGCGCCCCCTCTATGGCGGACGAAGATCGGGAGAAGCCAGTCGAGGACCCTTCTGTGCGGAAGGGCCTCGAGATGTTGGCCGAGCTCGAGAAGGGACCGTGGCCGAGTCACGTCTCCGAGCTCAAGAAGGGAACCTACCCCATCGAGGCCTACGCGAAGGGCCTCGGACAAGGGCTCCCGCCATGGTTCAGCGGTTCCGCCCGGATCTCCTGCGAGTTCACGGGGTTCATCGCGCGTCGGACCAAGGACGGAAAGCAGACCGAGCTTCACTTTCGGGTCTACCATCCCTCCGGGCAGTTCTATCGGACCGAGGAGCTTCGCAGGCTCCTCGATTTCGCCGACAAGTTCGGTCTCGGCTCGGTAGAGACCGTCGGCCAGACGGGGGATCTCATCGTTCCGATCCGGCCGGAACTCGCCGACCCGGCCGTCGACGAGCTCCGGGCCCTGGGAACGGACATCGGAGGGACCGGCGACTCGATCCGAGACTCGGCCGCGTGCGTGGGGCCGGCGATGTGCGAGTACGCGCTCTTCGACTCCCTCGCCGCCCGGGACTTCTTCTTCCGATATCCCGCGTTCTACGACAAGCTCTCCACGCAGCTCTTTCCGTTCAAGATCAAGCTCAAGTTCAGTGCGTGCCCGATGGATTGCGCCCGAGCGGTCCACCGTGCGGACTTCGGCTTCGTGGGGTATTGGGAGGGTGCTCCCGAGGTGGACCAGGCGGTCCTCCGGACGAAGCTCGAGGCGAACGAGGTCTCATGGAAGGGGCTCGCCGCCGGATGCCCTGCGAAGGCGATCCGATGGGACCCCGCGAAGCGGGAGCTCGTGATCGACGGGGCGAAGTGCCAGAAGTCGATGAACTGCATCCGCAAGGCCTTCCCGGCCATCCGAGCCGGACCTCAGCGGAAGATCGCCTTCATGGTGGGGGGACACTCAAAGGGCCGGTGGGGGCCGAAGATGGCAAAGCCGGTCGCGCTCCTCGATGACTATCGTTCGGCCGGGGAGTTCATGAGCCGGATGATCGACTATTGGTCGGACCGCTCCCCCCACAAGGACCGGCTCGGGGACCTCATCGTGAAGGAGGGGTTCCCGCAGATGCTCGACCGGTTCAAGGATTCCCTTCCTTCGTCCCCCGCGGGAAAAGCGGCCGGGGCGCCGCGAATCGTCACGAGTAGCGTGCTGAGCGAAGCGGAGCGCGCGGCGTTCGCCGAGTGGGCCGATGCCATCGCACGAGAGTACGAAGGAGGGGGCTGATGGCGGAGGTCGACGCAAGGAAACCCGCTCCTACCTACCGTCTCAAGAAGAACGTTCCTGTCCCGTACACGCGCAACCTTCCCGAGATCGTCCGCCGGAACATCGGCCACTGGGTGGACCGGAAGTACCACGGCCGGGGAATTGTCGAGCATGTCTCCGACACGGGCGACCATCTGTTCACCGTGAAGGCCGGGGGCACCCCGAACGTTCGATTCAGTACCGAGACGCTCCGCAAGTTCGCCCAGATCGCCGACGATCACGGGGTCGGTGCTCTTCGATTCACCCGCGCAGGCAGCATCGAGATCCTCGCCGAGAGCCTCGACCAGGCCCTCGCGGCGAAGACGGCGATCGAGGAGATCGGATTCTTCGTTGGCGGCTGGGGTCCGACCCTCTGGTCGGTCGGTTCCTGCACGTCGTACTTGACCTGCACGACCGCGGTCGTCGACGCTCCGAGCATCACGCAGGCGCTCTACGACCAGTTGGTTCCGTATTTCACGGGCGATATCCCGCTGCCCTCGAAGTTGAGGGTCAATGTGACCGGGTGTCCGACCGCCTGCGGGGGGCTCGTTGCCGATATCGTGCTGGTCGGTCACTACGGGGCCGCCCCATCGTTCGATCCGGACCGGATCCGCCTCTGCCTTCCCTCCAGCGCGAAGACGCTCTCCACGGCTACGCCCGAGGTCGAGATGGTCTGCCCCGTGAACGCGATCGAGTCGTTCGCGCGGCCCGACGGTTCGGTCGGGATCCGGATCATTGAGAAGAAATGCATCGGTTGCGGCCGATGTAAGGACGTCTGCGACCACATCACCTGGGACGCCGACAAGGTCGGGGTCTCGGTGCTGATCGGCGGAAAAAGCAGCAATACGGGGGTCGGTCCCACGCTCGCCCAGGTGCTCGTTCCCTGGATCCCGGTCCGTCCGCCGAGGTACCGGGAAACGGTCGCGGTCGTCCGCAAAATCCTCGACCTCTGGAGGGCCAACGCGAAGCCGGGGGAGAGGGTCGCGGACTATGTGGACCGGGTCGGGATGAAGTCGGTTTTCGAACAGCTCAAGGTGCCTGTCGGTCGGTGGAACCGCCCGAACCAGCTCCGCACCGGCTTCGGGGTCCGACAGTTCGTCTCGCGGTGATTCATGGACGCCCTCGTTGAGGTTGGCGTCTTCCTCATCCTCCCCTACGCCGCGGCCGCGCTGTTCGTGGGCGGAGTGGTCTGGCGGGTGCGCCAGTGGCTCGCCGCTCGGGCTCGCACGGGGCTCCGTTCCGTGGCCGTGGTGCCGAACACGTTCGAGTCCTCGGACGTGGCCCGGGACATTACGAAACGGGTCTTCGTGTTCTACACGCTTCCCAAGATGGAGGACGACCGGACGTTGATCGTCGGGACGATGATGTTCCATTACGGGATCTGGGTCGTCCTGCTCGCGCATCTGGGGCTGATCGTCCCGTTGCCGATCTCGAACCAGACCCACGCGCTGCTCGGACTGTACATCGGGGGCGCGGCCGGTCTGCTCACGCTCGCGGGACTCCTCGTCCTGACCGCACGGAGGGTCGTCTCTCCGTCCTTGCGTCGGATCAGTTTCTTCGATGATTACTTCGCGGTCGCCCTTCTGTTTCTCGTCATCGGCTTCGGTCTTCTCCAGACGTTGGTTATCCAGCCCGACTACCTCAACACCGTCTCCCCCTGGCTGGTCTCAATCCTCTCCTTCCATCCCAATCTCGCGCCGATCGCCGGGGTGGGGATCTTCACGATCCTGCACATTGCCGTGGCCCTCGTCTTCATCGCCTACCTTCCGTACGGGAAGATGGCCCACATCGTGGCCTACATGTTCAACCCGACGATCACCGGGCGGAGCGTTCGGGTGGGGACCGAGAACCTTGCGGCATCCTCCGCGGCCGCTACCCCGAGAGGGAGGTAGGTCGCGATGACCGGAGCGAGAGAGTTCCTTCGTGGCGACACCTCTTTGGTGGAGCCGTTCTGGGCGAAGCCGGACCTCCTCACAAAGTTGGAAGCGAAGGCACCCGCTCCCAAAGGAACCGGAAGCATCGTCTCCGACGTCCTCCGCGGGTTCCGGGACGAGGCTTCCCGGAACCGGAATGTCCTGCTCACCCTCGACACCTGCGTCCACTGCGGCGCTTGTCTCGAGGCCTGCCCCACCTTCCTCGCAACCGACGACGTCGAGAACTCACCGGTAGGCCGGGCCGACATGGTCCGGCGCGCGATTCACTCGGAGAGCTTCTGGGGTCGTCTCCTTGCGACCGGGAGCGGCCGCCACCGGCTCGATGAGGCCGGTCTTCGGCGAATCGCCACGTACTACCATCAATGTCTCGAATGCCGGCGATGCGCCACGATCTGCCCGTTCGGGCTCGACCAGGCCGACGTCACCCGGTCCGTCCGGTCGGTACTGATGGACCACGGGATCGCATCGAGGTACATCGCCACGGTCATCGAAACGAGCGAGCGCACGGGCAACAACCTGGGGTTACCTCCGGCGGCGATCCGGAACACGATCGAATTCGTGCGGGACGAGATCCGGGAGGAAACCGGGGTCGAAGTTCGGGTCAAGATCGACGAGCCGGCGTACGCGATGCTCGTCCCTCCCTCGGCCGACTTTTTCCTCAACCTCGAGACCCTCAAGGGGTACATGCTGTTCTTCCACGAGGCCGGGATCGATTGCACCTTCTCGACCGAGCACGCCGAGCTTGGAAACTTCGGCCTCTTCGTGGGGGAGAAGCACCTCGCCGTCGTGGGCGATCACCTTGTGGGCGTAGCGAAGAAGCTCGGGGTCCAGGTCGTCCTCGCGGGGGAATGCGGCCACGGCTGGAGGGCGTTCAAGCAGTACGTGATCCCGCGGCTCCGGGCGGAGGGGATCGAGGGGGCCCACGTCTTTCACGCAGTGATCGATGCGATCCGCCGAGGAACGATCCGTCTGGACCCCTCTCGGAACGGCGAGACCCGGTTCGTCTACCAGGACCCCTGCAATTACGCGCGTGCCGGGGACCTCCTCGACGAGCCCCGCTTCATCCTCGAGCGAGTCGTCCGAAACTTTCAGGATTCTCCGCACAATCGCGAGCGGACCTGGTGCTGCGGAGGGGGGGCCGGCCTCCTCACGGACGAACTGATGTCGCTCCGACTGGCCTACGCGACGCTCCCGTTCGAGGACGCGCGCTCCGTCGGCGGGCAGCAGATCGTGCGCCCGTGCGCGATCTGTAAGGCCCAGATGAACGCCGTCCTCCCCACGCTGAACAAGGCCGCGAAGACGAGTCTGACCTATTCGGGATTGATGGACCTTCTCTACAAGGCGATCGTTCCGTCCTCCCCGGGCGCTCCGGCTTCCGCCCCGAAGTGAGGAGCGGCTCGGCCGATCCTCTTCCTTTCGAGATCGCTCGATTCTCGACGACGCACGACCCGGTTCAACTCCTCGACAGGAGACCGTCGAGGACGGAGAACGTCGAAGGGTGGAGGTGGAGGTAGTGAGCGTACACATTCCCGATCTGGATCCCATCCCGCCCTTCGAAGAGGCCCGATCCCACGTCGTATTCGAGAGCGAGGTCGTACCGGCCGCGTAGTTCCACCCTCGAGTAATGGAATTCGTGTCCGTGAAGCACGGTGCCGCGAGGGGCGATGAGGGTGTCTCGCGTCACGCGCGCGGTCGCGTACCCGTGTCCGACCGGTCGCCGCTCCTGGACCGTCCGTCCCTCGATCAAGCCCACCATGTCGTGCTCCCCCTCGGAGGTCGCGATCGAGTCGGTGAGGTACATGAGGCCCCCGCACTCCGCATAGATCGTTCCCCCCCGGTCCGCGTAGTGGCGGACGGCCGCGCGGAGGGAACGGTTGGCTTCGAGAGAGGCCGCATACACCTCGGGGAATCCTCCCCCGATGACCAATAGGTCGAGCGGAGGGAGCGCACCGTCCTTCTCGGGGTCGATGAACCGAACGCTCCCCCATTGCTGGGCCTGTTCGATCATCTCGGGGTAGTAGAACGTGAACGGCCGGCCGGCGAGGAACCCGATCTGTGAGGTCCCATTCCTCACGGGAGACACCTCCTTCGAGGGCCGGAAGCGGATGGGGAGAGAGTTCTCCCGGGCGAGGTCCATGAGCCGGGGGACGTCGATGCGCGGGGCGAACCGGTCCGTGACGAGCTTCTGGAGGTTCGGGCTGCTCCCCTCGGCCGGAGGAACGAGCCCGAGATGACGGTACGGCATCGCCTCGGCCAGTTCCTCGTCCCGGGGCAGGATCCCGACCACCGTGACCCCTTCCGCCTCCACGACCGCGGTGAGACGGTCGAACTGCCGCGGGACGACGTTCGTGAGGATCGCGGCGGGGATCCGCACCTCGGGGTCGAACTGCCGAAGTCCTCGCACAAGGGCGCCGACCGTCCGGTTCGCCCGCTCGCCGTCGACCACGATGACAACCGGGGCGCCGAGGGTCTTCGCGAGGTGGGCCGTGCTCCCGAGTTCGGTCCGACCGTCGGGACTATCGTAGAGGCCGTGGTTCCCCTCGACCACGGCCATGTCGCGTCCCTGGGAGTAGCGATAGAACCGTTCGATCGTGGCGGACCCCATCAGGATGCAATCGAGCGTCCGACACGGTTCCCCGAGGAGCGCGGCGTGGTGGCTCGGGTCGATGTAGTCCGGCCCGTTCTTGAACGCGGTCACGCTGCGACCGGTGGCCCGGAGCGCCGACAGGATCGCAAGGGTCGCGAGGGTCTTCCCACCGCGTCCCTTGGAGGACGCGATGACGATGCGGGGAACGGTGAGCACCGCCTCCTCCCCGAGGGGGAGGTCCGATCGGTTCGTTTCCATCGCGTTCGAACCTCGCTCCGTCCGATGTTCTCCTCAGGGGCCCGTCGCGTTCCGTCGCGTACGGGGTCTCCCGCCGGCGATGGCCCGCCTTTCCCATCGTTTCGCGGCGCGAGCGAACTGTGAGGAACTCCAGCGCGCCTCCTGCAGATTCCAGTGGAGCGTATGCGCTCGAGCTGCCGTGGGGCCGATCACGAAGACGCTCGGGGACCGGAGGCGCGGGCGCAGTTGCTTTTCGCCGGCCTCTGCGAGCGTGAAGAGGACCGTCCGTTGGCGGGAGGTGGTCGCCCAACGGATGGCCGCGACGGGGGTGTCGGGTGGGAGCCCGGACTTGAGAAGCGTCCGCGCGATGCGGGGAAACGGAGCGACCCCCATCAGGACGACCAGGGTATCCGCGCTGTGCGCGAGCGCGCCCCAGTCGACCGTCTGGTGCCGAGCGGTCCGGCTCTCACGCCCCGTGACGATCGCCACCGAAGAGGCCCAGCCACGTTCGGTGACCGGGATCCCCGCGTACGAAGGGGCCGCGAGAGCGGAGGTGACACCCGGAACGACCTCGAACGGGATACGGTTCGCCCGGAGCGCGCTCGCCTCCTCTGCTCCTCGGGACAATAGGAAGGGGTCGCCGCCCTTCAGACGGACGACCTTCCGTCCGGCTTTCGCCTCCGATACGAGGAGCGCGTTGATTCGCGATTGAGGGACGCCCTTCCGCTCACGACGGCCCTTGGCGACGCGTACCTTCCGTACGGTCCGAGGGATCTGTCGCAGAACCTGCGAGCTCACGAGCCCGTCGTAGTACACAACGTCCGCGGTCCGCAGAAGCTCCTGGCCACGGATCGTCAAGAGCCCGACGTCGCCCGGCCCCGCGCCGACGAGGTAGACCCGTCCCCGAGCCATCGCTAGCTCGTTTTGGGGGTCGCGGACTTCGTGCGGGAGTACGCAGAGACGATGTGGCGCGCGGCGGCGACCGCGTCCTCGAACCGGCCCTCTCGCAGGAGGCGTCCGACGTCTCGGTTGCGAAGGATTCGGTAGATGGCCTCTCGGCGACGTTCGTGGGTCGGTATCGAGCGGAGGATCGAGCTTCGGATCCTTCCCTGGAGCCGGACCCGCGCTACGTCGACCGGCCGGATCGCGCGTTGCATCCGGTGCCGAAGGAGCACCGCCATCGCCGGGCTGTGCCCCGCGGTCGACACCGCGAAACGGATCGGGCCGGCCTCGCCGATCGAAGGCATCGTGAAGTCCGAACGCTCGGGGGTATCGTACACGTGGACCAGCGAGCCCGAGCGATGAGCCGCGCGGACGATCGCCTCGGTCTCCTTCCCGTTCCAGGTCGTCAAGAAAACGACCTGGGGCCGGCTCCGCCGGATGACCTCCACCGGGTCGACGGTGCGACGACCCTTCCTCCGCGCCCCGGTCCGAACGACATGGGCCCCCTCACGTTCCAGCATCCGAGCCCGGCTGCGGGCCGCTTCGCCAGTGCCTACGACGACCGCCAATTTCCCTCGGACCCGGAGATCGACCAGCATACCTCGAGCTCGAGAGGACGGGAAAGAGATGATGATTTCGCCGGGAAGCAATCCTTCGCCCGTCCTTCGTCCCCTCGGGTTTCGAAGGGTGACCCTACCCGGTTCCGTCGAGTGCCTCGGACCTTTGCGGCCGCAACCGTTCTAACCTCCGCCGATTCGGGGGGGCGACCCGATTGCCTTGGGTGAGCGAATGGTCGAGGAAACGAAAGTGAGCGTGCCCGGCCGCTTCCAGGTCTCTGGAGCGACGATCCTGCTCGATGAAGATGGGTTCCTTCAGAACCCGGAAGCGTGGACCGATGACGTGGCCCAATGGATGGCTCTCCACCTCCTCGGGATCCCGCATCTCAGCGAGGAACACTGGAAACTCATCCGGTATCTTCGCCAGTACTGGGAAACCTACGGGGTCTGCCCTCCGATCCGAATGGTCACCAAGATGACCGGCATCTCGCTCGAGCACCTCTACGAGCTCTTCTCGGACGGGCCCGCACACGGCGCGTGCAAGGTGGCCGGGGCTCCGAAACCGACTGGTTGCGTCTAGGCCGGCCGACCGCAGAGCGTGCTCACGCCCAGCTGAATTGGATGTCCGCCTGTTCCGCGAACAACAGGAAGTTCGCAATTCCGCTCAGTTCGACCCCCGGAATGAGGTCCTCCTTTCGAATATTGAACGTGCGGGCAGAGGCCGCGCACACATCGAGCTGGACTCCCTGATTCAGGCAGTCTGCGATCCGATCGCGCAACTTTCCGTCCAGCTTCTCGTAGACCTGCTGTTTCAATACCAGGGCCGAATCGAGGGCGAAAAAGATCTTCGTCTCGTACTCCATCGAACGGGCCACCAATGCGAACCCGAGCAACGTATCGAGTCGGGGCGTGTCTCCGGGGGACACGGTCGAGAGAAATGCAACCTTCTTGGTCGGGGCGGCGGACGAGTTCGCCATCCACAGGATAGCCGAGAACAACGGCCAAAGAGGTCTCGTCAACCGGGTTTGAGGAACCTCGAGCCTCCGGGCCGGTCGGAGACCCCCGCGTCTTTGTCGGGTTAGGACGTTTCGCGGGACCAGCGGGCCACGTCCCGCGCGAAGTACGTGACGATCAGGTCGGCCCCCGCTCGTCGGATCGCGCTGAGGGTCTCCTCCACCGCCGCCCTCTCGCTCACGGCTCCGAGCGCCGCCGCTGCCTTGATCATCGCGTATTCCCCGCTCACTTGGTACGCGGCGAGGGGGAGCAAGAACCGCCGGCGCGCGCGGACGAGGAGGTCCAGGCTCGTGATCGCCGGCTTCACCATCAGGATGTCCGCTCCTTCCGCCGCGTCGAGCTCCATCTCATGGAGCGCTTCCCGCGCGTTCCGGTAGTCCATCTGATAGCTCCGTCGGTCTCCGAAGGCCGGCGTGGACCGCTCGGCCTCCCGGAACGGTCCGTAGAAGGTGGAGGCATGCTTCGATGCGTAGGAGAGGATGGCCGTCTCCTCGTGCGCCGCCCGGTCGAGCGCGGCACGAAGGTAGGCGACCTGTCGGTCCATCATGGCGCTCGGAGCGACCACATCGGCACCCGCGTTTGCGTGGGCCGCAGCTACCCTCCCGAGCCGTTCGCACGTCTCGTCGTTGAGGATATTCCCGTGACGAACGACCCCGCAGTGCCCATGGGTCGTGTAGGCGCACAGGCACACGTCCGTCACGACGACTAAGTTCGGCGCGGCCCGCTTGATCGTCCGGATCGCTTCCGGAACGATGCCGTCCGCTGCCCAGGCGTCGGAGCCCTCGGCGTCCTTCTCCCGGGCAACACCGAACAGCAGCACGGACCGGATCCCTTCGTCCGCCAGCTGCCGCGCGAGGTGTCCCATGTCGCGTACCGAGTACCGATGGATTCCCGGCATCGAGCGGATCGGCTCCGGGGGGCCACGACCCGGCCGCACGAAGAGAGGATAGACCAGCCGCCGGAGGTCGACGTCGGTCTCGGCGACCCAGTCCCTCAACGATGCCGTCCTCCGCAATCGACGAGGGCGTGCGCCCAAGGTCGTTGCGGGACTCCGCGTCGGCGGTTCCTTCCTACGCGCGGGCATGGTCCAGCTCCCGGAGCAAGAAACGGGTAAATGGTTGTGCGGTCGTCGAAGGTGCGACCGAAACGTGGCGGAACCCGTGAGCCCGAGCGGCCCGTAGGGAGAGGGCGCCGAGTACCACGAGAGGGGTTCTCTTGGCGAGGTCGGAAAACTTCGCCCGAGCGATGCGTCGGTGGAGTTCCGAGAGTCCCGAGGGGCTCGAGACCACGAGAACGTCCGCCGACCGTAAGGCCCTCTGCTCCTCCAGTTTCAGCGGAGGGGCCGAGACCATCCGATAGACCACGACGTCAGTGACGCGGTGCCGTTTCGACCGAAGGGCTCGGGCGAGTCGGGGTCCAGCGGCGTCGGACCGAAAGTAAATGACGCTTCGAGGGCTTGCGGGTCCGAGCGTCTGAGCGAGCCCATGCGAACCCACCGCCTTCGGGGATTGAACCCGCCGGATCCCTGCCGAGCGAAGCGCTCGGGCCGTCGCGGGACCGACCGCCCAGAATTCGAGCTTCTTGGGATCGACGCCGGAGTGCCGTAGCCAGGGGCGGACTCCGAATTCTACCGCTTCTCGGCTTGTGACAACCACTGTCCTCCCCTCTAGATCCCGCGCGACGCGAGGGAGCCAGGTGGCAGGGTCTACCGGTCGGATCCCGACCGAAGCGATTCGGACAAGGCGAACGCTCGCGCGTCGCAGGACAGGGTCGATTGTGGCCAAGGTCCCCGGGACCGAAAGGAGAACGACTGTGGGAGCACGCCGACGGACCATGAGAATCCCCGTCTAACGGGATACGAGCTCGAGCCCGCCCCGACCGAGCATCTCCCTTCCTGCGGCCGCCCCGATGCGCCCCGCTTCCGTGGAGGGCCCACTCCGGCGAAGGCGCAGACTCAAACGCCCGTCGGCGGAGAGGACCTCGCCGGTCAGGGAGAGGTTTCCCACCCGGTCCGTCGCAAGGGCGCCGAGCGGGACGTGACAATCCCCGCCGAGGGCGGAAGCGAAGGCGCGCTCTGCGTCGACGCAATGGTGGGTCGGTGCGTGGTCGATTCGCCGAACGAGAGAAGCGAGAGAGCGGTCTCCCACGCGGACGACGACCGCGAGGGCTCCCTGCGCCGGCGCGGGGAGAAACGAAGTGGTCGGAAGGACCGCCCCGATCTCGGAGGCCCGTCCCAAGCGAGAAACGCCCGCCACGGCGAGGATGGCGGCGTCGACAGCTCCGGTTCGCACACGATCCAAGCGCGTGTTCACGTTGCCTCTCATTTCGACGACCGTGAGGTCGGGTCTCCAGCGAAGGAGTTGGGCGCGTCTCCGCAGGCTGCTCGACCCGACCCGCGCCCCGGGGGGGAGGTGGGCCGGACTCCGGGTGGGACCTACAATGAGACAGTCCCGCGGGTTCGCGCGGGGAGGGCAAGCAGCGATCGCGAACCGGGGGTCGAAGTCGACCGGAAGGTCCTTCGCGCTGTGAACCGCGAGGTCGACCTCCCCTCGGAGAAGCGCTCGGTCGATTCGGTCCGTAAAATCCGGCGAGCCCCCCGGAGAGAGGTCCTTGTCTCCGCTCGTCTCCACCGCAACGGGTTCGAACCGCAGTTCCGGCACAACCCGGGAGAGCCGGTGCAGCACGAGGTCGGTCTGGACGCGCGCGAGGGGACTGCGTCGCGTTCCGACACGGAGCCGCTCAATCATGGTTGATTGGTTCCAGGGACCGCGGGGAGAGACGCGTCCGACCGTTCGTGTGCGATGACCCATAGTCTAGGCGCACGAAATTCCCAGAAGCCGCGGAGATCCCACAAGGGCACGCCCGTTTGCCATCTCCCTTCGGTCGGTTGGAAGGTCCCTCCCCGCAGGGGCAGCCGAGTCGCCTCGTCAAGGAGCAATTCGAGCTCTGAGTCTTCGAAGTGCACACCCGCCATTGGGTCCTGATCTGCGGATCGGAAGCGTTCGCTGTTACTTGACCTTGAACCAACCGCGTGGACTCAGGCAGGGGGAGAACAATCGTAGGGGACCCCGTCACGGCACGAACGCCGAGTGAGTCCGACCAGACCCTTCGAAGACCAATGGGTCCATAAACCGGCGCGGTTGCTCAAATCGCAATGAAGTCGGTCGATTCCGGGAGGACCGGGCGGGCCGTCCGCGTTCGGTGGACGATTCGACCGTACCGACCAGGGGACCACGCCCGTGTGGTCCGCCTCTGGCGAGCTTCGGGAATCCACGTCGGACCATCGGACTCTGCGAAGGCACTGGAGCGGTCCCGTCGACGGGATCCGGATCTCTACTTGGTCGCCGAAGATGCAGGAAAGATAGTCGGAATCGTCCTGGGCCGATTCGACGGCCGACGTGGATGGATCAACCACCTAGCGGTAGACCCCGGCTATCGGACTCGCGGACTGGGCCGCGACCTTGTGAAGCGAGTCGAGCGCCGACTCGTACGGAAGGGGTGCGCCAAGGTCAACCTCCATGTCGAGCCCGAGAACCATGGTGTGAGTGCGTTCTACGTCCACATCGGCTACCGTCCGCGGGACCTCCTGTTCATGGAGAAGTGGTTTCCCGAGTCGCTCCCGTTTCGGCAAGACCTCGAAGAAGCAGCCGGCGCGGTAAAGAATCGCGGACGCGTCGCTTAAGCTCGCGGCAGAAATGTTGCTCGCGATGGCACTCGTCGAGGTCTCGCACGAAAACGATGTCGGTACGCTGACGTTGAACGACCCTTCGACGCGGAACGCGCTCAGTGCGGCGCTGGTCGGGGAACTTCTCGGCGGCCTCGCCACTCTCCGCGAGCAGAAGGTCCGCATCGTCGTGATCCGAGCGTCGCGAGGCTCGAGGACGTGGTCGTCGGGCCACGACATCCGGGAACTGCCGCCGGGCGGCCGGGACCCACTGACCTATGGCGACCCGATGCGCAACTCGATTCGACAGGTCCAGGAGTATCCGGGGCCGGTCATCGCGCTCGTCGAAGGTGGCGTATGGGGCGGCGCCTTCGAGCTCGTCACGTCGTGCGACATGGTCATCGCGGCGGACACCGCCACGTTCGCCATCACTCCGGCCAAGATCGGCTTGCCGTACGACATCGTGGGCGTGCTCAATCTGATGCAGTCGGTCAGCATGGTGTTCATCAAGGAGATGTTGTTCCGGGCGCAGCCCATCTCGGCCGCCCGTGCGCTCGAAGCCGGCATCGTGAACCGCGTCGTGCCCGCGGAAGCTTTGGATGCGGCGCTCGCGGAAGTGGCGGCGGACATCCGGAGGAACTCCCCCCTCGTCATCGCGTTGTTGAAGCAGGAGCTGCACGAATTGGCCGCTGCCCGTCCGCTCTCCGCGGGCACGTACGAACGGCTCCAGTCGATCCGCCGGCAGATCTACGACAGCGACGACTACAAGGAAGGCCTGAGCGCCTTTTTCGAGAAGCGGTCGCCGTCGTTCACCGGTCACTGACGAGAAGTGGGGGGTAGTACCAATCCCCTTCCGGGCGATACCGCTCGTCAGAACCAGGACTGGGAAGCGCGAGGCGTTCTTACTCTACGTCGTCTTCGCCCAGTCTATCGACAATCCAGCCGATGGCCTTGGTGATGTTCTCTTGTCTTCGCCACTGCTCTTTCTCCCGTTCCATTTCGAGCCTGAGACGACGCCGCTCCTCTGACTGTTGCTTGAGCAACAGCGCTGAAGGACTAGTCGCCGGGGCCTTGGAGTTGGAACGTCTGGTCTTGGCAATGTAAGCGAGCGATTTGGCCATCGATTGGAGCAGCTCGCTGTGCCTTCGCGCCTCCCACCATGAGAGGACTGCGACGATTATCGCGACGACCGCTACAGACAGGGATACTAGATCGACCACGGTTGGTACAGCCTCCTCCTAGGTCCATCCCACGCATAGCAGCTCCGTCTGCTGTAGAACGGTCTGAGTGGCCTCGTTTCTCTTGCTATGAGGATATCCGGGGTCCTTCAGAACTCTCTTGACCATGACTCGAAGCCTAGCTCGAACACCCTCTTTGACCGTCCAGTCGATACTTTCGTTCTTCCGGACGGCCCCAGCCGACTCTCGCGCGACCTCGCGCAAGGTTTCGTCCCCCAATCACCTCGAGGGCGGTTTCGCCGGACAAGGAACGTACGCGCCGCTTGGGTCGAACCCCCACATCGGTGGTCTCCCCGAACATAACGGTCGGTTTTATCGCGAGGGAAGTCATTCGCTCCATCTCCTGAGGGGACCGCCTATGCAGCGAAGACCTGTGTTTGTGTGCGCGGTAGTGGCGATTGTTGCGATTGGGTTCCTCGTCCCGTCCGGCCTGTCGTGGGTTCAAGGGACACCCGCCGCCCCGGCGAACGTGGGGACCAGCCTCCTTTCCGAAAGAGTTGCTCCGTCCCCCGTTCCCGCAAGAGCAACCGAGTTCTCGGCTGGTGGAATCTCTCCCCTATTGGTCACGGCCAGTTCCTCCCCGACGGTGACCTACTCTTGTCAGCACGGGAGCATCGTCGAGATACTGATCGCCAACGGAAAGCCGGTCCGCATCACGCTGTGCTCGGACTCCTCCGGTGGAGCGTCCAGCCAGTGCGGCACTTCGTGTTCCATCTATGCCGCCGCCGATTCCGGGTACACATTCGGGTCCTGGTCGACCTCCGGTTCGGTGTCCCTGAGTTCGAGCGGGTCCTCCGGGACGCTCACCGTGAAAGGCGCCGGAACCGTCACCGCCACTTTCCTTCCCATGATCTGCCCCACCTTTGGAACCGTTTCCGTCGCGGTCTCGTCCTCGAACGGTGTCGCCACTGCGTACCTGAGCTGGTCCGTCAGTGGCACGAGCACGAGCACGGAGACCGTTGTGTACAACATCTACGGGTCCACGCAGACGACGACTCTCACTACCTCGGGGCCGGCCGCGACACTCTCCGGATTAAGTGTTCCGGCGGTGTATGCCTTCCAGATCACCGCGACCGGGACCCGCTGCACGTGGACCGACTACGGACAGTTCTACACCTCTTCGACCGGGGGCGGGACCTGTCCGGAATCCACGCTTCAGCTGACCGTGACGGGGACACCGATCTACGACCGGTGGACCATCCCGCTCTATGACGAGCAGCTGAGCTGGTCCGCGAGTCCCGCATCGATCACGGGTCAGACCTACACCTACACCCTTGACTACGGAACGAGCGCGTCCAACGAAGCCACCTCGGAGTCGACCACAGGGACCGGGTGGACCGTGGCGAATCTGCCGCTGGGCACGCAGTATTTCTTCACCTTGTTCGCATCTGCCGTTTGTCTCTACTCCAACAGCGTCACTGGGCAATGGCTCTCCGCCACTGGCTCCAATACCGTCGAGGTCAACGGACCCTGGTCCGGAATCTACCCGCTCCAGGCTCCGAACAACATCTGTTGGCCGAACTACCTGAAGCAGGGTCCTCCGGACACCATCACCGCCACGCTCAGTGAGACCGACATCTACTCGGAGTTCGATGGAGCCGGGACCTTCCTCGAGGCTCCTTCGTTCTCGACCAGCGCTTCGGACTCGGGGTTCGACTGGACCACTCTGTGCAACCTCACGGATTCGACAGGGAGTCCTCTCAGCCTTCCGATCCAGTGTGGCTCCGGCGCGGGACCTGCTCAGGAGGAGACCTGGTCGGTATCGTTCACGATTACGGCTCCCTCTCTGCCCTACGTGGGATCGGTGTACACGGCGACCGTCATCGTCTCCCTCGGTTTGGAGGTGTGTGCGAACGGCAACATTTACTATGGCTACGGCTACAACGTCAATGGAGGGCTCGATTGGGTCCAGACCATTGAAGGTGCGATCAATATCTTCGACCCCACGCCCTAGCGAACGCTCGCCACGCCTCCCGGGTGGGTTCGCCCTCCGGCGAACCCACCCTCCACGAGTGTCCGACCCACCTCGCTCTAGTACCGGCCGGCGAGGGGCGCGCGGGGAAAAGGAAACGGTCTGGCGGAGTGGGTTGGAATCGGCTGGAATGCCATTGTTACTACCCCTGACGAGAAGTGGGCCCGGCCGGATTTGAACCGGCGACCTTCCGGTTATCAGCCGGATGCTCCAGCCAAACTAAGCTACGGGCCCCACCGTCAGGAAATCTGCCGCCATTTGAGCCTTTCAGGGCAATTGACCGAAGCCGAAATCTCTCGCCAATTCGACCCGGAGGAAGCTTGGGACCGCCCTGGTCGATTTCGCTAGGTGGTCAGGGAACCGTAAGGATGGGAACCGAATAGGTCCCTGATACGTTGACGGATCCAGCACTTAGCGAAACGGCCACGAAAGTGTACGGGGGATTCGAGGCGGTGAAACTGAAGGAACCGGAAGTCGACTGGGACGAGTAGACATCGCCCTCACCGTTCGAACCCTGGATCGTGAAAGAAAACTCCACCGCTCCGTTGTTCGTCGAGAATGTCCCCGAAACCTGGGAGCGCACGGGAGGGTCGATGGTTGCGGTTCCGGCCTCCCCGGCGCCGGGATAAGTGAACTGTTTCGAGTAAGAATGGGAAACTGGGACGGTGAACAGAGCGACGACAACGATGACGACGATCACGACGGCGACGATCACCGCGTTCCGGACACGGTGACTCGGTGATGGCGGTGGAGGGGACGGATTGTCTTCGAGAGGCGGGACATGGTCGTCGACGGAAATCGTCGGCTGGGGGGCCCCACTGTACGCACCGACCCCCGCGGGCCGCTGGGCGGGAGCTATGGACATACGGGGGAATCGCACATCTGCGATATCAGAGTACGCTTAGCCGGATACCGGGGAGGTTCGGGGCCGGTTCTTCCCTCAACCACTATCCCATTGAATCCTAGGTCTTTACGACCGCCTCGTCCCATTCCACGGTCACGCGAATGCGGTCCGGTTGCACGTCGGCTGGAAACGAGCCCATCCAACATACGGTCAGATCGAACTTGTCGTCCCGATAACATTTCCAGAGAGCCCCGCTCGGATTGCTCAGCCTTGAGACCTTGGCGAGCGTCTTCTCGATTCGGCCCATTTCTCCCTCGGGTTTGACCGATGGTCTTCGGTCTTATCTCCTTGGTTCGTCGGATTCGCGTACGCCTGTATGCTGGAGCGGGCGAGAGAGAATCGGAAGATTCTGGGGAGTACTTCGAGGGAGCGAGTCGTATAAGACGTCGACTTCTCACCGATAGTCGGCAAGACTCAAGGACACCCGAGAGAGCCCCGTCGATTCGTCATCCTCAAACTTATATCACAGAGGATTGTCGCCGCGCGCAATCCCATGGTCAGACCCGCCGAGAAAGCTGTGTCTACGCCCGAACCCGAAGCGACCTCGTACCCCGAGGAAGGGCTCCTCGACGACTACCGTCTGATGGCTCTTGCCCGCGTCGCGGACGAACGTTGCTTCATGCTCCAGCGCCAGGGTCGCATCGGATTCTATGCTCCGTTGATGGGCCAGGAAGCCGCCCAGGTGGGAGCCGCCCGAGCGCTCTCTCCGAAGGATTGGGTATTCCCGGCGTACCGTGAAATGGCCATCGCGCTCGCTCGAGGGATCTCGCTCAAAGCCATCTTCGACCAGCTCCTCGGAAACGCCGACGACACGATCAAGGGCCGGCAGATGCCGAACCACTTCGGGTCGGTGGAGACACGATTCGTGGTGGCTTCGAGCCCGATCGGAACCCAGATCACTCAGGCCGTCGGGGCCGCGATGGCGGCGCAGCGTCGCAAGGACCCGATTGTGACGATCTCCTTCTTCGGCGACGGCGCGACCAGTTCCAACGACTTCCACGCGGGTCTCAACTTCGCCGGCGTCTACCAAGCGCCTTCCATCTTCCTCTGTCAGAACAACCAATGGGCGATCTCGATGCCGCGCCAGAGACAGACCCGCAGCGCCACCCTGGCCGAGAAGGCCGATGCGTACGGGATTCCCGGGGTCCAGGTCGATGGGAACGACATCCGCGCGGTGTATCGCGCGGTGCGGGATGCACGCCGGCGGGCGGTCGGCGGCGGTGGGCCCACCCTCATCGAGGCCGTGGTCTACCGCTTGGGACCCCACTCGACTTCGGACGACCCGAAGCGGTACCGAACCGACGAAGAGGTCTCGGCCGCCAAGGAACGGGATCCCGTCGCTCGGCTCACGTCGGAGCTCATCGCCTCCGGACGGTGGACCGACGAGGCGGACCGGAAGCTCTGGGATGAGGTTCGCGCGCATGTCGCCCACACCTTCGAGGCCTCCGAGAAGGTGGCTCCGATCGACCCCTTGTCGCTCTTCGACGACGTGTTCGCGGAGCTGACCCCGCGACTTGCGGAACAACGGGCTGAGTTCGAGTCTCGTCTGCGAGAAGGGGAGCAGCGACCATGACCGAGCTCAACCTCGTCCAGGCGATCAACCACGCCCTTCGCGACGCGATGCGAAACGACCCGGACGTCTATCTCCTGGGGGAGGACATCGGGGTGAACGGGGGCGTGTTCCGTGCGACCGAGGGGCTGTTCAAGGAGTTCGGGGCGGACCGGGTCATCGACACCCCGCTCTCGGAAACCGGGATCATCGGAGCGGCCGTTGGGATGGCACTCTACGGTCTCAAGCCCGTCGCGGAGATCCAGTTCATGGACTTCATCTACCCCGCCTTCGACCAGATCGTGAGCGAGCTCGCGAAGTTCCGGTACCGCTCTGGAGGCCTCTATCCTTGCCACGTCGTGATCCGCTCCCCCTACGGTGGCGGCATCCGCGGTGGGCTCTATCACTCCCAGAGCACCGAGGCGTTCTTTTGCCACACCGCCGGGCTCAAGGTGGTCGTCCCGTCGACGCCGGCCGACGCGCGCGGGCTGCTTCTGAGCGCAATCGATGACCCGGACCCGGTCCTGTTCCTAGAGCCGAAGCGGATCTACCGTTCCCTGACGGGAGAGGTCAGGGAAGGCGCCGAGCGGATCCCGCTGGGACGCGCCCGCATCGCTCGGGAAGGGTCCGATGTCTCCCTGTTCGCGTATGGAGCGATGGTCCCGACGGCGCTGGAGGCGGCCGACGCACTCTCGAAGGACGGGGTCTCCGCGGAGGTGGTCGACCTCAGGTCGCTCGTGCCGCTCGACGAAGCGGCGGTGGTCGCGTCGGTCGAGAAGACGGGACGCGCCGTGGTCGTACACGAGGCGGCGCGGTTCTGTGGGTTCGGCGCGGAGCTCACCTCGGTCCTCTCCGAAAAGGCGTTCTTTTCCCTCAAGGCCCCCGTGGCCCGAGTGACCGGATACGACACGCCGTTCCCATATGCTCTCGAGAACCTCTACCTTCCGAATCCGGACCGAATCGCGTATGCGGCGAAGAACGCGCTTCGCGCCGGATAGGAGGATCGGATGCCGTACGAGTTCCGGCTTCCCGACATCGGAGAAGGAGTGGCCGAGGGAGAGATCGTTCGCTGGTTCGTGAGTGTCGGCGCTCCGGTGAAAGAGGACGAGCCGCTCGTGAGCGTGCTTACCGACAAGGCGAACGTCGAGATCCCCTCCCCGAAGTCCGGCCGAGTGCTGAGCCTTCACGCCCAGGTCGGCGAGAAAGTGAAGGTGGGCGGCCTCTTGGTGACGATCGACACGGAAGGGCCTCTCGAAGCGCGTTCGCCGTCGGCCTCCCCTGCCCCATCTCCGTCTCCAGCGAATCCAGCCCCTCCTTCCCAAGCCCCTTCCCCCGCCTCTTTTCCGAAGAAGTCAGAGGCGGTGAGTCCGGCTCCGTTCTCCCCCTCCACGGTCCTCGCGTCCCCGTTCGTCCGGCGGCGTGCGGCCGAGCTTGGGATCGACCTCCGCCAGGTCCGCGGCACGGGCCCGGGCGGTCGGGTCATGGAATCCGACCTAGAGCCGGCGAAGGCTGGTTCCGCCGAGACCGTGCCTCCGCCCGTCGCGCCGGCGGTCTCGGACCCCGAAGCGTCGGTTCCCGGGCCTTTCTTGGCGCCGCGCGTTGCGGGCCCGCCCGTCCCCTCCGACGAGATCCGTGAACGGATCCCCATCCGAGGGATTCGCCGGGTCATCGCCGAACACATGATCGAGTCGAGGCACCGAGCGGCCCACTTCACCTACGTGGAGGAAGTGGACATGAGCGAGCTCGTGGCCTTGCGCGACCGAATGGCCAAGCACGTCGAGAAACAGGGCGTCCGCTTGAGCTACCTTCCGTTCATCGTGAAGTCCATCGTCGCGGGACTCAAGGCGTACCCCAAGCTCAACGCGACCGTCGACGACGCCCGGGGGGAGCTGCTGATTCGGTCCGCATACCACATTGGGATCGCCACGGCAGCTCCCGAGGGGCTGATCGTGCCGGTGGTCCGGGACGCCGACCGCAAGAGCGTCATCGCGCTCGCGCGCGAAATCCAGGACCTTGCGGAGAGGGGGCGGGCCGGCACGCTCTCTCGGGCCGAGCTCACGGGAAGCACGTTCACCATCACGAGCTTGGGAGCGCTTGGGGGGCTCCTCGCGACGCCCATCCTGAACTACCCCGAGGTCGCGATCCTCGGCGTCCACAAGATCCAGCGGAGGCCCGTCTACCGTCCGGATGGGACGATTGGCCCCGCGGACATGATGAATCTCTCGATCTCGCTCGACCACCGCGTGGTGGACGGGTTCGAAGGCGCTCAGTTCGTCGCGAAGGTCAAGTCCTACCTCGAGGACCCCCACCAGCTCTTCGCCGAGCTTGCATGAACTCTTCGTCCCGGGCGGCGGCGAGCCGCCGCGGAACGCGGCCCGCACGTGGTGGGCCGACGCCGCGATTCTCGAGCGGAGCCCCGACCGAAGACCTCTATGCCTCGGGGCCGTACACCTCGGTCGGACCGAAGGAGTGAGGAGACGAACATGGCAGGCACGTTCTCTCGTTCGACCGACCTTCTCGTGATCGGGGGGGGCCCGGCCGGTTACATGGCCGCGATCCGCTCCGGGCAGCTCGGCCGCAAGCCGCTGCTCGTCGAAGAACGCGACCTCGGTGGGGAGTGCTTGAACCGCGGGTGCATCCCGTCGAAGGCGCTGATCCACGCCTCGCTCCTCTATCGCTCGCTCCGGGACGAAGGTCCCGAGGTTGGGGTGACCGCGACGGACCCGAAGTTCGACCTCGGGCAGACCATGCGCTGGAAGGAGGAGGTCGTATCGAAGGAGCGCCAGGGCGTGAGCGCCCTCCTCAAGTCCGCCGGAGCGTCCGTCCTGGTCGGCACGGCGAGGTTCACCGGGCCGCATTCTGCGGACGTTACGGGTCCCGACGGGGTCCATGAGCAGGTCGATTTCCAACAGGCGATCGTCGCGGTGGGGGCGTACCACACCACGATCCCGGGGTTCGAGCTCGATGGAGAGCGAGTCGTCAACGCTTGGGACCTCCTCTCCCTCAAGAGCCTGCCTCGTTCGATGATGATCCTCGGGGGCGGGGTCTCGGGCTGTGAGCTCGGGGAGTTCCTCGGCCGGGTCGGTGTCGAGATCACGATCGTCGAGATGATGCCGCAACTGCTTCCCGGCGTCGAGGCGGACCTGGCCCAGGAGCTCACCCGCACGCTCGAGCGGGCCGGAGTGCGCGTCCGGGTCGGAACTCGCGCCGTCGCGCTGCGCCGAGAATCGGAGTCCCTCACGATGACCGTCGAAGGTCCCACCGGTCGCGAGGAGCTCTCGGCCGAGCGATTGTTCGTCACCGTCGGAAAGCGCCCCCGCACGCGGGAACTCGGACTCGAGGAGGCCGGGGTGGCGTTTGACCCCAAGACGGGGTTCATCGGCGTCGACGATTCGATGCGCACCAGTCAGTCGCACATCTTCGCCGCGGGGGATGTGGCCCGACCCCCGATGCTCGCGCACAAGGCGTACCGCGAAGGGATCGTGGCGGCAGAGGCGGCCGCCGGCCATCCGACACGGTTCCAATTCCATGTCATTCCGTCCGTCATCTTCACCACCCCCGAGCTCGCAAGCGTCGGGTTCTCGAAGACGGAAGCGGAGGCCCGCGGGTTCGCCGCGCGAGAGGCCCGCTTCCCCTACGTCGCGCTCGGCCGCGCGCACGCTAGCCACGCGCTCCAGGGATGGGTGAAGGTGGTCGGGGACGAGACGACGGGCCGGTTGCTCGGCGTCCACTCGGCCGGGGAGAGCGTCGGCGAGTACATCGCCGAGGCCGCTCACGCGATCGAGATGGGAGCCACGGTACGGGACCTCGCCCTCACGATCCATCCGCATCCGACGTTCTCGGAGGCCCTCCAGGAGGCGGCCCTCGTATGGCTGGGGGAACCGATGCACGTCGCCCGCCGGAGGTCCGATGCCGGCGGTCGTTGAGTGGGGTCGACGCGAGTACTCGGAGTCTCTCGACGCGATGCGCTCCCTCGTCCGGGAGCGCCGGGAGGGTGCAATCCTCGACACCCTGGTCCTCGTCGAACATCCTCCCGTGGTCACCGTCGGGGTCGAGGGGGACGATGGCAGTGCCGCGACCTCCGGCCTCCCGATTGTCTCGGTGGACCGCGGGGGACGCGCCACGTACCATGGGCCGGGCCAGCTCGTCGGGTATCCGATCGTGGACCTCGAGCCTCGGGGACGGGACGTCCGTCGGTTCGTCCATGACGTGGAGGAGGTCGTGGTGCGCTCCGTGGCCCCCTTCGGCGTGGTCGCTGGTCACGTGTCCGGCCGGCGGGGGGTCTGGGTCGCGGGCGAGCGGAAGATCGCCTCGATCGGGATCGCGGTCGACCACTGGGTGACGCTCCACGGCTTCGCTCTCAACGTCGACCCTGATCTCGGCGCGTTCGACCGCTTCCATCCGTGCGGCTTCTCGGGCTCGGTCATGACCTCGCTCTCCCGGGAGGTCGGCCGGTCGGTTCGTCTCGAGGAAGTGGTCCCGCACGTGATCCGTTCGTGGCAGGAGGTTTTCGGAGACCCGAGCGGGTCCGCCGCGGGGGACCCGGTCGGTGGGGTGGTCCCGCCGGCCTCGGCGGGATCGATCCCCCCATGAACGAAGGGTCGGCCCGCCCGCGACTCCTCTTGGTGGGAGGCGGGACCGGCCTCGTCGGTCGCCACGTTGTCTCGGAGTTCGGACGGGACTACCAGATCGTCTCGCTGCATCGGCATGCCTCCTCGAGCGAGCTCGCCGCGGGGGTCGAGTTCCTCCCCGCGGACATCGCCCGGGTCTCGGACTGGGCCCCTCTCCTCCGAGACATCGACCTCGTGGTGAACGTCGCATGGTACCGTCCCGGTCGGGACCGGAGGTTCCGTCCGCTGACCGAGGGCCTGCTTCGCCTCGTGAGCGCGGCCGAGACGGTAGGAGTTCCCCGGTTCGTGCACTTAAGCGTCCCGGACGCCCCGACGGAGCTTGAGACGCGCCTTCCGTACCTGACGGGAAAGCGGGAGGTCGACCGCGCCATCGAACGCAGCCGCCTCTCCTACGCGATCGTGCGGCCCACGATGCTCTTCGCTCAGCGCGACAAGCTCGTGACGGTCATGCTCCGAATGATGCACCGGTACCGCATGTTCCCGATGTTCGGGGACGGAGAGTACCACATCAGCCCTCTCGCGGCAAGTGACCTCGCCCGCATTCTTCGCCGCGAGGCCGCGCGGCCCGGCCGGGGGAACGTCATGGTCGGGGGCCCGAAGCGCTGGCGGTACCGCGACCTCACGGACGCGATGTTCGACGCGCTCGGTCTCCGGAAGAGGTATTTCCACCTCTCCCCGCGCGGCGCGGTCTGGCTCACGCGGTGGCTCGAAACGTTCGGTTCTACCCTCCTCTATGTCTACGAAGTGAAGTGGCTCATGTCCGACATGCTCGGGCTTCCTTCCTACGATGGATCGGACTCCCCGCTCCGCCCCATCGAACCGTTTGTTGCCGAAGAGGCGGCCCGGCTCGGGGGTACCCGCAAGGCCGCGTGACGGCACTTTTAAGGGCCGCGCAGGCCATCCGTTCCCACGATGGAAGCAGTCGACCTCAGCCGCAGGCTCGCCGATTTCGCTCAAGTCGCTGGAGAAGTGCTCCGCGACGTTCAGGATGTCACAGAGCAGCAGATCCGGCACTGGATTGTGAACCCGTTCCTCGTGGCGCTCGGTTGGGACCCCCACGACAAGAAGCAGGTCTATTTCGACTTCCCTTCCACGAAAGAGGGGGGCCTGATCGACTACGCCCTCCTGAATTCCGAAGGCAAGCCCGGGCTGTTCCTCGACGTGCGGGAGCGGACGGCGAACGTGACCGAGCCCGGTACGATCGTCGAGGCCGCGAAGGCGGCGAAGGTGCCGCTCGTCCTGTTGACGAACGGCCGTGAATTCTCTCTGTGGTACATCCCGGCGAGCGAACCGGCCGCACCCTTGTTCGTGCTCCCCCTCAAGGACCTGTCCGACAACGCGGAAAGCCTGCTCGGGCTCACCGCGGAGTACCGACTGAGCGACACCGGCACGCAGCAGCTCCGGCGGAGCGCGATCCGACTCGCCGTCCTCCAGATGCTCGAGGACAACGCCGAGAAGACGTTCGACGCCCTGGTCGACTGGGTCCAGGCGCAGGTCGCCCCCGGAGCGCTCGACGACACCACGCAGCAGGCGATCCGAGACGCCACGTTGATCTGGCTCACCGAAGAGCACCTCACGATGCCGGCGTTCCAGCCGGCGGAAGGAAAGCGGCTCCACGAGCTCACGTCGACCACCCCCCGCGACTGGGACCCATTCCCCCGGGGCCCTTCGGGCACGTTCCAGTACAAGTACGACACGACGAAGACGCTCGACCTCCGGCAGTCGGCGAAGGAGGTCCGAGAACAGCTGCGCCTCCAGGGTCTGCGCACGCCGACGGCCACGAGCTTTGGCGGGTTCTACCACGCGCTCCGCGCCCGCGCCGGTCTTTCGAAGTAAGCACGTCCCTCGCGTTGGCGGCGGTACGTCCTCGCGAAGGGCGCCGCGTCCGCGCTGTCGCGCCGGTCCCGGGTCCCGGCCGGTATCGTCAGCTTTAATACGCATCAATGCGCATGCTAGAGTGTATGACGGGGGAGCGGGCCCCACATGCCTGTCTCGATCCCGGGTGCCGGCACGCGGCGTCGGAGCATGTGGTGACGCCCGAGCTCGCCGGCCCCGAGGAGACCGTGGTGTGGTGCTTCGCTTGCCAGCGCCACGAGACACGGGTCTCCCATCGGTGGCTGCTCCCCCGCCCGCTGCGGGGGCTCGCCACTTAGGGCGCGCCCGTCGCAGGACCGGCGACCGGGCCGCTTCTTCTCTAGAGCAACGCGGCGAAGTGCCCGATCACGAACCCGGCCAGTCCCGAGCCGAGGCCAATGACCATGATCCGCATCCCACTGCGCCACCAAGAACCCGAGGTGACCCGCGCTTCGTAGTAGCCGATCCCGAACAACGTGAACGCGCTCAGGATGAGGGCGATGATCGCGGCGTTCACGAGGGAGATCTCGGAGAAGAAGAACGGGAGAAGTGGGATGACACCTCCGAGGAGGGTCGCGCATCCGACGAAGGCGGCGCTGCGTCGCGGCGCCTCGATCGGGACCCACGAGAGGTTGAGCTCGAACGCCATCATGAGGTCCAGCCAGGCTTTCGGCTTCGCCTCGATCTTGCGCAGCATCTCCTCGAGCTCGGCCCCTTCGTACCCCCAATGTCGGAGGATGACGCGCACCTCTTCGCGTTCGAGTTCGGGAACCTCGCGGATCTCCCGGATCTCACGCTCCCGTTCGGCGCCGTAGAGGCGCAGTCGTGAGTAAGTGGACGTGTAGGCGACCGCCGCCATCGAGAGGGTCTCGGCGGCGAGCGCCGAGAGCGCCGCCACGATCACGATCTCGTCCGCCACGTGGGGCCCGGGCTGGATGCTGGCCGCAACGAGTCCGAGCAGGATCCCGAGGACGTTGACGAGGCCGTCCTGGCTTCCCAGGATGAAGTCCGAAAGGAGCGTGGGATGCGGGTGGGGCTCCTCGTCGGGGTGTTTCATCTCGAGGCCGGACACCTAACCCCTCCGATAAGAGCCTACCCGCGGCGGCCGTGTCCCCCCCAGGCGGCGAGCGTGCCCGTGGAGGAGGCGGCGTGCGTCGGAAAGGATCGTGGCATGGTCGAAGGCGAGGGGCCGAGCCTCGGAGAGCGGTACCCAGGACGCCGAAGCCGCGTCGTCGCCTCCCACCGGCGTTCCCCCTCGGCCTCGCATCAGGAACGCGACGGAGGTCGTGGGTTTTCGAGGGTCCCGGTCCGGCCCGGAATAGACCCCGACGATACGGACGGGCCTTGCCCGAAGGCCCGTTTCCTCCCGAACTTCGCGGACCACGGCCTCTTCGACGGTCTCCCGGAGCTCCACGAAGCCCCCCGGAAGCGCCCAAGAACCCCGGAACGGCTCTCGTCCCCGCCGGACCAGGAGCACCCTTCCCGAACGGATCCAGACCGCGTCCACGGCGAGGGCTGGGTTCTGGTACCGCGGGCTCACGTCCTTCGCCATACGGCGCGCCTCTTAGGGCTGACTCGGGTCTTCGCGATGGAGGGGCCCGAAGGTCGAAGCTCGGTCTTGGGACGCTCCGTCGCTTCGATGGATAAGCATTAAGGCAGGGGCCCCCGTCGCACGCGCGATGCAGATCCTCCGGAGCAAGGCTCCGCTACGGATCAGCTTCGCCGGCGGGGGCACGGACGTCTCCCCGTACCCCGAGGAAAAGGGCGGGGCGGTGCTCAACTGCACGATCGATAAGTTCGCGTACGTCACCCTCGAATCCGTTCCCGACGGTGCGGGCGCGGTGACGGTCGAGTCGCTCGACTACAACATGGCCCTGAACTTCCGACGCCCGTCGGACCTGGTGTACAACGGCGACCTCGACCTCGTGAAGGCCGCCCTCAAGGTGCTCCGTCCCCAGGACGGGAAACCGACCTCGAAGGAATCCCTTCGGCTGTTCCTTCACTCGGACGCTCCCCCCGGGACGGGTCTCGGCACGTCGTCGACGATGTGCGTCGCGCTTGTCGGGGCGTTCCAGCATTACCTTCGCGAACCCTGGACGTCCTACGAGGTCGCCGAGCTCGCCTACCGAATCGAACGGGAGGAGCTCGGACTCAAGGGGGGCCGCCAGGACCAGTACGCGGCCGCCTTCGGGGGGTTCAATTTCATGGAGTTCACGGGAGCCAAGACGATCGTGAACCAGCTGCGGATCGACCCGGAGGTGGTGAACGAGCTCGCCTACCGCCTCCTGCTCTGCTACACCGGGACCGGGCATTACTCGAACGACATCATCGAGCGCCAGCAACGAAGCTACTCGGAAAAGCGGGCCAACACCGTGGCCGCCCTGGACGCCACGAAGCAGCTCGCGATCGACATGAAGAACGAGCTCTTGCGGGGGAACCTCGACGAGATGGGCCGTCTTCTCGACGAGGGGTGGCAGCACAAGAAGCAGTTCACCGAGGGGATCTCGAACGAGCAGATCGACACGTTCTACAACCGCGCGCGCGAGGCCGGCGCCATCGGTGGTAAGCTTCTCGGCGCGGGCGGCGGAGGATACATCCTGCTCTTCTGCGACTTTGCTCGACGGGCGAAGGTTGCGAAGGCCGTGCAAGAGGCGGGAGGTCGAGTGACCGACTTCGCGCTCGAGACGGAAGGCCTTCAGACCTGGTCCGTCCTCTCTCCGCACTGACCTTCGACGGGGACGATGAGCGCACCGGTCGCTTCCGTGGGCCCGAACCCGGTCGAGATGCCGGTCGTCTCGTTCGTCCTGGCCACCTTCAACGAACGGGAGAACCTGCCGGAGCTCCTCAACCGTCTTCGGAAGATCTCCCTTCCTGCGTTCGAGCTTCTGGTGGTCGATGACGGGAGCACCGACGGCACGAGAGAGTTGCTCGAGGGCGAGGCCCGCTCGGACGCGCGGCTGCGACTCCTCTGGCACCAGGGGAAACAGACCACCCTCCGCGCGCAGTGCCAAGGGATCGCTCTCGCGAGGGGGCAGTATCTCGTGGTCATGGACGCCGATCTCCAGCATCCGCCCGAGGTCGTACCGGCGATGGTCTCGGCGCTGAAGGACGGGGCCTCCCTCGTGATCGGGAGTCGGTACGCGAAGGGAGGTTCGGCAGGTGCCCGCGGCGGGATTCGTGCCACGATCTCCCGGGGAGCCGAGATCACCGCGAAGGTGTTCCTCTCCGAATCCCGCTCGGTGAGCGACCCGGTCTCAGGGTTCTTTGCGTTCCGCCGGGAGGTCTTCCGCCCACTCCCTCCCGACTGGCGCGGGTACAAGCTCCTGCTCTTCCTCCTCGTCATGGCCCGAGGGAAGCGGGTGACGGAGGTCGGGTTCCGCTTCGAACCGCGAGCGGGCGGCTCGAGCAAGGTCACTCAGAACTCGCGGTTCGTCCGGTTCTTTCTCACGGAGCTCATTCTCGCACGGCGGCTCGAGCGGTCGATCGCCCTCGAAGCGCGTCGTTCGAGCGCGTCGCCTTCCTCCGCGAGGTAGCCGAGGCGACGTTCCGGCGCGGTGGCAACCCCTATAACGGGAGACGGCCGTCCCGCCTCCGCCGCCCGTCCCCCAAGTCCGGTCGGGCGGCGAAGTCCCCAGGTCCCTTCGAATCCAGGTGTCGGCGATGCGGGTGCTCATCACGGGAAGTTCCGGCTTCATCGGCCGCCATCTCGCCGTGCTCGCGATGGAACGCGGGCACGAGGTCATCGGGACGTACCTTTCCCCCTCGGAGCTCGCCGGGACCCCTCCGCCCCCGTCCGGGATGCGATGGGAGCTCCTCGACCTTCGGAACCGGGCCCGCGTCGAAGAGGTCGTAGAACTGGCCCGCGCGGACGCCGTGTTCCACCTGGCCGCGCAGGCGTACGCGTCGAAGGCGTGGCAATCGCCCGCCGACACGTTCGAGACGAACGTGCTCGGGACCGTCCACCTCTACGAGGCCCTCCGCCAGCATCCCCCTCGGGAGGGGATCTTCCTCGCCTCGTCGGCCTCGGCTTACGGGGCGGTCGACCGGCTCCCGATGACGGAGGATAGCCTCCTTCGACCGGTGAACCCGTACGGGGTGTCGAAGGCGTGCCAGGACCTGCTTTCCTACCAGTACGCTGTGAACTTCGGCCTTCGCATCGTGCGCGGCCGCTTGTTCATCACGACCGGGGCCGGGAAGACCGGGGACGTTCTGAACGACTTCGCTCAGAGGGTAGCGGACGTCGAGCGGTCCGGGACCCAAGGAAAGCTCCGCGTGGGGAACCTCGAGGTCAAGCGCGACATTTCCGACGTTCGTGACGTCGTGCGAGCGATCTGGACCGTCTTCGAGAAGGGGGACCCGCGCCAACCCATCAACATCGGCGCGGGGGGGAGCTTCTCGGTCCGTTCGATCGCAGAAACGCTGGTACGACTTTCGCGGGTCCCCCTCGCCCTCGAGCCCGACCCCGCTCTCTTCCGACCCACGGACGAGCCGGACATCCGAAGCGACATCACCCGGCTCCGGGCCCTCGGCTACTCTCCGACGATCCCTCTCGAGCGTACGATCGAAGACGCGCTCAACTATTGGCGGCAGTACGGCACCCGGTGACCCGTCGCGCCCACCCGCCTCGGACGGGCGGCGAGCCGGAAGGAAGCGATAGGTTCTAAAGGGAAAACGCACCCTTCCGCCTCGATGATGGCCAACGTCCCTTCGCGGGGTTCGAAGCCGATGCGTCGCCTGCTCCCCCCTCCGGAATCGCCGGCGGGCCTCGCCGTGCTGGGGGCTGTGATCTTGGGGGCAGTGTACGTGCTCCTGTTCGTCGGGGCGTATTCGTCCCTGGAAGCCCAGGCCTCTTGGGCGGTCCCCTTGAACCTCCTCCTCGCGGTGATCGCTTCGTTCTTCCTGATCTCCATGATCGGGTCGGACCGGGCCCGGGCCACCGATTTCGAGCTTGAGTTCGCCCGAACGGTCCAGGCTCACCTTGCGGCCGAGGAAACGATCGTGGAGGCGAGTCCCCTCGGCGGGATCCTGAGCGAGTACGCCCGGGCCGCGGACGAGCAACGACGCTCCGCCCGCGAGCACGCGTACGCGGCCGGTCCTGCGGTCTACTCAGCCGTCCTTGCGCTCTTCTCGACCCTCCTCTTCGGACTTGCCTACATCTCGGGCACGCCCGCCGGCCTCATCCTCGTGGGCCTCCTGGCGGAACTCGGTGCGTTCGTCCTGCTCGCGCTGGCCGCCGGGATGCTGGTGCTCTCGGCAGGCCGTTCGGCCGAGGTCCCGGAGCTCGAGCCCCTCGTCCTTCGACGGTGGTCGAACATCGCGCGCCCGTCGTTCCCGTTCACCCACTCTCTTTCGGATGTGCCTTGGGCGGCCCGGAAGCTCAGGGAGACCGCCCCGGCCCTCTGGGACGAGACGCCGCTCGCGACGGCGGCAAGGGCCTAGAGCGCCCGGTTGTCAACTCGATTTCACTCTTCTATGAAATAGCCCATGGGCGAAGGGTGGCCGGAACTTTGTCATGTGGGTGTACGTAGTCATCGCGTCGCCCCCGGGGGTCACGGATACGGTCGCTCGAGCGGTCGCCCGTGCGGTCGACTGGTCGTACGAGCATAATGCCCGTCCGGCGAACGAGGTCGACCCGGGCGAGATCCGGACTCCCTCGGTCGTCTTTCTCGGCGGTCCGACCCATCGGCGGGAGATGGGCGAATCGCTCCGCACGTTCCTCGACCGAATGCCGGACCGGATGGTCTCGCAGTCCCTCTTCGCCGCCTTCGACACGCGATTCCATGACTCCCCGATCGTGACCGGGTCGTCCGCCCGACACATCCAGCGGGCGATCGAGGGGCGCGGGGGAAGGAATCTCGTGCCGGGGGAGAGCTTCTTCGTGATTCGACGTGACGGCCCTCTGCGAGAGGGCGAGGTCGAGCGGGCCCGGGTGTGGGCCAGCAGCGTCATCGCGGCCGCGGTCCGAGAGCTCCACGACGTCGAGGTGCGCCCCGGAACGCTCACGGGCCCGAATCCTCACTCCTGGCTGGAAACGCTCGCCGTGGCCCCTTCGTAGCGCCGCCCCTCGCCGGGGGAGGAGCGACCGTCGGCAACGCGATCCCTCCGTCGCTCGCCGACGCCGCTCTGCGGGTCCGGGGGGGCGAGTGCTCACGCCGTCGGTCGGGCGGTTCGGTCCGCCCGGAGGTTCGCCCAGAAGAGGAGCGCCAACGCGCCGAACAGAGAGGCGGTGGCGAAGCTCGTGTACGGGAATCCGGGGTCGGCGTACCCGAGGTAGAGCAATCCGACCAAAAGCAGGAACAGGCCGGACGCGGCGACGTCGATCGTGAGATCGGATATCGCGGAACCGTTGCGGGGAGATTCGGTCACGGGATCTTTCGGTTCTCCGACCCTCGCTCGGGGTTATAGTTGTGTCCAAAGAGCGGCAGTTTGTGGCTCTCCGAACGGTCGATGGAACGCGTCCCGCAGGGGGGACCGCGCACGAGAGGGTCAAGCGCCGTTGACAGTCCTTAGAAACCCTCCCCTGCGGTCGGCTGGACCATGCCCGCGCAAGCGCCCCCCGCATCGCGCCCGTCGACCCAAGACGGGACCAAGTTCGCGAAGACACCCAATCTGAAAGGAATGGACCTGCTCGATTCGCCCCTGCTCAACAAGGGGACCGCATTCACGCCCGAGGAGCGGACGCTCTTCGGCCTCCACGCCCTCCTGCCCCCGCAGGTCGAGACCCTCGACCAGCAGGTGGTCCGCGCCTACGAGGCGTACCAGCACAAGACGGACGACTTGGAGCGGCACATCTACTTGCGCGCCCTTCAGGACACGAACGAGGTCCTGTTCTACCGCCTCCTCGTGGACCACCTCGAGGAGATGACCCCGGTCGTGTACACGCCGGTGGTCGCGGCCGGGTGCTCCCAGTTCAGCCACATCTACCGACGGCCCCGGGGCCTGTTCATTTCCTACCCGATGCGGAACATGATCGTCGAACTTTTGCGACACCGGCCGAACCACGAGGTCGACGTGATCGTGGTGACGGACGGAGAGCGGATCCTTGGGATCGGAGACCAGGGAGCGGGAGGCCTCGGCATCCCGATCGGAAAGCTCTCGCTCTACACGCTCTTCGGCGGCATTGCCCCGGAGCGGACCTTGCCGATCGTCCTCGATGTGGGGACGAACAACCAGGAACGCCTCAAAGATCCCGAGTACCTCGGTTGGAGGCACGAGCGCGTCACCGGCGACGAGTACTACGCCTTCATCGAGCAGTTCGTGCAGGCCGTAAAGCAGGAGCTCCCCACCACGCTCCTTCAGTGGGAGGACTTCGGGGTCGCGCACGCCCGCCCGATCCTCGAGAAGTACCGGGACCAGCTGCTCACCTTCAACGACGACATCCAGGGCACGGGGTCCGTGACCCTGTCCGTCATCATGGCCACCACCGAGGTGACGGGGGTCCCGCTCAAAGAGCAGCGGATCGCCATCCTCGGTGCTGGGTCGGCGGGCATCGGCGTCGCGGACTTGTTCGTGTCGGGGCTGGTCCAACAGGGGATCCCCCAGGCCGAGGCGCGCCGTCGCGTCTGGATCGTGAATCGCGGGGGTCTCATCCACTCGGGTCGGACGGACCTCAAGGACGAGCAAAAGGCCTACGCGCACCCGTGGGAGGAGGTCCAGAGCTGGGCCCCGACGGGGGGTGCGAAGATCGGACTCGAAGAGGTCGTGCGCGAAGCGCGCCCCACCGTTCTCATGGGGCTCTCGACCCTCCCGGGGGCGTTCACCGAGTCGATCGTCCGCACGATGGCCCGATGGGTTTCCCGGCCGGTCATCCTCCCGCTCTCGAACCCCACCGTGAAGGCCGAGGCGATCCCCGAGGACCTCCTCAAGTGGACGGACGGGAAGGCGATCATCGCCACGGGATCTCCGTTCCCGCCAGTGAAGTTGGGCGATACCACCTACCCGATCGCGCAGTGCAACAACGCGTACATCTTCCCCGGGCTGGGTCAGGGGCTCGTTGCGGGACGGTGCCGTCGGGCGACGGACGGGATGCTCTTGGCCGCCTCTCGGGCGTTGGCCGAACTCTCGCCGGCCCGCCAGGACCCCCACCTCTCGCTCCTTCCGACGCTCCGGGAACTTCGCTCCGTGGCCGAGGAGATCGCCGTCACGGTTGCGATGGAGGGTCAACGTGCAGGACTCGCTCCCAAGATGTCGGCCGAAGAGGTCCGCCAACGGATCCACCAGTCGCGCTGGAACCCGGTCTACCCGGTGTACGCCTAGACGGCCTCACGCGCTCCAGAAGGGTCGGGCTCGCCGCCCGGCCTCGTTTCGGTGGCTGACCCCGACAGGCCGTGCCCTCTCTCCGCGGGTTCCCCGAGCGACCCACTCCGGAGGATAGTCTAAGAGGCCCCGGACGGTGAGGGAACCGAACGGGGGAGCGAGATGGCGGAGCAGGGCCGAAAGCCGCGGCGGAAGAAATCGGGCAGCCATGCGGTCCGACGCCGTCCTTCGCCATCCCACCGAAGGCCGTCCGGGACGCAGGGAGATCGGTGGAGGTACGTGAGGCTGGACCTCGACCCCGTCCACGAGGCGTTCCGCGGTCGGGGTCCTCTGTTCCTCCGACGGATCGAAGGGATCTTTCGAGAGCAAGAGGTCGTGGAGGTCGAGGGCCTCCTCCGACCGTCGGCGCAGGCACTGCGCGCGCTCGCCCTTCGGGGATTTTCTCGGGTCGACCATTGGGAGGTCCGTCCCGGAGGCTGGCTCCCCCTACCGGAGCCGGCGCACGAGCGCCTCATCGAACCGGTGGGCCATCTCTTGCACGCCCTGCGGAGCGAGGCGTGGAAGCGGAAAGTGTCGGACGCTCGCTCGTTCGCGGCCCGTCTCTCGGGCCCCGCGGAGATGCGGGCCGACGTGACCGTCCGGCGCGTCCACCGGGAGCGCGGTCACGCCATCACGATCGAGCTCTTTGGCTCCGTCTCCGAGCCGGAGCTCCACGGGATCGAACGGGCCCTTCGGGACGAGATCGCGGTCGCTCGCCTCCGGCGAACGGCCTCTTCCCCCGCAGCTCCGTAGCCCAATCCCGATCCGGAAACCGGCGTACCCCTCCGTGCCGCTCCAGCCGCGTGGGCCGCTGAACCATGATGTACTCGGACGGTTCCTCCCCCGTCCGATGTGGTCGGTCTATCTCCCGGCGCTGATCGTGGCCTTCCTGATCACGATCCTCGAGATGACCGAGGTCGTCGCGCTCGTGTTCGCGCTTGCGGCCGATCACTCCACCGTGGCCCACGGCGCCCTGGGCGCGGTGAGCGGCACCGCGGTCGTGGCCGTCCTCGCGTTCGCATTCGGGGCCTTGCTCATTGCCTTCCCGAGGTCGTACCTCCTCTGGGGCTCCGCGGTGGTCCTCGCCGCGTTCGGCGTGTTCCTCTTCCGCAGCACGCTCAAGACCTACCGTCGAAGGAAGGCGGCCGCGCTCGGAGCTCCGGCGGCGTCCTCGACTCGGTCGGCGGCGCAGTTCGCCGGGGGATTCTCGGTCGGCGCGGTCGAGGCCACCGAGGTCGTGGTGGTCCTGCTCGCGCTCGCCGCCGCCGGGTACGGTTTCTCGGCGCTGATCGGGGCGCTCCTCGGGGGCGCGCTTCTCGCGATCGCGGCTCTCCTCGTTCACGAGCGGATCCGCCGGATCAAGGTACCCTGGCTCAAGGTCGGCGGAACGTCGTTGCTGTTCACCTTCGCCGTGTTCTGGGGAGGCGAAGCCGCTGGAATTCAATGGCCGGGAGGAGACCTGTTCCTGCTCCCCCTCGTCGTCCTCGCGGTCCTCCTGGTCCGGGGAGGGGTGGAGCTCGTGCTTCGCTGGCGCCCTCTACCTCCGACTCCCGGCGGGACCGGCCCCAGTTCTCATTAGCCCCCAGATCGGAACGAGCCGTTCGAAATCTCTCTCGGGGCTGCCACTCTACGCTACCGGTGTCGGTCCTGCCGTAGCTCGGTGCGTCGACCGTCCAGCGTCTGAGCCGTGACGCAACAGTCGTGCTGGCACTGGATGCACGGGGTCCGCGCCGCCGGGGGGACTCCCCTCGTCGAGAGCATACACTCCTCCGCGGACCGATGCCCGCACACGGGGCACGGGTGAGACGGCCTCACATTCCTCCCTTCCCTACCGAGCGCCGTTCCGGGAGTCGATTCGTCTCCCTAGGGGTCGGTCGTGTTTGGGCACCCATGGGCCGTCTCCGGGTCGCAGCTCGTCGGTCCTCGGGAAGGAGCATGAGGCCCTCCGCAGGGTCGCCGATCAAGGTCCCGCGGCCCTTCATGAAGTTCCACCCCACCCATGCGATGGTCACAGCGTCCAGTTCATCCCCGGACAGCGACCGGTCCGCGATCTCCCCTTCGAGCCCCTCGTGTCGCAGCCGGCGTTGGAGGACCGTTCGACTCGCTTTCTGACGGGGCCACCCGAGGAGGTCCTGGGAGCCCCCGGGGTACCCCTCAAGGACCGGGACACCGAGACCCGAGATCGCTCGATTGAGGTGCATCCCACGGTCCGTGAGCATGCGCATCGGTCCGAGTGTCAATGGGAAGAACGGCACCTTGAGCCGCAGGAGCTCTCGGTCGCAGGCCCTCAGATGGGGCCCGGACCGGTCGTCCAGGTTCGCCCGACCGTGCGGCAGCGAAAGGGGGGCATCGATCACGACGAGCACGGGACGCGCCGCCCGAACGAAATCGAGGATCTCATCGTCCGAGCGAACGACCCGGACGGTCACCCTTCGAGGACCCGCGAGGGCGCATGCTCCCGTGTCTCTTCGGGGGGATCCGGCAAGGTCGAGCCCTACCACGACAGCGCCCGATCGCGGTCTCTGCGGCACCAAGGACCCTCCGATGGCCCGTCACGCAAGGGGGGTCCATAAGCTGGTTTCCTGTGACCCAAGGAGAACCAGGTGCGCGCAGCGAGGGAACGGCACGAAAGAAGAAAGGGAAGAAGGAAAGGGTTGGACGTTCCGGGGTCGGTGTTCCTAGTAGGGGAGCAGCCGCCGACCGTAGTTCTCGTTGGTCAGCTGCGCCGTGGCGACGTACCACGCCACGAACCCATCGAAGATGATCTCTCCACCGACCGCCCAGTTCGCGGACCCGCTCGGGTCGAACGTCGAGGAACCGGAGGCGAGGCTCCAGAACTTCACCGTGAGCAGGATGAGCCCGATGAACAGGAAGAGGAACACCATCAGGATGCCCCACCCGTGCTTCGGCGCGTTCAGGAGGAACGAGAAGGTGAACATCACCCAGATGAACGAGAATCCCGCGAGCCCGTAGAGCGCCGGTACCGCGGGGACCCCACTCACGTACGTGAACCAGCCGTTCAACGTCATCGTGAACGCGAGCCAAAAGGCCCCGTATCCCACGAACGCCGAGCCAGCGAACAGGTTCCCCTTCCGCAAGGCAATGATCCCCGCCAGGAGCTGTGCAAGGCCACCGAAGGCAATCGCCGTCCCGTAGACCGCCCAGTTCCCGGTGATCCCGTTCCCTCCGACGTTCCCGAACCCGGCTCCGTACGGGAGTGGCAGGTTCGACAAGCCGGCCAACATGGTCGTGGTCCCGAAGCCCATCAGGCCGACCACCGCGGGGTTCGCCCACCATTCCGACTTTCCCTCGTGGGCGGGAGGGCCCTCCACCATTCCCGGCACAGACTCCATAACCACAGCTGACGCGGGCATGTTGTCGGCGCGGACGCGCTCCAAGTAGATAAATGCCGTTTCGGACTGTCCTCCACGCCGAGGAGTGGACGGGCCGCGAGTCGGTTGCGTTCTTGGCCTTCGCGGAGAGAGATTGGACACCGTTAAGGCCCGCCATGCGTGAGCGACGAACAGTATGGAAGACCGCTCCCAGCTCGATCGGATCGTCTTCGGGGAGACGCGCGTCATCCTGACCCGCGACCTCTCCGCCACCAACCCGAACCTCGTGGTCGGGGCGCAAGGACTCGTGATCGGCACGTTGGCCCAGTACACGCTCAAGGTCGCGTTCCCGAACGTGACCGTGGGAGTCAGCTGGAGGGACTGCGACATCGTTCCGGGGAAGACAGGGATGCCGACCGACGCGGACCAGCCCAAGGTGGTCCCCATCCCTCGCCACATGGGCGAGAAGTAACCGCTGACCCAATCGCGGGCCGTTCAGCCGGGCGGCAGGAGCTTGCGCACGACCGGCACGACCTCGCGGAGCGTATCGACCCGGAGACCGGACGGAGAGTCCTTCGGTGCGCCGGGCCGGAACAGCTGGCGGTACCGCTCGCCGTAGGAACGCAGGCCCGTGAACAGAACGGACCCGCGAAAGCCTGCCCGGCGGGCCCCTTCGAGGTCCGACCATCCGTCCCCGACGTGGACCGCGTCCTCGGGTCGTTCGTGGACCTGCTCCAGCGCATAGAGGAAGATCTCGGGGGCCGGCTTCGTCCAAGCGTGTTCGTCACTGAACACGTACGCCTCGACGTATCGGTCGAACCCCATCTTCGTGAGCACGGGGCGCAGAAACGACCCGGGTTCGCCGATGGTGTTCGAGATCACGCCCACATGGTAGCCCGCGGAGCGGAGCGCGCGCAGGAGCGAAACGGCGCCGGGGGCCGAACGGAACGGGGTACGGTCGACCTCGGCCCGGAGCCGAGAGAGGTACTCTTCCGGGTTCGCGACGCGACCCGTCGCCTGGGACGCCCGTCGGACCTGTTCGGAGGGGGTGACCGTCCTTCCCTCGTTCGACTCCGTCACCGCATCGACGTAGGCCTTCTCGAAGGCGCGTCCGAGTTCTGCGTCCGAAAGCTTCGGGGCGCCCGGGAGGAGGGCCGAGACGCGCAGCACCTCTTCTCCGAGCGCGAACTGATGGTTCATGTACGCGTCCTCGTCGGCCGGGGAGAGGTAGATGAGGGTGTGCCAGAGGTCGACCGTTACGGCCGGCATGTCGAGAGGGGTCCACGCGTCCCTCGGTATATGGGAGTGCGCCGCCCCGAGCTCCCAGGGGGCGGGTCCTGCACCCCTGCGGTCGGTAGGACGGCTCCGTCAACTCCATAGTCCGGGAACGCTGCCGGGAGGGGCTGAATGACCGCACCACGGCTCCTCGTGGCCCTCCGTTCCCGCGACGAGGTAGGGAAGGTCCTCGACGGGAGACTGCCCGGGATCCCCTGGCGGTTCACGAGCGAGAGCTCCCCCAGCGACCGGGCCTCCATCGAGGCGCTGCTCTTGGGATCGGTGGCGAGGGACCTCCGCGATTTCAACGTGCGCGCACTCCCGCGACTATCGTTCGTCCAGCGCGTCTACGCCGGAGTCGACGACATCCCGTTCGAGCGGTTCCCCCGCGAGGTCCGATTTGCCGGAAATGTGGGAGCGTACGCGCCGTTCGTCGCCGAGCACGCGGTGGCCTTGGCCCTCGCGGCCGCGCGCGAGCTCCCGCGAGCCCACGAGCTCGCGCGATTGGGAGAGCTGCGGCCTCCCCCGGCGCAACGCCTTCTCTACGGGCGCACCGCGACGATCCTCGGGTACGGGGAGATCGGTCGGGCGATCGGCGACCGTCTCCAGGGATTCGGAATGCGCCTCTTCGGCCTCAACCGGACCGGGCGAATGGCGCCGGGCGTCGTGGGGATGTTCCCCGCCCACCGGCTCAAAGAGGCCGTGGCCGAAGGAGACTACGTCTTCGACGCGCGGCCTCTCACCCGTTGGACCGAGGGCACGATCGACAGCGCGGTCTTGGCCGCGATGAAGCCGGACGCGGTGTTCCTCAACATCGGGCGCGCCGGGACCGTGCAGGAAGAAGCGCTCTTCCGGCACCTTCTCGATCACCCGGAGTTCCGGGCAGGGCTTGACGTCTGGTGGCACGAACGATTCGCGGATGGTCGGATCGACCATCGATTCCCGTTCGGGGACCTGCCGAACGTCGTCGGGACCCCCCACTCTGCGGGGTTCGGACCGGGGGTGGAAGAGTACGTCCTCGACCGGGCGGTCGAGAACCTTGGCCGATTCTTCACGGGAGAGCAGCCTCGGCATGTGGTCGATCGCACCGAGTACGAACGACCGAAGGGCGAGCTAGGCCGGGGCGTTGATTGACGGGGTCCGGAAGCGCCGGCGATAGAGCCAGTACAAACACCCCCACACCGCAAGGTCGATCGGAACGAGGCCGATCCGGCCGAAGGCGAACTCGGAAATCGGCGAGAGAGCGGTGTAGAACCCCACGCCCGTGAGCACGGCCGCGAACGCGGCCCGCTCTCCGCCCGGCCCGTTCCCAAATGTGGTCGCGACCATGCCCAGAGCGACGAAGAGGGCTGCCAGTAGGACGAACCCCACCTCGGGGAATGGTCCGAGATGAGGGGTCTGCCATGTCCCTACCTGCCCCGCGAGGAAGAACGCCGCGGCGACCGCGGCGCCGGCCCACGCAGGGGGACTCTTGCATGTGATCGGCTTCCAGCGGTGCCAACGAGGTCCCCACTCCACCGCCACGAGCCCGAGCACGATGAGGGCGATCGCCATCCCCGCCCAGTCGAGAACGCTCAACGTATAGCTGGCGAAGATCTGACCGGTGACGACGGCCACCGGGATCGGGATCGCGGCGAACGCGATGAGCCACCGGTTCGAGAGGAGGCGGGTCGAACGGGTGTCGGGCCAGAGCTCTCCCACGAGGAAGACCGGGAACGAGATGCTCCAGACAGCATGGAACGGAACGATCCACTCGGTCCAAAGCCAGTTCACCCCGAGCCAACGGCCGTAGGAGCCAAGCACGCCCGCGGACGACCACGACGGATTGAACAACGAATGGACCGCCATCCCCTCGTTCACGATCCCGAACGCGAGTCCCAGGACGAGCACGGTGGTCGCGCCGCCCCCGAATCGTACCGCGATCTCCCGGGCGACCAGCGCGCTCACTCCGTAGATCGCCATGAAGACGAGCGGCACATCGGGAAGCAACCACGCCTGGGGCGGGGTGGACCCGCTCACGAGTTCGGCGAGGAACGGCGCGAAGAGAACGAGGAAGAACGCCTTCTGTCGGGAAGAGAGCGGCGCCGTGGCGCGCCCCTCCCGCTAGCGGATCCGTTCGAGCGCGAATGACCCGATGATGAGCGCGCGGTTCGTCGCCCGGCACTCGACCCAGTCCCGGGTCTCCGCGTCGCCCAGACCCTTCACCGCGAGGAACGTCCGGTCGCGTTCCTGCCGGAAGACGAACGCGCCATCCATCCGGCCCAGGATCCCGCGGACCGCTGCCTCCGAGAGGGCACCGGCGTCGAGAGAGTACATCGCGAGCGCCGGTCGGGGTTTCAGGATCCCGACCAGGTTCTGCAGGAACGTGAATCCGGCTCGCTCGTCCCCGTGCGCGAGCACCGCCGCGAGACCGAAGAACGCCACTCGGAAGGACCCCGCTTGAGAGGATTCGAAGCTTCCCGCGACGGACCCGACCGACGTGAGGATCCCCGCCTGATCCTCCGCGCCCTTCGTGACGGTCCGGTGAGGTCCACCGAAGCCGCCGGCACCCGAGGCGTCGATCCAGCGGACCATGCCCATCTGCTCGTACTCCCGGAACTGGGGGAGCACGACCCCGATCGCTTCGGCGACCTCCTCGGGCGAACGGGCGGCGGTCACCAGGAGCACCGGCTCGCCGCGTTTCAATCCCTCGGCCACGAACGAGTAGAGGACGACCTCCTTCCCCACGAACGGGTCTCCGAGAACGAGGATGTGGGACCGCGGCGGGATCCCGCCCAGGAGGAGGTCGTCGAGCCGGGGAACACCGCTCGGCAGGCGGTCGGCGAACCGACGACCCGTGGGCGGTGCGAGGGTCCCGCTGTCCGTGACCCGCGTGGCCCCGACGTCCCGAATCCCTTCCTCGCGCGGGGCGCGGCCACGGCGAAGCCCGCCTTCGGACGGCGGTTGCTCCCGCTGGTCCGCCGCCGCCACGGCCGCAAGACCGGCGATCGATAGGTCCGCGCCCCGTCCGATCACCTGGCGCCGGAGACTGACCTCGGCCTCGGCCGCCTCCAGGGAACGGGAGCGCTCGTGGAGGTCCTCTTCCTTCTTCTCGAGCTCCTCGCTCAGCGTGCGGAGACGTCCCTCGCGGTCGGTAAGGGCCGCTTCTCGATCCGTGAGCGATTTGAGATTGCGTTCCAGGTCCGCGGATTTCTGCGCGATCGATACCTGGTCCCGCCCAAGGGCGCTCAGCCGGGACTCGTAGTCGCGCGCGGCCACGTCGTACTGGGTCCTCCGTCCGTCGGCCGACTTGAGCAGGTCCGCGAGCTCGGCTTCGCGCTGCTTGAGCGCCGCCTCCCGGGACGCGAGCTCGGCTTCCTTGCGCGCCGCCCGAGAGAGCGATTGGTCGGCGCTCTTCGCGAGCTCGTTCGCCTCACGGGACTTCCGGCCGAGGGCGATGTTCGCCTCGTCGAGGGAGGCCTTGAGCTGCTGAAGTTTGAGCTCGCGGGCCATGAGGTCTTCTTTCGCGGCCGAGGCGGCCTTCGCCGGGGCCTTCCCTTGGGCGGTGAGGTCCGCTTCCTTTCGGAGGAGGTCGGCCGTCTTCGCTTCGAGCTCGGAAGAGCGGGCGGCGAGCCGGGCCTCGGTCTCCTTCAGGCCCTCCAGCTGACGTTCCAATGCCTTCTGGCGCTCCGTCAGCTCGACGTCCCGATGCGTGAGAGCCCCTTCCTGCTCGATGAGCCGAGCCTCCCGGGCGGAGATCTGGGGGACCAACCGACCGATCTCCTGTTCGCGGAGCTCGAGCGCCTTCGTCTTGTCCTCGACCTGGCGCTCCCTCCCGTCCATCTCCGCGATCCGGCCGGCCCAGGCCCGCTCTTTCTCTACGAGCGAATCGGAGCGCTTGCGGTAGTCCTCTTCGAGCGCGTCCAACTGGGCGCGCGCCTCTTTGAGGGAGTCGTACTGCCGTCGGATCGAGAGGTCGGAGTTCTCGACGGTCGCCTCTCGCTTCACGAGGGTCGCCTCTCGGAAGTGGAGCGCCTCCTCCTTGCGTTGGAGGTCGTCCGCGAGGCGGAACATCCGGCTCTGCCCCGACGTGATCAGCTCGCGCTCGTGGACGCGAGTGCCGGAAGAGATGAGATGGAGGAAGGAACCGCACGTCTGGTATAGGAACGCGGAGAGGAACAGGCTCACCGCCAACGCATCGGTCGTGCCCCCCGCGGTCGGGGGGAAGTAGACGAAGAGCGCCGTGGCCACCGGGAGGACGGCCGAGATGGCGCTCGCCCATTGGCGGAAGCTCCACCCCAGCCACGTGAGCACGAGTCCGAGGAGCCCGAGGCTCACCCCGACGAGCTCGGCCGCGTAGAACCAGGGGAACAGCGCGAGGCTCCCGAACGGACCCACGGCCGCGACGCACAGGCCGTAGACGACCACCAGGAGGAGATTGACTCCGATAGCGCCGACCGTGAGGGAGAAGTGCTTCTCCCACGGCCAGAGCTGGTATGCCTCCCATTTCACGAAGAGAGCGGGGAACGCTACGACGAGGCCGGCCGCGAGCGGAAAGAGGAGGCAGAGGCCGTCCGAGAAGAGGGAGGCGCCGGTCGTCCCGGAGCTCGGGATCTTGAATGTCCCGGGGAAGAACAAGATGAGGATCCCGTCGAGCGCGAGCAGGGCGGAGGCCACCACCGCCGAAACATGCGCCGATCGGCCGATCTTGAGCTGGAGGAGAGCGTCGCTCTTCGCAAGCTCGAGGTCCTCGGGCGCCGGCACGGTCACGGCCCGGGTTCCCGGTGCGGGGGTCGCGGCCCCCGCCTCTTTCGGCATGGAGGTGTCGATAGGGGGATGGACCGACCGTGTTACTTAATCATGCGCTTCGAGGATGGACGGCGCGCGGCGAGGAGGACCGCGGCCGCGGGCTCCCATCGCTCGGCACGTCGACCGACCTGTTCCTCGAGGTCGATCAAGTGTATCCAAGCACCGGGCTCGGACCGTACCGAATCGATCCGCACGCGATCCGGGCCCAGGACCGGAGCGACCGCGATCGTCTCCTCGACCTCCCAGCCGTCCCGCGCGAGACGGTCGGTCACCTCACGGGCCGAGAATCGTCGGAACGCCCCGGGGTTCCTGCGCCGCGGGAGCTCCACGGAGAACCCTTCTCGGTCCACGCGAGGCAGGACCGCGCGCACGGGAGCCCGAAGGAGTCGAGCTGCGGCGGACGGCGGCAGGCGAGCAAGGTACCGAGAGTGTTCCCCGGGGCCGGGCGCGATCTCGAGAAGGAGGAGACCTCGGGGAGAGACCAGCTCCGTGGCTTGAGAGAGGAGCGACTCTGCGTCGCTTCCCGCGAATCCCAGAGTGTTCCCGAGCACGACCACCTCGTCCCATCTGCGGGGAGCGAGCGGCGGGCGGAGGGCATCCCCTCGGACCCGATCGGGGCGCGGTCGATTCATTCCCGACTCCGCCCACACGCCGGGCAGGAGGTTCAGCATCTCGCGGGAGATGTCGAGGGCCACCCGATGGGACCCCGGCCCCCCGATGAGAGGGAGGAAACGGCCGGGACCGGACCCGAGGTCGAGTACCCAACCCCCGTCGACCGTGTGGCGTCGGAGGAACCGCTCGCGCAATTCTCTGTAGAGGTCTCGCTGGCCGGTGCCTTCGTAGCGTAGCCACTCGCGTTCGGCGCGGTAGGGATCAAGGTCCCGGAACCGCTCGCGTGTCGGCCGCCCGGAGGACCGTACGGGCGGTTCGGGGGCGCGACGGGATGAGGGCACGACGCCCGAGGATGGTGCCAGGGCGATAGCGTTTCCTCCGTTCCTTTCGGGGTCGAGCCCTTTATAGGGGAGCCCCCTACGTCTCGCGGGGATTCGATGCCCTACTACGAGTGCCCGAAGTGCGGGGGCGGTTACGTCATTGACGTTCCGCCGAGCGCCCACCCAACGTGCGACCGGGACGGGGCCCGCCTGAAGCGGGCCAGCGATGCCTCCTACGAGCGGAACGCCCGCGAAGAGTAGACGGACCGTCGGCCGTGGCCACTGATCAGCTCCCTCCTCCGCGCGATACGGTCACCGAGCGGTACGGGCCGCGGGTGCACCGTGCGGTGCACCACGGCGCCTTCCTGCTGCTGGCCGGAGCCCTCGTGTTCGTCGGAGCGATGATCGTGGCCCAGGTCGGCTACGGCTCCTCCTACAGCCTCAAGGACAACTTCATCTCCGACCTGGGCGCCGCCCACTGCGGCGAGTTCAATGCGTCCGGCTCCGCCGGGAGGTACGTGTGCTCGCCCTGGAACGCCGTGTTCGACGTTGGGATCATCGTGATGGGTCTGTGCGCGGTCTTCGCCGTGATCCTGCTGCGGACCGCGTTCCCCGTCCGTCGTTCGCGGACCGTGGGCCTCATCCTTCTCGGGCTGATGGGTCTCGGGTCGATCGGGGTCGGCTTCTCTCCCGAGGACGTCAACGTCACGGTCCACTCGATCTGTGCCCTCTGCGCGTTCCTCGGGGGTGCCCTCGGATTGATGGTCCTCGGGTTCGCGATGTTCCGGGACACCCGGTGGGGCGGCTTCCGGACCTACACCATGGTCTCGGGGCTGGTCTCCTTCGTCGCCCTCGTTCTGTTCCTTACGGGCACTTACGCTGGACTCGGTGTGGGAGGGATGGAGCGATTGATCGTCGCGCCCGTTCTCCTCTGGTCGGTTGTGGTCGGGGTCCACCTCGCCCGGATCCCCACGTTCGCTCCGAGGTTGCTCCCGAAGAGCTCCGAACCCTAGGGCGCGAGCTCTTGCTAGAGTCTCGGCCTCTCGCGCCGTGCGGGGCGGCGACTCTAGACGGGGGTCGGCCTTACTCGGACTTGAGGCCGAAGTCCTTGATGTCCGAGGGGGCCGCTTTCGTCTGGACCTTCCCCTTTCCCTGGACCTGCTGCCGGATCTGCTCGACGACGTCGGGGTTCGCGAGCGTCGTGATGTCGCCGACGTCCATGGTGTTCGAGATCGAGGCGAGCACCCGGCGCATGATCTTCCCGGACCGGGTCTTCGGCATGTCCGGGACGATCCGCACCGCGCTCGGGCGGGCGATCTTTCCGATCTCGGTCTCGATCGCGCGGACCACCTTGTCCTCGATCGCCTTAGACGGCTGCACGCCGGGCTTCAAGGAGACGTAGACCTCGGGAAGCCGACCCCGGACCTCGTCCATGATGGGGACGACCGCGGCCTCCGCCACCTCGCTGACCGTGAGGCACGCCGACTCGATCTCCTTCGTCCCGAGCCGGTGGCCGGCCACGTTGATGACATCGTCGATCCGGCCCAGGATCCGGAAGTACCCGTCCGAGGACTCCATCGCCCCGTCGCCGGCAAAGTAGGGCCAGTCCCGCCAGTCCTTGCTGTTGGGGTTCTTGTTGTACTTCGCGAAGTACTGGCGCTTGAAGCGCTCCGGGTCGCCCCAGATCGTCTGCATCAGACCCGGCCAGGGGTTCCGGACGCAGATGTTCCCGGCTCGGTTCGATCCCGCCGGGATCTCGTTCCCGTTCTCGTCGAAGATGACGCAGTGGATCCCCGGCGCGCCGGGCCCGGCGCTTCCGGGCTTCATCTTGTCGAGCGCGGGCTTCGTGGTGCAGACGACCCCACCGGTCTCGGTCTGCCACCAAGTATCAGTGATCGAGGCCTTGCCCTTCCCCACGACCTCGTAGAACCAGCGCCAAGTGGCCGGCTCGATCGGCTCGCCGACCGTGGTCATGGTCTTGTAGCTCGTTCGGAAGTTCTTCGGCCCGTCCGGGGCGAGCTTCCGCAGCTGGCGGATCGCCGTGGGGGCCGTATGGAAGATGTTCACTCCGAGTCGCTCGGAGATGCGCCAGAGGCGGTTGGCGTCCGGGAACGTCGGGACCCCCTCGTAGATGACGGTCGTCCCGCCGAGCGCGAGCGGCCCATAGACGATGTAGGTGTGCCCGGTGATCCACCCGATGTCGGCGGTGCACCAGTACACGTCGGTCGGGTGGATGTCTTGGATCCACTTCGAGGTTCCCGCGGCGTACGCCAGGAAGCCTCCGGTGCTGTGCTGGCAACCCTTCGGGCGGCCCGTCGTACCGCTCGTGTACATGAGGAACAGCGGCGCCTCGGACGGCATTGACACGGGGGCGGTGGTCTGGTTCCGGTACGGCTTCAGGGCGTCGTGGATCAGGATGTCGCGCCCCGGAACCAGGGTCTTGGCGGACGACACCTTTCCCGGGTACCGCTGCCAGATGAGCACCTTGTCGACCGTCTGACCCTCGGCCTTGGCCGTGTCGCAGGCAACGTCCGCGTTCTGGAGGTGGTCGATCATCTTGCCGTTACGGTAGTAGCCGTCCATGGTGATCAGGACCCGACTCTGCGAGTCGGCGGCCCGACGACCGGCGGCTTCCCCACTGAATCCCCCGAAGACGACCGAATGGATGATCCCCAGGCGGGCGCAGGCGAGCATGGTGATCGGGAGCTCCGCCACCATCGGCATGTGGATGGTGACCCGGTCGCCGGTCTTCAAGCCCGCGAAATCTCGGAGCAGGATGGCGAATTCGTTCACGCGCGCGTAGAGCTCGTTGTAGGTGATGGCGACCGGCGGCTCGTCCTCCGGTTCCCCCACGAAGATCACGGCCGCCTTGTTGCCGTACAGCGCGAGGTGCCGGTCGACGCAGTTGTAGCAGGCGTTGAGCTTCCCTCCGGCGAACCACTTGAAGAAGGGGGCGTTGCTTGTGTCGAGCGTGGTCGTCCAATACTTGTCCCACGAGAGCATGTCCCCGTACTCCCGGAAGCACTCCGGGAAGTGCTCGAGCGAGAACCGCTCGTTGACTGCGGGGTCGGTGAGGTTCGCCTGACCCACGAACTTGGGTTGGGGGAGGAATCCCTCCTCCTCCTTCCAGTGCACCGCGATCTCGGCTTCCGACAGTTCAGTACTCGTTTCCTTCACCGGAGGCTCTGCTGGAGAGGGGGTCATCGTCTGTCCTCACGTCCGGGGACGGTCCTGCCATAATTACTCTTTCGTCAATTCGGGGCCCGCCGAGGGCCCGGAGGTCGTTCCGCTCGATAGGAAACGGCCCTCTCCCGAGCGTTTCCGGCCCCGTTTCCCGCGAGCCTCGCCCCGTCGAATCCTTAAAGGCCCCTCGGGCGATGGTGGTCCCCTCGGAGCCTCATGCCGGGAACGGGTCATACGACCGCGCGACCCGAGAAGACGGTTCACCTGAGGATCGACCCAAATGACGAGTCCACCACCTTGGAGGACGTCCTCAGCCGGATCTCGGAGCTCCAGCGGAAGCACCCCGACCGGGAGGTCTTCTTTGACGGAGACGAGTATGCGATCTGTTCCCGCCCGAAGAGAGCCCGCACCCCTGCGGTCCATTGAACCCCCCTCCCTTGGGCACCCGCTGTTCCTGCTCAATCTCAAGGCGTACCCGAACCACCTGGGGGAGGCCGCCGCGCGGATCGCCCAACTTCTCGAGTCGCTGTCCCACGAGACCGGCGTGGCCTGCGCGATCGCTCCCCCGCTCCCGGACCTCGCCCGGGTGGCGGGAGCCGTGGAGATCCCCGTGCTCTCCCAGCACGTGGACCCCGGGGAGGCCGGGGCCCGGACCGGATTCGCCCCGGTCGAGGCGATCGCCGCAGCGGGGGCCCGCGGGAGCCTCGTGAATCACTCCGAGCACCCGATGCCGATCGGGGACGTCGAGGACGCCGTCCGCCGGCTCGGGGCGCACCGTTTGGTCGCCGTGGTCTGCGCCGCGGACGTTCCCCGGGCTCGTCGCCTTGCCGAGACCCATCCTCCCTACCTCGCGGTCGAACCCCCGGAGCTCATCGGGGGCGACCGCTCCGTCTCGACCGCGCGCCCGGAGGTGGTGTCCGGGACCGTGGAGGCCGTGCATTCGGTCTCTTTCTCGACGCGGGTCCTCTGCGGCGCGGGCGTCCACGACCGTCACGACGTCGCTCGCGCGATCGAGCTCGGAGCAGAGGGAGTCCTCGTTGCGAGCGCCGTGACCCGGGCTCCGGATTCGGAAAAAGCCATTCGCGAGCTCCTCGCGGGATACTGAGCTACGGTCCTTCGCCCCGCCTTTCCTCGGAGATAGTTGCGGCCGGCGGTTTCATCTTCTCGTTCCGCCTCGCCGCGCTGGACGAGGGCCTGCCGGTGGGACGACATCGATGACGAAACCGAAGACCCCGAGGAGTAGCCGTCGCGGGGGCCGTCCACGGGCCTCCCAAGGCCGCGCCCGCCGAGCGGGCCGAGAGCGCCCCTCGGTTCGGCGAGAGTCACACGAGCGCCCGAGCGTTCCTGTGTCCCGGGGTCGGACTAAGGCTACGAGCCGCCGACACACACTTCGACCGGCCCCTCGGGAACACCCCGTCCCTCCCTCGACGGAGAAGCCGCACCGCCCGCTCCACATCCTGATGGTCGGCTGGGAATTCCCGCCGAGCCACACGGGCGGCCTCGGGGTCCATTGCTTCGAGCTCTGCCAGGAGCTCACCCACCTCGGCCACCGAATCACCTTCACGACCCCGTTCGCCGGACCCTACACTCCCGTTCCGGGAGTCACATTTCGATACCCCGGGGAGAAGACCGGAGGCCCGGGTCCGGAGTTCCCACCGGCGTATTGGACGGGAGGCGCCCCGAACAGCCCGTTCGCCAACTCGGTGGACGGCTACAACGCATGGGTCTCCGGTCTCAAGACGACGGACCCGTTCGACATCGTCCACGTTCACGACTGGTTCGGAACCGTCGGAGCGATCGCCCTCGCGACGCGGCTGCGTCTGCCCCTGGTCATGACCGTCCACTCGACGGAGTACGACCGGTCGCTCGCGCATCCCTGGGACCACATCCTCCACCGGGAGGAAGTTGGGATCCGGTCGGCGACCCGAGTGATCGCCGTCAGCCACCACCTTCGCCGGCAGCTCATTGACCGGTATCGTGCCCGGCCCTCGAAGGTCCACGTCATCTACAACGCGGTCCGGCCGACGGAACGCCTCGAACGGATCGACCCGGAGAAGCGCATCGTGCTTTACGTAGGACGCCTCGCGGCAATGAAGGGGGTCGGTACGTTCCTCCGGGCCGCGGCCCGCGTGGTGCCGTCGTTCCCGGATGTCCTCTTCGTGATCGCGGGCGAGGGCCCGGAGTACCAACAGCTGATCCACCTCGCCGCCCGGCTCGGAATCGGGGACCGTGTGATGTTCCTCGGCAAAGTCAGCGATGAGGAGCGAGAGGTCCTCCTTTCGGGCAGCTCGGTGTTCGTGCTCCCGTCGGTCGTCGAGCCGTTCGGGATCGCGGCCCTCGAGGCGATGGCCGCAGGACTCCCCACGATCGTCTCGAAGACGAGCGGCGTCGCGGAGATGAGCCAGGGGACCACGTTCAAGGTGGATTTCTGGGACGTCGAGGAGTTCGCGAGCCGGATCTCGGAGCTGCTCGAGTACCCGACGCTTCGCGCGGCGATGGGCGACCAGGGGCGATGGGCCGCGCTCCGGGAAGGCTGGCCAGAGAGGGCGCGAGAGACGGCCGTCGTCTACGAGGAGGCCCTCCGGGCCACGGAGGTGCGACCCTGAAGGTTGTCCTCTACCTCCATCTCCATCAACCGTGGCGTCTCGGTCGGTTCCGGTTCCTCGACCTGGGGTCGGGCCGGCCGTACTTCGACATCGACCGGAACCTCACGATCTTCAAGGGGATCGCCGAGCGGTCCTACCGACCCGCTCTCGACCGGCTTCTCCGCGCCCTCGCGGAACATCCCGAGTTCCGGTTCAGCCTCTCGATCACGGGAACGTTCCTCGAGCAGGCCCGGCTCGCGGCCCCGGATGTCATCGACCGATTGCGCTCCCTCGTCCGGACCGGTCGGGTCGCCCTGCTCGCCGAGACGTACTTTCACTCCCTCGCCTTCCTCGTCCCTCCACCCGAGCTCAGCGACGAGGTGGCGATGCACCGGGAGATGCTCGCAAAGGAGTTCGGCGTCCACGCCACCGTGCTCCGGATGACCGAGCTCGCCTACTCGGACGACCTCGCCCGGTTCGCGGAGGCCGAACGGTTCCGGGGCATGATCGCCGAGGGATGGGAAGGCGTCCTCCACGGCGAGCCCGCGACGTACCCGTACTGCGCCGCGCCGGCGCCGACGATCGCCCTGCTCCTCCGCCACTACCCGCTCAGCGACGACGTCGGCTTCCGCTTCTCCTCCACCGGCTGGAGCGAGTTCCCTCTCACGGCGGACAAGTACGCGGGGTGGCTCGCGGCCACGCCGGGAGAAGTGATCGGGCTCTTCATGGACTTCGAGACGTTCGGCGAGCATCACCCCGCGCGCAGCGGGATCCTCGACTTCTTGAGCGCGCTTCCCATAGAGGTCCATCGCCACCCCCACCTGGGATGGGCGACGGTCGATGAGGCGATCGACCTCCCTCCCCGAGCCCGGCTCTCCGTTCCATTCACTATGAGCTGGGCCGACCAGAACCGGGACCTCGGCGCCTGGCTCGGGAATGATCTTCAGCGCTCCGCTTTCGAGGCGGCGAAGAAGATGGGCATCCTCGCCCGCCGGACGGAGGACCCCGCGATCCTCACCGACTGGCGGCGGCTGCTGACCTCCGACCACTTCTACTACATGTATGTGAGCGGGCACGGGGCGGACCAAAGCGTCCACCAGTACTTCTCGAGCTACGAGAGCCCGTACGACGCGTATGCGAACTACATGAACGCGCTCACCGACCTACGACGCCGAGCGCTCGACCGCCTCGGCGTCCCGAGCCCGAAATGAAGGCGCCACCGGCGAGAGTGTGGCGGGTGGACCCGAACCGTTAAGGGGCTCCCCACCTCCAGAACCTCCCCGGAACGATGAGAAAGCTCCGTCGGAACGATCGGCCACCGGAGGGTCTCGCCGCATGATCACTCAGCTCACCGGCAACGGCCGGCTTCTCCTCACGGTCAACGAGAACGGGGACTGGAACGAGCTGTTCTACCCGTTTCCCGGCCAGTTCCAGCACCTCCGAGAAGCTCGGCTCGGCGTGTTCGACGTCCCCGGCGCGAAGTTCACATGGCTGCGCGCCGGAAACGGCTTCGAGATCCACCAGATGCCCTACGGGGCGGGCCACCTTCCCGAGTCGGTCTGGACCGGCCATGGCCTCACGATCTCGGTCCGCGACCACGTCCACCCGAACCACGACCTGGTCGCGAGAGTGTTCCGGATTCGAGCCGACACCCCCCGGGCCGTCCGCCTGTTCGCCTACCACGCGTTCCAGATCGCCGAATCGATGTACCAGGACACCGCGTTCGTCGACCCCAGCATCCCCTTCCTCCTCCACTACAAGCGGGGCTACTTCTTCGAGTTCTTCGCCGACCCTCCGTACACGCGCGCCGTCTGCGGGGAGCACACCCTGAGGGGTCTGCAGGGAACGTACGTCGACGCCGAGGACGGCCGACTCGAGGGTCGGTCGGTGGCTCACGGCGCGGCCGATAGCGTGATGGAGTGGGACTTCGAAGCGCGGCCCGACCGAGATGTGGAAATCCGGCTCTTCCTCGCCGTGGGCCAGAGCCTCCCCGCGGTCCACCAGGTCCGGGACTACGTTCGGAACGGGGGTTCCGCGCGGTTCGTGCAAGAGTCCGAAGCGTTCTGGGAGACGTGGGTGCAACGGCGGCTCCCGCACCCGCCCGAGCAGCTGAGCGCGCTCGCCCGGGACGTCTATCGAGCGAGCGTCCTCTTGCTCCGCCACTCGACCGGGCCGAACGGGGCGATCATCGCATCTCCCGACACGCGGTCCCTCGTGGCCGCGGGGGACACCTACAACTACTGCTGGTGGAGGGACGGCGGGTACGTCTCGAAGGCGATGGACGAGGCCGGCCTGTACGAGAACGCGGCCCGGTTCCTTCATTTCGCGGCGCAATGCCAGAACCCGGACGGCTCGTTCTTCCACCGCCATGCCCCGGACGGGGCGCTCGGAAGCACCTGGCATCCTCCCCCGGCCCTCCAAGTCGACCAGACCGCGACCGTCATCGCCGCGGCCTGGCACCATTTCAAGCGCGGCGCGGACCCCGACGTCCTCCTCGACCTGTGGCCGCTCGTCAAGGGGGCCGCGAACTTCCTCGTGGGGTTCCGAGACCCGGAGACCGGACTTCCCGCTCCCAGCTTCGACCTCTGGGAAGAGCGCTTCGGGATCCACCTCTACTCGACCGCCGCGGTCGCCCACGGTCTCGAGCGGGCCGCCCGGATCGCTTCCGAAATCGGCAAGGACCCCACCGCGTGGAGGGACGCCTCCGTCGATATCCTTCGGACGGCCGTCGACCGATTCTGGGAACCGAACGAGCACCGATTCGTCCGCTCCCTCTCGCCCCGCGACGACCGAAGGGACGCGTCGATCCTGCCGGCGCTCAAGCTCGGGTTCCTCCCATGGAACGACCCGAAGACTCGCGCCATCGTGGACGACGTCGAGGCGAAGTTGTGGGCCCCCGGCATCGGCGGCCTGGCCCGCTACGAGGGGGACAAGTACTACGGGCACGAGAATCCGTGGATCGTCTGCACGCTGTGGCTCGCCGAAGCTCGCCTTCGTCTCGGCGAAAAAGGCCGTTGTCGGGAGCTGATCGAATGGGCTGCTACGCACGCGACCCCCACTCGATTGCTGCCGGAACAGATCGATCGGACGAGCGGAGAACCCAAGAGCGCGACGCCGCTCACCTGGTCGCATTCGACGTTCGTGGACGTGGTGCACAAGTATGCCGAGACGGAGAACACCGGCACGATCCCCGAGGAGTAGGGCCCCGAGAGCGCGGGCCGAGACCGGCCCCGACCTCGTCCTCGGCGTGGACCTCGGAGCGACCAAGGTCGTGAGCGCGCTCCTCGGTCCCGACGGGACGATCGTCCGCCACAGCGGTCGTTTCGTTCATGCGAACGACGGTCCCGATGGCGTCCTCGCAACTCTGGCCGAGAGCGTCGACGCGTGCCTTGCGCCCGACCGCGGCATGGTCCCCCGGGCCGTCGGAGTGGCGGTGGCCGCCCAGGTCGACCCGACGAACGGGATGGTCGTCCACGCTCCCAACCTCGCATGGAGGGACGTGCCGCTGGGGCAACGCGTCTCCGATCTGCTCGGAGGTATCCCGACCGCCGTCCTCAACGATGCGCGCGCGGCGACGCTCGGGGAGTGGCGACGGGGCGCGGGACGAGGGACCTCCGACCTCTTTTGCCTCTGCTTAGGGACGGGGGTCGGTGGGTCCGCCGTCGTGGGAGGTCGGCTCCTCGAGGGGGCCACTCACGCGATCGGTGAGGTGGGCCACATCACCATCGTCGTCGGCGGCCGCCGTTGCCACTGCCCCAACCGTGGATGCTTCGAGGCGTACGTCGGAGGATGGGCCATCGCCGAGAGAGCCATCGAAGCCGTGCACGCGGACCCCGAGCAAGGGGCCGCCCTCGTGGCGCGTGCGGGGACCGCCGAAGCGATCACCGCGCGGACGGTCTTCGAGGAGTGCCGCACCGGGGACAGCCTCTCGGGTCGATTGGTGCAAGAGACCGAACGCCACCTTGCGGACGGGGCGGTGAGCGTCGTCAACGCGTTCAACCCCGCCCTCCTCGTCCTCACCGGAGGTCTCGTGGAAGGAATGCCCGAGTTCGTCCCCGTCGTGGAGGCGGCGATCCGAACCCGTTGCCAGCGGCCGGCTGCCCTGGCCCGGGTCGAACGGGCCCAGCTCGGCGAGAACGCGGCCTTATGGGGCGCGGCCGAGGCGGCCCGCGATCGGATCATCCGACCGCGCCTTTCTCCCCGTCGGGACCGACGAACGCACTCGTAGGGGACGAAGGGCTCCCGGCCTGATTCCCCCGCCTATTTGTGTTCGATAACGAACCGGAAGTACCCGGCGCACTTTTCGTTCTCGCGCAAGGGATTCCCGGTCCGATGGGAGAACGCCGCGATATCCAAGGGCGCGACCGGATCGTCCGCGAGCACCTCGAGACGCTCTCCGGGCTGGAGGGTATCCAACGCCTTTCGGACCCGGAGGAGCGGTTCCGGACAGACAAGACCCCTCGTGTCAAGATGGGCGCTGATCCCGTCCCCGGTCACGCACCGACCTCCTTCCCCGAAGGAACCCGATATCCGTTCACCTCGAGGTCGCTCCTTCCGACCCCGCGGGGGAGAGGGCGGGGGCGTTCGTGAGTTCTCGGCAGATGTCGTACAATCGGCGGGCATCTTCGGCACGCCCGGCGGCGGGAGACGCCCGAGCGAGCCGGGACCGTGCGAAATACTCCCCGGTCGCCGCTGCGACCGAGGGGTCGCTCGCCACGAACAAGGGCGTCTCGGCGCCGCGGCGGACGTTGATGGCGAACAGAAGCTCGATGAGACGGAATCCCACCGCCGTGGCTCCTCCGTTGTTCCGACCGAATCCCGAGGCGACGAAGCCCGGATGGACCGCGTTCACGGTGACGCCGGTCCCTTGGAAGCGGCGTGCGAGCTCGCGCGAGAGCAGCAGGAGCTCGAGCTTGGACCGACCGTACACTCGAAAACCGGAGAACCGTTTCGCGCTTTCGAGGTCGGAGAAGTCCACCGTCTGGCCCCGATGGGCCGTGCTCGACACGTTGACGACCCGTGCGGGGGCGCTCGCGCGGAGTCGGTCCGAAAGCAGGGACGTCAATAGGAACGGGGCGAGGACGTTGAGGGCGAACGTGCGCTCGTGGCCTTCGCTGGTGACCTCCCGCCGTCGCAGGTAGACGCCGGCGTTGTTCACCAACACATGGACCTGGGGGTATCGCTCGAGGAGGGTTCGCGCGAGCTCCCGAACGTCCGAAAGGAGGGCAAGGTCGGTCACTGCGACCGGCTCTACGGTAGCTGTTCCGAGGGAGCGGACGATCTCCGCGCAGGCCTGGGCGGCGCGCGCCTTCCCCCGACCCACCACGACCGTTCGAGCCCCGCGGGCCGCTAGCCCCCGTGCGATCTCGAGACCGATCCCCGAGGTTCCGCCGGTGACCACCGCGGTACGACCCGAGAGGTTCGGAACTATCGTCGTCGGCATGGTTCGTGCTCGCTGCCCTCTTCCCTCGAGTGGAAAAACCGCTCCATTTTAAGGTGGTGCGCGAGACTCGTCCTGCCGGGCCATCGTGACCTACGTCAGCCGATACTCGCGGCGACGCGAATCCTGGAGGGAGATCGTCTCCTGAACGAGCCCCTGCCGGCGCAGCGACTCGAGCGCGCTCTGCACGGTCCGCCGAGGGAGGCGGGACATGTGGGCGAGCTGGGTTTGGTCGAGCCCACGGTACGTCTCGAGAAGGAAGTACAGGAACTTCGCCGCCGGTGGGCCACGGATGACCCGGGCGTGATGGATCGTCCCGAACGTCTCGCCCCGCAATCCCACGCGTTCGGAGGCAAGTGGAGCCACGGAGGAGAGGGCCACGTTCCCGAGGTTCACTTCGGCCCCGAGTTCGCGCAGCAGTTGGACCTGCTGGAACTCGAGAGGGGCCTCGAAGATCAGTTCGTCGGCCGGGTGCTCTCCGAGGATGGAGCGGACCCAGTCCCACTTGATCGCCCCGTCGGAGTCGTAGATCCCCACGCCCCGCCCGGATTCCCGGCTCTCGATGATCACCTGGCGGGGTTTCAGAGCCCGCGCGTGGCCGATCTGGGTATTGGTCTCCTTGAGAGAGAGCTGGTGCTGGACGTCCTTCTTCCCCACCTCGACGTACACGTCGAGCCCTGCCTGACGCACGGTCTCCACGAGGTGGGTGATCTGCAGCTGGGAGAGCTCGATGATCCCGCTCGAAACCTCGACGATGTCGAACCCGAGATCTCGAGCCTCCGCAACCATCTCCCGGACCCGGTCGTGGACGACGGCGTACTCGAGAAGGGTCCCGCCGGTGGAGACCTCGACCGACACGTTGTGGTAGAGCCGGATCCTCTCCCGGATGCGGTCCCGCGGCAGGAGAAGCGGGAGCCCCCAGCCAATCTTGGCGACGTCGAAGTAGGGGGCAAGGTACTCGAGCTCCGAGGGAGCGAGGTTCTGCAATCGGTCGAGAACGTGTGTGATCCCGCGGGCTCGCGGGCGATCGACCTTCGGAACGTCGGCAGGGAAGAAGACCGTCTTTCCTCGAGAAACGGCAGGACCAGGAGACAATCGCATCACTCCTGCGCAGATATTGTATGTAATTGCTCATGTCCTGCCTAAAAACCTAACGCCCCTTTCTGGTCCGCGGGCGCTGGCGCGGGCCTATTCGAGAATGGGCCGGATCGGGTGTCCTTGCATCCAGGACGGAGGGGCGACGCGAAGGAGAGGGTAGAGGGTAGGCGCCACGTCCAGGATCTGCTGTACCCCGAGGTCCCGTCGCCTCGGGTTCGCCGGGTCGAAGTAGGCAATGATCCCGTCGAAGGAGTGGACCGCGTCGTCCGGGCCCGTGTCGTTCTCCTCGAGAAAAAGTTGGCCATGGCCTACCGACCCGGCCGACCGCCACCGCGCCTCGCCGAAGTAGGCCATCATGTCGGGCGGGTCCCCTCGGACCTCTCGGTAGACGTCGTGGGGAGTGAAGAGCCGCACTCCGAGAGGCGAACCGGAGGGCGTACGGACCGCGGAAAGCTCCGCTCGTAGCCTCTCGATGAGAGCCTTCGTTTCGGAAGGGGCCACGGTCCCCTGGAGTTCCCGGCCCTGTTCGTTCACGAAGAGACGAGCGTAGTACCCCCCCGCTCCCCAAACACGGGTGCGCGACCAATCCACTTCGGCCTTCTCGAGGGGGACTCCCGTCGAGGGGGCGGGCTTCTTCAGGGAAAGGTATCCGTTCTGGATGAGCCACTCGTTCACGCAGAAGCAGCCGGCCATCGCCTGGCTTCCGTGGTCCGAGACGAGGAGGACCCGGACATCCGGACCAAGGCCGTCGAGGAAGGCCCCGACCTCCTCGTCCAGCATTCGGTAGAACTCACTCGCGGCGGATGCGAGCTCGGACCCCTGGGGGTGCTTCGGGTGGCTTGTGTCGAAGAACTTCCAGAACGCGTGGTGAATGCGATCCGGTCCGATGTCGTGGACCGCGAAGAAGTCCCACGCTTCCTTCGACCAGAGGTGCCGCGCCACCCTCCAGCGACGTCGGGTCATTTCGAGGATCTCTTTCAGGACCTGGGCGCGGTCGTCCACGCGGAAGGTCACATCGAAGAACGGGCCTCCCGAGACCCCCTCGAGCTCCGTTCGGAGGGAGGGCGGGTTCACCCAATTCGTGGCCTCGTCCGGGGTAAGGAAGTCCCCTACCGCCACGCCGTTGAGGCTGGGCGGCGGATAGCCCGGCGGCATTCCCATGACCGCCACCCTCCGTCCGAGACGGGAGAGGACCTCCCACAGCATCGGCCGGGACGGCGTGGCGGAATCCGGGATGTACATCTTCTCGTACGTGCCCGGCTTCCGATGGCGGAACCCGTACAGACCGAGGGTTCCCGGATCCACTCCAGAGAACATCACACCCCAGGCAGGGACCGTGATCGGTGGGTCGCAGGTGCGGAGCGTGCCCACAGCCGACTTCGAGAGCAACTTCTGGAGGTGGGGAGTGTCGGATGCGAACCGATGGTAGAGAAGGTCTGGAGAAACCGAATCGAGCCCGATCACCACGAGGCGCGGTCGCCCGGTCCCCACGATGAAAGCGACCCGCCTTTCCTCAAAACACTTTCACTTGGGCGCCCCACTCCGTGCGGCCAGGGCTCCGTCGCAGAACGCGGGCTGCGCCCTCGAGCACCCCAGGTCAGGGAGCCTCCGGGTACGACCCCCTCTGGCCTTCGGGCTCTCTGGGGCCCTTCCGGACTGAGGCACAGTCCAAGTTCCACAGCGCCGAAAGCTTAGTTAAGGTGACTATATGGATATGCATATGTATGCCATCTCGGAACATCGCCGTGCAAGAGGCCGTATGTGACTCGCTCGAAAAGGAGAAGCGCGCGGGCGAGAGCTTCACTTCCGTCCTGAGGCGCCTACTGGACCAGCGAGGGGGTCTCGAGGAGCTCGCGGGAGCCTGGCGAACAGGGCAGCGTCACTCCCGGGAACGGCTCCGCACCCTCCGGTCCGAGACACGGAGGGTCCGATGAAGGCCCTCGACACGACCGTGCTGCTCGCCCTCCTCGAAGGAGATCGCTTGGCGAAGGAGCTGGTCCGGGAATTGAGGGGCGTGGAGGTCGCGACCACCGAGCTGAACCTCCTCGAGCTCGCCTACCTCGCCAACCACGGGCCCGCTCGTGCCCGGGCGCGACGACGGGACTCCCTCGACCGCCTTCGAAGAAAGCTTACGGTGCTTCCCATCGACTGGCGGGCCGTCTCGGAGGCGGAGCGCGCCGTGTTCCGCGGGAAGGCACCGCCCTCTCCCCTTCTGGCGGCGATGCTCGGCTCTCTCGAGGCGGCGGGATGCGAGGAGCTCTTCACCGCGGATCCCGCAGCATGCGGCGGTCGCTGGAGGTTCCGCGTGACCCGATTTGGACGACGCGGCACTAAGTAGTGCGTATAGCGCTATCTGGCATCCGCGTATCGCGTAATGCGTTACTCTCGCCTCAAATGTTGTCGAGAACGTCGAAAAGGGGCCCAGAACCGATCTTTCGGGTCTTACGTGCCTAGGACACAGCCCCCTCCCCCCTTTGGGCCACTCTTGACAATCCCTTGTGTCCATACATGTGGTAACGCTATTACGATACCACCGGTATCCCTAACCTGTAGTCTGCGGACCAGCGTGGACGCGGAGAGACGGGGTCCTTCGAGGTGGCGGCGTATAACACGAGTTATACTACGCGGCCGCGGGGGTGATTTCGGGGGATGGCACCGGGACAGGCTCGGGGGGTTCGCGGCGGTACAAGAACAGGGCGATCGCCGCGACCAGGAGTACTACGAGTCCCAGGATCGAGAGGTAGTAGCCTTCGAGCGGTCCCCACGAAAGAGAAATGATGGGGCCGCCGGGGACGTGCGTCGCGCTCGATCCGCTGAAGGACGACCACGGACCACCGTTCAGCCCCCCTCGAGCGGCGGAGGACATGTCGTTCGTGAACGCCCAGGGAAGGGCGAGGGAGAAGAATCCTGGTGCAACGGCCGCTAGGGCAACGGCCAGAACCGCCGAGACCAAGACAGGGGTGATCCATCTTTCCCGTCCTCGAGAAATCACCCCCAGTGCCCCGCCGACCGCTGCGAGGGCGCCTCCCACCAAGAGGAGGACGTACGTGATTCCGACAACTTCGCCGGTGCTGTTGAAGTGCGCCCCCGCGTACGATGTTTGGGACGAGACGGTCGGGCCACAGGTAGGGCCTCCGTGAGGGTAGGTCGTCGTCTGGACCGTACCGTTCGACCAAGGGGCGCCGAGGTAGTACGTAGTGTTCTCGCCTCCTCCGGAGCAGATCAGGTTCCCTCCCGAGCTGAACTCCTTGAGCGAGTACCACGGCGTCCAGAGGGCAGTGAACAACAGGACGGCGCCGACCAGAAGGGCGATGGCCGCCAACTGCCGAGCGACGCTCGTTCTCGGCATCTCCCGAGTCTGTCGAACGGTACCCGATTCCGCCTTATAGACTGATTTCCCGCGCTCGCCGCAGGGCATAGACGCGGGAGTCGCGCCGAGGGATAGTAACGGTGGCGACTTTCCTCGTAACTCAATGATACGGTATCGCCATGCGTGCGAATTGTATGAACGGCATATGGTTAGGACCACCTTGCCTCACCCCCTCCCCATGCAGCGTCGATGATCCGAGGACGGGGCCGGATCCATTTCTACCCCCTCGAATGGGAGTGTGCATATGGATATGCATATGCATAAGGCTCTCGCAAGTTCTTGCGGTGCTTCCGTCGCACCCACCGGTCCGGACAGCGAGGCGAGGCCTGACCGTGGACCTTCGAGGGAAGACGTCTCGGCCCGGACGGGAGATCGCACTGACCGGTCGTCCCCGGTAGCGTCAACCAGACGGTCCTCATTGAACGGGTGTGCATGTGCTCTATTTGCTGAGTGGGACCTCGACGAGGCGAGATCCGTGAGGCGGAGGAAACCGCGGCCTTCGGAATGGGAGGTCTTTTAGTGGAGGCCGTTTTCAGAAGTGCGAGAGGTCCGCAGCCTCTCCCTGAGAACACGACCATGATGGCAGCGAACGGGAGGAAGGTCTGGATGGACGGTCGTCTGGTCGACTTTTCGGACGCCCAGGTGCACGTCCTCAGCCACACGTTGCACTACGGCGTGGGTGTGTTCGAGGGGATCCGCGCCTACTCCACCTCCGGGGGAGGGGTCATTTTCCGGCTCCGGGAGCATGTGGAGCGTCTCATCACCTCGGCAAAGTTCTACCACCTTCCGATTCCCTATTCGGCGGAGGAAATCGAGCGGGCGATCCTCGAGACCCAAGCGGCGAACGACTTCTATCCCGCGTACATCCGCCCTATTGTCTATCGAGGGGAGCCGGCCCTCGGCGTGAAGAACCTCAAGGGCAAGGTCTCGCTCGCCATCGGGGCGATCCCTGCGAAGAAGTACTTGGGCGAAGGCTCCGAGACGGGGATCCGCGCGAAGATCTCCCCGTTCCGAAAGCCGTCGTCCGAATCGATGCCGGCGTTCGCCAAGGCGTCCGGGAACTACCTGAACGGGTACCTCGCGGGCGTCGATGCGATCCAGGACGGGTACGACGAGGCGATCCTCTTGGACGGTCGAGGCCGGGTCGCCGAGGGAACGGGGGAGAACATCTTCCTGGTCCGGGGGAACACCCTCTACACACCGGGTCTCGAGTCCGACATCCTGCTCGGAATCACTCGAGACTCGGTTCTCAGAATCGCAACGGACCTCGGTTGGACCGCGATCGAGAAGTCGCTCTCCGTGAACGAGCTCCTTTCCGCGGATGAGGCGTTCTTCAGCGGTACCTACGCCGAGATCGCGCCCATCAAGGAGGTCGGACACTACCCGATCGGAAGCACCATCCCCGGACCGGTCACGAAGGCCATCATGACCGAGTTCCGACGGGCGGTGCGCGGCGAGGCTCCGCAGTACGAGAAGTGGCTCACGTTGGTGCCGCCCGTCTTGCGGGCCGCCCCGCCCGCGGTCCCCAGGTAAACTCCCCCGTTCGGGGGAACCCCAGAAGGAAGGGGTGGGGAAGTTCGAGAGGGGGTTACTCCTCCGGCTCCACGACGGGAGGGGGAGGGGCCACGGAACGGGCAAAGGAGTGGCTGTGTGGGTCCGGTCGCCAGACGAGCTCGATCCGCAGCCCTTCCGGACCCCGCAAGAAGAGGGAACGGGAGTCCTCTCGCTCCTTTTCTCCGGTGATGACGACCCGGGCCCGGCCGACTCGGCTCCGAAGGCCGGTCCATTCGCTCACGCGGAACGCGATATGGTCGACGCCTCCGAACGTCTCCCCCTCCTTGAGATCGCGAAGCCCGAGCACTTGGTCTCCAATGAGGAGGAAGGTACAACCCGGTTCCTCGCCGATCACGTCCATGCCGATTTGTTCGACGAAGAACCTCTTCGCCTTCACCCGGTCGCGAACCCGGACCTCCACGTGGTCGAATCCAAGAAGGCCGAACTCTCTGGGGGCGCGGTGACTCGGCACGGCCGCCCGACAGCGTCCCCCTCTATTACCCGCGCGGTCCGGGGAGACATGGGACGATGGCCTCCTCGCGCCGGCGGAACCGTCGGGGGCATCAGGATTATCCCCCCTGGGTCTATCGATTCCGTGTAGGTAGCATGGGAGAGCTCTCGGACTGCGAAGGGAACCTCTACCATGCGGTCGCCCGCCTGGCCCAGCGCACTCCCTTTGTCGAGGTACTGGCCGAGGCCAGCGCGGGGCTGTCCGTCCGCGTGGACGCGCACATCACATCGTTCCAGACCCCGCCCCGCCTCCGGGGAGCGGTTTTTCGCGCATGGACCCGGACGGGATGGACCGAGGTCTCCATCTCGGGACTGGACACATCGTCGCTTCGGTTCGCGGAATCTGCGGTCGAGCGGGTCCTTGCTCGTCGTCCTGCGCACGAGGAGCCGCCGGGATTGTCCTCCATCGCTCGTCTCGAAAAGACGACTCCGATGGAGCGTCCGGTCCGGGACATGGATGAGGAACGGCTCGTTCGCCTCGCGAAGGACATCCTCTCCTGGGCGGAGGGGGTGCCGGACATCCGGGAGACCGAGGTCCAGCTGAGCTGGCGGATCGACGAGAGGCTCTACCTCAACTCCTCGGCCGCACGGTGTTCTCAAGCCGTGAGCCGGGTCCGGGGGTACGTCAGCCCCGTGGCCACGGAGAACGGTCGCGCCGAATCCGACCGGCTCGTCCATGGAGGGGTGGGAGGTGCCGAGATCTTCGACCGGATCACATCGGAAGAGGTACGCCGGACCGCCGAGACCTCCCGGGCGCTCCTCCATTCCAAGACACCCCCTCTGGGAAAACAGGCGGTCCTCCTCTCCCCCAGCATGACCGGATACTTCGCGCACGAGTCGGTCGGCCACGGGGCCGAGGCCGACCAGTTCGTTCGAAACCGCTCCTACCTGCAACCCCTGCTCGGAGAGGTGGTGGGGCCCGAGATCCTGACGATCGTCGATAATGGCGCCTATCCTGGGGCCTGGAGCGAAATCTATGCGGATGACGAGGGCCATCCGGCGCAACGGACGGTCCTGATCGACCACGGACGCCTGGTCGGCGCGCTCCATGACCGGGACACGGCGGCCGCCCTCGGCGCCCTCCCGACCGCAAACACTCGCCGCGCGGACGTGTTCAGTCGTGCGTTCGTCCGGATGACCAACACCTACGTGGAGCCCGGGGAGAGCTCGTTCGACGAGCTCGTGAAGGAAGCCCGCAATGGGGTCCTTCTGGAGGCCGGCGTCGCAGGGATCGAGGACCCGCAAGGAGGGCAGATCCAGCTCAAGGCGCGGATGGGCCATCGAATCGAGAACGGAAAGGTGACCGATCTGGTGAGCGCAATGGCGCTCTCCGGTCGTGTTCTCGAGTTCTTCGCCTCCATCCGCGGGGTGAGCGGGAAGCAGGATTTCGTGCTCGATTCGGGGAGCTGTGGCAAGGGTCGGACGGACTTCATGCCCAATGCCGCGGGCGGCCCGTACGTCCTTGGAACGGCGGTGGTCGGTCGGGCATGAGCGGGCCACGCGTGGGCGAAGCGGCCGCCTTCCGGGTGGCGGACCAGCTCGCGGGTAAAGAACCTTGGGAGGTCTTCGGCGACCGGGTGCGCCGCTACGAGATCCACTTCCGGGGCGACACGATCGAGATGACCCGCGGGCCGGTCGCGCTCGAAGGATACGGGGTTCGGCTATTCCGCTCCCACGACGGCGCCACGGGGGTCGGCTACCAGGCCTCGAACGACTTCTCACCGGAAGGGGTCCGCGACGCGGTGGATGCGGCCGAACGGGCCGCGCGCTACGCGCGCTTTCCCGTCGCCCGCGTCGAGCTTCCGAGCGGCCACGGCGCGTCCGGGGGAATCGTCGAGGTCCTGGACCGTGGCCTCTGGGAGTACCCGGTGGACTCCCTCGACAGCTACTTCGCGGCCCTTCGGGCCGCGTTCGAGGGTCGCGAGAAGACCTCCCAGCTGAGCTTTGGGTCGGTCCGGGCGACGCTCTCGGAGACCTCGATCTGCAACTCGGCCGGACTGCGCACCGGTTATGGGCACACCACGGTGGAACTCGAGGTCGCGGTCAAGGGGATCGGGGGCCCGGAGGGGCCGGCTCCGGGGGAATACTGGGTGAACGACTCGGACCGACGCCTCCGGCCCGGTGAGCTCCCGGAGCGGGTGGACGATTGGTGTCGGTTTGCGGAGGATGTCCGGCGAGGTCGTCCCCCGCCCACGGGCGAGACGGCGGTCGTGCTCCCACCGACGGTCCTCTCGGGGATCCTGCCGATCGTCTTCGGAGGCCGATTCACGGGGGCGGCTCGCCTCCGGCGGGCGGCGCCCGAACCGGGGACGAAGCTCGGGGAGGATATCGCCACGGTCTACGATGATGGTCGGGTCCCCTGGGGTCCCATGTCCTCCCCCGTGGACGACGAGGGGGTCCCGCAGCGCCGACGGACGCTCCTCGACCACGGAACCGTGTCGGAAATCCTGTACGACACTCTGCACGCGGGGGCGTTCGGCACCCGGTCCACCGGGAACAGCTTCCGGGGGATCGCCATGGGGATGCGGACGTGGTTCCGCTTCCTCCAACCCCCGATCATCGCACCCAGCACGATCGTGCTGGAACCCGGGAAGGGGGGGCTCGAGGCAGAGTTGATCGAGGCCGCCCACGATGGGATCTGGATCCAAGAGATCGGCTGGTCCTCCCCCGACCCGATCACCGGAACGTTCGGAGGAGAGATCCGCCTCGGCTACCGCATACGGGACGGGAAACTCGCCGAACCGGTCCGTGGCGGCACGGTGGGGGGGAGCGCCTTGGCGGTGGAGGGGTCCCCCTCCCTCATGACCCGTCTTGAGGCGGTCGGTTCCCGGGCCTCGTTCGCAGAGCTCGTGTTCACGCCGCCCGTGCTGGTACGATCCCTCACGGTGGCGGGCGACTAGAGTCGCGGGAGGCCTTTCCCGGGACCACGGACGGGCGCTTAGCTTACTTCGAGTCCGGAAGGGCGAGGACAATCGTCCTGCAGCGGGCACACCGCTGACCTGGTAGGTTGGCGCTGTAGGTGCCACCGAACCCAGTCCCCACGAGGACCTCGAGGTCCTTCGGACGGAAACGGGCCGAGGAGGCCTGATGCGACCAGAAGAGTCCGGAACCGTTGCTCGTGGCCACGAACCCGGCCTCGAGCGGCCCTCCGCACACCGCGCACTTCGCACTCGCCATGCTCGCCACCTCGTCCTCGGCGACGGGGCTCGGGTATCTTTCCTTTGCGCTCCGCGGACGATGTTGCAGGAAGGGTTCGCTCTGGCGATCTCGGAATCCCCAAAAGTCGACCCCCGCGGGGCCGGGTACCCCGCGGGGGTCTGGTCATCGTGAGGAGGATATTCTGCTTCTGGGAGAGAGTCAGCGCTCCTCCGAGCGCGAGTGGAGTTCGGTGCGGACTCCCCCGGAACGAGACGTAGGAATCAGCCACTCCGGCCAACCCGAAAGTGGGAACACGTGGGTCTCGGGGGGAGGGGCGACGGCCAGGAGGAGGTCGCGCGAACTGAACTGGGCCCGCTCCACCGGGGGAGTGGTGGAAAGGCGGGGACGCTCCGCACGAAGCATCAGACCACCTCCCCAAGGTCGGGTGGGGGAAGCCATGGAACGCCCAACGCCCGGTTCCGGGCCGTTTCACGGGCGGGTCGAACGAGGGTGAGGGAATCCGCGAGCAGGATGGACGTGTTCTCCCGGGGCTCGGAGCGCGCGCTCTTCCGCGCGGGGCCTTCCTTCGTGCGAGGAACCTTGACCGGGGCTTCCTCGGTAGGCCGTGGGAGGCTTACGAGAGGGAAGCTTCCCATCACAACCCTCGGGCATTCGCGGGGCGCCCGGTGCTTGAGGCCGAACTTGCTTCCGTCATGGACCTGGCCACAGGCGGGGCAGACATTCGACACCTCGAGCATCACTCCGATGCCTCCGAGGTAGGCCCCGCTCGCTTGGGTCCCGCTCATGGTGAGGACCTATCTGGGGAAGATCGTACTTAAACCTCGTGCGTTATTTTGTACAAAATAACTCTAAGTAGGCGACCGAACGTACTCTCGGACGCGATGGGGGCCCAGACCTACCTCCCGATCGAGATCCTCGACTATGTGGAGACCCACGCGGCCCCCGAAGAATCTCCGTTCGGCATCAGCCAGAGGGAGCTCGCGAAGGCCCTCGGCTACCACCCTTGCTCGATGTCCCGCCCCCTAACGAACCTGGTCCAGGAGGGGTTCCTCGCGCGAAACCGGGGGCTGGTGCGGGATGGGGTTCGCCGGCAGCTGACCTACCACATCACGGAACCCGGCCGCTCCCGCCTTCGACGCGAGACCCGGGAGGTCCCGCTCCTCTCGGGGGACATCCCTCCGCCCCCCCACCCATTCCTCGGCCGGAAGGATGAGCTGGCTCAGCTGGCCGAGTTCGCCCGGGAAGGTGGGGGAATCACCTTCGTCGACGGGGCCCCAGGGATGGGGAAAACCGCCCTAGTGAGCCGCCACCTCAGGACCATCAAGCGGGGTCGAATCCCGTTCTGGTTCTCGGTTCGACCGGCGAGCTCCCCTAGACAGTTCGTGGGTGCGCTCACGCACGCGCTCTCAAACCTTGGAGCCCAGCAACTCGCCTATTACACACAGTTGCCGCGTCCTCCGGTGGCCCGGGAGGTCGCTGACCTTGTCGCCCGGTCCCTCGGAGAGCGCTCGCTGGCTGCGGTGATCGACGACGTCCAGATGGCAGGACCGGACATGAAGGACTTTCTCTCAACGTTCACGCATTACCTTGCGGACCGGGGAGATCATCTGTTCTACCTGGTGAGCCAGGTTGAGCCGGCATTCTCGGTAGAGGGGGTCCCATCGCACCGGTTGACGATCGGGGGCCTCGACCGGGTGGCTGCCCACGACCTTACCGACCGTCGTGGAGGCCTGGCCGACCGGTTCGAGTCGGTGTACCAGACGACCCTGGGTTCACCACTCCTCCTGGAACTGGCCGTCTCCAATCCGGACGTGGAGGCGGACGCCACGACCTTGCCGACGGCGGTCGTAGCTCGACTCTCGCCGGAGGATCTGCGGGGAGTGCTGCCTGTTGCCCTCGCCAATGAGCCGATCCCAGTCGCGTTTGCAAGCGAAATTGAGGGCCTTCCGGTCGCGCGCTTGGGGGAGCTCGAGAGGATGGGCGTACTCCACCGGACCCTGCAGGGCCGGGTCGAGGTTCTCCAAGTGGTCAAGACCGCGTTGCTCAAGCGGGCAACCCCTGCGGACGAACGGGAGGCGCACTCGCGGTTGGCGGCCTATTACTCCCGGAGCCATCGCCCCGAGGCAGTTCGAGAGCGGTTCCTTCACCTGGTCGAGGGAGAGTTCTGGAAGGCTGCCGCCCAGCTCCTCGCCCAGCAAGAGACGACGCTCCTCCGCCTCGGCTACTCCGAGACGCTCCGCAACGCACTGCGTCACCTATCGAACGTGCTGCCGCATGGCCAGATGAGGGTGCGAGTCCTCCAGGTGGAGGCGACGCTCCTCCGACTCCACTCAGACTACTCGGAAGCGATCTCCACGCTGCGACGTGCCATCGCGGAGTCGGAACGCGACCCTCGCGTGACCGGGGAGAGTCTGCTTTCCATCGCCGAGCTCTACATTCGCCTTCGCCAGGTCGATGAAGCGCGAAAGTCGTTCGAGACGGCTCAAGCCATCGGCCCGGTCAGCCGCCGCTTGCAGGCCTTCTTGGTGCTCACGGAGGCCCGACTCGCGCAAGCGCGAGGGGAGGATCGGAAGGCCCAGGTCCTGTACGAAGACGCGTTCGAAGTCTGTCGTAGGGTTCGTGCGAGCGACCTAGCTCTCGAAAGTATCGCAGCCTGGTCACGCCTCGCGGAGATTCACAGCGGCCCCGACGCAGCGCTGAAGTTGATCGCGGACGCTTTGCCCGAAGCACGGGAGGCAGGCCGATTGGACGTGGCTTTCAATCTTCAGCTCGTACGCGCGCGAGCGTACACGGAACTGGGACAGGATCAGCGTGCCGAGGTCGAGATGCGAACCATCCGGGTCGAGGCTGAAGCTCTCGGCTTTCTGAGTCAGTTGACCTACGCCTATAGTGGTCTTGCATCGCTCGCGACCGAAGGCGGCCGATGGGCCGAGGCCGTCTCTTATGCCAAACAGGCCAGCGCACTTGCGGAACGATTGGGGAACGATTTCGTGCTCGGCCACACTCTGGCGATTATTTGCGCCGCCGAGAATCGGCAGGCTCAAGCGACAGGGGGGTCGAACGAATCGCTGGTGGCTGAGGCAATTGCGAATGGAAAGCGCAGCCTCGAAGTACTGGGCAAGCTGCCGCCGTCCGACTCGCTTGTTCTGGCCAATCTCTACCTCGCAGAAGCCTACGTGGACAGCCACGATCGGACACGAGCGTCCCAGTACTACGAAACGGCCGTGACATTAGTCGAGCAGCTCCAGTTGCCGTGGCTCAAGGAGAAGATCGAAGCGGACCTCAAGCCCAAGGTGTATCCTTCGTCGTGACGGGTGGGCTCCGCTAAAGTTGAGCCTTGCGGCCACACTGAAGGAGCCGCTGATCCAGGACGAGCCTGAATCAATTACAGCTGGTCGTGCGGCATCGGGGGCAGAGCGGGGATGTAACCGTGCATTAAGTGAGCCACCTCCGGTCGCCGGCGTGCGAATCCGGGTATTTAAGCGCCCACCGTTGCTGATGGAAGATTCAGGTCAGATATACTGCCCGCATAGATGCGCACCCATCCGTACTGGCAATAGTTTCCTTTGGAGAACGGAACCCGACCCAAACATGGTCCAGTTAGCACGGTCATTGTGGATTCAACGAACCGGAGAGACCAGGGGCGTCGAAACGTCAGAGCCAGGTGACGAGGATTATCGGCGGGTCTTTCGGATCGTCACTTCATCTCCCTTCCAATCGAACCTTAGGCGCGGACGGTTCCGCCAGAGTCGGCGCCGGTCCCAGAGGGCCCCGGCGAGGAGGGGAAGGCTGACCGACGCTTCGATGTGCGCGACCGCCCGGGTCGCGGTGCGGGAGATCTTCCCCCACGATTGAGCCTCTTCGAGCGTGCTGCCCGAGAGCCCTCCCCAGTTCGGGACGTCCGTGGTGAGCTGGAGAGCGTAGAAGTGACCCTCGCCCTCGCGACCGAACGCATAGTTGGCCATCACGATGCCGTCATTGATCCAATTCTTCGGGGTCCCTCCCCCGATGTAGATCGCGGCGGTCCGAGGCGATTGACCGAGGATCTGGACGAGCTCGTAGTTGTCGCGGACCGCGTCGAGCATGAACCGGTTCTTGTGGCGTCGGTGCGTCTGATAGTGGAGGGTGAGGCCGATGCCGATGGAGCTGTCGATCAATGCAGGCGAGAAGACCGGCACGCCCCGTCGCGCGGCCGTGGCGAGGATCGATTCGGGGTCGGAGAACCGGGAACCCAGGAACTGAAGGAACTCGCGGGACGAGGCCGGTCGAGGCGGGAACTCCGCGGTGATCCGCCCGATCGTCCGGTCGGTGTCCTCGAACTTGAGCTCGTCAACGTACGTGTCGTAGATGCGGTCGAGGTAGAGGTCGCGCAGGCGCAGGTCGTCCGCGTCGGGCGTTCCCATCCAGTGACGTCCGCCCACCGATTGGTACAGGTCTTGGTAGAGAACGGCCCCCGTCGACACGACCACGTCGACGAGACCCCAATCCACGAGGTCGCGGAGGACCTTGCGGAGGCCTGCCGCGATGAGCGGGCCGGCCAATCCGAGGAAGATCGTCGGCCGCTTGCGGTCTCGCAGCGCGTTCTCCCAGACCTCGAGACAGCGGCCGAGGTTCCGGGCCTGGATCGAGGAGGAACGGAACTGATCGAGAAGCTCCCCGAGGTTCCCGGCGCGCGTCACGTCCACCGCGCGGACGGGCGTTTTCAGGAATTCACGTCGGCGTTGCTGCATCGAGGGCGACACGCTCGTCCGGAGGCCACGCGTCTCTTAAACGCTCGCAGCCGCCGCGAATCCCTCTTCCCCAGGCGGAGGGGAGAGGATTAAATCCTATTGAACCGGATATGCGCCGAGGGTACCGGGTGCCTACTGTTCCTTCACCGGTCCTCCGCGCGATTCAAGGACTCGCGGAGAACTCGGGTCGCACGATTGCGATCGTCGGGCCCCCGCTCAGCGGGAAATCCGCGATCCTCGATGAGCTCCGGGGCCTCCTGAAGCCTCGCAACGCCCGAGTGGTCGAGCTGCGGGGCACGTACCGTGGCCGACTGGTGCCGTTCGGAGGCCTTGATGGACTTCGCCCTCACGCCGGCCCGGTCCCGGAAGGATTGGCGCCGCCCGCCGAAGGAGGCGAGAACGGCGAGGGATTGTCGGAGTCCGAGCTTCCCATCGGTGTGGGGCCGGTCGTTCCGTATCTCACGGAACGGCTGCCTCGCAGGAGCCGCAGGAGCCGGGCCGAGCGACCCCGGACCACGTTCCTCGGCCAGCCCGTCCGCGGCCGCTCCGCGAACGAGGGGAATCCCGAATCGTATTGGCGGGAGATCCTACCGGAATTTCGGGGGGAGAACCGCCACCCCGTGGCGATCCTTGTGGAGGACGGGGCCCTCTTCGACACCGAAAGCCGGGACTTCCTCGTTTCCCTGAGCCAGCAAGCTCGGCTTCGACCCCTTCTCATTGCGGTCACACTCGACTCTTCGGTCCCCGCGTACGCCACCTGGGAGGAAGCGTTCCTGGGCCGCCCCGACGTCGATTGGGTTCGGTGCACCGTGTCGACGCCCGACCCCCGGGAGTCCCATCGGTTGAAGTCGGTCTGGGACGACCTTCCCTCGGTCACGCAACGGGTCGTCGGATTCGTGGCGATCTTGGGGGGCACAACTGGTGAGGTCGTGCTGTCTCGTGTTGCCCGACTCAACTTCCCTCAACTGGCCGAGGCGCTCCTTCCGGCGACCGGCGTCGGCCTCATCAAGGTCCAGGAGGGGAAGGTGATGATCCCGCACCTGCCCTGGATCCCCCTGACGGTCGAGATGCTCTCCGAAGTGAAGCGGAAGCAGATGCATCTCGAGGTCGCCGAGGCGCTCTCGGCCCTCTCCCACGAACCGAACCTCGCCCGCCGCATCGAGGTCGCGCGTCACTATCTTGCGTGGTACCCGGGCCCGATGGCTCTAAGGCACCTCCTCGAGGCCGCGGAGTTCGCTCTCGAGTTCTCGGCGTTCGACACAGCCGAGGAGCTGCTGGCGGACGCGATCGGATGTCTCGGCTCGCTTCCGCCGGGCGAGAGGGACAACGTCGAGCCGGAGCTCCGTCTCCTTCACGCGGAGTCCCTCTTCGCCGCCGGCCGTGTGGGCGAAGGGGAGGGCGAGCTCAGCGAGGGGCTGGAGCGAGCGCTGCATGCGAACATCGCCCCTGGGATCCTCGCAGAGTGGGTCGAACCCCTGATCCTGGCGATGCGGGTCATCGGTCCCCGTCCATCGCTCTCGACCACCCTCATGGAGCTCGCCGAGCGGTGCCACGACGCCGGGATGGTCGAGCTCGAGGTTCTCTTCGAAGCGCTGATCGCCGAGTTCTATTACGAACGGAACCTCCCGCTCAAGGCCCGCGAGGAGTCGAAGCGGGCCGCCCAGATCGCCCGGAAGCTCCCGAACGGTCACCTCCAGGCGGTCGCCTTGCTCGCGGTCGGTCTCTCTCGGATCGAGGGAACCCCCGAGGAGCAGGAACTCGCCGGGAGGTTCCTGCAGGCCGCCCGGAAACTGCTCGGGCGAGCTCGGCGCTGGGAGCTCGACTATCTGGCCGAGGACATCGAGGCCCGGCTTCTGGAGACCCGCGGGGAGATCTCCCGCTCGAAGGAGCTGCGGGAGCACAGTCTTGCCGGCGTCGAACGGGCGAAGCTCCCCGCGATCGAGCTCTACCACCATCTCGGCATCGCCGAGATCCTCCTCAACCGCAGCACGCCGAAGGGGGTCGACACGGAGCTCGCGCGTGCTCGCACGATCGTGGAGGTGCTCCACCTGATCCCGCCCTCCCCGGGCCTATTGCGTCTCTGGATGCTCGAAGGTCGTCAGCTCGCCCTCAACGATTCGCTCACGGCGGCCCGGGACCGTTGGGAGGCGATCGCGGAGGAGCCCAGCGGGGACACGATCCCCCGCCTTCGCGCGGAAGCGCTGATCCGGCTCACCCTCCTGGCCTACTCGCTCCGACAGACGGAGTCCGCCGCGGAGCTGACCCGCCAGCTCTCGCTCCCCGAGATCCGCACTGCGTTCCCGCCCGGGTGGGAGAAGTGGGTGGGAGAGCTCGAGCAACGAGCGGCCCGAAGCGACCACGGAGGCTCGCCTCTGCCGCCTCCCTTGGAAGCGCTAGACAAGCCCCAGAAGGGAGAACGTCGGGAACCCGGACGGCATTAGCCCGTAGAGGATGGTGGCCACCCCGACCACCAGCAGCACGACCACCACGATCCGGTGAAGAAGCCGGGGTTCGACCCGGGTCCCAAGGCGCGAGCCCAGGAATGCGTCCCAGGCCGCCACCGTGACGAGCGCGAGCGCGCCGGCGATGAGGACGGTCTCCCAGCCGAAGTCGGAAACGAACACGATCTCGAAGATCATCGTGGTGTCGGCGAGCTCCAGGAGGAACACCGTCGCGAAGGCGGTCACGAGCGCAGTACGCGCGGTCCGTCCGAGGCGGTTCGGGTCCTCCGAGTCGGGATGGAAGTAGAGCCAGGAGGCGTACCCGATCAGGACGATCCCTCCGGCGATCCGGAGGAGGTCGATCCGTCCGGGTCCCAGGACCTCCGTGAGGGCGGCGCCGACGGTCACCGCGATCACGCTTGTCGTGACGAACGCGAGCGCGCCTCCGATCCACGTCCGGAGCGGGTGGGACCGGGCCGCGAGCGCGATCAGCGCGAAGCTCGTCCGGTCGAAGACCTCGAGGACCCCGATGACCGCGAAGACGATGGCGAACCCACCGAGCGCACCGAGGTCCACCACCGGGCCCCCCGGCTCACGCGAGGTGGTTGAGGAAGCTCTCTACGCGCCGCTCGCAGTAGGCGCAGACGAGGACCACCGGACGTCGCTCGACCACGTCGAACTCGCTCTCGACCGGCTCGGGCTGGTTCGTGATGCAGTTCGGGTTGGGGCATTTGAGGATCCCCACGATCCGGTCGGGAAGGTCCACGGACCTCTTCTCCTGGACCTTGAAGTCGCGAATGATCGAGATCGTCGCCTGGGGGGTGATGAGCGCGATCGCGTTCACCTTCCGGGGCGAGAGCTCCATGTTCTCGACCTTCACGATGTCCTTCCAGCCGAGCTTTCCCGAGCGGACGCGGATCGCGACGCTCACGGTGGAGTCCTTGTCGAGCGACTGGATGTTGATAATCCGAAGGACGTCGAGCGCGAGTCCGCTTGTGATATGGTCGATGACGGTGCCGTTCTTGATCGGGGTGATCTTGAGTTCGCGGACCATCGTCTATCCCCCCCTCTTCCCTTCGCCGAGGATCGCGTTCAAAAGCGCCATCCGCACCGGGACCGCGAGGAACGCCTGCCGGAAGTACGCGGCGTGCGGCGTGTCGTCGACCTCCGGCGAGATCTCCCCCGCTCGAGGCAGCGGATGCATCACGATGAGGCGCGGCTTCGCGTCGCGCAGCACTCCGGCATCGATGCGATAGGATCCCGCGACTTTCCGGTAATCGGCCTCGTCGGGGAACCGCTCCTTCTGGATGCGGGTCACATAGAGTACGTCCGCCTCGCGGACGGCCTTGTGGATATCCGGCTCGACGGACACCCGGCCACCCATGTGCTCGACCCGCTCGACCACTTCGTCCGGGAGTCCGAGGCTCGGCGGCGAAGAGAGCACGATTTCGCTCCCGAAGAGGGCGAGGGCGTGGGCGAGCGAATGGACCGTGCGTCCGTACTTGAGGTCGCCCAGAAGGACCACCCGGAGGCTCGAGAGCGTGTCGAACGCCTCGAGCATGGTCGCGAGGTCGAGGAGGGTTTGCGTAGGGTGCTGCCCCGCGCCGTCGCCCGCGTTGATCACGGGGCGGTCCGAGGCCCGGGCCGCCAATCGGGCGGACCCTTCGTTCGGGTGTCGGATGACGATCGCCTCCGCATAGCCGGAAAGCATCCGGATCGTGTCGTAGAGACTCTCGCCCTTGCGCATCGAGGAGGCTCCCGCGTCGGCGATGGTGATGCAGCTCCCGCCAAGCCGCTCCACCGCGGACTCGAACGATAGTCGCGTGCGCGTCGATGGCTCGAAGAACGCCATCGCTACGATCTTGTCGTCGAGGGGATGCATCACCTTCTTCCCCTCGGCGTATGGGACCATCTTGCGAGCTGATGCCAGAACTTCCTCGATCTCCTCCCGAGAAAGGTCCCGGATGGAGATCACGTCGCGGCCGTGTAGCGACATCCGGACCGCAAGAGGGACCCATTCCTTAAGACATTCTCTTGACCGAGCCGTACGCCCGGTCCCCGCGAGAGGGGGCAACCCCTATGGGGAACGAAGCTCCCGGTCGTCGCCCTGGCGGCATCGGCGTTGATCTTTCACGAGCGGCTCGCGCTCCTGCACATCCTCGGAGTCGTACTGGTGCTCGCCAGCATCTACGGGATCGGTCGGGCGCCGGGGAGTTCGGACCTTGCCTTCAAGGACGGCCGGGGGCCGGATTAGCCGCCTTCGCCAAGGCGCGGACCGGCCGGTGAGTGGTCCTCACCGGCAATCTCGGGGCCCTCGGTCGAAGAAGCGCCCGGACGCACGACGAGGACTGGGCAGTGGGCCGAGTTCACGAGCCCGGAGGAGACGCTGCCGAGAAGGAGGCGACGGCCGGGCGTGAGTCCTCGCGATCCGACCACCACGAGGTCCTGGGGGTTCCGCGCCAGATAGGCAAGAAGGGAATCGAGGACCTCGCCGTGCAACGTCACAGGCTCCACGTCGCGCGCCCCCTGAGAGAGCGCCCGCTCCCGAAACTCCTCCAAGAGGGACTCTGCCGTACGACCATCGGGACCCACCGGAACCAGCGCTTCGAGTCGCGCGTCCGCTTCGTCCCGGCTTGGTAGGCGAACGATCACAATCGTGAGATGAGAGCCGAACCGCCCGGCGATGGCGCTCGCCACGTGAACCGCCCGGTGCGCGTGCGCGGAACCGTCGAATCCGACGAGGATCCTATCGAACATCGCCCTCGCGAGTCCTCCATGGCTCCGCGGCCTTTAGAACGTGCGCCTCGACCGAGGCGGGCATTCGGGCTTGTTTTCCTCGGATGGAACCGACCCAGGACGGGTCATCGCAACTGAGATTACCTTCGCGCTGCGTGGTCTCAGAGACCATGGCCCAGAGATCGGCGAATCGCAGGGTCCATCCAAGGGATGCGCGTCGGGCCTGGGAGGATGCCATCGACGTCTGGGAGGATTTCCAGGAGACGGGGAAAGACTACGCTCGGGACCGTGTCCATGGCCCGGCACTCTTGCGGGCCCTCGGCCCGGTGCGAGGTCTTCGGATCCTGGATCTCGGGTGCGGTCAGGGCCGATTCACGCGAATCCTTGCCCGAAGAGGGGCAAAGGTCGTCGGAATCGACTGGTCGACCGCGATGATCCGTGTCGCCCGACGGCACGAGGCAGAAGCTCCCCTCGGAATCGAGTATCACCATCTCGACGCTCGAAAGGTTCAGCATGCCTGGCCGCGAGCGTCGTTCGACCGTGTGGTGGCCTGCATGTCGCTCATGGACATGCCGGACGCAGCGGCTCCGATCCGCGGCGCCCACCGGCTCCTCCGGGCCGACGGTCGGCTCGTTTTCTCGGTCTCCCATCCGTTCAGCACGGCGGCCCTTCGCTGGGAGAACCCGTCGGCCGACGTCCGGCACCGCGGCGCGATGCTGGTCGACCGGTACTTCGAGGAAGGTCCCCGTGTGACCGAGTGGTCGATGAAGCGACTCAAACGCCCGTTCACGACACCGTGCTGGCATCGCACGTTCGAGACCTGGTTCCGGCTGCTTTGGCACTCGGGGTTTGAGATCGAATCGCTTTCCGAACCGCACCCAAGCCCCGGCGCGCTGCGCTCTAATCCGCTGCTCGCGGGGTCGAGTCGCGTGCCCTTCTACCTCGTCCTGAAGTGCCGCCTCCGCGAACCCATTCCAGCGCGGTGAAGGGAGACCCACCCTCGGGTCTCTTTCTACTCTCTCCACGGAAGGCTTGACTAGTAGAAGCGACGGTCTCTAGATCGATGGTAACCCCTTCCTCGAACCACTTCCAGCCGTTCTGCGGGGGTTTCTCACCGCCCGACGTGAGCTTCTGCATGGAGGACCACCGACCGCCTTCCATGGACTCGAGGCCCACCACGTCGCTAAGGTCGTACGGGTCTTTCGCCCGGTCGACGCACTTCGCAACTCCTCACCGAGGGCAAGTCTTCGCGATCGTGGCGGCGGGCCTTTTGGTGACCGGGCTTGCCGTTGCCCTCGGACTGGTTTGGCTCTAAGCTAGCAGTGGGACCCGGGTGTCACAAGACCTCCGGTCCGGTGCAACGCGGTTACACCCAGTTCCGGCGAAAGGCACGATGGCCTCCTCGACCGGCCCCGGAGTGCGAATGCCTCCTCGGGCGTCCAATGGATCGGTCAGGGGTCCGTTATCAGGCGTATCGTGGACTGAGTGCGATGCACCAGCTTCCGCCCGCTCACCTTTGAGGAGAACTTGACTCGGAGAAGGAATTTCCGACCCTGCAGACGGCGGAAAAGCCGCCGGTCGGGCTTCAACGAACGATAGAAGTGGACATAGCGAATCGGGACGGAGCGACCTCTCGCGGTCCGGTGCGAGTACCGTCCTTTCGCGGTCAGAGTATCCGGCCCAGAAACGGTGATCACCTCTCGGAGCGGGCCCGCGCCGGTAGCCGCCCGACTCCTGAGCTCGCCGACGGTGCTCAGATCGCAGTGCAGCGATGTCCCCTCGTAATGGGCCCGCTCGGCCACGCTCACGGCCCCGTATCCACCCACGGTCGATACCCGCAAGGAAACGAACTCTCGGCCCAGCAGTTCCAGAGGCCCCACAAAGGGTCGCTTCCCGAGATGCTTCGCACCGACGAAACACCGGCCGGTCATCGTCGTTATGGAGGCGATTCCCACGTCCAGAGTTACCGGAAGTGATTGATACGTGATCGTTCCGGATTTCTTGCCCGCATTGGCATCGACATCGAGCGTTCCCTGCGCTACGAAGGGTGTACCGTTCAGAACTCCCATGGCGAGCAGCTCGACGCTCTTCGGGACCACCATGAGCTCCGGAAGGGCGATGGTCTATTTGGACCCACCCGACGACCCATTAGGAGTTTCTCAGGAGGCCCACAACCTCGTTGCCCCCGGCGCTTCGAATCCTTCTCCAGTCGGACCCGTACTCCCGACTCGTCCTCGCCGACCCCACCCCTTAATCTAACGGAAACGGTCTTCCGGTCATGGCCGCGACCCGGCGGCTCGCCGCCCTCATGTTCACCGACATGGTGGGCTTCACGGCCTCGGCTCAGTCCAATGAAGCGGCTGCCCTGAAGTTACTGCGGGAGCAGGAGGAACTCCTTCGTCCTCTCTTTCGGGCTCACCAGGGGCGCGAGATCAAGTCGACGGGAGACGGCTTCTTGGTGGAGTTCGAAAGCGCCTTGCATGCGGCGGAATGCGCGATCGACATCCAGGGACGTCTGCACGAGCGCAATTCGCACACAGGGGTCGCTCCCATCCGGCTCCGGATCGGCGTTCACCTCGGGGACGTCGAGGAGCGGGGTGGGGACGTCTTCGGAGATGCGGTGAACATTGCTTCCCGGATCGAACCTCTCGCCTACCCGGGCGGGGTGTGCATCTCGGGACCGGTGTTCGACCAGGTCCGGAACAAGGTCCCGAACCAGTTCGTCAAACTCGCGCCGAAGACGCTCAAGAACGTCCAAACCCCGTTGGACGTCTACCGTCTGACGTTCCCTTGGGAGGCGGTCGAGCCAGCGTCCGTCCGCGCTCCCCGGACTCGTCTTGCGGTTCTCCCTCTCGCCAACATCAGTCCCGACCCGAAGGACGAGTACTTTGCGGATGGTCTCACCGAGGAGCTGATCAACGCCCTTTCCCGGATCCGGGAACTCCGAGTCATCGCTCGCACGTCGGTCAGCCAGTACAAGTCCAGTGCGAAGCCCGTTTCCCAGATCGCCGCCGAGCTCGACGTGTCGTCCGTCCTGGAGGGGAGCGTTCGGAAGGCGGGGAATCGACTTCGGATCACGCTTCAGCTGATCGACGCGCGAACGCAAGAGCATGTCTGGGCCCACAGCTACGATCGCGAGCTGGACGATGTGTTCGCCATCCAAGAGGAGATTGCGGAAAGGACGGCCGGCGCGCTCCGGCTCGAGTTCCTGGGCACCGATCGAGAATCGCTTCGAAGGAAGCCCACGTCCAACCTCGCCGCCTACAATCTGTACCTCAAGGGAATCCACGCCGCTCGCCAGTCGACCTACGCCGGCTATGCCGAGTCCATCCAATTCTTCGACGCGGCCGCAAAGCTGGACCCCGGTTTTGCCCTGGCCTACTCCTCCCAGGCGAACATGTACCTCCTTCTGGCCGGTGAGACTCTCTCACCGCGCGAGGCCTTCCCTCGCGCCAAGGAGCTTCTTGACAGGGCGCTAGAGCTCGACCCAAACTCCTCGGAGGCGCACACGGCGCGGGGCAATCTCGCCCTCCAGCACGAACAGGACTGGGAGAACGCGGAGCTCGAGTTCCGACAGGCCCTCGCGCTCAACCCGAGCAACGCCAACGCTCACTTTTGGTACGCGATGCTCCTGTCAGTCGTGAAAAGGTTCGACGAGGCCGAAGAAGAGCTGCGGATGGCGATCGAGCTCGACCCTCTCTGGAGTCTTCCCAGGGCCTGGCTGATGGTGGTCTGTTTCGACGCGGGAGACGTCGATTCGGCGACGGCAGCGGCCGAAGAAGAGCGGAACCGGAACCCCGCGAGTCCCGCTCCTCACATCACTCTCGGAACCATCTACGCCCGCACGGGCCGGAGAGAGGAGGCGCAAAAGGAAGCGAAACTCTCGATGGCCGAATCCGTGTCCGACGCCGACCGGTTGGATCGAGCGATCCTTTGGGCCATCCTCGGGGATCCAGCAGAGGCTCGACGATTGATCGGACAGTACGAGGAGGCCTCTCGGACCACGTATGTCAATCCCGCGTGGAGGGGAGCCCTTCACGCGGCGCTGGGAGAGAAGGAGATGGCGCTCGAGTGCTTGGAACAAGACTCGCGAGAGGGGGGACGGGGATCTCTTTGGTTCTCGTTCAACTACCAGGGGATCGCGTTCGACTCGATGCGAGCGGACCCGAGGTTCCGGTCGCTGCTCGAAAGGCTGAACCTTCCCACGGAACGGAAAGAGAGCACCAAACCGCCCGCACGTGAGATCACGTAGTCAGTACTAGGTGTGCCCCCCCGTGTTCTGGGCCGCAACGCAAAGGATGAGTTGCAATGTGAGTTGCACCCACTGATTCTCGAAGGAGGAACATCGGAGCAGGGAATCGCGAGGCGAACGTCGTTCCCAGGCGCGGGATCCCCCATTACGCAAATCGACTTGAGAATCTCCTTCCCTCGATAAGAAGACCCGGAATTCTATTGGACGGTCTACGATTCTTCCGCCGCGAACGCGACGTTATCGGTCAGGGCTTTGATGGCGGAGTGGACGGAGGAGGGGCGGTTGGAGGGGGGACCGAGGGGGCAGGGGCTGAGGGCCGGGCGACCAACGGGAGTGGGGGCGATGTGCCGACAATGACGCTTTCCGGAAGCTGTGGGGCTTTCCTCGCTATGTCGCCCTTCTCTTTGGCGAGGGCCTTTACCCGTTCAGTGAGCTTATTCAGATCGGCACCAGGCACACAGTCAATCGCCGAGAACTCCCTAGCTTCGGTCGCGAGGAGACCATAGTCGGTCGCTGTCCCTTGATATTCCTTGGCTCTGCCGCCAGCATTGAAGAACGTGCTCACCGAACCGAGGACTGCCACCCCAAGCGCGAGGGACCCCGCGATTATGTTGTGCACGTCGAACTGGGCAAGGGCTGTTGCCCCGGCAACGGCGGAAACACCTGCAACAGTACACCCTAACGCCCAATACCACCGCGAGAGTCGTGCTCCCTCTAGTCTATACGCCTGTCCAAGGGCCGTGCATTCGTTTTGGAGTTTCCTGCCCTCATCAGCAAGCTCGGAGATCCCCAATGCCACCCCCTCCTCTGACATTCGAGGGTATGTCTTTCTGGCACTTGAAGCTCTGTGAGACTTCCTTCATTCTGCCAGAACCACGCGCTAGGGATCTGTCCGTACAGGAAGGACACGCGGCCTAACGCAACCCCGGAAACCCTATTCTTGAGGGCGTCGTGTTCGGCGGCAAATCTCGAGTTGTTGACCGACTCAGGCGGCTTTCGCGCGCAGAACAAGGGCGACCGAGCCTCTCCCGGTCCCCGGAACCGAACGCTTAGCCAGTGTCTTCAAGACCTACCGAAGCATCGCTGAGCGAGGGATCGAGATGACAGGAGAGCACAAGGAACTCGTGGCACTGCATCGGGAGCTCGATGCGCTCCACAAGGAAGTCGACAACATCCACAAGAAGGTTCACGCCGAAGTCGACAAGCTCCACGAGGTCGTGGACGCCCTTCACAAGGAAGTCCACCGCAAGAAGAAGTGAGCTTCGTCAGGTCAGCCTACCTCCAACCCTTTCCATTCCGACTTCCGTTGATTGGCTTGTGTTCCTCATCTGACACCGAAGACGAGTGGCTTCGCGGAATCTCGATCGCACGGAGCAAGACGCCCGACCACTACATCCGCGCCGTCAGTTTACGACTTCCACGCGATCGTCGCGACGTTGAGCTGCGCGCGTTCCGGGCTCCGCCATCGTGCTCGTTCTCGATATCCCGTACGACGTGCGTTTCGGTGTCGTTGACCATCGGGAGGTTCACGATAGCATCGATCGGGCCGTCCATTTCCGCCAAGTCATGACCCTCGACGATCGCGATGACCGGCGGTCCTCCGAAGAGTGCGTCCGCTCGAACCACCCCCGGTATCTTTCTAATTGCGCGGCAGGCGGCTCGCGGACCCGGGTTCGCAGTGCTAACAAAGACGTAGGCTTGTACGCTCACGGTTTCGAAACACCCTCCACCCCATCAACGGGCAACGTCAACTTAAGGGACACTACAGTCGCCTGAACCAGCGGAGTGAGCGGCGCGATCGCACCCATGCCGCGTCACGCTCGCCACGCGCGTCCGCGAAGGGGTTCCTCGACCTCGAGGGGGTCCGCGCAGGGCTTATCGCCCCGCGTCCGTCTGGAACGGTGTGACGAGGTCTATTCGAGCCCTTGAGGGTCGCATCCTCATTACCGGCCCGTCGGGCTCCGGGAAGAGTACCCTCTGTCACTTCTTCCGCGATCGGGGTGTGAATGCGGTCGATGGAGACGAGATCCGCGGCCTGGGCGGTCCCGTAGACCTACACGGGCACTCCCTCCGCCGCATTACCAAGGAACAGTGGCGGCGGATCGAAGGTTGGCGCTTCTTCTGGAACGAAGCCGTTCTGAAGCGGTTCCTGATGCAGAACCCGAACGTCGTAGTCTTCGGAGCCTCGGACAACATGTTTGACCTCGATCTTGCCCATCTCTTCGACCGCCGAATCTACTTGCACGCGACATGGTCGGTGATCCGGGCGCGACTGAATGGTCCGACCCGGGACAACGATTGGGGTAGGGATAGCCAACCGGCTCAACTGGAGTGGGTCAGGAGAGCCACTCGCGAATGGCCCGGCAAGGCCAGGGCGTGCAGGTTCGAGTTCATCAACGCGAAGTTGTCTCCCACACGCATCTACGGGCTGGTCTGCGACACTGGGGACTAGCCGTTCGGAACAGATCGCCGGGGTTGCCGGTCTGTTGCCTGGCTGGGTACAAGAATCGTTGTTTCCTGAGTCGAGGTCGGGTGCAACGACCATACCACCATTCGAGGTCGAGCTCTCTAAGCCCCTTTGGAAAGTGGTGGGATTCGGGAAGGCGGGATATACCGTCATTCGCTCCGGTCTCTCGCGGAGAGAGATGCCGATGTCACGAAGAATCACCGCCAGTCTGTACATGACGCTGGACGGCCGCGGCGCGTTCCCGAAGTACCCGGGCTCCGACAGGCAGACGACGGAGGCCAACGAGATGTGGCGAGAGATGTGGTTGAATCGGTTCGACGATGTCACCACCGTCATCATGGGCCGGAGGTCCTTCCTAGGTCACCGACGCGTCTGGACCGAGAGGGCGCGAAAACTGAGCGACCCGAAGTACCTGATCGATTACTCTCGGTGGCTCGACCACGTCGACAAGATCTGTTTGTCGAACCGTTTGAAATCGCCGGGATGGGAGAACTCCCGGATCATGAAGGGTGACCTTTCAAGAATTGTTGCGAAACTGAAGCGAGAGAAGGGCGGAAACATCATCGCGGAAGGAGGCCCGCGACTTATCCTCGAATTCCTCCGGCAGGGGCTCGCGGACGACTACTGGCTCGTCGTGCAGCCCGTGGTCTACGGGAAGGGTCCGCAGTACTGGGGTCCGATGAAAGCGCAAGCGACCCTCAAGCTTCTTTCGTCACGGACCATGGAAGACGGAGAGCTACTCCTGCACTACGAAGCCGTTCGGGGGTTCCGCGCCTAGCGCGACGCGGGGATCGTCGGAACCTCGGAGCGCAGCGGGGGTGTCCATCCGGGAGCCGAAGCTTCACCAGATTATCGCGGGCCGCCCGGCCCGACCCGCTCAGTTCGGGGTGCCCCCGCACCGAGTCGCAACAATTGACGCATCCACTCTTGAGCGAGAGGTGCCTCTAGGCCCGAAGAATGGAAGCCCCCAATCACGCTCCGAAAGAGTCGACCTCTTGGCTCTGGATTGTGCTGATGGCTGTCGTGGCGAGAGCGATCTTCACGTTCGGATTCTTCGTCCTCTGGGGAGCTAGCGTTCCGTAGTTCTCGCTCTCCTCCGGCTTGTGGAGTGTTCTCCCGCACGCAGGGGCAAGGGGATTGGAGAGTGACTAGCCCGGCTAGGTGCAGCAGGCACTTGACTTCCCGAATCCTATCCTTTCACCGTTTCTTACTGCAGCAAACATGGACGACCGAGTTCGGAAGAGTCCGGCCGTTTCGTAGCGGGATCGACCACGTCTGATTCACGAGAAGGGACGCATCGCGCGAATAATCTCATTCTTCCCGGTGGTTGCTCCACCCTGACAGCGCAAAGAGGTATCGTCGGGACTTCCCCCAATGAAAGCAAGACCGCTGAGTAATTCGCGACGATCCCCGCCGACAGGATCGGGCGATCTAACGACACAATCGGTGACCTATGATGCGACTTTCGAGTTTTGGCACAAGCACTTACCCTTTCGGCCAGCAACCCGTGAGTTGCTTCATCGCGGAAGATGTTCCCACCCGGATTCTTGAGGGTCGCGGCGAGGAGCCGCAGGTCTAAACGTTCTTTTGCGAGCGGTGTTGTCCCACAAGTGTGGGGAGCGCTTCCGGGACGGGCAGGGAGGCTCCCTCAGGGCGCCCGCAGGAACCGAGGCATCGGCGATTACGAATCGGGTTGGCGATCGCTGCCGTGGCCATCGTACTCTTGGTGGCCGCGATCGGACTTGGGGTCCTGCCGAATCCCTTGAGGTCATCCCCCTCGAGTTCGGGAGCGCAGTGTCTCAAGCCTGACCCGGAAGTGGCGGACCCTGACGCACCGCACGGCCTGTTCATCTTGAACCCCCCGACCAAGGCCAGCCAGCCGTACTTCTCGGATTCGGCACAGTACCTCCAGGATAATCCCACGGTGTGCGGGGTCGATTTCTGGGTCCACTGGGGCGACATCGATCAAGGTTCGCAAGCGCCGAGCGAGTACAATTGGACCTCGGTCGCCAACGAAATGGCTCCCTGGGTCTCCGCCGGCAAGATTGTCAACCTCATCTTTCAGACCGTCGGGTACGGCCCGAACCAGTCGTGGATTCCATCGCACGTGCTTCCGCAGGTCCGTACGATCCAGTGCGGCAACTCTCCCGTGACA
>Ga0326728_10001015_pt1 | contig 102329 bp, 107 predicted proteins | sample MB3enrmetagenome_FD_207602 | JGI IMG/M metagenome (GOLD analysis project Ga0326728, IMG submission 207602) | Lab enriched peat soil microbial communities from McLean, Ithaca, NY, United States - MB31MN | ecosystem: Environmental > Terrestrial > Soil > Wetlands > Peat | place: USA: New York... | reverse complement strand
CAGGGGATCCCTCGATCGGGAGGTTCGGTCGCCTCACGGTCGTCTTCTTCGGCCAAGCACAGGATTGGAGGATTCGTTCAAAGCTTGGCTTGGGCGCCGCTATTTTCTTCGGAGCCGAAGAAACGAGCGTTGTTGCGGATTAGCCGTTACACAAGCACAGAATTCGAAGATCCGTTCCAGGCATGGCCCCGGCACCACCTTTGCAAACGGGTGGGATTCCTCTGCGAGGGCTCCGGTGGGGTGCGGGTGTCCAGTTGGCATCCCCCAAGGGTAGATCAAGCCTCGAGACCAAACCAGCGAGTGCGTCGACTTCTTCCGAACTGTTCCTTGTCGCGGGCGAGGGCCTGGGAAGGCTCTTGGAACGCCCCCGTCGGCCGCGGCCCTGACAGGAAATCCACGTCCACACGACCGACACGAGTCCCGCCGAACTCGACGTAGCACGAACCCTTCCCGGTATACGGGGAGGGTTTCTCGCCACCCTTCAGCTCCGCAATCAGCGTTTGGGCGACGACACGGGCAGCCCCCTCCGCGAAGACACCTGCCTTGGGAACCTCTATGTCTGTCACGTCGCCCACGGCGTAAACCCCCGGGAACCGGGTCGCGAGGGTTCGTGGGTCGACCGGAATCCAACCGTCCTTGATCATCCCGCTCTTCGCAACCACGTCCGGGACCCGGTGCACGGGAACGCCAAGGAATAGATCGAACGGCAACTCGCTCGCGTCGTCCAGGACGGCCACGCGACGTCGGGGGTCGAGCGAGCGGACCATCCGCCGGGGGACGAACGTGATTCCCCGCTCCGCGAACGCCGCTAGGAGAGCCTGCGAGCTGGAGGGAGCGGGAGGGATCGGCACCCCGAACGGTAGGACGAGGGTGATCTCGCAGGCGTCGCGGACCCCCCTCGCGGTCAGATAATCGTGGAGCAGGAGCGCGGCCTCGCTCGGCGCCGGAGGACACTTGAACGGGGTGGAGGTGACCCCCACAATCGCCCGGCCCTTCGAGAAGGTCGGTAGAATCGATCGCAACGCAAAGGCCCCCGGAACAGAATAGAACTCGTGGCCGGCCTCCGCGAGCCCCGGCGTCGCGGCCACGTCGTAATCTGCCCCTAACGCGACCACGAGTACATCCGCCTCGTAGGTCGCACGGTCAGTTGTCACGCGGCGCCGTTGAGGGTCGATCGCAGTGATCGCTTCCTGACGAAAACGAACCCCCGGTTGTTGGATTTGGCGGTAGGGCAGTCGCACCGCATCGGGGAGTTTGCGCCCGAACATCACGTCGAGCTTCGAATAGCCGAACACGAAGGAGTCGTTCCGGTCGATCAGAGTGAGCTCGAGACGTTCCCCAAGCGCTTCGGAGAGCATCGTGCTGAGCTCGAGCCCGCCGAACCCGGCTCCTAAGACTACGACCCGGAGGTTTCCCATCGCTCCCCCCACCCATTGGAACGTTAACTGCGACTCGAAGTCGATCTCGCGTCGCTCCGACGCCGCCGGAGTATATCCCTTGGACCCGGCGACGGTCGTCAGGGGTTCGCGAAACGAGGCGAGCCCTCCCGCTCCGCGCGAAGGCGCGGGTGGTGGGCTCCTCGCCCTGAGCCTCGGTCGCCGGTCGGGCCTCATGTTTGGGCTCTGGTCCAGAATCGGAAGATTCGTTCCAGGCGTGGCCCCGACACCGCCTTTGCAAAGGGGTCGGTGCCCCGCCGGGAAGGGGTCGCCCTTACCGGTCGACTTCGAGGCGCCCCGGCCCCCGGTCCTTGCGGTCGACCGATCTCGGTCGCCACGCGAGTCCGACTACGATGGCTCCGAAGGGAACAGCGACCAGGTAGACCCACAGGTCAGCGAAGGTCCCGGAGAGCAAGGCAGGCGCGATGGTGCGTGCTGGATTGAGCGAGCTTCCGGTGAGCGGACCGATGACATACGTCGAGACCGCGACGACCAGGGGTGGCAAGCCGAGACGCCACCGGAAGCGCCCCTCTCCCCGGTCGGAAAGAACGAAGACGGCCGCCACCAGCGCAGCGGTGAACGCGGCTTCCCCCCCAAACACGGTCAGCAGGTTTGTCGACGGCAAAGTGCTGCCGAGGTGGGCCTCGGTTCCGAACATGATGGCGACGAACGCCGAACCCACGAAGGCGCCGAGAAACTGGCCGAGGACATACTCCGGCACCTCCGCCCAGCTGATCCGCCCGCTGGCGGCAAGTCCCAAGCTCACTGCAGGGTTGAGGTGAGCTCCCGAGATCCCCACAAACAAGACGATAGGGACAAGGACTGCGAAGAACCACGCAACGGCAAGCTCCCACTGAGGAACGCCTCCCGCTCGGGCCGATAGAACGATCGTCCCGGTCCCAACTGCGACCAGGAGGGCCGTTCCTACGCTTTCGGCGAGGAACCGCCTCCCAAGCGATGGGTTCACCGAGGGTGGCTCCCCGGTAGCGCTGCCGCACGGCGGTCCGTGATGACGAGCTCGGTCCGGAGGCCCTTTACGAGCCCCCCGATCCGGTCTCGGACCTGCCGAAAGCCGTCTTCGTCCAGGTGCGCAGGGTCGGGTAGCGCCCAGTCCCTCAGCTCGAGGGTCTTGAGGCGGGACGGGCAGCTCTCGTCATCGAGACAACCCATCGTAACCCGGACACGGGCTTGATTCATCATCTCGGGGGTCAACAGCTGGGGCGGATGCGGTGGAAGGTCCAGGCCGAGTTCGCGGAGCATCGCCCCCGTACGCGGGTTCGCGGACGCGGCCGGATTTGTCCCCGCTGAAATCGCGGTCCATCCCTCGGGAGGGTTCGCGTTGAACATCGCCTCGGCCATCAGCGAGCGACCGGAGTTTCCGACACAAATGAACAGAACGACTTTGGTTGGTGTCATCGCGCTGAGCCTCCCGGTTTTGTCGCGCGAATCTCTCCGGACACGACCCCGATCTCGGCCTGGGCCTGCAAGGAATCGGGAGTAGGCCCCTCTCCGTGAACCGTCAAATCGATGGATTCGAACCCGGCCGCATGCAGGCGCTCGGTCACCTCATCGCGGGTCAGCGCTCCCGACGAACAGGAGGCCCACCGCTCCGGGTCGTTCCTCAGCTCGTCGGAGATCGGGCGCGTGGCGAGAACGTCCGCAACCACGAGACGTCCCCCCGGTCTCAGGACCCGAAACGCTTCGCGGTAGACCTGACCCTTGTCCGGAACGAGGTTGATGACGCAGTTCGAGAGCACGACGTCGACCGAGGCGTCCGCGACCGGGAGGTGCTCGATCTCCCCAAGGCGGAACTCCACGTTGGCCTGGCCGCTCGAGCGCGCTAGGGCGCGTGCACGGGACACCATCTCGGGTGTCATGTCCACGCCGATGACTCGACCCGACGGACCGACCTTACTCGCGGCCAGGAAGCAGTCGACCCCCGCACCACTGCCGAGGTCAAGCACTACCTCGCCGGGCCGGAGCGCCGCGAGTCGCGAAGGATTCCCACATCCGAGACCGAGGTTCGAGCCTGGGGGGAGACTTGTCAGTTCAGAATCCGTGTAGCCCGCGGCACAGCACCCCGTCCCCGCCTCAAGCGAATGCGAATCGGGAGCGGCACAGCCGCACCTGGACCCCTCCTCCCTGCAACAACCGGCCCCTGCCTGACGGGCGAGACCGCCGTACCGCTCACGAACCGATTGCCGGAGAATTTCCGATTCCCCCTCCGGCTCACTCATAGCGCCTCTGGGATCGCTTCGGGAATCAGGCGGTAGTACATCCACTTCCCTCGCCGCCGGGCGCTGACGAGGCCGGCCGAGGTGAGCACCGACATATGATGACTTACCGTCGCGTGGGTGAGGCCAAGAGCCGCCTGGATCTCGCACGCACACAGCTCTCCCTCCCGACGGAGGATGGTCACAGCCGTCAGTCGTTGCTCATCGGAAAGCGCGCGAGCGCGCGCTAGGGCCTTCGCGAACGCCCTTCCCTTCACGACCTGCTTTCCCATCCCTTGGTAGCGGGGCAGGCAGCGCTCTCCATCCGAGCCGGCCAATCTTCCCAACCGGCCGACGAGGCCAGTCTCGGGCTTGGACGACGCCATCATGTCGATGGATATCAACACACTATATGTAGATATCTATCAACATGGAAACTGTATCTGTATCATGGAGTCCGAAGATTGGTTCCCGGCATGGGCCCGGCACTTCTCCTTCGGGGCTCGGTGAGCGCAATAGTCGTTGGGGTCACGAGTGACGCGAGTTTCCCCGAGGATTCGTGTCTCCCGGTGCTCTGGCAGCCAGCTCGGGGTCTCCAGTCGCTAAAGCAGCGATTTCTGCATGAGGAATGGGGACCTCTACGAACTGGCCCGCGTATAGTGAAGGAGAGCTGTCCCGTCCTTGAGGGGCCGCGCCTCAATCAACGTGAAATCGTGTCTACCCGGCGTTCCACGGGGCACGACATCCTCATTGTGGTCCGGGTTGCCCACCACGCGGAACAATGGTTTTCCCCTTCCCACGATGCTGGGAAACATCGTGATGAAAAGCTCGTCCGCGAGATCCCGTTCCAGGAAGGATTGGGCAAGTTTGGGACCTCCACCCAGGACGATCTCCTTCCCCGGAAGGGACTTGAGTCGAGCGACCTCCTGGCCCAGATCCCCCCGGACGATTCTTGAGTTCGGCCAGTCGGCCGACCTAAGCGTTTTCGAAAACACCACCTTCTCCGCCCGGTCAGCAAATCGCGAGAATCTCTTGTCAAATGGAGTCGCCGACGGGTTGCTCTGCTGTCCGGGCCAGAAAGCGGCCCATTTCTCGTAAGTTTGCCGACCCAGCAGAAGGGTATCTGTCGAATCCATTCGGGAAATCCACATCGGCGGTCCCTCGTCGGAGGCGTTCAATTCGGCGTCCTCGGCGGAGTCGGGAAACTCGGCGACGCCGTCAAGAGTCATGAACATCAGAATCAGCACTTTCCTCATGGGCGACCGCTCCGGCTGAGGGCGAACGTCTTGAGCCATAAAAAGGCCGTAAGGTCCGCTGGAACTCCCTTGATTCGCCCTGCCGTATCCCAGCACCGCCGACGGACAGTCGGGCGGTGTTGCGAAGGAACAAGGCCCATTGTGGGTATAGAGTAGCGCGCTCTCCGCCGAGCAACAACCCCTCTTTCCAACCGTCGAGAGCCGACTTCACGTCGGGGGAAGAGGTTCGCCTGAGAGTGTCTCCCTTCCCGTTTCGTCAACGGACTATCTCGGGGCTAGGTCCTCCGGGTTCGGCCAGAGATTGACCGGTCGGATCGAACGTCGCCGGGGGAGCCCCGGCCGAGGGCGGCCGAACATTTATCCGCGCGTTCATGCGTACCGGTTAAGGGCCGAGCCGATGCAAGGGTCGCGAACGGAGGCAGTGATCCCGCCCGGCCAGCGCTACTTTGTCGGATGGAACCGGGCGGTGCTTCGGGGACCGTTGTGGATCGCTGCGGGATTCTTCATCATCGCGACCATCATCGAGTGGCCCGGGATTTGGATCGCGCTCCTGAGCCTCGGGACAGCCGCCGTTCTGATCGGCGCCGGTTTCTGGGCCCAGAGGACATTTCCCGAACCCGTACCCGCGGGCGTCTCGGCAACCGGAGAACCTCTGGACTCCGAGACCGGACAGCCGGACTGAGCCAGCGACCGTCTCGCGTTTGCGGTCCCTCCATCGACCGCGCACGTCCTTCAGGAAGCCTGCACGGGCGTCGGGGTCAAGTCTCGCGTGATTAGTCCGAATGCTCCGGAAAGGCTGAGCTGACAGAGCCGACCGCTCGGATGCGATGTAGATCGAGCAGAGTCACATCTCACCCGCTCCGTATTGGGAAGGGAATCCCAATCGGGGCGACCGCCTTATCCTTCCAACGGACTAACCCTCGCGTTGTCCGCGAGTTCGACCACCTCCAAGGAACCCCCATCATTGCTCGGGGTCACAGTTCGAAGGGCCTCCGTCACCGGCCGCTTTTACCTGGTCTACGGTACCGCGATCAGCATATTGCTCGGTGTCCTCCTAGCGTACTTCTCCGCCTCTTCGTTCGCGGTCTCGTACCCCCTCTTCCTTCCGATCTTCGGAGTCGTTGGGTCGATGGGATCGCTCGTGGTTTTCACGAGCGACCGGACAAAGGGCGTGCTCGAGTACCTGCTCGCCTACGGATACTCGCCCCGTCGACTGTTCGCGAATGTTCTGTTGACAACGTTGGTCCTCGTGAGCATCGTCGTGGGCATCGGTGTCTCCGTGAGCTTGGGGGTCTACTTCGCGGAGAGGCACACCGTCACCAGCACTCTGGCCATCGGTGTGGGGGTCTACGCGATTCCCATGACGTTCGCCTGCGCCGCGTTCGCATCCACGGTCGGGATCTACTGGACGGCGCTCTCGTCTCTCCGGCAAGGGATCAACAGCCCGGTGGGACTCATCCCATTCATCGGGATCCTCCCGGCTCTGGTCACGCTCTTCGTGATCACTGGAATCGGGCTTTCCGGGCCTGTCTCCACCTCGAACCTCCTTCTGACCCTCGGGTCCGCGATGGGCCTGGTCGCGGCCTTCGTGATCGTCTTGCTCGCGAGCATGGGACGGCTCCTTCGGCGTGAGCGGTTCCTCTCACCGGCGTAGGGGGTGTGGTCGGTTGTCCATGAGGTCCGCTACGAATATGCCGGAGTCGTCCGGTGCGGCCGGAAGCAGCGTGGGGATCGACTGTCGGTCGGTCACCGCGGGGTACCTCGGCTCGAGGGTTCTGCATCAGATATCGTTTCAGATCACCGAGCCGTCGATCTACGTCGTTCTCGGGCCGAACGGTGCCGGAAAGACCACGCTGTTTCGAACTTTGGCGGGGATCCTGCGGCCCTACGAAGGCGAAGTGTTCATTGGCGGGGAACCGGTCGACCGCCAATCGTCCCGGGACCGGTTGCACTATCTCACGCACATGGACGGGATGCCGGATGGCCTGCCGGTGCGCGAGGCCCTCGAGTTTTTCGCGCGGGCCGAGGGGGCCAAGTCCCAAGATGTGGACCGCGTCCTCGACCAGCTCGAGATTCGCGACTTGAGCGCGAAGTTCCCCTCCCAACTGAGCTCCGGACAGCGCAAACGGGTCTCGATCGCCCGCGTGTTCCTTCGAGAGCGGTCGATCTACCTCCTTGACGAGCCGACCGCCAATCTCGACCCCAAAGTGGCGCGCGAGATCCGGGAACTCATCCTGAAACTAAGCCGCGAAAAGATCGTGCTGTACTCTTCGCACAACCTGTTCGAGGCGCGCGAAATCGGACGCTACGTTCTGGTGGTCAAGGCAGGGCGGATCTTCCGCTTCGACCGGATCGAAAATGTGCGGGGTTCGCGCTACGTTCTCGGGATCCGGGTGCTCCAGCCTTCCCCCGCGCTCGCGGCCTACGACCATGAAGGGGAGTACTACCTCCGGCAGCTCTCCGGCCCCGAGGAAGTGCCCGCAGTTCTTCGTGAACTGATGGCTCAAGGCGTACAGATCCGTGAGGCCCGCGAAATGGACAACCCTCTCGAGGACCTTTTCACGTGACCTAGCGGTTCCCGCGCCCGGATGGCGGTCCTCCACCCGCCGCGCGCGTCCTTTGCTCCGCTTGGTTACTCTTCGTTCTGAGACCCCTCGAGTTCCCCGAGGAGGGTCTTCAACTCCCACCGATGCCCCATCGCGAAAAGTCCCGGAGTCTCTGGGGGGGGACCGTGCCGGCATTCGACACTTACGACCCTACGCCCTTCGGTGAGGTCCTCGTGGATGTGGAGTATGTAGTCCAACGAAGAGGCCCTTGCGAGTGGTTCTCCGTTAATCGTGAGAAGGATGGTCGTCGCGTACTCGTTGATCGCTTCGATGAAGGGGCGGACCTCACCCGCCACGGTCGGGTAGAGGTGTCCGGCGCGGTCGAAGTTCGCCATCACCAGGGCCTTGGTCTGGCTGTCTTGGGGGCGATCTTGAAGCAGGTTCCGTGCAATATTCGGTAGCCGCATGAAGTCCGCAAGGGTGCGGATTCGCGTGTCTGCCTCGACATCTTCCCGAACGAACCAGCTCGCCATATTGCCGAGGTCCGGGTTGGGGGCGATATCCGATGGGTTGAGGAAGAAGAGGCGGTCAGCGGGGACCTCTTGCACGATCGCCTGCTCGGCCGGGTCGGTAGCGGTGAGTGGACCACCGATCTGAAGCCAGAAGAAACCCGGGTCGATCCGGCGCGCAATTGACTGCACGAGTCGGCATCGATCTCCCGCGGATCCCCCCCAGAGGCCGATCGATGTGGGAACTTTCCAGTCCCGAGAGTAGGTGCGCGGCTTGGTTGGCATAGGTGCCCCCACTACACGGCTCCAGGCCAGATGCGGCCCGGTGCTGGGGAGAAGACCCGCATCGCGTTGAGGGGTAATAAAATATGGACCCGGCGCACGACGGGGATTCGCGGAGCTTGCCCGAACCCTGCTCCACCCGACAGGTCCACTCGGCGAGACCTGGCCGAGAATCGGAGGTCTCGCGACGCCCGGGTTCGGTCTCGAACGCGCACGCCCCTCACCAAGGGCTCCTCAGCCGCGTTCTTGCCACGCGCGGTGAATCCCCGCTAGCGGGCGACCGCCGGAGGAATCACGGGGCGATGCCCGTGGGGGGAACCGAACCCTTCTGGGCTGGCTCTGCCGAGCGCGTGCGAGTCACGTGCTCGAACCCCTCCTGCACGGCTTTCACGTTCAGGGGGATGTACGCGGCCTTCCGTCCGGTCAGAAAGTGACCGAAGACCTCCTTGATTCCCTCGAGCTCGTCTCGGAGGTTCTCGCCGCTGACCGCGAGGCAGGCCCCGAACATCACGCTGTTCGCCGCGATCGTCGTGTCCTTGCCTTTCTCCGGGCTGTACTCCCGCAACCCACCGGCGAGCTCGGTCGCGGGTACCTCCACGACCGTCACGTCGCCGCGTGGGGGGATTTCTTTCACGAGCGAGCTGTTGACCAGGAGGGTTCCTCCCGCCTTGAGCAGGGGCAGAAAGTCCAGCGAGGGGCGGTTCATCACGACCAAGATGTCGGGGTCTTCGACGATGGGGGAATCGATCCGGTCCTCGGAGCTGACGACATAGCACTTGACCTTCCCTCCGCGTGTCTCGGGACCGTAGGACGGAGTGTAGGCGACGTGCCGCCCCCGGACGAGGTTGAAGTAGGCGAGCCAGTTCGCGAGCTCCAGGACCCCTTGGCCTCCGTGACCGGCGAGGATCGTCTCGATCTTCATCGCTTTTCCACTCCGAACTTGTCCTTGAAGAGCCCCGGCGGGAAGACCTTCGCCAGCACATCGGTCGCGTACTGCTTCGACTTGAGGATCGACATCTTCCAGTTGACATTGCAGGTGCTGATGAACTCGACGAAGGAGAACCCGCCCATCTCCTGGACCCGGAACGCGTTCCGCACGCTCCGAGCGCCTTCGATCGACCCGCGAGCGTTGTAGAAGTCGGTCGCCGGGGTCGGCGTCACGGGCAGGAGCACCCGCTTCACGTAAGCCGGGGCCTCCAGTGTCGCAAGGAGTTTCGACGCGTCGATCGGGGCCCCCGTGACGGCGATATCCCTCCCGTGGGGGGTCGTCATGGTGACCATGCCCTCCGGTGTGGTGGGAGCCATCTGGCCACCGGTCATGCCGTAGATCCCGTTGTTGACGAGGAAGACGGTGATCGGCTCGCCCCGGTTCGCCGCGTAGATGAGCTCGGACAGGCCGATCGAGACCGCGTCCCCATCTCCCTGGACCGCGAAGACCAGGAGTTCGGGGTGCATCCGCTTGATGCCGGTCATCACGGCCGGGGCCCGTCCGTGGGGGGACTGGATCGCGTCTACGTTCAGATACTCGTGGGCGAGAACGCTGCACCCGACCGAGTCGACCAGAACCGTCCGTTCCCTCACACCCATCTCATGGAGGGCGACCGCGATGAGCCGCGTCAAGGTCCCGTGTTCGCAACCCGCGCAGTAGTGGGTGGGCTTGCCGGTCAGTGTCGGCAGCGCGCCGAGCTTGACCTCGTAGTGTCCTTCGATGTCGATCATTGGGCCATCCCCTCCACCTCGCGAACGATCTCGGACGGCGAAGGGAACAGGCCTCCGACCCGCTGCACCGACCCGATCCGGGCCCGGCCGCCGGTCGCGAGCTGCACATCCTGTATCATCTGGCCCGTGTTGAGCTCGACCACGATGAACTTCTGGACCCCGCGCTCGACGAGCGCCGCGAGCTCCCCCTTCGGGAAGGGGGAGAGGGTGATCGGTCGCAGAAGACCGGCTCGGACCCCCTTTGCGCGGAGCACTCCGATGGCACGCTGGCACAGCCGCGCGCAGATCCCGTAGGCGACGAGGACGACGTCCGCGTCGTCGGTCTGGAACTTCTCGGACCTCTGCTCCGAGCGGTCGACCTCCTCGAACTTGGACCGGAGGTGCTCGGAATGGCGGCTCAACTCGGGGATATCGAGGTGCATGGAGCTGATGACGTGCCGCTCGGGACCTCGGGCCCCGGTGGTCGCCCAGGAAGTGTCGAACTCCGGCGCCGGGACATCGGGGAACTTGAGGTCCTCCTTGAGCTGGCCCAAGAACGCATCGGTGAGGATGATCACCGGGGTCCGATACTTGAAGGCGAGAGAGTATGCGAGCGACGGGAAGGACGCCATCTCGGGAACGGAGCTCGGCGCGAGAACGATGTTGCGGTACCCCCCATGCCCCCCGCCTCGGGTGGCCTGGAAGTAGTCTGACTGCTCCGGCCCGAGGTTCCCGAGGCCCGGCCCGCCTCGGTTCACGTCGACGATGAGCATCGGCAGCTCCATCCCCGAGGCGAAGGAGATTCCCTCCTGCTTCAGGCTGAACCCGGGGCCGGACGTGGCGGCCATCACCTTCGCCCCGGTCGCAGCCGCTCCGATGACCATGTTGATGGCCTCGATCTCGCTCGCCGCCTGGAGAAAGACCTTGAACGCAGGGTACTGCGGATTGCCGAACTCGAGCGCGAGGGTTTCCGGTATCTCGCTCGAGGGCGTGATGGGATAGCCGAAGAACGCGTTAAGTCCCGTCCGGAGGGCCCCGTAGGCCAGCGCCTCGTTTCCCTTGAGGAAGTCCCGCGAGGTGGTCATGCCTTCCACCTCAAGACCTCGGTGATCGCGAAGTCCGGGCAGACCCAATAACAGATGCCGCACGCCGTGCAGGCTCCCTTCTTCCCGTGATAATCGAACACGGCCGGGTGGTAGCCACTCCGGTTCAGGGCACCGGAGAGATGGAGGTTCTGCTGCGGACAGGCCACAACGCAGAGGTCGCAACCCTTGCACCGTTCCGCATCCACGACGACCCGCGATTTCTGAACCTCGGTGGCCACCGTGCTCGCCATCGCCGCCGTAACCCCCCCCAATGCTAGTTAAGCCACGGGTCACGTTCTCTTGACGCGACCCGGGACGATGCACCCGTCGAGAGCTGACTTCCCGTCAGAGAAATGTGGTTCGGGTCTCCGACGGATCGGCCCCGGTCGGGAGCGCAGGTCGGTCGATTGAACACCGAGCATCATGGAGCGGTCGGAATGAGCCTCTCAAGGTTCTTCGCGATGGACTCCAGGTCCGCCAGGCGGTGGGCCCTTCTGGTCGCGAGCGGCCCGACGGGGGCGCCTTTCTCGCACGCAAGCGTAGCATCTCGCCAGGCTGCCGGGCCGACACCCTCTACCCGAAACGAAACGTCAAACACCGAGTCGAAGGGACTTGAGGCCTCGCCCCAAAGACCGACGATGACGACCCCCGCCTCGACGATCGACCGGATGAGCGGAGCGACGCCACTATCCGGAAACACCCCGACGAGACGGTCGGCGCTGGCGCAGACGAGAACAGCCGGTTCTCCCGGCCGGAAGGTCGTCGAGACCCGCCGCTGCGTATGCCAGGGCATGCGGATGAAGTCGATCACCCCTCGGACCGATGCGGGGGCCTCCTCGGATGGGAACATGGTGGCTGAGGCCGCCTCCGCGAGACGAGCCTCTTGGTCCTCTGGCAGAAGGTCTCCGGGCGGGACAACGTCCACCGCGTCCTCCGGAATGACATGGCGGGCCATCGGGTCGAGGGGGTCGAGAGTCTCTCCCGGCAGACGAATGTCCGTCCAAAAGACACGCGAGGAGTAAGGGGCGAGAGTGGCGAGGGCGACCCACTTCAGCAACGACCGGCTGGTTCCGGAGAACAACACGGAACAAGGACTCCGGAGCCCGTTAGGGAAGAACTCCTCGTCTGCGGGACCCACCATGGACGGCTGTACGAAACGCGAATCTAACCCATAAGCCCTCAGGTCCGCGCCGGAGACGTCAGCTCGCTCGAGACCATTGGGCCTTCGGACCCGGTGGACTATGGGCCTCCAAGGTGCCCCGCACGCTCCTCGCGGTCGGTTACCTCCGCAGGCATGGCTTCGGAAGTTCCGCTCACGGCATTGCCCGCCGTCACGCCAAGCGCTAGAGCAGAGCGAGCGGCGGGGTCGTGCCAGAGTAGGACCCCGTCCCGATGGCCACGAACTGATAGGATAGGCCAGTGGGAGGGGCCGTGCCCATGTCGACCTCGATGGTGTACAGGCTCGAAAAGAGGGTCGATGGACCACAGGCGACGCCGTTGCAAATCGGCGAGGCTCCGTACGTCCCGAACGTCGAGGTCATGGCGAGAGTCGCGCTCATCGTAGTCATCTGGGCAGCGACCTTGCCGGTGATGGTCAGGATCGTGAACCCGCCGACGCCGGCCGCCGTCACCACGGTGCCGGCCGATGTCTGCACTTCGAAGAGGACGCTCGCGAATGTGGGACCGCTCGTTTCCACGGTCAGGTTGTAGAAGTAGTCGCCGGCCAGACACCCGTTCGTCGCATACGAGAAGGCCGCGATACACTTCGACGATGTCGGGCTGCCGACGGCGAACGCCGACCCGATTGGCTCCGTTCCCGCCCCGCCCCCGGTAAGGCCCGCGATCAGCGCGTACAGAACGGCCGCCAGGACGACCGTGATCGCGACGAGCAGGATGGTGGCAATGATCGGTTCCACTCCGCGCTTGCGAACCGTTCTCCAGCGTCGCGCGCGCACCGCCAAGCTAGTCATCCCTCGCTTCCTCCGCGTGTCTCCGGGACCGCGGCGATACGTTCGCGAGGAGGGTTATTTGAACCATTCTGCGGAAGTGCCAACGATTGTCGAGGCCGACATCGTCATCTGTCGGATGGACCATTCGTGGATCGGTCGGGCAGGGGACCCCCCACCGAACCCCATTCGGCCGGGGATGAGAGCGGTCGAGGCTCCCGCCCCTCCCACTCAACTCAGGGGAGGTGGGGCATTCTCTTTCGAAGCGCCAAGTACCCTGCGGCCACGATCACCGTCAGGATGGCAAAGCCGCCCCACAGCATGAGGGGGTTCCCGGTGCCGAGGAGCAGGGTTCCCAGGGACGGGGCGAACACGTTGGCGCCGTTCGTGACGGCGGCGTACGCTCCGAAGTAGCTACCCCGAGTGTCCTCGGTGGCCATTGCTGCCACGATGGTGTTCTGGAGCGGGCTCACCACGTTCTCTCCGATCGTCAGGATACCCATGGCGACCAGGAACACGGCATAGGCCATTCCGACGTAGAAGAGCATGAACGCCGCTCCGTAGCATAGCGTCCCGACTGCCATCCAGACGAGGTGTTGACGTCGGAGACCCCACGCGACGGGCATCTGCAGGGTGACGACGATGATGCCGTTCAGCGAGTAGAGCCAACCCACCTGTTCGTAGGAGAAATGGCGGACTCCCACGGAGAAGAGCGTGAGCGCCGTCCCGAACTGCCCGGCCGCAAGCGTGAGGCCAATCCCCAGGACGCCCAGCGCCAGGAACATCGAGTCGTGGAACGGAAAGGACGCCGTTTCTCGCAGCGGCCGGATGGACGGGCCGCTCACCGGCCGAGTCTCCTCGAGGAACAGCGTGAGGAGGAGCCCTCCGCCGAGGGCGGCGACGCAGGCGACCAGGAAGACCACCGGGATCCCGAACTGGCTCGCGAGGAGTCCGCCCAGGGCGGGGGCGATCGCGAAGCCGACGTTGCCGAAGATGCGCAAGAGGCTGAAGACGCGCATTCGCCGGGTCTCCAGCGAGACGTCGGTCATCAGCGCGTTCTGGGCGCCCGACCCGATGTTTCCCAGGAACATGTTGGCCGCCCAGAGCCCCATGACGACGACGAGACCCTGGCTCCAGAATTCGTACAGAAGGAACGAGACGAGGGCGTAGGCGAGCGGAGGGTAGGCTAGGAAGGCCCGTCGACCGTACCGGTCCGAGGCTGCGCCGCCTACGATCGCCGCGAGGAGGGAGACCGGGATGACGAGGGAGACCAGGACTCCGACGTACAGGAAGGAAAGATGGTACGAGGTGTACAGGAGGATCGGGAGGAAGAGCCAGGCGGCCGAACGGCCCGCCGACATGACGAGATTGGAGGCCCCGAGCAGGTAGATGGTTCGAGAGAACCCGAGGAAACCGTCCTCCTTCCCGGTCGCTGTCATTCGAGAGCGGCAAGGGCCGTCCGACCCGTGATCCCCCGCCGCTCCATGCACACTCCCTTGAAACCCAATCGGAAACAACCCGCTCGCGCGGAGCGGTCCGCCTCGGGGTCCGCGCGGCCAAGCGCGTCGCGCGCCCCCCCTCGTATGTGAGCCCCACCGACCGCCCGACTGCGCCGGCCTGCATTTCGCATCGGGATGCCGGTGGCCGCCACGCCATAAGCCGGGGTTCCTATCCGATGGACGTAGGATGAGTGTGGTTCCATGGCATTGGACATAGACAGGAAGACCACGGCATTGGTAGTGATCGACCTCCAGAAGGGCATCGCCTCCGTCGGGAGAACGCTCGCGCCTCACAGTGTCGAGGTCGTGGTGCAGAACGCGGCCAAGCTGGCCGAGGCGTTCCGGAAGAACGCCATGGCGGTCTTCCTGGTGCACGTGATGCCGTCCGCCGCGGACCGTCTCGATGTGACCACAGACGACCCGGGGTGGCGCCCCACCGGACCCCGCTCGGTCGACGCCTCCGATTTTCTCCCGGAGATCGGACCGAAGGAAGGCGACCTGATCATCACAAAGAAGCAGTGGGGAGCGTTTTACGGCACTGACCTCGAGCTGCAGCTGCGGAGACGGGGAATGCGGACCATCGTGCTCTGCGGGATATCGACGAACTTTGGGGTCGAGAGCACGGCCCGGTTCGCCTATGAGTACGGCTTCCAGCAGGTCTTCGCCGAGGATGCGATGTCATCGTCGTCCGAGGAGATGCATAACGTCGCGGTGAACGTCGTCTTCAAGCGGATCGGACGGGTGCGGAAGACCGCCGAGATTCTCGAAGCTCTGGGATAGGGGCGAGGAGCCAGGGTGCGTCCGCTCCGGGCCGGGAACTGGGGTTGGACAAACGCAATCAACGGTTCACCCCGAGGCGGGGCACCGTCCTTCGGCAAACCGCATGCGTGGAACCCACGGGCACCGCGACCCATCTCCGACCTGGGGTCGCGGAGAAACGCCCCGGTTCAGAGTCGCAGCTCTCAGGAGGCGACTTGGCCTATGATAGGGGAGTCGCGAAAGACGGCTCGTAATCGTCCGCGAGCCGTCCGACGATCGGGATCTTCATCCCGCACTTCCGGCAGCAGTTCTCCGGGTCCAGGCGCCAGGATTTGATCGTGAAGCCGAGCCGGCGGACCGCGACCGTCCCACAGCCGGGGCAGTAGGTGTGTTCGAGGGGGTGGCCCCAGACGTTCCCGAGGTAGACGTAGTCAAGCCCCTCCGCCTTCACGATCCGGTGCAGCTTCTCGAGCGTCGCGACAGGGGTCTCGGGAAGGTCAAGCATGCGGTAGTCCGGATGAAACCGCAATAGATGGAACGGTGTGGACGGGCCGAGTTCGTCCCGCACGAACCGGGCGAGCTTCTGGGTCGCCTCCACGGACTCGCCGACCTCCGGGACGATGAGGTCGGTGATCTCGACATGAACGCCTCGCTTCTTCAGCTCCACGGCGGATTCGAAGATCGGTTCCGGTCCCGTGGCCGCGACGTACTTCCGGAGGAACCCGGGCTCTCCGCTCCCCTTGAAATCGACACTCACCGCATCGAGATGCGGGCCGATCAACCCGACGGCCTCGGGGGTCATGTACCCGTTCGTCACGAAATTCGCGAACAGACCGAACTCGTGGGCCTCCCGCATCACGTCGAGCGCGTACTCGGCGAAGATGGTCGGCTCGTTGTAGGTGAACGTTACACCGCTGCAGCCGAACTTTCTCGCTTCGGCTACGGCGACCTTCGGGGAGAGCGACCGACCCACCACCTCGCGTTCCTGGGAGATCTCCGCGTTCTGGCAGTACGCGCAGCGCCAGTTGCACCCGACGGTGCCGATCGAGTAGACGCGGGTTCCGGGGTGGAAGTGGGAGAGCGGTTTCTTCTCGATCGGGTCGACCTGGACCGCGGAGGCCTTCCCGTAGCTCAGGAGGACGAGACGACCCTCCACATTCTTGCGAACGAAGCAGAACCCATGGGACCCTTGGGGGATGGCACAGTACCGGGCACAGGCGGTGCATCGCACCTTCCGGTCGTCGGTGGATTCGAAGAGGGTGGCAGGATGCCCGACCACGGCCGACATGGGGTCTCCCTCCTACACGAGACGCCGCCGACCGATAAGCGTCGTCCCGTGCCGGCGTCTCGAGCCGAAGGTTCATCTGTCCCGGAACGTCCCCGGACATTCGATGACGGGAGCGGGCGGAGGTGGTCCCCTGGTCGGGCAGGCCGACGCGGTCGAGCGTGAGGTGACTGCCCGGATCACACCGTCCGCCGAGTTCATGGAGCGCGTCGCGCGCGTGCGAGTGGCACTAGTCGAACGGGTGTCCGCGGCCGCTGAGGCACGTTCGAGCCCCCTCGTCCGGGCGCTCGTCGCCGGAAGTGCCGCCCGCGGCACTTTCCTCCAGGACCGACTGGACGTCGACCTGTTCCTCCTGTTCCCGCCCGAGCTTTCCCGGGAGCGGTTGCGCGAGGAGGGGCTTGCCCTGGGGAACGCTGTCCTCTCGCAACCCGAGACACGGTACGCCGAGCACCCATACCTGCGGGGGAAGTTCGAGGGGTTCACCGTCGACGCGGTCCCGGGGTTCGCGATCACCGACCCATCCCATCCCCTGTCCCCGGTCGACCGGACGCCGTTCCACCAGGAGTACCTCTCGACGCGCGAAACCCCCCAGACCATCAGCCAGGTCCGCCTCACCAAGCAGTTCTTCCGGTCGTTGGGCGTCTATGGTTCTGAGGCGAGGACCGAGGGCTTCTCGGGTTACCTCGTCGAGCTCCTCGTGATCCAGTTCGGCTCATTGCGCCAACTCCTGGTCGCGGCCCGGGACTGGCGGGTCCCCGTCCGTCTCGCGAAACCCGGCGCGGAGCCCCCGAGGCTTCCGTCCGATGTAGCACTCGTCCTCGCCGACCCTGTCGACCCGAACCGCAACGTGGCGAGCGCGCTCTCGCGCAGGAACCTCGGGCTGTTCGTCCTCGCCGCCGGCGCCTACCTCGACCGGCCGAGCGCCCGGTTCTTCGAGGTTCGCGCGGATCCGCCGCTCTCGAAGGAGGCGGCGCTCTCCCGGGCCCACGAACGAGGCACGCACGTCACCGTCGCCGTCCTTCCCCGACCGGATCTCGTGGACGACACGCTGTACCCTCAGGTCCGGAAGGCGGCGCGCGCGGTCGCGGAGGAGCTCTCCCGTTCCGACTTCTCGGTCCTCGGGGAGGCGAGCGCCGCCGATGCGAGCTCGGTCGTCATCGTCGTGGAGCTGGCGCACCCCCGACGTCCTCAGGTCCGGGTGCAGGACGGGCCGCCCGCGGGCATCGACCGGGTCGGGCACTTTCTCGAGAAGTGGGGCACGAACCGCGAACAGGTCCTCCAGGGGCCGTACGTCCGCCCCGACGGCAGCCTCGGGGTCGACACCCGTCGTGCCGAGCGCGACGCCGAGACGGTGCTGCGCACGGCGTTCCCGCGTCTGTCCCTCGGAAAGGACCTCACGCCAAAAGGACCCGGCCCGTGCGATGTGAGGACCCTCAGCGAGGCCGACGAGACCCCGGCGCTTTCCGAGGCGCTCCGGGGGCTGCTCGGGAAACGGCTTCCCTGGCTCGACGAACCGTGAACTAGAGCCGCGGCCTAGATGGCGTGCGGCGAGAGGTTCTGAAGGACGAACCAGAGCGCCAGCCATCCGAAGAACTCGAGCGCGACCAGGCCGGCCCAATCCCCTTTCGTGTAGGTCGACGAACGGGACCGTAGGCGTCGGACCAGGAATGGGATGAGCGCGATCAGCAAAATCCCGATCGGGAACACGATGTACCAGAGGAGACCCGTCACCGACAGCGCCCACGACAGGATTCCAACAAGGACGGTGAACCCCGCGGTCAGCGCGAGCGCCGACGTCATCTCGTACTCCTTGGTCACGAACGCAACCTCGTCAAAGACGGGGAATTCGAAGGCCGGGCCCTGCTCTTCGGCCGGTTTGCGACGGACCTTCTTCGCCATCGACCGTTCAGCCCCCTCGCGCGGCGCGGGCGCCCCGATAGAGCTCTTCGGCACGGTAGGAGCTTCGTACAAGAGGACCGCACGCGGCGCCCCGGAAGCCGAGGGAGAGCGCCGTCGACTGCCAGCGGGAGAACTCCTCCGGCGGCACGTACCGGTGGACCGGGCGGTGGGTCGCATCCGGACGCAAGTACTGCCCGAGCGTGAGCAGGTCCACGTCCGCCGACCGAAGGTCGCCAAGCGCGGTTTCGAGCTCGGGGTCGGTCTCGCCGAGCCCGAGCATGATGGAGCTCTTCGTGACCAGGCGGGGGGAGCCGAGGCGCCGCGCCGCCCTTAACACGCCCAACGACCGGTCGTAGCCGGCGCGTCGGTCGCGGACCTCGGGGCTGAGCGACCGGACGGTTTCGAGGTTATGCGCCAGGACATCCGGGGGCGACTCGAGGAGCGGGCGCAGTGACTGCTCGTCTCCTCCGAGGTCCCCGATCAGGAGCTCGACAAGGGTACCGGGGGATTCAACCCGGATCCGACGAACGGTCTCCGCCAGCACCGCGGCCCCCCCATCCGCGAGGTCATCCCGACAGACCTGGGTAAGGACAACGTAGCGCAACCCCCAGCGATGGACCGCCTCGGCGATGCGTGCCGGCTCGGTGCGGTCGACCACGCCGCGGGGCCAATGGGTCGTGACGGCGCAGAACGTGCATCGGCGCGTGCATTCGGTCCCGAGCAGCATGAGCGTCGCGGCGCCGGCCGACCAGCATTCCGACAGGTTGGGGCAGCGGGCCTCCCGACACACGGTGTCGAGGCCGAGCGCTCCCAGGATCCCTTTGACCTCGGGGTACGCCGAGCCGCGAGGGGGACGAACCCGGATCCACGCGGGCAGAGCGGGCGACTCCGTCGCGAGAGTGGACACCGAAGAGCTGGCCACGCCGGTCCGACCCGCGCGACCGCTTTAGGCTTTGCGAGAGCGGGGGCGGCCGACCCGCTCTTCGAGGAGCGTGGTGAGAAGGCTCGCGGGCAGCTCGTCCATCGAGACGCTGTTCGACTCTCCGGACGAACCCATTTCGAGCGTCACGAGACCGTCCCGCTCGAGCTCCTTCAAGGTGCGCCAGAACGTCGTTCGGCTCATCGGGTCGGCCCCGAGCTCTTCCAGGAGGGCGGTGTGGTTCGCCCGGAGCTTCTGGCTCGTGGTCGACGTGCCTCGCCGCTTCAACGTCCGGGAGAGCGCGAGGAGCACTCCGAGCTCGTGCGTCGAGAGCGTCTCGAGCTGAGTCTCGGATACGGTGGGGAGGAGGGAGCCCTTAGCACGACGAACGTGCTCGGCCCCGACCGAGTCAGCTCCCGCTTCCTCGGCGGCATGCGCGGCGCCCGAGAGGACCTCGAGCGCGAAGCGGGCGTCCCCGTTCGGGGCGGCGATGCGGGCGATCTGGTCGAGGACATCGCGGTCGAAGCTCCCCGGACGAAGGGCCAGCTCCGCCCGAGACTCGAGGATGTCAGTGAGCGCCGCTCGGTCGTACGGGGCCAGGGCAAGACGGTGCGTTACTCCGAAGCTCGAGCGGCTCGCCGGGTCGAGGAACGGGAAGAGGTCCTCGGACGCGACCAGGACGAGGGAGATCGACCCGAGCTCGACCTCGCGGGACCGCGAGAGGAGGTAGACGAGCTTCGTCTCCTGTCGGACGAGGCTCGACGCCTCGTCGAGGAGGACGAGCAGGTGGGAGGGGTTCTTCCGTATCCCCTGCTCGAAGACGTCGAGCATTTCCGACAAGGAGTACCCCCGGTCGGGGAGAGACACCTGGACCATCCGCAGCAGGTCGAGCATGACCGTGCGGTCGCTCGCCCGCCGCCAGCAGTTCACGTAGGCGGCCTTCACCGGGAACCCTCCGAGCCGTCCACCCCGCTCGAGGTCCGAAGCGAGCCGGCGGACGAGCGCCGTCTTTCCGCTGCCCACTCCGCCCGTGAGGAGGAGATGGAACGGGAGTCCCTTCGCGAGCGACTCGCGGTAGCGACGACGGAGCAGTTCGAGCTCCGTGTCGCGACGGACGAGGCGTGTCGGAAGGTACGACGGGTCGAGGGTCTCCTCCCGAACGAGGATCGGGGACGTGCGATTCATCGCTGGAGCGAGGGGACCCGGGGCGGGCTTATCATCTTCGCCGTCGGACAGGGCGCCCCCGCCGAATCGGGGGGGGAAGGTCGAGCCCCCCGAGGACCTGCCGGAGCAACTCGCGCGGAGGGGCTCGTGCGTCCAGGACCTGCCAACGGTGGGTGCGTGCCAGCGCCCGATAGGACCGCGCGACCCGGCGGAGGGTGCGCAACCGCTCGAGGGGACCGCGTCGGAGGTTCCGATCGCCGAGCCGGCGGACGGCCTCCGCCGGGGAGAGGTCGAGCAGGACGACCCGGTCCGGGGCTCGCGTCGCCGCCCGCTGGAGCTGCGCGAGACGTCGGCGGTCACGGGGAGGCAGCGCGCTTCCCTGGTACGCGAGGGTCGAATAGAACGAGCGGTCCTGGAGGACCACGTCGTTCTCGCGGAGGTCCCTTTCTAGGTCCGAGGACGCGAGCTGGCGGTCCACGGTGAAGTAGACCGCGCCGGTCCATGGGTCCTCGGCAGCGGCCGATTGGGCTAGGGCTCCCAGGCGTGGGTCGGCCGGCTCACGACGGACCGCGACCGAGAGACCACGGCGTCGGAGCGCCCGGGCGAGCGCCCGGAGGAGCGTGGACTTTCCCACGCCGTCAATCCCCTCGAGGACTAGGAAAGTACCCCGACCCTGGCGCGTCATTCGGCGGCTCCCTCCGGCCCGACCTCGGGACGCCATCCGTAGACGCGTTCGACCGACTCCACGAACGGGACCCAGAGCCGCTCCGGCCCTTGGGCCGGGTCCTCCGCGATCGCGGTCGCCCGACGTGGGACCGTCGCGAGGTCAAGGACAGCACCGGGACGCCGTGGGTCATCCAGGTAGTCCGTTTCGAGGAACCACGGTCCGGGGTCCCTCGAGACCTCGCGAACGAGTTCGCGCCGGGCCAGGTACGACGGAACGACCCCCCCGGCCGACCCTGGGGCGAGTCGGTTCCGGGAGTAGTGCTTGACGACCCGATCGGGACGCAGTCCGACCTCGCGGGCCTGGGCGGCGAGCGCGAGGTGGCCTTCCGCGGTCAGGTCGGCCGAGTGTACGACTACAGGGCAGTCCGAGTCGCGTGCTACCTCAAGGGCATGTCGGAACGCCTCCTCCACGACCGCGGTCACCTCCTCGCTCACGGCAAAATGCGGACGGCCCACCTCGCCGAGGGCGACCGCTCTCTTCTCGCGGACCCAGCGGCCCGCGAGGTCGAGGGCGGAGCCGTGGAGCTCGACGGCCGCGCGCGGTCCGAGCTTCGCCGTCGCTTCCACGAGGTCGATCGGATACGGGGCGAGAACCGGGTAGACCCGGACCCCGATCTCCTCGCGCACCTTCTGCGCCAGTCGCCAGGTCGCATCGAACTGGCGCGCGTAGGCCTCGAGGGAGAGCGGCACCGTCGCTTCATAGTTTTGCGTCGCGAGGAACAGATGCGTGCCTCCCGCAGCCCGGAACCGTTCGACCGCCCGGACCCCATCCCCCTTCCAGGAGAGGTGGCAGTGGTGATCGACGACCGGGAGACCTCGTGGCAGGGGCATCCCGGCTCCTTCCGGGGCGCCTCTCAGCGGAGGAGACCCGCGCCCTGGAGCTCCTTCGTGATCTTCTTGACGGCGACCTCGACGTCCGAGGGCTTCCGCGCCCCCGTGCAAACGAGCTTGCCGCTGCCGAAGAGGAGGACCACCACGCGCGGCTCGTCGATTCGGCAGACGAGGCCGGGGAACTGCTCGGGTTCGTATTCCACCCGGTCGAGTCCGAGTGTGACGGCAATGGCGTTGAGGTTGATCTCGCTCTCGAGGTCCGAGCTCGCGACGATGTTCTGGACCTCGATCTTCGGATGCATGTTGATCTTCTGACCGCCCTTCTTGATCTGCGCTGCGACGGTCTGGATCGATTCCTCGACCTCGTGCATGCTCTTCGCGCCGGTGCAGACGACCTTTCCCGACCGGAAAAGCAGGATCGCGGTCTTCGGTTGCTTCAAGCGATAGATGAGGCCGGGGAACTGCTCGGGTTCGTACTCGGCGCCGTCGAGGCCTAGGGCGATCGACTGAAGGTCGAGTTCGTCCCCGAGGGAGGTTGACGCGACGACGTTCTCGATGCGAATCTTGACCATTTAAATCCCCGCGCCGTGAGTATTTAAACCACTATTTAAATGCACGGGTTTCCGAAACGTCCCCGTTTCCGAGGAACAACCGGTCTACCCCCACCGGGCGCGGCGGGCGCCGACCGGGGGAGCTCAATGGAGGCGGTCCGGCAGGGAGAAGGCGAGCAGCAGCGCCGTTCCGACACAGAGCAGACCGACCCCGACCGCAGCCAGAACGAGTTCTGACGGTGTCGAGAGGCGGAGCAGAACCCCCGATAGGATCAGGACCATAGCCGGCACCATGAGAAGAACGCCCCAACGGGCCAGTGGTCGTCGGTCGGTGAACCGTGGTGTCGTTTCACCAGTGGTCGGACCTATCCCGGTCCCTTGGGACGGCCGGGTCGTCCCCGCGGACGCTTCGCCACTCGCGTCGGTCTTCGGCCACAATCGGAACAGACCAAACCGGTGACAGAGCGGACATCGCATGTATCGGGAGGTCCCAAGACGGACGGCCGTGACCGACCCCCCGGGCACGAAGTCGTAGTCGAACTCCCCCTGGCAGTGGGGGCAACGCAGCCTCCGAGTCCACATTCTTGTTCCCTCGATCCGAACGCTCCGGGTCAGGTCGGGCGTCGTTCGGGAATCACTCTGCCATCACCCATCCGGAGGCGGGAGGCGAGGCGCGAAGACGGGGCCGATGAGCTCGTCCTCGTTCGGGACACCGAAGAACTGGCAGAGCACCCTCCGCGAGAACCCCCAGAGGACGTGCCCCTCAAAGACCGTGGCCCGGACCTCGGCCAGGCCCCGGCTGGTCTCGCGCTCGATCGGTCGGGACAGGGCCAGCGCCGAGCGAGGGAGCCAGAAGACGTGAGCCACCTCCTCCGCGCTGCGAGCCGTGGGAGGGTTCGCGTCGGCCGACAGTGCGGCCGCGAACACCGCGACCTTCATGCCGAAGCGAATGGCGAGCACGGTGCTGACGTAGCGGAGCTCTCCGGAAAGGTCGGCCCGGCTCAGCCCCACCTCCTCTTCGAGCTCTCGAAGGGCGGTCACCGCGAGCGAGCCGTCGCCCTCCGCCACGTGGCCCCCGGGAAACGCGACCTGCCCCGAAGCGGGGTCCTCGGACCGTTCGGCGCGTTCGATGAGCAACGTCTCGACCTCCGAACGACCCTCCCGAAGGACGATCATGACCGCCGCGCCCGCGGTCGAGACCGGGGGAGCGAGGGCAGGGAACCGCGAGAGCAGGTCGGAGAGGCTCTGGGGCGCGGACCCGGGATACTGTTCCCCGGACCCGGAGGAGCTCATTTCTGCCAGTCGTACGAGACTTTGCGCTGCACGGTCGACGAGTCGGCCGGATGCATTTCTCCGGCGCCTAGCATCCGCTCGAGACCGATCACGCGCTGTCGCAGTTCCTTCAGATCTCGTTCGACCTGGGACAAGCGGGCGGCGAGGTCGGAAGCCTCGGGGGGCGACATCGTCCCGGGATTCGACCCGGGGCTCATAAGCTCACGGTCGGCCCGGCGGCATCTCGCCTACCTGGGCGAGGCGCGGGGCGAAGACTCCACCGAGCGGACGAAAGCGGCGATTGCGTCCGAGAGTTCCTTGGGCCGCTCGACCGGAACCGCATGACCGGTCTCCGCCAGTATCCGGATCTGGGCGCCGGGGATCGATTGGCGCAGGATCCGTCCGTGCGATGGATCCACCACCGCATCGTTCAATGCCTGAACGATGAGCGTTGGTCGTGCGACGCTCGCAATACGCCCCCGCTCGTCGAACGTGGCCATCGACTTCGCCCACCGGGCCGCCGATGCGAAGTCCTGTTGCTTCACCTGCTCGCGCACGGCGTCCGCGAAATCCAGGTTCGCCTCGACCCAATCCGGGTAGTAAAGGTCCTTGAGGAGGCGAAGAGCGTAGCGGTCGGTCCCCTCCTTCGAGTACGTCTGTGCCCATCGCTCGGCGACGGCACGTGTGTGGGAGTCGGTGTAGGCCGCTCCGCTCACCATGGTAAGGCTGCGGACGCGCTCGGGCCTCTCCAGCGTGGCTCGAAGCGCGAGAAGGGCACCCCCGCTCAGGCCGACCCAGTGGGCCGAGGGTATGCCCTGCTCATCCAGGAGGCGCAGGACGTCGCCCATCATCTCGGCGAAGGTGAAGAGAGAATCGGACGGCGCGCGGGTCCGGCCGTGACCGCGGAGGTCCGGAGCGAGGACCCGGAACTCCTTGGCGAGTCCCGAGATCATGTCGTTCCAGACGGTGTGGTTCCCTCCGACCCCGTGGAGAAGAAGGACCGCGGGACCGGTGCCGTCGACCCGACACTCGAGTTCGGTCGGAGGAGCCGCGGCTTCCTCGGGCATCGAGGATTGGACCGGGGTTTGCTATTTACCGCTCGCGGGAGGAGTTCGCGCAGGAGCGCGCACCTAAATACCGTGGCCGAGTGGAAGCGGTCGATGGCGCGGGGTGTGATGCTGATGAGCGGGGGGATCGACTCCCCGGTCGCGCTGCATTACCTGCTCCGCCAAGGCCACCAGATGGTGGCCGTCCACATGGACAACCGCCCGTTCACGGACGATTCCCCACTCGCGAAGACCGTCGACCATCTTGCGATCCTGCGAGAGCGCTATCACCAGCCGATCCCGATGTACCTCGTGCCCCACGGCCCGACCCAGGTCACGCTGATGCGTTCCACCGACCGGCACTTCGGGTGTGTCCTCTGCCGGCGGTTCATGTGGCGGTCCGCGGAGAAGGTCGCGTCGCGCGAGGGGGCGACGTTCCTGGCGACCGGCGAGGCGCTCGGCCAGGTCGCCTCCCAAACGCTGTCGAACATGCGGACGGCGACGGCCGCGGTCGGGCTTCCGATCGTACGGCCGCTCATCGGCTTCGACAAGAACGAGATCGAAACCGTCGCGAAGTCGATCGGGACGTACGCCATATCGACCCGGCCCGGGGTGTGTTGCCAGGCGGTCCCGGATCGACCTGCCACTCGCTCGAACCTCATCCAGATCCAACGGGAAGAGGAACGGATCGACGTGGACGAGATGATCGACGACTGCATCCGGAAAGCCGTCATCCTCTAGGACGGCCCCCGACGAGATTCGCCCGTTCACCCGGGTCGCGCCCGCTCGACCCCATGCCCAGTGGGTGGTCTCGATGTCCGTCCGACGGTCCTTCGACCCGATTCCCCGGCGGAGCGCGATGCCGGGGACGCTCCCGCTCCCGAGAAGCGCTATCTGCCCGGGGGACACCCCGCCCGGACGGCATGTACCGGCGCTTGCAGCTCTGTTCGAACCATGGAGGTTACGAAGCCCTTGCGGAGCCTCCGAACCCGCTCGACCTCCGCTCGGCGAAGGCGGCCCTTGAACGAGAGGGCATCCCGGTCATCGATGCTCGGGTGATGCTGATCGTGTCGCTCGAGTCGGAGGTCACTATCAGTCGAGCGGGTCGCCTACTGTTCAAGACGCAGGACGCCCGGGCCGCCGAGCGGACGTTCAATCGACTGAGGAGCTTGATCGGTCTTCCGGAGATGGAAAAGGACAGCGCGGATGCGAGCGTCGGGCCCGAGTAGGCGGCGGATGGCGACGACGGCTTCCGAGGTCGAAGACCGGGTCTGGTTCCGGCAGTATCCGCCCAACGTGCCCCATCATGTGACGATACCGGACCAGCTCCTGACCGAGCTGGTGGAGGAGAGCGTCCGACGCTGGCCCGACCGCTCCGCGATCGTGTACGACGGCGCACCGTGGAGCTACCGACGACTCTGGCAGGAGAGCGAGCGATTCGCCGCCGCCCTTGCTCGCGAGAAGGTCGGCTTTGGCGACCGGGTCGCTCTGTACCTGCCGAACTGCCCAGCATTCCCGATCGCGTTCTTCGGGATCCTCCGGCTCGGGGCCATCGTCGTGCCCGTAAGCCCGCTCTACATCGGGCAGGACCTCGCCCGGATCCTCAACGACGCGACACCGAAAGCGCTGGTCACGCTGGAGACGCTGTATCCCAACCTGGCGAAAGCCCAGGGTGATCACGTCGTTCGTGCGGTCTTCGTCGCACGATCGCGGGACTTCCTTCCGTGGTACCGCCGTCCGTTCGGCAACACCGCCTCTCGCAACTCCCGGCCCCCGGGGAGTTTACTGAGGGGGCCGACAGTCCGGGCGTGGAAGGCGGCGCTCGCGACCCCGGGCTCGGTCCCGCTCGCCCGGTCCGACCCCCGGACAACCCCGGCTGTCCTTCAGTACACAGGTGGGACGACCGGCGTTCCCAAGGCCGCCGTGTTGACCCACCACAACCTGGTCGCGAACGTCGTCCAGGGGAACGCATGGAATGTGTGGCTCGAGCCCGGTGCGGAGGTCGTGATCGCGACGATCCCCCTGTCCCACATCTACGGGCTCACGGTCGCCCTCTTGATGGGTCTCGCGGCCGGAGGGACCGTCGTCCTCCAAACCCGGCCCGAGATCCGGGAGCTCCTCTCGCTCATCGACCGCTATCAGCCGACCCAGTTCCCCGGGGTCCCCGCGCTCTACCAGGCGTTCAACCGCCAACCGGACCTCGCAAAGCACAGGGTCCGCTCGATCCGGTACTGTCTCAGTGGTTCCGCACCTCTCCCCCTCGAGGTCCAGCGGCGATTCGAGGAGCTCACCGGCGCTCGTTTGGTGGAAGGGTACGGTCTCTCCGAGACGTCACCGATAACGCATGAGAATCCTCTCACGGGCGAGCGGCGGGTCGGCTCGATCGGAGTCCCCGTCCCCGACACGGACCAGCGGGTGGTCGACCTAGAGACCGGCACGAGGGTCCTCGATGCCGGCGAAATCGGTGAGCTCGCGGTCCGGGGCCCTCAGGTGATGCAAGGGTACTTCCATCAGGCGGAGGAGACCGCCTCCGTTCTCCAGGACGGTTGGTTCGCCACGGGGGACGTCGCTCGGATCGACCCGGACGGGTACGCCTACCTCGTCGACCGAAAGAAGGACATGGTCAACGTGAGCGGGATGAAGGTCTACCCGCGGGAGGTCGAGGAGGTGCTCTTCCAGCATCCGAGCGTCGCGGATGTGGCGGTGGTCGGCGCCCCCGACCCGGAACGAGGTGAATCCGTGGTCGCGTTCGTGGTCCGGAAGCCCGGAGCCTCGGTGACGCCCGAGGAGCTCATCGCATTCGTCCGTGAGCGGATCGCCCACTTCAAGGCCCCGCGTCGCGTCGAGTTCCGCGACCAGCTCCCTCGAAGCGGAGCCCAGAAGGTGCTTCGACGAGTGCTGCGGGGGGAGGCGACGACGATGGCCCGCGTGACGCCGAAGAACTGACGGTTTCGAACCCGCTCCGCGTCCAAGGCCTCCCCGACCGTAGATTCTCGGCTCTCTACGGTCCCCGTCCTCCGTGAAGTCCCGCAGTCGAGCGCGCCAGCCGCCGTCCCGTGCACGCTGTTTGGCGCTCAACGGTAAGTAACTCCCTGGCGTGGAGCACCGATGCCCTCCCGGGAACTCCTCTCGCTCTCCCTATACTCGCTCTTCGCGAGCAACCGAGGCGGGCTGTTCATCGTCTTCCTGCCTCTCTATCTCGTCGAGGTCAAGGGCGCCTCCCTTCCGATCGCCCTCACCATTCTGACCCTCGCTTGGGTGCCGGCGAGCCTCATCGGTCCCTGGATGGGCCGGCTTTCGGACCGCGCGGGACGGCGCAAGCCGTTCCTTCTGCTCGGAGAGGCCGGCGCGTTTCCCCTCTTCCTCGCCATCATCTTCGCTCCGGGCTACGTGGTCGCAGGCGGTCTGTTCATCGCGGCCGAGCTCGTGCTCGCCATCGGGAGCCCGGCCTACACCGCGTTCGTCGCGGACGTGACGAAGACCACGGAACGGGGAGCAGGGTACGGCCTCCTCAACGCCACCTCGAACGCCGGAGCGGTGGTCGGGTTCGTCCTCGCGGGCGTCGTGACCTACTGGTACGGCTTGCAGGCGTTGTTCCCGTTTGTCGTCATCATCATGATCGGAACGCTCGGAGTGGTCCTCTTCCTGGTCCCGGACATTCGGGTGGACGTCCCCCACGAGCGTCGACCTCTTCGCGAGATGCGGAACGTGGTGAACTTCTCGTTCGCCGTCTCGATCCGGGCGATCGGCTCGGGCGCGGTCGCGGCGTTCTACGGATTTCTCGCCGCCGCTCTCGGCGCGAACACGATCGAGGTGAGCATCGTCGCGATCGCGGGTCTGGTCACGGGGGCTTTCACCGGAATACCGCTCGGTCGAGCGATCGACCGACTCGGAGAGATCCGGGGGATCTGGTACGGCACGGTGCTGACGCTCGCCTCGTACGGGATATTCATGTTCTCCGTGTCGTGGACCGAAACGATCCCCGCCCAAGCGGTCCGCAACGGGGGGCTCTCTTTCCTCGGTCCCGGCATGAACGCCTGGGTCGCCCGGATGGCGCCCCCGGGTCAGCGGGCCGAGTATCTCGGAGTGTTCACGCTCATCAACTCCTCCCTGTGGAGCGTGGGGCCGCTCGTCGGCGCGATCGCGATCGAGCTCTATGGGTACTTCGGTCTATTCGTGATGGCCATCGGGACGACGGTGATCTCGCTTGTTGTGATGGAAGTGCTGTACGGGGAGATGGGTATCCGGGCGCGCCTCCAGCGCGCTCCGGTCCCGGATCCCGCCGGCTGAGGCGTGGGCCGAAGGCACCGTCTTATAGAGCGCGGTCGTCCGACCGATGTGCAGCGGCCGACCACCTTCGCGGACGCTAGCGCATCGTTCGAGGACGCCGAGTTCGTCATCGTCGGCGTCCCGTTCGACCGGACGACCTCCTTCCGACCCGGCGCCCGCTTCGGCCCCGATTCGATCCGGATGCACTCCTGGAACTTCGAATCGTACGACCTCGAGACCGGGGTCGACCTTTCCGAGGTCCCGGTCCACGACCTCGGGAACACGGAGGAGTTCGGGAGCTCCGAGGAGATGGCCCGCTCGCTCCGCGAGGAGGTCCGCCCGATCTACGCCGCGGGCAAGGTGCCGATCGTCCTCGGCGGGGACCATGCGTGCTCGCCCCCGGTGGTCGAGGCATACCCCGATTCCGCTCCCAGCGTCGGGGTCCTGTACCTGGACGCGCACATGGACTTCCGCGCGAGCTATCTCGGAGACCGCCGCAGCCACGGCTGCTCGTCCCGTCGGATCCTGGAGAAGGTCGGGGTCCGCAACATCGTCGTGCTCGGGGTTCGTTCGGTCTCCCGAGAGGAGATGGACGACAACCGCACGATCGGCATGTCGTACGTGACGACCGCCGATATCGCGCGGGATGGGATCGAGGCGGCGGTCCACCAGGCGCTCAACATGTTGAAGACCGAGCGGATCTACGTCTCGCTCGACATCGACGCGATCGACCCCGCGTACGCTGGAGCGACGGGGACCCCCGAGCCGTTCGGCCTCACGCCTCGAGACGTAAAGTACATCATCGGACAGGCCGCGCCGCGTCTCGCGGGCCTCGACATCATGGAGGTCAGTCCCCACTACGATTCGGGGAACACCAGCCTCCTCGCGGCCCGCCTCGCACGCGAGGCGATCGTCCGCGCCGTCGTCGCGCGGAAAGGGCGGTAGGACACACCCGAAGATGTCCGCCGAACCGACGCCCGAGGGTCCCCCGGTCTCGCGCGGAGCCGAAGCGTCGCTCCGCAAGGTCGACTGGTGGGGGTTTCCGGCCCTCCTCAAGGAGCGGGACCTCAAGAGCTACCGACCGAAGGCGCTCGACGACCGGATCCGACGCGAGAGGACGCGCAACGAAGCTCGTCTCCTGGTCGACGCCCGCCGGCTCGGGGTCCGCACTCCGATGATCTACGACATCGACCTCGCCCGCCACCGGCTGACCCTCGAGGAACTCCCGGGCCCGACCCTCCGGCAGATCCTGGAGGACTCGAACGTCCCGCCGGACGACCTCCCGGTGGCGGTCCGCGCGTTCGGTCACGCGCTCGGCGTTCTGCATGCCGGTTCGATCGCCCACGGGGACCTCACGAGTTCGAACGTGCTCTTCCCCGATGGCCCCCGGGGGGCCCCGGCATTCCTCGACCTGTCGATGGGGACCCGGAGCCCGGGCATCGAGGAGCTCGGGATCGACCTGCACCTTGTGGAGGAGGACCTGAAGGCCATCAGCGCAAGGTCGGACGCCCTGGTTCGGGCATTCCACGAGGGATACACGGACGGGAATCCCGCGGGCGCCAAGGACGTTCGTGCCCGGGCGAAAGTGATCCGCGGCCGAGTTCGTTACGCCTGAGCACTCCGACCAACGCTAGAACGCGCGTTCGACCCGCTGAAGGCCGACGACGAGTGCCCCCGGAAGCTCCTCGATCACGTCGGTCGCGAGGATCCCAAAGCCGCGATGGGCGGCCGCCCGAAGACCGGCTTCTCCCGTCCAGTACGTCGCGAGACGGGCCGCGTGCATGGGTCGGACCCCCTGCGCGAGGAGGCTCCCCAGGACTCCGCCGAGGACATCGCCCACCCCTCCCACCGTCATGGCGAGGTGATGATGCGCGTTCCCGACGGTGGTCTCTCCATCCGTCAGGATGTCCGGTGCGCCCTTCACGACGAGCGTCAGGTGGCGGTCCCCAGCGATGCGCTCGGCAGCGGCGCATCGGTCCTCGAAGGACCCGGTGGATGGGCCGTGGAAGACCCGCTCGAACTCGCCAGCGTTCGGGGTGGCCACGAGACCCCGTGCCGTCGGAGCTCCGGGGCGCGGGGGGCCTTCGGCAAGGGCGGCCAGCCCATCCGCGTCCACGACGAGGGGAAGTTCCGGAGCGAGCGCGTCGATGACGGACCGAAGGGCCTCTACCGTCTCGGGGTGCGCGCCGGCCCCCATCCCAACGACGACCGAGCCGGGAGGAGCCGAGCGAACGGTCTCCAAGATGCCGGGGACGTCGTGAGGGCGGAACCGGTCCGTACCGACGGGCCGGACGATCAGGTTCGGGCTCGACGCACGGACCGCTCCCGCCGCGACCTCCGGGGTAACGACCGTGGCTCGCTCGGCCCCGGCCCGCATCGCGGCCAACGCCGCAAGCGCGGGCGCGCCGGTGTACGGGCCCCCGCCGATCACGACGAGCCGACCGTTCCGGCCTCGCGGCTCCCTCGGGGCGGGGAACAGGTGGAAATCTCCCGGACCGGTCTCGCGCCATGCGTTCGGGGGCATCCCGATATCCCGGACCGCGAGCTCCCCGAACTTCCCTCCCTCCATCTCCTCCTTGCGGATCGTGAACGTGACGGTCCAGGATGGCTGCAGCCCCTCGGGGTCGGTGATCCCGGTTGGAACGTCGACCGACAGGACGGGCGCACCGCTCGCCCGGATCGCCGAGACCGCCTCCCGGATCGGGGAGCGAAGCCGCCCGGATTGCCCGGTCCCCAGAAGAGCATCCACGACGAGCGGCATCGTCGCGAGCTCCTCGGGTCGAGGGGGCCCGATCCGCACGGGGACCCGGTTCTTGACCCGGTCGAAACAGCGCTGGGCGGCACGGGAGCGGATCTCCACGGGCGGGTGGACCAGCCATATCTCGGGAGAGTACCCCCACTGCAGGAGGTAGAACGCGGCGCAGGTCCCGTCACCGCCGTTGTTCCCGGTGCCGGCGACCACCGCGACCCGGGCAGGCGGCGAGGGAAGGTGGCGGGTCGTTTCCTCGGCGGTGGCGCGGCCGGCGTTCTCCATCAGGGCATCGATCGTGACGCCGAGGGCGACCGCGTTCTGTTCGACGACCGCCATTTCGAGGGACGAGAGCGGACGTCGGGAGGAGGCCCACATCGTGCCTCTATGGGTTCGACGGCGACTCCGCGGTCTGGAAGATGTTGACCGACGCCGGCAGGATGTTCCGGCGCGCGAGGTACTGCGACTGGGTCCGGCTGTACCGGAAGAGGATGTCCGCCTTCCCTTCCTGGAAGCCCCAGGGGCGCAGGATCAGGAGGTCGCCCTCCCGGATCCACATCTTCTTCTTCATCTTCCCCGTGATGCGCCCCATCCGCGAGATGTTGTCCTCGCACATTACGCGGATACGGGCCGCTCCGAGGAGCTGGTTCGCGATCCCAAAGACCTCGCCGCGGTTGCGTCGAGGGAGCGGGAGGCGTCCGAGGTCCTGGCCGCCCTCGACCACCTCGATGGTAGGTGCCGGTTCCTCCTCGGTCGGAGGGGTCGGGGCCTCCTCGGGATGCTCCGGGGTCTCGCTCACGGCAATGCGAGTCGGCCGCAGTATTTCAAGAGGTCGTCCGGCGAGGAAACACGCCGGGGGGTTTCTCCTCGAGGAGCGGAGAACGGCCCCCTCCGAGCCAGCCGAGGGTTTATCTCCCGACCGGCCCCATGCCCCGCAGAACGGTTCCTATGTCGACCACCCCTCGCACCATGCCGAAGCTCCTCAAGGCGACGTACCTCGGCGACACCGAATACCTACTCGAAGAGACCCGCGCAACGAAACTGTTCTACTTCCCCGGCCCGCTGGTGTGGATCATCGTGTTCGGCGTGCTGGCGTTCGCTTCCGCCCACGCGATCTCCTCGGCCGTGCCGAATTGGTTCCCGTGGCTCTACTCGGGGCTGACCCTTTCGAACTACCTCTCCTCGCCCATGCCAATGTACCTCGCGTACTTCTGGCTCCTGCTCTTCATCATCGGCCTGTTCTGGCTCCTGATCCGGTATTTCCGGTGGATCACCACGGTCTACGCGGTCACGAATCGCCGAGTGATCGTCCAGAAGGGAATCCTTGGGAAGGACTTCGACGAGATCCCCGTCACCCAGGTCCGGGGGGTCGACGTCCACCAGTCGTTCGGCCAGCGGATCCTGGGGTACGGCTCGGTGCGCGTCAGCGCCGAGGGGGGAGGTCGCATCGGGAACGAGGACTGGAAGGGGATACCGAAGCCGTTCCGCTTCCAGAAGCTGATCGAGAACGCGACCCAGAACGTGCAATCGGGCCCGAGCCCGCCGATGACGCCGGGCCCCGCCCGCTGAGGCGCGGGCCGGTCGGGCATCGTTAAATCGGGCAGACCGCGTCGGGCATCGGGCTATGGCCGACGATTTCGACGTGATCGTGGTCGGTGCCGGCATGGCCGGCGGCCCGGCCGCGATCCGCCTCGCCCAGGGGGGCGCGAACGTGCTCCTCGCCGAGCGGGGGGCCGAGGTCGGCCAGAAGAGCCTCTCTGGTGGGATCCTCTGGGGAAACGACCTAGCGCGCATCCTGCCCAACTGGTGGCGCGAGATGCCGGTCGAACGCCACCTCGTGCGCAAGCGGTTCGGGTTCCTCACCGCCGATAGCGCGCTTTCGTTCGACCTCCAAGAGGGAAGTTGGAACCAAGAGCCGTACGTCGCGCACTCGGTCCTCCGCTCTCGGACCGACAGCTGGCTTGCCAAGAAGGCCGAGGAGGCCGGGGCGACGGTCGTTCCATCGGTCCCGGTGGACCGGCTGAACTGGGAGGGGAAGCGCGTCCACGGGATCATTCAGGGCGGGGAGACGATGACCGCTCCCATCACGATCGTCGCCGACGGAGCGAACACGCGGCTATCGCTCGGGACCCCGATCCGTCCGAATGCCCGGCTTTCTCCCGAGACGACCGAGCTCGGCATCAAAGAGGTGTTCCATCTCGAGCCATCGGTCATCGAGGACCGCTTCCACCTCAGCGGGAACGAGGGACACTCGGAGGAATGGGTCGGCGGGCTCTTCCCGCCCGGCGTGATGGGCGGAGGGTTCCTGTACACGAACCGCGACACCCTCTCCCTCGGGATCATCGTCAGCATCCAGTCGCTCTACGGCCGCAACGCCTACGCCCACGAGCTCATCGAGCGGTTCAAGCTCCACCCGGCGATCGCGAACCGTCTCAAGGGCGCCGAGCTCGTCGAGTACGGCGCGAGGCTGGTCCCGGGCGGATGGGCCGGTCGGCCGGCGGCGTTCCACGGCGATGGATGGATGGTCACCGGGGATGCGGCGGGGTTCGTCTTCTCGAACGGGGTCATGATCCAGGGCATGAATTACGCCATCCGCTCCGGCATCGAGGCCGCCGAGACCGCACTCGCGGCCAAGGCGGCGGGCGACAGCTCCGCCGCCCGGCTCGCGGAGTACGACCGACGCCTTGAGGCGACCGGGATCCTCCCGGACTTCCGGGACTTCGCCCGCCTGGACCGGGTCAAGTGGAACCCTCGGATCTACTCCGTCTACCCCCGGTTCGCCACGGAGCTCCTGCGCTCGATGATGGCCGAGAGCGGGTCTCCGAAGCGGTCGGCGCGGAAGCTCCTGCGGGCGGCCCAGAAGGCCGCCGGGGTCAAGATCACCTCGCTGATCCGCGATGGCGTAGAGATCGCTTGGGACCTTTAGCCCGAGAGCCCCATCCTCGGTGAGCTCCGGCAGGTCCGATGGACGGGCCGGAGCTCGTCCTCGGTCACTGTCCGCGCGCGCGCTTGACTTCCTGCGTGAGTGCGGGCACGACCTGGAAGAGGTCACCGACGATGCCGTAGTCCGCGACCTTGAAGATCGGAGCGGTCGCGTCGGAGTTGATCGCGACGATGACCCGCGAGCTGATCATTCCCATGAGGTGTTGGATCGCCCCCGATATCCCCACGGCGATGTAGAGCTGCGGCGAGACCTGCTTTCCGGTCTGGCCGACCTGGTAGTTCTCCGGCCGCCAGCCGGCGTCCGTGACCGCACGCGAGGCACCGACCGCCGCGCCGAGGGACGCCGCGAGCTCGTCGATGAGTCGGAAGTTCTCGGCCGCTCGGACCCCTCGGCCCCCGGAAACGATGATCGATGCGTCCGTCAGGCCTGGCCCTGCGCCCCGAGCCACGACCTCGGTGCCCAGACGTTTGGGGACCCAGAACGACGCCGGGACCCCGTCCACGGGGACCGCGGTCAGGGCCACATCGCCGGGGGACTCGGGAGGTGCCGCGGAGGCATGGGGCCGGAGCGCGATCGCCACGTGCGGCCCTTGGAGCTGTCGGGTCTCGGTGGCGCGCCCGCCGAAGACCGGGCGGCGTGCCTCGAGCGTGGCGCCGGTCCGCGTCAGGCTCGTCACCCCGGTGGCGACCGCAGCGTTCCAGCGGGTCCCGAGGCGAGCGACCAGGTCCCGGCCGAACACCGAGCCACCGACGATCACGAGCTCCGCCCCGAGCGAGTCGGCGGCCGATGCCACGAGGTGGGCCACTACCGCCGCGACCGCCCCGTCCAACCGGGGGTCCTCGGCGACGAACGCCTTCGCCACGCCGCAACGGCCAAAGCCGGCGGCGGGGCCGCGGGGCGAGCTACCGGCCAGGAATCCTACGACGTTCTCCTTCCCGGAGACGCTCTGGGCGACGCTCACAGCCTCCTTTGTCGAGTCGGAGAGCACGCCCTCGTGAAGCTCTCCCACGACCAACGTTGGGCTCGTCATGGGAAGACCTTCGCCTCCTCTTTGAGGACCTTTACGAGCTTCTGGGCGGCCTCTTCGGGGGTCTTGAACTCGATGAGCTTCGCGCCCGTTCGAGGAGGTGGGAGCTCAAACTTCGTCGGCCGGGTCGTTCCCGCGGTCGACGCGATCGGCTCGGAGGCGACCTTAGCGATCGGCGACCGCCGCGATTTCAGGATGGCGGGGAGCTTGGCGGTCCGCGGGTCGTTCCAGGCCTGCTGAAGTGCGACGACGCACGGAAGGGGCGCTTCCCACTTCTCCATGCCGGCCTCGGTCGACCGTTGGAACCGGAGGCGGGAGGAAGCGGCATCCCAGCGCAGGTCGAGGACCGCGCTATGGTCCGGGACCCCCAGGAGCTCGGCGAGGGCGCCCGCGACGACACCGGCCTCATCGTCCCCCGCGTTCTTCCCGCACAGGACCAGGTCGTGCGGGATCGTCGAAATCGCGCGGGCGAGGGCCCGGGCGGCGGACAGCGGGTCGGGCGAAACGCCGGGGGGCGTCTCGACCCACGTGGCGAGGTCGCAGCCGAGGGCGAGCGATGCGCGGAGGGCCTCTTCCGCCCGAGGCGGGGGTCCCGCGGAGACGACGTGCACCTTCGACCCGGGAGTGGCTTCCTTCAGGAGGAGCGCCTGCTCGACCGCGGACTCATCGTAGCCGGTGAGGACGAACTTCACGGCCTCGATGTCGAGGGTCGTCCCATCCGGGGCGACACGGAGCCGGGTCTCGGCGTCCGGGACCGGCTTGACGCAGACGACGATCTCCACGATGCCGCCTCCCGCTAGCCGTATCCCCGCAGGAGCTCGCGCGCGATGACGATCCGCTGGATCTCGTTCGCACCCTCGTAGATCTGGGTGAGCTTGGCGTCCCGGAGGAGCTTCTCGACCGGATACTCCCGCATGTAGCCGTATCCACCGAAGGTCTGGATCGCCTCGTCCGCGACGTCGAAAGCGGCGTCGGAGGCGAAGCACTTCGCGATCGACGACTCGAGCGTCCCCTTCTGACCGCGGTCGATCAACCAGGCCGCGTGCCAGGTGAGGAGACGGGCGGCGTGCACGGCCTGGGCCATGTTCGCGAGCTTGATCTGGATCGCCTGGTGCTCGGAGATCGGCTTCCCGAACGTCTCTCGCTTTAGCGAGTAAGAGGCGGCATGGTCGAGGGCCGCCTGGGCGATCCCGGTCGCGAGGGCACCGATCGGCGTGCGGGTCTGGTCGAGGGTCCGCATCGCGAGGGAGAACCCGGTCCCCTCCGCGCCCAGGCGGTCGGAGGCGGGGACACGAACGTCATCGAGCCGGATCGTAGCCGTGGACGACGCGCGATGCCCCATCTTCTCGTCGTCCGGGCCCACCGAGACCCCCTTCGCCGACCGGGGGACGACGAACGCCGTCACCCCTTTGTGCCGGAGGCTCGGGTCGGTGTTGGCGAAGACGACGAAGAGAGACGCTTGGGGAGCGTTCGAGATGAAGCACTTCTCGCCGGAGAGGACGTAATCGTCCCCCTCCTTACGCGCGAGGGTCCGCATCGACCCCGGGTCGGAGCCGCCCGACGGTTCCGTGAGGGCGAACGACGCGAGGTGGTACTCCGCGCAGAACGGCTTCAGGAGCCGTTCCTTCTGTTCCGGCGTGCCGGCGAGGAGGATCGGCTCGACCGCGAGGCAGTGCGCGATGACGGTAGTGGTCATCCCACCGCAGCCGTACGCCAGCTCCTCGACCATGAGGCACTGGTCGAACAATCCGAGCCCGCTACCCCCGTACTCCGCGGGGACGTTGAGGTTCAGGAGTCCGAGGTCGAACGCTTTCCGGTAGATCTCCTCCGGGAACCGGGAGACCCGGTCGCACTCGGCCGCGTGGGGGGCCATTTCGGTCCGCGCGAACTTTCGAGCAAGGTCCCGAAGGCTTTCCTGCTCCGGGGTTAGCGAGAAATCCGGCATGGACCGCGAGAGAGCCGCCTAGGCGGTATGCGCTATATCACGGCTTGGGTGGTCTCCCGGCGTGGCGTCGAGGAGGTCAGGCTCCGGCCCGCGCCGGGAACCGAGGGCGCTCCGTGTCCGCCATTTCGCGAAGTTGGACCGGGACCGGGCCCGTCGGGTCGGCGTCCCCGAGGTCATCCTCGGTGAGGGGAAGAGCATCGAGCACCTGCTCGGGATCGTCACCGCCCTTCGCGAGCGAGAGTTTGGTGCGCTGATCTCCCGGCCGACGGTCGCCCAGCTCCGGGCGCTGCGCGCCTGGCGTCCCGCGACCGGGCCGAGCCGACCGCTCCGATTCCTGGCAGAAGACCGACTCGTTCGAGTGCCGGGGCCGCTCGGTCCGAAGTACCGCCCGGGCATCGCGGCGATCCTCACGGGAGGCACCAGCGACGTTCCGCTCGCGGAAGAAGCCCGAGCCATCCTGCTCGAGCTCGGAATCCGTGTGGTCCGAGCGTACGACGTCGGCGTCGCCGGGCTCCACCGACTCCTCTCGGCTGTCGAGCGACTGGAAGCGCGCCGGCCGGAGATCTACCTCGTCTTTGCCGGGCGGGAAGGGGCGCTTCCCACGGTCGTCGCCGGCCTCGTCCGGGCTCCGGTCGTCGGGATTCCCACCTCGGTCGGTTACGGACGGGGGGGGCACGGCGAGGCCGCCCTCAGTGCCATGCTGCAATCGTGTGCCCCCATCGCGGTGGTCAACATCGATGCGGCGGTCCCCGCGGCCCTTTTCGCCGCCCAGCGGTTCGCGGAGCGGCCGGCGGTGCGACCCGCCCGTACGGCCCGCCGGCGTTCCTAGTTCTCGGGGCCGTATGCAATTCTCCCGGCGGGCGCGAGCCCGAGGGAAGGGCTTTTGAGAGCTTCGACTCCTCGGTGAGCCGTGCCTCCGCGCGCCCTGCTCTCCGACGAGGAAGAACGCGAGGACCGCGACGACCGGGAGCGGCTTCGCACGCTCGACGGAAAGCTCCGGTCGCTGTTCGACCGACGGGAGGACCTGATCGTTGAGGTCCGCCGAATCTCCTCCGAGCAGAAGGCGATCTACGACCGTCGCCTGGTTCCCCAGGCGGAGGTCGAACGGCTCTACGAGGAGCACCACTCGCTCGGTCGACGCATCGCGGAGCTCCGGAACGCCCGCGAGGCGGCTCGCAAGAAGGTGGAGGACGCGATCGTCCAGGTGCGGGAGGTTCGGCTCACCATCGCTCCGGGAGAGCGCGTGCGCCCGGACCAGATCCGCAAAGAGATCGCCGACCTCGAGCTGCGCCAGCAGACCCGAGCCTTACCGCTCGACGAGGAGAACGCGCTCATCGCGCTATTGCGCCAGCGGACGCAGGAACTGAAGAAGACCGAAGCGCGGACCGCGGTCGCCCTGGCCCATCAGCAGAAGCTCAAGGACGCCGAGGCCGCGCTTGCGGCCGCCCGAGAAGAGTTCACCCTTCGGGGGAAAGAGCTGGCCGCGGCGAAGACCGAGCGGGACTCGAAGATGACCGCGGTCCGGGAGAAGCTCGAGGTCGCCGGGAGCCTCATCGCGTCCTTGCGGGAGAAAGGGCGGGCCCGCGCCGAGGCGATCTCCAAGATCGATGCCCTCAGCCGCGAGATGAACGACCTCGAGCACGAGGCCCGTCAGCTCCTTGCGAAGTCCCGGTCCCGGCGAGAGCAAGCGCGACGCATGCTCCGCACCTACTCCCATGCCCGAGGCCCTCCGACAGAGGAACTCCTCGCCAATGCCGCGGAAGCGCAGCTCGAGGAGCTGCTGAAGCGCGGGAAGGTCACCCTGGGAGGGTGAGCTCTGACTAGGCCGGGAAGATATCGACGACCGTCACGATGAAGTCGAGGGTCTCCCCCTGGACTTCGGAGTTGAAGTTCTCCGTATAGGTGCCCGTTGCGAGGTCGACCGCGCTCACGATGAACTTTGTCTTCCCGCAGAGGCCCCCGCTCGTCACGTGGCCGAGGACGAGCCCGGCGCTCGCGGGAGTGAGCTCGCTCGAGAGCGTGACCGTCGTCGCGTTAAGGCTCGACACTAGGAACGGGAGCCCGTTCGGGTGGGTCGTGGCGCCGAGGGTCGCGAGCGCCTCGACCGCGATGGTCGTCGTGTTCACGGCGAACACGCTGTCGTTCCAGCTGTAGGTCGGGTCCGGGAACACGACCCCGACGGTCGAGTTGACGCCGGGATAGAGGGTCGCGAACTCGCGAAGCGAATCGAACGTCAGGACCGGGACGGTGTAGACCAGCGGCTCCGTGCCGAGGCAGCTCTGGTTCAGAGGACCGTATCCGAGGTCGGGCGGAATCACGAGGGTGCGGCTCTGGTTCCCCGGTAGCCCGATGAGCCCCTGCCAGAACCCGGTGACGACCGTGTTGAACGTGAGGTTCCCGATGACGTACCCGCTCGACGGGGCGCTCGCGCCGACATGGACCGCGAGGGGGGTGTACGCCGTCACCGGTCCGCGGGGGGTGTACTCGAGCGATTTCGGGTACGACTGGTTGTTCGTCGCCACGGAGTAGACCGAAGTATCGAAGACACGGCCGAGCTGGGCGCCGCTACCGAACTCGCCGATGTAGTTGACGGTCACGTTGCCGCCGTCCTGGACCGTGAGGATCGGGGCGGCGGACTTCGCCTTGTTGTACTCGTAGACGAACGCCGCTGCCACGCCGGCGACGACGAGGACGACGACCACGAGTACGACGAACAGGATGCGGGAGGGTTGCTGGGTCGCCATGGGTTACAAAGAACGGAGAGTGGGGGTCAGCTCGTCGCTGGTCTCGTCATCAGTTCGGAGAGACAGGTGTTCCTCATTCCCCCGCGCCCCCGAGGTGGGACCCGATATAAACCCTCGGGGAGGGTCGTCAGGCGCGCCGCAGCTTGCCCACGATCGGCTCCTCGATGACGCCGTCCTCCTCGAGCCGATTGAGGATCGTCTCGGCCCGCTCCCCCACCAGCCCCTGTACCGAGACGCGGGAGAGGACCTCCTTGAGGTCCGCGTAGCCATCCGCGGAGACGTCCGCGACCTCGTCGAGCTGGTCGAGGAACAGCGACTCCTCGGCCCGCTCCGCGGCGGAGGGAGGGGGAGCGGCCGGGCGGGGCGGCGGCGCGCGGGTCACGGTCACCGTCGGCGGGGTCGGTAAGGTCGCACGGGATGGGCCGCTCTCGCCCGCGACGCGACGCACGGCGCTGCCGAGCTCGCGTCGGAAGGCGATGCGGTCGACGTTCGGGTAGCGCCTCCGAGACTCCTTGGCCGCACGCAACCACGCCGCCGGGATCCTCTCCGCGCGGAGCACCTCCTCGGAAAGACCGGGGTCTTTCTCGACCCGTTCCAGTAGGTCGAGGCGGTCGAGGGTCTGTCGGACGATATCGGCGAGCGCCGCGCGTTCCTCGGACTCGGCGACCGAGCGAACCGCTTCCGCGCGGATGGAGACGTACGCCACCCCGTCCCGTCCTCGGAAGAGGTGGACCTTGCCGACCACAATCGCGGGTCGAGGAGCAGACGCGGCGCGGAGCTGGGCCATCGCACGAGGCTGGAAGGAGCCCGCGGTCACCGCCACCGCTCCCGTGGGGTCGCTCAACCGCGCCCGCCAGAACGCCTGCGCTTCGTCCCGGCCGATCGATTCCGCGGGCGAGAGGCTCCCGGCCACGAGGACCCGGTTCATCCGAGCGGCGAACGGGGAGAGGAGGTACGTAGCCGGCCGCTCGCCCTCCCCCTTCTCCTCTTCGAGCGAGCTCTCGAGCTCCCGGGCGGTGACGCGCCAGGCCGGCTCCCGGAGCGACATCAGCGTCGTTCTCCGAGCCGTGCGGAAAGCTCCTCGGCCGCCGCATCGAGGTCGATATCGACCCGGTCGATCGACTCCGGAGCGAGCGTGACGCCGAACTCGTCGCTCGTCCCGGCCCCTCGGACGCGCAGCCGGCGACCGAGGAGCGTTTCGAGCAGCTGCTCTTCGAGGAGGCTCGGGTCCGGTTGATGCCGAAGCCGAGCCTGGGCCTCCTCGAGCGTCACGCCCCATAGCCGTTCCGTGTCGGCCCGGTTCGCGTTCACGGTGAGCGCTCCGGTGCCGTCGTCCAGAACGATCCGGGCGCGAAGGTCGGCCTGGCCTTCGACCTGGCCATGGACCCGACAGATCCCGCTGCGCACGGAGCGCTGACAGGTAGGACAGCGAAAGACGAGCCCGCTCGGGGGCAGGAGGCCCACGACGACCCCCTCCACCGCGACCGCCTCCCCGCCGCCCGCGTCCTCCACTTCGGCGATGGAGCGGGGGGGAGTCGCCAGAAGCTGAGCGGGGTCCGGGAGGTCGTTCCCCTCCACGCGGACGACAATCGAGCGCTCGTCGAGCACGAGCTGTGGGCGTCCTCGGAACCCCCGAACGTAGCCGCCGGCGATCCGGACGGCCTCGCCGACCTGGAGGCCAAAGTCGTTCCAGGCCGATAGGGCGATCGTCCCGGTGCGGTCGGCGATAAGTCCCTCGTGGACGACGCGGCGCTCGGTCCCGACGGTAACGCTCTTGGGGGCGATGCGCACGACCCGAACCTCAACGCGGAACCCCTCGTCCGCGGGATGAAGCTCCCCGACCATCCGGAACGGAACCTCGTCGGCGTCGACCCGCGGGAGCTCGGCCGGGCTAGCTGGGCCTACCCGGGTCTTCCAGCTGAACGTGACCTCAGCGCGTCCGCGGAACTCCCGAACTTCCGCGCCGACGGCGCGGATGACCACGCCCCGTTCGACCCCCTCTCTGGGCGGGTCCCACCACGTGAACCTCACGGTCGCCGTCCCGTCGCTGAGGAGGCCCGAGAGCAGCGGCCGCCGGCTTCCGTCCGACTTCCGCGTGACGTCGCGCCTCTCGCACGTGACCACCCGGGCTACGAACTCGACGGGCGACGAGGTGGACCGCAGGTCCCGAAGTCGGACCTCGACAGGGGTGGAGGGGGTCGGTTCCGCGGTCATGGGCGGGAGCGCACGGGCGACCACCTCGCCCGGTCATAAAAGCGCCCCGCCGCCCGCGGACCGTGAACGGAGCGATCCGACGAGAGAGACACCCTCGAAGGACGGCGGGTGAGCCCTCGGGCATAATCCTTTTCCGCCGAGGGCCCTCACCCGCGCGCCGTGGTGCTGAAGTTCTCTCAACGGGTCGACCGGATCCTGGTCGCCAGGAACTCGCTCGTCTGCGTGGGTCTCGACCCCGACCCGGCGCTGATGCCGAAGAGCCTGCGTCGCCTACCGCCGCGGCAGCAGCTCGACCGGTTCCTGGGCGGTATCATCCGAGCGACCTACCCGCACGCGGCCGCGTACAAGATGCAATTCGGTTCCTACCTCCAGTACGGCGCGCTCGGGGTCGAGGTCCTCTCTCGCCTTTCCCGTACGATCGGTCCGACCCGGATCCGCATCCTCGACCTCAAGGCGAACGACATCCCCAACTCGCTACGGATGGTGCGGGACGGTGCCTTCCGCCAGTTCGGTTTCGACGCGGTCACGTTCACCCCCTGGCTCGGCTGGGAAACGCTCCAACCGTTCCTGGACGACCCGGTCCACGGCGTATTCGTCATTGCCCACTCCTCGAACCCCGGTTCGCTGGATTTCCAGGAGATTCCCACGCCGCGGGGCCCTCTCTGGCTCGCGGTGGTCGGAGAGGTCCGTCGGCTCGCCCACGCCCACGGGAACGTAGGGGTGGTCCTGGGTGCGACGTTCTCGGACGCGTTCCATGCCGCGCGCGCTACCCTGGGCAACGGGATCCCCATCCTGGTCCCGGGGGTCGGGGCGCAGGGCGGCTCGCTCGCCACGGCGGTCCGCGAGGGGGTGGACGCCCACGGCCGCGCCCTCCTCGTGAACGCCTCCCGCAGCATCCTCTACGCATCGGCCGAATCCGACTGGAAGAAGGCGGCGGGCGCGGAGGCCGAGCGCCTGAAGGTCCAGATCAACCAGTTGCGCGCAAGCCTTCGTACAGAGTGACGAGCGCGCGAGCGACCACCGGCAGCGCGTAGCGGGCTTCGGCTCGTTCCCGGCCCGCACGACCCATCCGCTTCGCCACCAGAGGGTCGTCCAGGATGGTCCGGATCTTTTCCGCGAGGTCGCTCGCGATGAGGGGTTCGGCGAGAAGGCCTTCCCGTCCCGACTCGATTACCTCCCGTACCCCCGGCATATCCGCGACCACGACCGGCAGTCCGACCGCCATCGCTTCGGCGACCGCGAGGCCGAACCCTTCGAGGCGGTTCTGGGACGGGAAGACGAAGACGTCGCCGAGCGCGAGGAAGCGGGGGAGTTCCTCATCCGAGACCGCGGGACAGAACCGGACACGGTCGCCCACGCCGAGCCTCCGCGCGAGCCCGACCAAGCTCGGGAGACGAGGTCCGGCCCCGATCACCACGAGCACCACGTCCCGGGGGAGCAGGGCGAGCGCCTGCAGGATGACGTCCACCCCCTTGTGCGGGACGAGTCGACCCGTGAAGACGGCGACCCGCTTCCCCTCGAGGTGAAGGTCGGCCCTCAGTCCGCTCGCGTCGAGACCCGGTCGGAACCGCTCGAGGTCCACCGCCGACGGGATCACGGCGAGCTCCCGCCCTCGGAGCATCGCCGAAGTGATCCCGTAGCTCTTCGTGTGAACGACGATCCGGTCCGTGCGGTCGAGCGTCGGGGGCAGGAACACGGTCTGGTAGATGCCGGCGAGCAATCGCCCCGCCGCGCCGGGGAGGTAAAGGTCACAGTGGTACGTGAGGCAGACCGGGACCGTTCGGCGGGCGAGTTCGCGGCTCGCAAAGTAGGAGGTCAACGGAGGCGGGTAGTGCAGATGGAACACGTCCGGAGCCAGCGAGCGAACGGTGCGCCCCGTTCCGGTATCGAGGGGCGTGTCGAGCAGGACCCCCAGGGTCCGGCTTCGAAGGATCCGATAGCCTTCGGTCTCCTCCTCCGATGGGAGGTCGCGGTCATAATGGGAGGTGACGACCGTGACCTCGTGTCCTTCGCGGGCCAGCTCACGAACGATCCCACGGACGTGGGATTCTACGCCCCCGGCATGGGGGTGGAAGAACGGCGTGACCTGGACGATCCGCACGGGGTCGCCCTATCGCGCCTCCCCCTTTACGGCCTTCGCCGCAGGCCTCGCTGCCGCGCTTAGGTCGCGGGGAAGACACGCCGGGGGTTCGCCGAGATCGGCTCGCTCTCGCGGCCTTGCAGCCGCTCATCGGCGGGGATGGTAGCGATCTCTAACCCTTTCATCGCCTCTCCGAGCCCCGACGACACGCGCGCGAGTACCTCGGCGTCCTCGAAGTGAAGGGATGCCTCGACGATCGCGCGGGCGACCTTCATCGGGTGTTGGGCCTTGAAGATCCCACTCCCTACGAACACCCCGTCCACGCCGAGCAGACGACAGAGCGCGGCGTCCGCCGGTGTCGCGATCCCGCCTGCCGCGAAGTTCACGACCGGCAGACGCCCGAGCGTCCGGACCTCGTTGACGATCGCCTCCGAGACCCGTTCCTTCTTCGCCCAAGCGGCGACGTCCTTCTTCTGAAGCTTGCGGACCTCGGCCACGTCGTAGTTCATCTGGCGGATGTGTCGGACCGCTTCGACCACGTTGCCGGTGCCCGCCTCGCCCTTCGTCCGTATCATCGCCGCGCCTTCCTCGATGCGGCGGAGGGCTTCGCCCAGGTTCCGGGCCCCGCAAACGAAGGGGATCTTGAACGCCTTCTTGTCGACGTGCTGGAACGGGTCGGCGGGGGTAAGGACCTCGGACTCGTCGATCATGTCGACCGCGAGCGCCTGGAGGATCTGGGCCTCGGCCGTGTGGCCGATCCGGCACTTCGCCATGACGGGGATCGAGACGCGCTCCTTGATCTCGCGGACCTTGACCGGGTCGGCCATTCGGGCCACTCCGCCGGCCGCTCGAATGTCGGCCGGAACCCGCTCGAGGGCCATCACCGCGACCGCCCCCGCTTCCTCCGCGATGGCGGCCTGGTCGGCCGTGGTCACGTCCATAATGACTCCGCCCTGCTGCATGCGGGCGAAGCCGCGCTTGACCAGCTCCGAACCGAATTGGAGCTTCATGGTAGGCTCGCTCATACGTTGATTCCGACTGAGCCAGAACGGACGCGCGTATAATACGGACGGCTCCCAGCGTCCCGAAATCTTAATCCGAGCAGCGGCTTCGGGAAGGTCGGCAGGGGGAGCTGGGCACCGGCTGAGAGGACGAGGGGAACCTCGTCGACCCCACGAACCTGCACGGGATAATGCCCGCGAAGGGAACGCGATGCGAAACGTGAGGCGACTCTCCGCCGGCCCGCGGAGGACGTGACAAGCGCTGGGACCCCCATGGTCCCGGCCTCCCGGCGGTTGCGCCGGCCCGGCCGGGTCCGCAGAGCGCTCCTCGCCGTCGCGGTCGCACTCCTCGTCACCGTGGCGAGCTTCGCGACCTACGAGTACTACTCGTCCGGCCAGGCCTCCGGCGGCACCACTCTCGTCGTCTACACCTACTCGTCCCTCTTCAACGGCAACTGCGGCGCGGGCGCGGCGAACCTATCGATGGTACTGGGCGAGTTCGAGCAGGCGCACGGCGGGGTCCACGTCGACCTGGTCTGCCCGTCCGGGAACTTGGTGAGCGCCCTCCAGGACCCATCGCACTACGGTCTCCCCGCCGCCGACCTCGTCCTGGGCCTCGACGAGATCACAGCGCCGGAGGCGGAATCGTTGGGTCTGCTCGCTCCGTACTCCCCTCCCGACCTCGCTACCATCCCGCCTTGGCTCGTTTCGGAGCTGAGCCCCGACCACGGTGTCGTGCCGTATGAGTACGGGTTCCTCGCGGTCGATTACACTCCGGGCTTCCTGAACCAGACGGCCGGTGCGGTGGCCAACGCCACGATGCCCGAGTTCGTGGGGAACTCGAGCTGGGCCTCCCAGTTCGTCACCGAGAACCCGGTCTACGACATCACCGGCGAGGAGTTCCTCGCCTGGCAGGTCGAGTACTACGAGACCGTGTTGCACCAGCCTTGGCAGGAGTTCTGGACGAAGTTCTTCTCAGAGAAGCACCCGAACCCGGCCACCGACTGGTCGACCGCGTTCGGTGAGTTCGATACCCCCGCGGGCGCGAACCAGCTCGTTGTGAGCTACGCGACCGACCCCGCGTACGCCGCCGCGAACGGGGCGGCGGGAACGCTGAACTCGACCGTCTCCTGGTGGAACGGGACCGCGTACGGCTGGCGGACGATCTATGGGGTGGGCGTGGTAGAGGGCTCCCGGCACGCCGCGCTCGCCCGTGACCTGGAGGACTGGGTCCTGAACGGCACGTTCCAGTCGTACCTGCCCGAGAACGAATGGGAGTACCCGGCCAACGATACCGTGGCGCTTCCGGGGGTCTTCTCGGCGGCGATCGACCCGGCGACGGTGGTCGCACTGAACAACGCGACGACTCCGTCCGAGCTCGTCGCGAACCTCACCGGCAACGGCGGTTGGCTCGACACGTGGCAGACGCTCGCAGGAGACTGAGGATGAAGGGCCCCCGGGAAGGCATCGGGTTCCTGGTCCCGGTCGTTGCGTTCGTGGCGCTGTTCGCCCTCCTGCCGGTGGCGATCCTGTTCGGCAACGCGCTCCTCCAGGTGGGCGGGGCGAACGGATTCGTCTCCGTCGTTTCCGCGTCGAGGAACCTCCGCTCCCTGGACAACTCCCTCGAGCAGGGCGCGCTGTCAGCGACCCTCGCCGTGGCGTTGGGATATCCCGCCGGCGTGTTCGTGGGCCGGTACTCGTTTCGGGGTCGGTCGCTGCTCCGCTCCCTGCTTCTCGTCCCGTTCCTCCTGCCGAGCCTCGTGGTCGTCCTCGGCGTGCTCGACCTCTTCGGCCCCTCGGGCGTCATCTCGACCGCCCTCCCGTTCACCGCGTGGTTCGGGAGCGGGATCCCGGCGATCATCGCGGCGAATCTCTTCTTCAACGTCCCGATCGTGCTTCTCCTCACCGCGACCGGATGTGAGGGCGCCTCGGTCGGGCTCGAGGAGACGGTCGCCACCCTCGGGGGATCCCCGTTGCGCGCGTACCGCGAGGTGTGGGCGCGCCCGACGTGGGTCGGCGCGGCCGCCGGGGGGCTCCTGACGTTCCTCTTCTCCGCCCTCTCCTTCGCTCCCCCCCTGCTTCTCTGCGGGGCGAGCTCCCGCTGCTACACGCTCGAGGCCCAGGTCTACGCCCTCGACCAGACGTTCCTCGAACCCAACGCCGCTGCCGTCCTCGCGCTCGCGATGGTGCTCCTACTGCTCCTTCCCACCGCGGTGTACCTCGCCCTGGTGAGCCGCCTGCGGGCCAACCCTGGCCACCGGCTCGCCGGTCCCCGTCCGATCGATTGGCGAGCTCCCGCGAGCTGGGCGCTGGCACTGGAGACCGGACTCGTCCTGGCTGCGGAAGCGGCGCTCCTCGGCGCCGTCCTCTATCGGACGGTGGCGCCGACCGGAAAGTACGGCGCCGGAGCAGCGTGGGCGGCGCTGTTCTCCTCCTCGACCACGGCCCACCTCGGCGTCTCCGCGGTCGGGGCGGTCGGCAACACGCTCTTCTTCGCCGTCGTGGCCGCGCTCCTCGCGCTCCTCCTGTGCGTCGTGAGCAGCTATGCCGTGGTGCGACGACCCGACCGAGCGGTCGCCCTCGGGCTGCTCCTGTTCGTGCCGCTCCTGCTATCCCCGGTCGTTCTCGCGTTCGCGCTCTCCTCCTTCTGGCGGCCGTTCGTCGGCACCGGCTCGAACGTCTGGACCCTCGTGGTCGTGAGCCAGGCGATCCTCGCCCTCCCGTTCGCCCTCCAGAGCCTGGAGATCCCCCTCGCGGGTCTCTCCGCGGCCGCCCGGGACACTGCGCGAACCCTCGGGGCTACCTCGTTCGGCGCCTTCCTGGACGCCGACCTTCCCCGGGTCCAGGACGGGCTCGTGACGGTGGGGATGTTCTCCTTCGCGTTCGGCCTCGGCGAGTTCACCGCGACGAACTTCCTCGTGCCACCCCAACTCACGACCCTTCCCGTCGCGCTCTACGCGCTCTCGGAGGTCCGGCTCTTCCCCGTCGCGGACGCGGCGGCGGGCCTCCTCCTCTTGCTGAGCCTTGCGGTGTTTGCCGTGATCGCGGTCGGAGGCCGGCGTGTCGAGCTCTAGGCCGCTCCTCGAGGTCCACGGCCTGTCCGCAGCGTGGGACGGGGTTCCGGTCTTCCGGGACGTCTCGTTCGACCTCACCGAGGGCGAGTTCCTCGTTCTCCTGGGGCCGAACGGGTGCGGCAAGACCACGCTCCTCCGATGCCTCGCCGGTCTCGAGCACCCGACGGAGGGAACGGTCCGCCTGGACGGAGTTGACGTGACGCGCCGGCCTCCCCACGAGCGGGGGATCGTGCTGATGTTCCAGGACCCGGCGCTCTTCCCCCACCGGACCGTCTACGAGAACATCGCCTACGCCCCGTTCCTGAAGCACCGGCCGGACGCCGAGGTGAAGGAGGAGGTCGGGCGGCTCATCGACCTCCTCCACCTCGCCGGGTTCGAAGACCGGCGGCCGAACCAGCTCTCGGGCGGGGAGCTCCAGCGCGTCGCCCTCGCGCGCACGCTCGCCGCCCGTCCCCGCCTCGTCCTGCTGGACGAACCGTTCGCCTCGATCGACGTGGAGCTCAAGGCGGAGCTCCGCTCGGAGTTCCGCCAGGTCCTACGCGCGTCCGGCACGTCCGCGGTCCACGTCACGCACGACCGGGAGGAGGGGCTCTTCCTCGGGGACCGGGTCGGCTTGCTCTTCGATGGAGGGCTACACGCCATCGACCGACCGTCCGAAGTGTTCGGGAACCCGGGAACGGTCCGAGCGGCTCGGTTCCTGGGGTACAACGTCCTCTCCGGCCCGACGGGTCTCGCCGGGGTCCTACCGAGCGACCTTCGCCTCCTGCCGGCCGCCGCCGATGGTCTTGGGGCCATCGTCCTCGTCGCGGGCCCGGTGGGCCGTGAGAACCAGGTGGTCCTGCGCACCGATGACGGGCAGCGGCTCGAGCTGAGAGCCACGGGCGCCGTCCCCCTGCCCGGAGCCCACGTTCGGCTCGGCTGGGAGCGCTCGGTCCCGCTGGTCTCGGACTAGTCCGGCGCAGCCAAAGAACCCAAAAGCACCCGCCATCTGTCCCACCATGGGCTCGTCCGACCCGCTTCGCGTGACCGACTCGCTGACCTGGGGCTCCGAGCGCGCCATCATCTACCGCCCGGAACGCCTTGCCGGGGTCGACCCGAATCGGTTCGCCCGGCGTCCGAGGACGACGCGCGTCCTGCTCGAGAACGTCCTCCGGCACTTCGATGCGCGCGTGACCGACCCCACGACTCTCGTTGCCCTCGCGAACGGCGAGACGGTCCCCGACGGGACCGAGTTCGCCTACTACCCGGAGCGCGTGCTCCTTCAGGACTTCACCGGGGTCCCGGTGATCGTCGACCTCTCCACGCTCCGAAGCGCGGCCTCGCGACGGGGCCTCGACCCGTCTCGGGTGAACCCGGTCGTCCCGGTCGACCTCGTCATCGACCACTCCGTCCAGGTCGACAGCTTCGGCTCACCCCGCTCGCTCGGGATCAACCTCGACCGAGAGTACGAACGCAACGGAGAGCGGTATCGCTTCCTCCGTTGGGCCAAGGGCGCGTTCACGAATGTGCGGATCGTCCCCCCGGGGAACGGGATCTGCCACCAGGTCAACCTCGAGCATCTCTCGACCGTGGTCGAGTGCCGCGGGTCGGATGCGAGCCGGGTCGTGTTCCCGGACACGGTCATCGGAACCGACTCCCACACGACCATGGTGAACGGGCTGTCGGTCCTTAGCTGGGGGGTCGGTGGGATCGAGGCCGAGGCCGTTATGCTCGGCGAGCCGTACTTCCTCGCCCCTCCCGTGGTCGTGGGCGTGGAGCTCACGGGATCGCTCCCCGAAGGGGCGACCGCGACCGACCTCGTCCTGACGGTCACGCGCCGCCTGAGAGAAAAGGGGGTCGTCGACAAGTTCGTGGAATTCTTCGGACCGGGCGTCGGCCATCTCTCGGTGCCGGACCGGGCGACCGTCTCGAACATGTGCCCGGAGTACGGCGCGACCGCCGCGCTGTTCCCGATCGATGAAGCGACCGTCGCCTACCTCCACGGCACGGGTCGGAGCCCGGATCTCGTCACCCGGGTCGAGGCGTACGCTCGGGCCCAGGGGCTTTGGGGCTCGCCGGTCCCCGGGTCCGTGGACTACGACGAGCTTCTGACCATCGACCTCGGGTCGATCGTCCCGATGGTCTCTGGACCGAGGAACCCGGAGGAGGGTGTTCCGCTCGGTGAAGCCCCGGCTTCCTTCCATACAGCGCTCCAGTCCTACCGGACCGCCCACCCTCGTCCGGGGGCCTCCGCGCCAAGCTCGCTCTCCCCGCCGGTGGACGACGGCTCGGTGGTCATCGCGGCCATCACGAGCTGCACGAACACCTCGAACCCGAGCGTGATGGTGGGCGCCGGACTGATCGCGAAGCGCGCCTGTGAGCTCGGTCTCAAGGTCCCGGCCCACGTCAAGACCTCCCTCGCGCCCGGGTCGAAGGTCGTGACCGCCTATCTCGAGCGCGCGGGTCTCCTTCCGTATCTCGACCGGCTGGGCTTCGAGGTCGTGGGGTACGGCTGCACCACGTGCATCGGCAACTCGGGACCGCTCCTCGCGACGGTGAGCCAGCAGGTCCGTGACCAGGACCTCTTCGTCGCGGCCGTCCTGAGCGGCAACCGCAACTTCGAGGCGAGGGTCCACAACGAGGTCCGAGCGAACTACCTGGCCTCGCCGATGCTCGTGGTCGCCTACGCCCTCGCCGGGAGGGTCGACCTTGACCTCACCCGGGATCCTCTCGGCCGGGGATCGGACGGCACGCCGGTCTACTTGCGGGACCTGTGGCCGCCGGCGAAGCAGGTGCGGCAGGTCGTCGACGCCAGCCTCGACCCGTCCGTGTTCGCGGAGAAGTACCGCGAGGTCGAAGTGGGAGACCGCCACTGGGAATCCCTCGACCCGCCCACGGGCGCCGAGTACGGTTGGTCCCCCGACTCGACGTACCTCGCCGTCGCTCCCTATCTGGACCTCCCCGCGCCCTGGCTTCCGAGGGACGGGGTTCTCGCCGAAGGTGCGCGTGCCCTCGTCCTCCTGGGCGACCGGGTCTCGACCGACCACATCTCGCCCGCCGGGGAGATCCCCGAAGATTCCGCCGCCGGGCGCTACCTCCTCGCCCACGGGGTCGCGGTCCGAGAGTTCAACACCTACGGGGCACGAAGGGGGCATCACGAGGTCATGGTGCGGGGCACGTTCGCGAACGTGCGCCTCAAGAACCATCTGGCCGGAGGGAAGGAAGGAGGGTATACGGTCCACGTCCCTTCGGGAGACGCGTCGACGATCTTCGAGGCGTCGGAGCGGTACCGGGCCGAGAGGACACCCCTGGTCGTCCTCGCGGGCAAGAGCTACGGTCAGGGAAGCTCACGCGACTGGGCGGCCAAGGGGCCGCGACTGCTCGGAGTCGGAGCCGTGATCGCCGAGAGCTACGAGCGGATCCACCGAACCAACCTGATCGAGATGGGGGTCCTTCCCCTCGCGTTCCGTTCGGGCGAAGGATGGAAGCAGCTCGGCCTTACCGGCCGGGAATCATTCACCTTGCGCCTTCCCGCGGGCGGTTCCCTCGGTCCCAGCTGTCCCGTCGAGGTTCTCGCCCGGACGGAGAACGGCACGGCTCGCTCGTTCACCGTGACGTGCCGATTGAACTCGACCACCGAGCTCGAGTACTATCGGGCCGGCGGCGTCCTTCCGTACGTCATGGCCCATCGGTTCGCGAGGTCCTAGGCGCGCCTTCGAGATGCGTTAGCGCGGCGGCGCGAGAACGCCCGACGCTTCGGACCACCACGCGACCGCTTCGGTCCGACGGTACGTTACTATTCTACTCCCCACTTTCTCGCGGGCCGCCGCGACGGCTCGTGCGAGAACGTCGGGGGGGACGCGAAGCACGTGCCGGTACGCTCGCTTCTCGAGCGCGTCGAGCCTCCGCGTGAGCGGCTCCGAGACCTCGCGGTCGCTCAGCACACGGAGCTCCGCGGGCGGACAGGCCCGAAGGACCTCCTGCTCCTTCGCACGAGGGCCCGAACGGAGGAGGTTGGGGTAGCCGGCCTCGGCGAGGGCCTCCCGAACGATCCGACGGGGCTCCTCTTCCAAGGACCGGTCAGCGGCCTCCGCCTTCGGGGGAAGGTCCAGGATCGCGAGTACCCCCTGCCGGCCCACGCGCGCGGCTTCGCGAAGGCCGAGCTCGGGCCGTTCGAGGATGTGCAGGACGTGAACGAACAGGGAGGTGTCGAACGACCGGTCGGCGAACGGAAGGTGGTAAGCGTTCCCCCGCACCAGGTACGGGAGACCTTTCGCGGCGGCGCGCCCGAGCATTCCTCGAGAGGCGTCGACCCCAACGACCCGAACGCCCTGGTCGACGAGCGGGCGGGCGATCCGTCCCGTTCCCACACCGACCTCGAGGATCGCCTTCCAACCGTGCTCGCGGAGGTAATCCAGCAAGCTCTGGAACGTGGCGGGGTCGAGCGGTTGGCGCGTCGCGTCGTAGACGTTGGAGAGCGTGTCGAAATCCCGACTTACCTCGTGGGTCGCCATTCCGGTCGAGGGCCCACCACCCGCTGTGCCTATTTGTGGAGGACGACCGACCGGTCGCTCTTCGTGCACCCGTTCATCGACCCGGCTCGGGAACCATTAGCGGGGGTTGACCGAGGCTTCTTAGACCCGTTCCCCGGTCGGTCTCGCTCGAGAGGGGGGGTTCCCGCCCTCCCGCCCGAGAGGTCGCTGGATGAAGCTCTGGTCGTTGCTCTACCTGGCCATCTGGGTCGTGTTCCTCGAGTTCCTCTTTGGACTGTGGCCGGAACCGCCCGTGTACGTCCCTTACCTCCATCTGGTCCTGGGTCTCGGAATCGTACTCATCGCGTACTCGGCCTTCGACCAGCTCAGAAAGACCCGAGTCCCCGGTCGGGTCAAGCGAGTCGCCAAGGCCTCGTGGAACCTTTCAATCGCGACGGTCGCCCTAGGGTTCCTCCTTTGGTTCAACTTGGGCAGCGACTGGGACGTCCCGATCGCGAACGTCTCCATCTACAGAGCAATCCTCTTCCTCCACGTCACTCTCGCACTCGCGATCATCACCCAGTTGGCCGCGGTCGCGATCGCCTACGATATGTGGGAAGACCACGAGTTCGAGAAAGAGACCGAACCCGGCGAGGTCCCCGCTGCGCCTACGCCATAGCCGGTCGGTCCCGAGCGCGAGGGCCGCGGTCGGTTCTGTTCCGGTGGCGTTGGACCATCCCCGCCGTGGCGTTAGGGGTATAGGGGCTGGCCCCTCTCCGGGCGCCATGCGATTCGAGAACGTCGGGCTGCGCGTCACTCAGCTACCGCGGTCGCTCCGCTTCTACACGAAGGCGCTCGGCCTTCGGGAGGTCCGCCGGGGGGACACCCGAAAATGGGGTGGTGGCATCTGGGTCCTTCTCGAGGACCCCCGCTCGCGCCGGAAGCTGGAGCTGAACTGGTATCCCAAGGGGTCGCTGTTCTCGGGACCGTATCGCCCCGGGGACGCGGTCGACCACCTCGACTTCACCATCGGTGCTGTTCCCCCGAGGGAACTCGAACGCGTCTACCGTCGTCTCCTAAAGCTCGGGGCCCGGCCCACCGGCTACGACCCGTCGACGACCGCGGGCTGGATGGCGAGCGTCACCGACCCCGACGGGATCTGGATCACCATCGGCCGACGTCCCACGCGTCGCGAGCTCTCCTAGCGCCGCAAGACCGAGGTGTGAGGTCCGCATGACCGGTTCGAGACCCTCCCAGTTCTACGGGGACCTCGCAAAGTACTACGACGGTCTGAACGCTTTCAAAGACTACCGCGCCGAGTCCAAGCGCTTGGAAGCGATCGCCCGGCGCTACGGTCGACCCGGCAAAACGACCTGGCTGGACGTCGCGTGCGGTACCGGTCGGCACCTCGAGTTCCTGCGCCGGAAGCACTCGGTCGTGGGCGTCGACGCAAGCCCCGAGATGCTTCGTATCGCCCGCCACCGCCTGCCGAAGGTCCGGCTCGTGCGCGCGGACATGCGCACGTTCCGGTTGGACCGTCGGTTCGATGTGGTGAGCTGTCTCTTCAGCGCCATCGGACACTTGGAGACCGAGCGGGACCTCGCGATCACGTTCGCCAACTTCGCTCGTCACTTGGACCCGGGTGGTGTTGCGATCGTGGAACCGTGGATCGACCCCGCGGTGTACCGGTCCTCATTGCTCCATGTTCGCACCTACGACAGTCCCACGGTCAAGGTGGCCCGCTGCGCGTTCTCGTCACGCCGTGGCAGACACTCGGTCATCCACTACCACTACCTGATCGCAGAAGCCGGTCGGGGTTTCCGGCACGTCGAAGTGACCGATATCGGTCTCCTGGTCACCCCCTCACGGCTCGTGAAGCTCATGGAGGCGGCCGGGTTCCGAACCCGGTTCCAAGTCCATGGGCTGACGGCCGGTCGAGGCCTGCTCATCGGGACCAAACTCGATTGAGGGCGCGGGGGGCCCGCTGGTCCGGTCGCGGTCGCCCCGTCCGGTCTATACCTCTGTCGTCGTCCCCGCGGGGTCGTCGGTGACCTTCATTCGCCCGAAGTGGAACCGCGCGGAGCGGTACTTCCAGGCGTATCGGAAGAAGAGGTTCTGCGAGACGGTCTCTTCCCAGGTGAACGCCAGGGCGACGAACCAGGCCGCGGGGGCGTAGAGCAGGATCGACGTGAAGAAGAGTGCGGTGCTGAAAGCGACGCCGGGGAGGAGGGTCACAGCCAGGACCGTGGCCCCGCCGACGATGAGCAGGATGAGGGTCAGCCAAAGGAACGGGAAATTGAGGGAGTCGGTGATCCTCAGCCGGGCGCGGCTCAACAGGTACGGACCCGCCGGGGCGAGGATGACCGCCAGGAGCACCCCGGTCAAGACCTCTTCGAAGAAGAAGGCAAACGGCCGGTTGATCGCGAACTGTGGCGAGAGGTCTCCCCGCTGGAACACGGTCACCATGTAGACGAGCTCGAAGCCGAGGGTCACGGCGAAGAGGGCCCCGAACCGTCCCCACATCTCCTGCGTCGAGTCCGGGCGCGTGGGCGGGGTGATTACGACGTGGCGGTCCAGCCCCGGAAACCGGGCGAGCAGGAGCAGCACCCCGAGCGGGACGAACACACCGAGGGTTCGGCTCGAGACGAGACCGATGATGAACCACACGAGCGAGAACGCGAGTATGGCCCCGAGCAGCAGCAGGGCAATGCCCAGGAACCGAGCATCGGTCCACCGGGCTTGGTCATGGAAGAACTCGTGGACGAGCAGCACGTATAGAAGGACGAGAAGGAACGGGACGACCCATAGGAGAACCAGCGGCAGCGACTTCGAAGGGCGAGGGACTTGAGGAGCCCCGCCGACCCGGTCGCCTCCCGAGGCTGGGACCTCCGCGCTCACCGGTGAGTCCACCGCCCTTGTCTAGCTAATCATATCGGTCCACGACCGAGCGGACCCATCGCTCGCCTCTCCAACTAGAGGCGGAACGAGCCCCCCCACGGTAGGGGATCAGTTGTGACGGTTCAGCGAGGCTTCGGGTCGTTCGGAGGAACGGTCGCTGGGCGGACCTCTGAGGCCGTTGGTGATGCTTCTGTCGCGGCCGCGTCAGCACCACGTCCCATTCGGGTCGCGGAGAGCACGGCAGCCACTACCAGGACCGCGGCCATGACGTAGAACGCTGTGTGGATCGCGGTGAGGAACTCGGTCGAGACGGAGCCGATCAGGCTGTGGCCGGCCACGAATACCTCGAACGCCACGGCCCGGGGGATCGCCAGCGAGGCCACGGTGATCACAAGGGTGTAGCTTCCGATGGTCCCTAGGTTGGACAGCGTACGCAGAAGGCCCGACACCGCCCCATAGTACCCCGGAGGCACGTCGTGCATGACGGCCTTGTTGTTCGAAGGCCAAAACAGCGCCCCGCCGATTCCCGTCACCAGGGAGATGAGCGCCACTTCGACGATTGGGGTTGTGAGCCCCATCTGGGCGTAGAGCAGCACGCCTACGAGCATGAACGCGATCCCGAGGGTCGCCAGGCGAGCGGGCCCCCAACGGTCCGCCCATCGACCGGCCACCGGTGCGAGGCCGGAGGAAAGGACATACCCCGGTACGAGGAGCAACGACGCGTCGAGCGGGGTCAGTCCCCGGATCCCCTGAAGGTACATGATCAGCAGGAAGACCGTGGCAAGGTAGCCCAGGCTTTGGAGGAACGAAGCGCCGAGCGACCGCGAGAGCAGCTTCGAGCGGAATAGTACAAGGTTGATGGTCGGGCTGACCGCGCGCCGTTCCCACCAGAAGAACGGTACGGCCATCACCGCGCCGAGGGCGATCAGGCTGAGGTTCCACGACGAGGCGCCGTAGGAGGCGAAGTCGGTAGCGCCGTAGACGATCAGTCCGAGGACCGCGGCGAGCAGGAGCATCCCCACGAGGTCAAGGCGTGCCTTCGTGCGATTCCCCACCCCAAGGAACCGGTAGCCGAGGACCACCGCGACGATCCCGATCGGGACGTTGATGAAGAAGATGTACCGCCAACCGACAAACGTCGTCAGCACGCCTCCGAGGACGATGCCTAGGGTGGCCCCGACGTTCCACCCCATGGCGGTGAATCCAAAGACCCGGCCCCGGACCGCCGGGGGAAATGTGTCGGCGAGGATGGCCGTCCCGGTCGCCACCATGAATGCGCCGCCGACGGCTTGGACCCCGCGGAACGCCACGAGGCTGGTCGCCGTCGGGGCGAACCCGCAAAGGGCGGAGCCCACGGTGAAGATCACGAACCCCGCGTTGTAGAGGAGGCCGTGCCCGAACAGGTCGCTGATCCGTCCCGCTTGGGTGGTCAGGATGGAGACGAGCAGCAGGTAGATCAGGATCGTCCAGAGGACCGTGGAAAGGTCGGCGTGGAGGCTCCCCGCGATGGTCGGGAACGCGAGCAGCACGATCGTCGTGTCCACCGAGGCCATCAGGGTCCCGAGGATGACGACAAAGAGGATCCACCGAGGGGACGAGCGCGTTTCGGCCATTCCAGAATTGGCGGCTCACTCCCTTCCTTCATAAAGCACCCACGGAGAGGAAGCTCCACTCGCTGGGAAAGGTCGGAATCGGGCGGCGGCGATTCCGAGGAGCGACCCGACCAAGGACGCGGCGCTAGCTGCCGCCGCTCGCCTCGCCGGCGGTCCCCGTCGGGTTCGTCCGTGCGGAGAACCAAGTCGCTCCCCAGACGCCAAACCCCACCACGAGCCATGCCGTCCCCCACACGAGGACGTCGTTCCACCCGGGGGTTCCCGGGAGGACCTGAAGAACGAGGAGGGTGCCGGTAACGCCGAGAGAGGCCACCGGGACGGCGACACGCCAGGGGGCGGCCCGCGCGACACCTTCTCGAACGAGGGCCACGAGGTAGGCGAAGCTCAGGAGCGCGTACGCGACGAGGGCCCCGAAGACAAGCAGCTCCGGGAGCAAGACCAGGAGGAACGACGGCGGGGCGGATAGGACCCCCAACGGCACGGTCGACCACCAGACGAGGCCGAAGGTCACCCCCGCAGAAACGGCGAGCGCCGGCCACGGCGCCCTCTCGCGGCCGAACAGGCGGGCCATGGGATAGGGGAGAACCCGGTCCCGCCCCATGGCGAACAGGACCCGGGCGCACGCGTTCTGCACACAGATCATCGCGCCGAGCGAGCTAACGATGATCACCGCCGTGACGAGCTGCCCGCCCCCGGTGCCGAGCACACTCCCCACCGCCGCGGGGAGTGACGCCCCCGACGCACTCCACTGGGAGGCTGGGATCGCATGGAGGTAGGCGAGCGCAGAGACGACATAGACCACGCCCGTGGCGAGGATCGTCGCCCCGGTGCCCCACGCGATATCCCGGGCGGGGAGTCGTGTCTCCTCGGCGTAGGCCGAGACCGACTCGAAACCCAAGAACAGAAAGACGGCCGCTCCTCCGCTCCCGCCCAGAGCGATCAGCGTATCGAGAGGGTTGGCGGGAGGCGCGGGGACCGCCGTGGCAGGGTGCAAGAACAGGGCGCCGGCGATTCCCAGGAGAATGGCGGCTTCAGCCACGAAGACGGCGAGCGCGACCCGACTCGAGGGGCGCAGCCCGAGCGCGTTCAGCGCGAACACGCCCACGGCCACGACCGCGGCGATGGGGACGAGGACCGCCGCCGTCTGCGGCACGAACACCTCGAGGAGCGTGACGAACAGGAGCAGCGGGATTGCGGGTCCAAGCAGGTAGAGGAGGCAGAGCGCCCATCCCGCGATGAAGCCCACCGGAAGGGAGAGTTCGGCGCCGACCAGCGCGTACGCTCCGCCCGCCTTCGGGTGGCGAGCCGTCATGCGGGCAAAACAAGCTCCGGTCAACAGGACCGCGGCCGTGCCGAGTACCACTCCGACCCACGCGTAGCGCCCTCCCTTCAGCGCGAGGAGCGAGAAGATCGCCGCAAGGCTGAACGCCGGCGCGACGAAAGCGGCACCGACCCCGAGGAGCTCGAGCTTCCCCAGGCGGCGGAGAGGAGCCTCGGCGGTCGGTGGGGTGGGGGGGCGGTCCGGCGTCAACGTCCCCTCGGATCTGGTGCTGCGAAAGTGAGAGCCCTCAAACCGCGGTCGTCTCCGTCGGGGTAAGTTCGAAGGCTCCGTGCTCGGTACGCGCGATGATGTCGTCCTGCAGGGCGCGGGTCAGGTCACAGAAGTAATCGCTATACCCGGCGACCCGGACGATCAGGTCGCGGTACTTCTCGGGCTCAGCCTGCGCGGCCCGGAGGGTGGCCGCGGTGACGACATTGAATTGGATGTGATGTCCCCCGAGACGGAAGTAGGAGCGGACGAGCGCCCCTACTTTGCTCAATCCCTCTTCCCCTTGGAGCAACTGGGGCGTGAACTTCTGGTTGAGCAGGGTCCCGCCCGTGCGTGCGTGATCCATCTTCGCCGCGGACTTGACAACGGCGGTGGGTCCGTTACGGTCCGCGCCCTGGACCGGCGAGATGCCGTCGGAAAGGGGCTCCCCGGCACGGCGTCCATCGGCGGTGGCGCCGGTCACCGACCCGAAGTAGACGTGGCAGGTCGTCGATAGGTAGTTCACTCGATACTGGCCCCCCTTCGTGTTCTTTCGCCCGTCGATCTCGTGGAAGAACGCGTTGAACAGCTCCACGAGGATGGCATCCGCGTAGTCATCGTCGTTACCGAACTTCGGAGTCTTGTTCCATAGCCGCAACCGCAGTCTCTCGTGTCCTTCGAAGTTCGCGGCCAACGCGGCGAGCATCTCCGTCATGGGGACGGTCTCGCGGTCAAAGACGTGGTACTTGATCGCGGCTAGGCTGTCGGTGCACGTCGCCGGGGCCACGCCCATGATGTAAGTGGAGTTGTAGCGTGGGCCGCCATCGTTGTAGTCCCTGCCCCGGACGATGCAATCGTCCACGAGCAGCGAGAGGAACGGGGCCGGCATGTACTCCGCGTACAGCCGCTCGATCGCCTGGTTCCCCCGCACCTTGACGTCCACCAGGTAATGCAGCTGCTGGCAGAACGCGGCGAGCAGTTCTTCGAAGGACGAGAAGGCACGAGGGTCTCCGGTCTCGGCCCCGACCTTCTTACCGGTGCGGGGGTCCACCCCGTTGTGGAGAGTGAGCTCCAACACCTTGGGGAGATTGAAGTATCCCGTCAGGATGTACGCCTCCTTGCCGAACGCTCCGGTCTCGACACATCCCGAGGTGCCGCCGCACCGCGCGTCCTCCACCGACTTTCCCTGACGAAGCATCTCCTCGACGACCATGTCGGCGTTGAAGACCGACGGCTGGCCCCAGCCCTGACGGACGATCTCGAGTCCGCGCTTCAGGAACGCATCCGGATTCTTCTTGCTCAGTTGGAGGTTCGACGAGGGCTGCAAGAGGTGCATCTCGTCGATCACATCGAGGACGAGGTAGGTGACCTCGTTCACAGCGTCCGATCCGTCGCGCTTCAACCCGCCGCTGTTGATGTTGGCGAAATCGGTGTAGGTCCCGCTCTCCGCGTTGGTCACTCCGACCTTGGGGGGCGCGGGCTGGTTGTTGAACTTTACCCAAAGACATTCGAGCAGTTCCTTCGCTCGGTCCCGGGTCAATGTGCCCTCTTCGATGCCCTTCCGGTAGAAGGGGTCCAGATGCTGGTCGAAGCGTCCCGGGCAGAACGAATCCCAGGTGTTCAGCTCCGTCACCACACCGAGGTGGACGAACCAATAGGCCTGCAACGCCTCCCAGAAATCCCGGGGGGGATGGGCGGGCACGTGGCGGCAGACCGCTGCGATCCTGCCGAGCTCCGCCCGGCGTCCGGGGTCGGATTCCGATTGGGCCAACTCCTCCGCCTTCTCGGCGTGGCGCTCGGCGAACCGGATCACCGCATCGGCGGCGATGGTCATCGCCCGCAGCTCATCTCGCTTTTCGGACGCTTGGGGGTCGTTGAATAGGTCCAGCCGTGACATCGCCTCGGCGGCTTCGGCCTTCAGTTCCCGGAGTCCCTTGCGGTAGATCACATCCCCCAGCACCGTGTGGCCGGGGGCACGTTGTTCCATGAACTCGGTGAAGACGCCCGCCTCGTACGCGTTCTTCCATTCCGGGGCCATCTCGGCAAAGATCAGGTCGCGCATTGAGCGGCCCTGCCAATAGGGGATGACCTCGTCCTTCTGGACCTGTCGCGCGTGATCGTCTACCGAGTAGGGGATCTTCTCACGGGAGTTCAGGACCTCGAAGTCTTCGAGGCTATGGCAGCACAGCTCCGGAAATGTAGGGGCCGCTTTCGGCTCGGGACCTCGTTCGCCCACGATCAACTCGTCCGGGCCGATGTGGATCCTCTCGTTCTCCAGCAAGAACTGAAGGGCGAGGGCACGGCGGATGGGAATCGAGGCGGTCTTGTCCTGACGGTAGAACTCCGTGATGAGCCCCGCGCGGTCGATGGAGAGTCGCGGCCTCGACTCGAGGGTCGCCTGCCTCAACCGGGCAACGCGTTCGTTCACGTCAACCCCCAACCCGCACGGTGAACCCGTCCCGCCGAAGGCGTACCGCGAGGGCTTCTATCTGCTCGTCCGACGGCGGGACCACGCCCTCCATCCCGTACGGCAGGTGAAGTCGGCGGTATTTGTCGCTTCCAAACCGGTGGTAGGGAAGAAGGTCGACCTCCCGAAGCCCCAAGGGCATCAGGAATCCCGAGAGCGCGTCCACATTGTCCGTGTCGTCGTTCACTCCCGGGATGACGGGAACACGGACCACCACGGCACTTCCGCGTTCGGCCAACATCCTCAGGTTCTGCAGGATCACGTCGTTCGTCATGCCGGTGAAGTGGCGGTGCTTCTCACTGTCCATCACCTTCAGGTCGTAGAAGAATAGATCGACATTCTCGCGGATCCGGAGCAGGACGCTCGCGTCCGCCCACCCGCAGGTGTCGAGGACGGTTCGGATCCGTCGGGCCCTGCAGGCAGCAAGCAGCGATTCCACGAAGGCCGCCTGCATCAGGGGTTCGCCGCCGGAAACGGTGATGCCGCCACCGGACTCATCGAAGAACACCTGGTCCTTCGAGACCTCGGCCATAACGTCCGGCACGGTCATCCAGCGGCCGGCAAGCTCGCGCGCCGAGCTCGAGCAAGCGCTCACGCATTCGGCGCAATGCTGGCACAAACGAGGGTCCTGGATGAGCCCCTCTGGCTCCAAGTGAAGCGCGCCGTGGGGGCACGCGCGTACACAGTCGCCCGAACGAACGCAGCGCTCTTCAAAGTAGATCACTTCCGTCTCGTGTCGTTGGCTTTCGGGGTTGTGGCACCACCAGCAATGCAGGGGACAGCCCTTCAGAAACACCGTCGTTCGGATTCCCGGTCCGTCGTGGAGCGCGAAATGCATGATGTTCAGCACCAGGCCCACCGGGGGCGATGTGGCCGGCCGGCTCGGATGGCTCCGTGCGGTGGCTGGGCGGAGGGTCTCCATTTCCCAGGGTCAGCGTATGCGCTATGCATCCATCTCCGAATAAGCCCGGTCACTCCGGGCGGCACCCCCCGACGACCGAACTGGGAGACGTCGGTGGCACCTCCGGATCCGAACGGCGAAGTGGCGGACAACCTCCGATAGGAGCACGCGCCTGCGGCGGGTGGTCCAAGGGATGGGTCGAGAGTCGCCGATGAGAGGGTCCGAGGACACGCGCCGGTCACCGATAAAGCTCATAGACTTCCAGAGTTGCCGGCGGGTTGCCACTCCGATCCGTGCCGAGCTCGAGCGTCGGAAAGTATTCTCCGAGGACGATAGCCTCGTTTTGCCTGGACCATCCGGAGTATCTCGCCAATCTGCTGCGCCACACCCTTCCATCGGGCAGCTATCGAGCGACATTCTACTCGCTCTTACTGCGGCAGAAGAGGTTTGCCGACTCCGGTACGAGCCCCTGGGGGTCGTACTATGAGTTCGGGGTGGGTGGAGGAGGCACCCTCGTCGCGTTCATGAAAGCCTTCCGCGACTTCGAAAGAACACAAGGCCAGGTGGACGAACCCTTCCACATCTTCGCCTTCGACGGTTTTCAGGGGCTGCCGGAACCCACATCCAGCCGGGACATCCACCCCGGGTGGAAGCGAGGCGGCTTCGCCCACACGCTGGATGAGGTTCAGCGGCGCATTGCTTCCGAGAGAGCGAATGGTGAACGCCTCGCGGTCCGCTTTGTGGCCGGTTTCTTCGAGCAGAGCCTCACGGCAGAATTGCGAAGCGAACTCCTCCGCCACCCACCTTCGATTGTTATGATTGACGTCGACTACTACAGTTCCACTCGCACCGTCCTGGAATGGTTGCGTCCGATGCTCCGCAATGGCGCCGTCTTCTATTTCGACGATGTCTGGGGCTACCGAGGAGACCCGGAGAAGGGAGAGTTGGCGGCGATTCACGAATTCAACCAAGGCGGGAAGGGACGTCTTGTCAACTACCCGGTCGAGCCGGGAATGCGACTCGTTTCGCCGCGCTACGTATTCGTAGATGACGGAACCGACCCTTCTCGGCCCGCCTAGAGGTCCGGCTTCTCCGCGCTGCGACCCGCGTAAGGCAGGGGCACTTTGCCGTCAGCCGGTAAACTGTCTCGCGAGGCCGGCCACTACCGGTTGAATGGGCCCTTCGAGCGTCGGGTGAAACGCCCCGTCTGGGACTCGAAAGCAGGGACAGTCGAAAGGGTCCCACCGACCGTTTGCCGAGGCCAATCGGCGAAACGTCGGAGGGCGCTGCCCGAAAGAGATAGGAATTCCCAGGATCCCGATGAGGGTGGAGTCGTCCGGAAAGTTCGGCGACCGAATCCAAACCATTCCCGTGACCTTCGGAGACCTCCCGCGGGCTGTCGGTCGGTGGCGAGAAAGGACCTCGATAGGCGCTTCGGAAGGGTCATTATTCGAGGAGTGTGAGGGTGGTCATGAAGCTCAAGAAGTTGGGACGGACCGGCACTCTGGTGAGCGAGCTTTGCCTCGGCACCATGACGTTTGGTTGGCAGGTCGACGAGGAGAACAGTCACCTCATGCTCGACCGCTACGTCGAGGCGGGAGGCAACTTTGTCGACTCATCGAACGTCTACTCGTCCGGGAAGTCCGAAGAGATCATCGGCACGTGGCTCTCCCACCACGACCGACAGAACATCGTGGTCGCCACTAAGGCACGATTCCGAACGGCCGAAGGCGCGAACAGCGTAGGGCTGTCCCGAAAGCACCTGCTCCACGCGGTCCACGATAGCCTTCGTCGCTTGCAGACTGATTACGTCGACCTGTTGCAAGTCCACGCCTGGGACCCGCTGACCCCTCTGGAAGAGACGTTCGGCACGCTGAACACCCTGGTGGAGGATGGAACGATCCGATACGTAGGCGTGAGCAACTATCGAGGTTGGCAGTTCGAGAAGGCCTTGCAACTGTGCCGGTCGCGGGGCTGGCACGAACCCGTCAGCCTTCAACCTCAGTACAGCCTCTACGCTCGTGCGACCGAGTTCGAGCTAATCCCGATGTGCGTGGCGGAGGGCATCGCGGTGCTTCCCTGGAGTCCTCTGGCCAGCGGCGTCCTTTCCGGGAAGTACAAGAACGGGATACGGAACCCCCCGAGCGGGACCCGGATCGCCGAATCGAAGGACCCCGAGTTCTACACCGGCCGGTTCGACAACGACCGAACCGACCGCATCGTCCGCGCGGTCGAGGCGGTCGCCCAGGAGACCGGCAAGACCATGTCGCAGGTGGCCCTTAACTGGCTTCTGTGCCGCCCGCCGGTGACGTCTCCGATCATCGGAGCCCGGAATATCGGGCAACTCTCGGAGAATCTGGCGTCGACTGGGTGGTCGCTTTCCTCCGACCAGATCACGGCGCTGAATGCGGCGAGCGAGCCGGATGTCACCTATCCCTACGACAAGAGGGCCGAGGAACAGCAGAGGGCCGGTCGGGAGCTGGAGTAGCGCGTCGAGGGAGATTGGGCCCTAGGTCCGGCATCCTTTCGAAGCTGCGTCCCATCCTTCCGGGAAGGCCTCCGTTCGGTGGCTCCTCCGAAGCGTAACGAGCCCCCAACGGGCCGTTCCGCATCCGCCTCCCGCAACGGCTGAGTATTAGTACGGGCGCCGGCGTGCGCGGGAACCCTCTACAGTGCCATGCCAGACGCGTCGTTCGCGATCGAGACCCACGGGATCACCCGGATCTTCGACACCCGCAAGGGCTTCCTGTTCCGGGAGGTCACGCACACCGAGGCCCTCAAGGGGATCGACCTGACGGTCGAACGGGGGGCCATCTTCGGTCTGCTCGGCCCGAACGGCGCCGGCAAGACCACTCTCACCAAGATCCTCTCGACCCTCCTCCTCCCGACCCAGGGCCAGGCATTCGTCCTCGGCCACGACGTCGTACGCGAGGCGGATTGGCTGAGGCCTCGGATGGGGCTGGTCCTCGGGGGCGAGCGGGGGCTGTACACCCGTATCAGCGCCCGGGAGAACCTACGCTACTTCGCCGACCTCTACGGGATTCCCCGGTCCGACCGAGAGCGCCGGATCGAGGAGGTCCTCGTTCGGGTCGACCTTGAGGAGGCGGCCGATCGTCGGGTCGAGGAGTATTCGCGGGGCATGAAGCAGAAGCTCCACCTCGCGCGGGGCATCCTCCACCGCCCTCAGATCCTCTTCCTCGACGAGCCCACGATCGGCCTCGACCCCAAGAGCGCGCGGGAGACGCGGAAGCTGATCCGCTCCCTCGTCGCGGACGGTGTGACGATCTTCCTCACGACCCACTACATGTTCGAAGCCGAAGAGCTGTGTCCCAAGCTCGCCGTCCTTTCCCGAGGGCGCATCGTCGCACAGGACACGGTGGCGAACCTGCGTCACCTGGTCGGCGGCGACCGGACGATCGACGTCGAAGCGTACGGGTTCGACGACCGGGAGCTCGCGTCGCTCCGCCATCTTCCGGGCGTCTCGAGATTCCTGACGGAGGAGTTCGGACCGGTGTCCCGGATCACATTGCGGATGAGGACGAACGAGCTCGGACTCGACCAGGTCCGGGCAGCGCTTCCGAATCACCCGGAGCTGACGATACGCGAGCGTCGCACATCGATGGAGGACGTCTACCTGGACCTCGTCGAAGAGGAGCCCCGATAGATGGCGGCCGCCACGGTCCAATACTCCCGAGCTCGCTCTACCTATGCCTCGCTCCGGCTGAGCGTCCTCCAGTTTCTAGCCGACCCCCAATGGCTCGTCCCCTCGATGATCGCCCCGGTGGTCTTCGCACTCGTTTCTTTCGAGCTGTTTCGAGGAGCCGGGCCGTACTTCCTCACGTACGCGATCCTCGGCGCCGGCATGATGAGCATGTGGGGCCAGACCCTCTACGGTAGCGGCTGGGCGACCGGAATGGACCGAGAGTACGGGACTCTCGAGCCGACCATCCAGGCGCCGACCCCGTACCTGTACGTCGTCGTGGGCCGCGTGCTCTGGAACGTAATCTCTGGCCTCTTCGGCGGGGGGATCGTCTACGTGGTGATCGTGGTCGTCGCGGGGGGGCCCCCGCCGGTGCCCAATCCGATAGGTTTCGCGCTCTTGTTCGTTTTCGTAATGATCACCCTCGCGAGCGTCGGGGTGATCTTTGCCGCCTTTTACGTGTACACCCGCTACGCGGGATTCATCCAGAACATCGGCGAGTTCGCCTTCTACATCGGGACCGGTTGCATGTTCCCGGTCATCCTGCTCCCGTTCGTCACGAACCCGGTCTCGCTCGCATTCCCTCCGACGTGGGGGCTGGATGCGCTCCGGTACTTGTCGATACCCGGCTACCAAGGATTCGGTTGGGGGTTCTGGGGAGACCTCGTGGGGGCTGTCCTCACCACCGCGGTCTATCTTTCGGTCGCCGGCCTCGTCTTCCACCGTGTCGAGCGGCATGTCCTCGAGGAGGGGAACCTGTCCGAGTACTGAACGGACGGCGGGATTTCTATGGCGACTCCCCTGCTTTCGTACCGTCCTTCGTTCTGGCGTACGTTCTGGACGAACGCGGTCATGGCCCCGCGCACGAGCCTCGGCTTCATGCGCGTGGACTTCGTCCTCGGGACGGTGTTCATCGTCCCGCTCACCCAGATGGTCTTCTTCGCGTTCGTCGTCCAGCTCGGCGGCGGCGGTGCCTCCGAGATCGCGTTCACGGCCGTCGGGAATGCGGTCGCGACCGTGACGTACTCGAGCGTCTTCTCCGTCTGCCAGACCACCGATTCGGAAAAGCAGCAAGGGACGATGGAGCACCTCCTCGTCTCCCCGGCGAACCGGTTCGCACTCTACTTCGGGCGCGGGCTCATCCCGATCCTGATCTCCCTTGCTACGGTCGCGGTCGGCCTGACCTATGCGGCGTTGATCTACGGGGTCTCGATCCCGCTCGCGGTGTTTCCGACGCTCGCCGTCTCGATCGTGCTGACGGCGTTCGCCATGGTCGGATTCGGCCTCCTCCTGGGAGGGGTCGCGCTCTACCTTCGGACGTCGATCATCCTGGGGAACATCTTCCTCTTCGTGGGACTTCTCCTTTCGGGAGTGAACTTCCCGCTCTCCTCGTTGCCGGCACCTCTCCAGTGGGCGGGAGACGCGCTACCGCTGACGTGGGGGCTCGCGGCGATCCGGGCCGCTGTCGCCGGTGATTCGCTGGGAAGCGTCGCGGTCCTCTGGGGCGCGGTCGGACTCGCTGCCGTGGCCTCCTTTGGGGCTGCCATCGGACTGTGGAAGTTCTTCGAGCGGCGGGCGCTCGCTACCGGCAGTATCGCGCGGTTCTAGTCGATCCGTCGATTGACCGGCGTTGGGTCAACCTCTTGAGGGGAGCGCCTCTGCGGGCCTCGATGCGAACCGAGCTCGACCTCATACGGGACCTCTACGAATACAACTCGCGAACGCGGTCCAAGTACCTGGCCGCAATCTGGAAGCTGACGCCCGGCGCGCGCTACCGGAACCGGGGCGCTTCCTTCCCTTCGCTCGTGGACATCTTCATGCATGTCCTCGATGCCTACCGCCAGTGGTTTCTCATGGTCTACGCCGGCCAAGGTGAGCCGGAATGGTACCCGATGGGGAAGCGGTACACCCGCGCCGAGGCCAGCCGTGAGATGCGGTCGATCGACCGCCACGTCCGTCGTGTGCTCGGAGATCTCAAGCCCCGAGACCTCGATCGATCGCTGAAGATCCCGTGGCATCCCACCCTTACGATAGAGCTCCGCGTGTTGCTCGTGCACATGATCGAGGAAGAGCTCCAACACCGCGGCGAGCTGAATGCCCTTCTGTGGCAGGCGGGACGCGACCCGCCGGTTACAGGGTTCGACGACTAGCCCCGCTACGGTGCGCCCCATTCTCCGACGATAGCCGGCGCGCGGGCGCTCCCCCGCCCGGCCCGCTCCTGGCGGCCGGATACCGAAAGGCGGGACGGCCATCGGGCTCCCGATCACGAGGGCAGCGGAACCCGGTTGAGGCCCCGTCGGCCTTTCCATCGCCTTGTGAGGGGCCAGGAGCGATTCCGAGAAGGGTAAGGGTCTTTAAATAGTCATTTAAATACTATATAAACATCCGTGACGCGAATCCGAATCGAGAACGTGGTGGCCTCTACCAGCCTCGGTGACGAACTGGACCTGCCCGCGGTCGCTTCCACCCTCTACGGGGCGGAGTACGAGCCCGAACAGTTCCCGGGGGTCATCTACCGACTCAAGCAACCCAAGACCGCCATCCTCCTGTTCCGCTCGGGCAAGGTCGTTTGCACGGGGGGGAAGAGCATGAGCCAGGTGGAGGAGTCGGTCCGGGTCGTCTCGGGGATGATTCGCAAGGGAGGGCAGAAGATCCTCATGCACCCGAAGACCCAAGTCCAGAACATCGTCGCAACCTCCGACCTGGAGAGCGAGATCAACCTGAACACGGTCGCGGTCACACTCGGCCTCGACCGCGTGGAATACGAGCCCGAGCAGTTTCCGGGTCTCGTCTGCCGGCTGACGGAACCGCGCGTGGTGGTTCTCCTCTTTGGCAGCGGTAAGTTGGTTTGCACCGGCGCTCGCCGGCCTTCGGACGTCAGTCTCGCTGTCGAGAAGATCGCGAAGGAGCTCGAAGATGCGGGTCTCCTGCGCCGAGGGCGAAGCCGTACTCAGTCGGATTCCGACCGGGTCCCCCGGAGCTCCCGCCCGGCCGCTACTGTTCCGCTGTCATCCCTGTCGGATCTTGCCGCGGAACCGGTGGACAAGGCCGCGCCATTAGTGGCGTAGCCGATTTTCTGTCCTCCCCAGACCATACCTCGGCTTCGTTCGGGAGCCCCTTTCCCGAGCGCGTTCCCGAACCTAGACGAGCGTCGTCAAGGTTCTCTGTGAGAAACGGCGAATCTCGCCGATCCGTCCCTCGCGGACCTTCACTGGCCACGCCGGATCGGCGAGCAACGCGCGGCCAATGGCCACCAGGTCGAAGTCTCCTCGTGCTAGCATTTCCACGAGCCGGTCGAGATGCCGCACATCGCCGACCGCCTCTCCGCCGGCACCCCCCGTTGCAAGGCGAAACGGTTCGGTGAAATCGGTGTCGAGCGCGACCGAGCCCACCGTGATCGTGGGCTTCCCCGTCAGTCTCTTCGTCCAGCCGGCCAGGTTGAGGTCGTTCTCTGGAAACTCCGGCTCCCAGAAGCGTCGAGTCGAGCAATGGAACGCATCGAGACCCGCGCCGGCGAGCGGTTTGAGGAACCGGCCGAGTTCCGCCGGTGAGGTGGCCAGTCGGGCGGAGTAGTCCTGGGGTTTCCACTGGGAGAACCGGAACAGGAGCGGAAAGCCGGGTCCGACCCGGCGGCGACATTCGCGGATGGTTTGGACGGCGAATCGGGTTCGGTCAACGAGGTCGCCCCCGTACTGGTCGGTCCGGCGGTTCGTGTCATCCCAGAAGAACTGGTCGATGAGGTAGCCGTGTGCCCCGTGCAGCTCGACCGCGTCGAACCCGATCCGTTGGGCTTCGGCCGCGCCCTGGGCGAAGGCCTCGATGGCTGCGTCGATCTGGGCCTGGGTCATCGGCCTGCCGACCCGTCGGCCCGGCTTGTACAACCCGGACGGGCTGACCGGGGATACGGGAAGCTTCGAGAGGCCGGTCCCGTGCTGAGCGGCTCCCACGTGCCAAAGTTGCATGCCGATGTGGCCGCCGGCAGCATGGACTGCGGAGACGACTTTCTCCCACCCGTGGATGGCCTTGTCCCCGTAGATGTGCGGAACTCTCGGAGCGTTCTGGGCACCCGGGCAGGGAGCGGTCCCCTCGGTAAGGATCAGTCCCACGCCCCCCTCGGCGCGGCGGCGATAGTAGGCCTGGACGTCGGTCCCCGGGACACCCCTCGGGGAGTAGTTTCGGGTCATTGGAGCCATCACGATCCGATTGGGAAGCGTGAGCCCGTTCAGCGGGAAGGGCCGAAACAACTCGGGTGCAGACACCGCGCTGCCTCACGCCTTCTCGGATGAAGGGTTTGCGGGAACGTATCATGTCCTATCGAACGCGTGGGGCTAGGCGCGTCCAATTGGATTCGGAGAGCGTCGTAATCGGATTCTTCAACGGAGTCTCTCTGACTCTCGGATCCTTAATCGGACCCCTGCTGGAGTGCGTCGGGTCCTCAGAAGGCCAACGTTCGGGTCCCCTGCAACATGAATCCAAGCACTGCACATCCGGCGAAGCCCAGGGCAGTGACCTCCGTTAGCGCGGCCGGACTCCAGATCGTGGACAGCGCACCGATCACGAACGCGCCGGCGGTGCTGGAGATGCCCGTGAAGAGGTAGTTGTTCCCGGAGAGCCTTGCGAGCACTTCCGGAGCGAAGCCTCCTTGCAGGTAATTCGAAAACGCCGTGATCCTGGCCGTCGTTGCAACGCCGATCAGAAACCACACGGCCAAGCTAGCCAAGACGGACCCGGTGACAAGCTCGGCCACGATTAGAACGGCCCCAGTTGAAAGCAGGGCGACGTTTCCGACGACTCCCACCAGCCCTCGAGGGTTGAGTTGGCCCAGGGCGATACCGATGATGATTCCTCCGACGAGGTAGGCCACGTAGAATCCCGCAAAGGTGGCCTGGGAGCTCGAGAAGAATCGGCCGACGTACAGCGTGAGCAAGAGCAACGGAACCGGGATGAAGAACCCGTACGCCGATTGGAGGATCGCGAGATGGCGAAGCGGCTTGCCTTTCTGTCCCTTGTACAACGCCCATCCCTCGAGGAAACCGGCCCGGTACGCATTTCGGGTGGCGTTCGGTGTCGGGATCGGAAGCAGGAACGCAAAGCCCGCTCCCACGGCAAGCAACCCGGCGTAGAGATAGGACCCTCCCGCGATACCGAACAAGGCGATGGTGATGCCCGCGGCGAAGTACATCGCGATGTTGACGCCGCCACCGAGCGCGGTCCCCAGACCCGAGATTGCGAAGAGGCGGTCCTTCCCGAAAAGCAGACGAGTCGCGGCCGAATCCGCTGCCCAGGTAAAGTCCCAAAGGGCGGCCAACAGGACGACGATCGCGAGGAGTAGCGGTATCGTCAGCAGTCCAAACACGTAGGTCACGCCGAGGGCTAGGGCCGCGAACGATTGGATCGGGTAGCAGATCACGTAGACCCAGCGCTTGTCGCTGATCCGGTCAACGATAGGACCGACCAGGAATGTCAGCGTGTAGACAGCTGTCTCCACGCCCACTACGATTCCCGCGAGAAGGATCCCGTTCGTGAGGCGAAACGAGAGCCAGAGGACGGTCGCGAGGTAGACGGTGTACCCCACTCCCGCGGCGGTTCCCCTCGCCTGGAGCAGGAGGAACGTCCGGCTCCGAAGGAGCGCGAGAAGCCCGGAATCACCCTCCGCCACCGTCATGGTTCAGACCGACCAGGGTACCGCCCCCCCGACGTTCCTCGCGTATTTCCGATTGCAGCCCTGCGATGCTCACGCGCCCCTCGCGACCGTTTGTCGAACGCTTGTGTCGCGGGGTTCGGCGTCGAGGAAAGCGCCCGTACTGGGACTCGTACTCGTATGGTTCCGTTCTCGGCGGATCCGTAGGCCGTCGACCCCACCTTGCGCGAAGACGGCGCGGTTCTCCGTGCGGTTCGGGATGGCTGAGACTCAGGTCCGCAATGGGGGTCACTTTGGGGCCCGCCAAAGAAGCCAGCCCACCATCCGAAGACCCTGAGGTGGCAGCTGATGATCGAGCGAGCGCGCCAGGTGGAGCGGAGTGAGCACTCTTGAGGCACCGACCCAGTTAGATAATTACGGTAGGAGAGACACTCACCCTCCGGCGAATCCATTCCGGTCTGGTTACGCAAGAACCGTTGACCTGCCTGCTGCTGGACCCCACCCTTCCTGCGGAGGCGCGATGAGAACCGCGCCCCGTCGATCGAACCATGCAGGGGATGGGGAAGGGAGGGTCAGGCGGCCCGCTCCCGGTCGGTCGCCTGTTTCGAATTCCCTTCCTCCCGATCAGGTCGTCGTCGCGAAGGTCGTGACCAAGGCCCCTCTGGGGACTTGGTACGGGGACTTTTCCCGCCGGCACCGCGATTTCGTGGTCAACGTAATCAACGCCCAGCCGGTCTCCGATGACGATATCTTAGGAGAGTTCGAAATCGACGACTCGTCGACGGACTGGGAAAAGGAGATTGTCATGTTTCCCGACGTGGTGGAGGTCGACAGGGTTGAAACGATCTCCGATACTGCGAGATACAGAGTTCGATACCACCGCACGTCGATGGTTTCCCTGGTGACAAGGTCCGAGGTTATCTTTCGATTCCCCGTCATGATCAGGAACGGAATGATGTACTGGGAAATGGTCGCTAAGCGATCAAAGATGAGCCGTGCCATGAGGGTCTTAGAGGGGGCCGCCGCCGACCCTCGCCTTGTGTCGCTCAACGGCAGCTCGTTCCGTCCGGTCCCCTTCCTTACCCCGACTCAGCGTACCCTTTTCCACGAAGCTCTTGCGTCAGGGTACTACGACGTTCCGCGCCGGGTCACGCTCACTCAACTGGCCGTGAAGGTTTCGCGGAACAAATCGTCGGTCTCCAAGATGCTTGATCGAATCGAGCGGAAGCTCGCCGAATTCGCGGCAACGGCGGGCGCGTGAAACGCCAAAAGGCAACATGTTCGACACCTAGTCTTTCTGTCAACACCCGACTATAGTACTGCGGTCTACCCATGGCCCAGCGCGGCGCCGTGAGCATCGTCGTTCGGGTTCCTCCCGAGCTGGAGGCAGCCAGGCCACTACCTAACGTTCGGACCTTGGCAATCCGCGGACCGTCGTTCTCCGAGGCACCGCGCCCCCCGTCCGGCGAAGTCCACCGCAAGGAGTAGGGCATGGGAACCGTCATCGGTATTCCGAGAGAACTGACGGGCTTCTTGGATCGTCCGACCCCCCAGACCCTTCTCTTGCAAGGAGCCCCGGGGACGGGCAAGACATTGCTTTGCTTCGAGCTCCTTCAAGGGTTCCGGGGACGGCGGATCTACGTTTCGAGCAGAGTTCCCCGCCCGAATCTAGAGCGCGATTTTCCCAGCGCGGCTCCCCACCCCGATAGCGACGAGTTCCGGATAGTCGACATAACCGCGGCCCGGACCGACATCCGCGAGATTGCGCGAGCTTTAGGCGCCGCCCGAAAGTTGGTGACGGAGGGGGAACCCGGCCCCGACCTTCGCGCGCTCTTCCTGCCCCCCGAGGTGCTGGAGGCATGGAGCCAGACGTCTCCCACGACACCCACCCTTGTCGTCATGGATTCGTGGGATGCAATCGTCGAGCGTCATGTCGGTACCTCCGGTACCCACGACGGATCCCTGCCTACTCGGGAGGAGGTCGAACGGATTGCGGTCGCGCAGATGACCGCCGGACCCGTCTTCGTCGTTTTTGTCGCGGAACGGCGTACCGCTGGCCAGCTCGAGTACCTGGTAGACGGAGTCGTCTCGATGGGTCGCGAGGTTCATGAGCAACGGTTGGAGCGCTGGCTGCATATCGAGAAGCTACGGGGAACTCGAATCATCGAGCCCTCGTACCCGTTCACCCTAGAAGGTGGCCGCTTCCGGTGCCTAGAGCCCTCGGTTTGGCATCCACAGTCGAAGCGGACCGACGTCGACCGGGACCCGCACCCTCCGCCCGGCACGATCTGGCCCGGCTCGGCGGACTACGCCCTTCACTTCGGAAGGCTCGGCGTCGGCAAGCTGACGCTGATCGAGCATGACCCCGATGTCCCCATCGAGGCCTTGGAGGTCGTGCTCCATCCCATTATGGCGGAGGTCCTCCACCGTAAGGGTCGAGTCGTCCAGGTGCCTCCCCCCGGGCTACTCCCGGCGGAACTGTTCGACCACTACAAAGCGTGGGTCTCGTTGGAGGAGTTCTCGCGACAGGTGCGGATTCTGGCCGTGCTTCCCCACGGCGAACCCAAGGATCTCGACTCCGTGCTACTTCCACTGCGGGAGCCGACCGAGCCGGGTCACGAGATTCGCTCCCGGGAAGCGGCCAGGTTCTTGAGCGGGAATATCGATGCGGAGTCTCCCAACCTCGTGGTCGAGTCGATTGATGGACTGCGTGCCATAAACTCGGTCGTGCCGAACAGGTACACGCCCGAAACGCTGCCGGGGATAGCCCTACTGTACCTCCAAGCGTCGCCCACCCACATGATCTGGACCGGTGTTGAGGACGACCCCCTCACTCGTTCGCTCCGCTGGATAGCGGCGACTCGCATTCGGATGACGTGGCGCGAAGGTCGCGTCTTCGTCTATGGCATGGTCCCTCGAACCCCATCGCTCCTCCTGTCGGATGGGGACGGAAACACGCCCTACCACCTGCTACTCATCGTGTAGGCGAACATCACCCTGGAATCGGGGAGAGCAGGGCGCCACGGCCTCGCAACCGGCGCGGGTCCTCCCTGCACGGATGTCCCATCAAGCACCCGACCTTTCCCCGCGCCGGTCGCCGACGGGGGCTGGCGGGGTCCCGCACCGAGGAAAACGCCCGTGCTGGGACTCGTACCCTTATGGTTCCGTTTCTGTCCGATTCGTGGAGCGCCATCTCAGAGGCTGCCGGATCGCGTCGTGCGCGGTGGTTGTGACGAAACCGAGCGATGTAGATCCCTTCGTCCGCTCCTCACGGTGGCATCCGGCTCGCTGATCGCGGTCCGTCTTCGGATGCGCGCGGCTCATGTCGAGCCGGATTCTGGTGCCTCCCCGAGGCTACGTTTTCCCATGACTTCCCGAGCGGCTATCGCCAATAATCCTGCCACGACGAATATGGCCCCTGCGGCGTAGAAGCAGTAGTGAAACGCCTCGCTCGTCGGAAGTGTAAGCCCGTGACCCGCTACGATGTACGTAGCAACGAAGGTGGAAAGGATGGCGCCCGACAGGGGGGCTCCGAGACTTTGGCCCATGTACCGGAATGCGGTGTTCAACGAGGTTCCGAGTCCCATCTCGCCCTTCCCAAGGGACAGCACAAGGAGGTTCTGAATCGACACGCTCATCAGGCCGCCCCCGAACGCGTACACCACGAGGTAACCCGAGACTTCTAGGGCACTCGTGGACGTTGAGACCAGAAGGAATCCGACCGCAGCGAGACCGGACCCAAGGAAGAGAAACGGCTTGACACCCCACTTCGGAATCGCCATACCCACGAAGTAAGAGACTGGCAGGATGACGACGACCACGGGTAGCAAGTAGAGTCCGGTGTGGATTATGTCGAGGCCAAACCCACTAGGTGCTGGCAACTGCATGTAGAAGGTGAACGCCTGGAGCGCGACCCCAAGGGACATGCCGAACACGAGGACGATGACGTTAGCGATCAGGATGTTCCGTCGACGCAGGAGCTTGAGGTCCAGTATCGGCTCGGCCTGTCGGCTTTCATACCACCCGAGCGGTAGGATCAGGGCCACGCCACCCAGCAGCAGCGCGAGTACCGGCGCGGATAGCCATCCCCAGTTCGCTCCTTCGGATAGTCCGAGAACAATCGCGGTGAGGGAGGCTCCGAGCCACGCGGCACCCACATAGTCGAGGTGGACGCCGGGTTTCCGGTTCTTCGACTCTCGGACGAAGACCACGGTGAGCAGGGTCAGGACGAGGATGAACGGTAGGGCGAGGTAGTAGTTTCCTTGCCAGTGAAACTCGAGAGTGACCACCGCGCCCCCCAGGAGCCCCGCAGCCGATCCTGAAAGTTGGACCGCACTGATCAATCCTTGAGCCCGGGGGACCATGTTGCGCGGGAATTGCTCCCGGGCGAGACTGAAACACAGCGGGATCGCACCCAGTCCGATCCCCTGGAAGAACCGGGAGGCGGCGATTAGGCCGAAACTCGGTGCCAAGGAAGTTGTCGTCGCGACCACAAGGTACGCCGTGAGAGTGTAGACCATCACTCGCTTCTTGCCGTAGATGTCCCCGAGCTTGCCGACGATCGGCATGATCGCGACACCGAACACGGTATAGAGCGAGATCAGCAAACTCGTCTGGGCGATGCTTACTCCGTACTCCTTCGCAAGCGTCGGGAGCGCCGGAGTGAGCATGGTATCGACATAGAGGATGAACGCCGGGATCAGGGCCAGCAACACCAGGGTCCGGTTGGCATAGGACCGGTCAAACGTCTGGTCGGCCCCCTGGGCCTCGCCAATCGACCTTGCGCCACTGCCCGATGATGGTTGAGTCAAGGTCGTCCCCCCTATAGGATACTCTCGTATCCTATGACGGGGTAGGGTATATTAGAAACCATCGTATCCTATGTTTGATGGCACGACGGCAGGGCGTTGGTCCTCGAGCGGGGGGACGAGACGTGGTGACGGCTTCACGCCGGAGGGGAGCGGTCCTCGAAGATGCGATTCTACGAGCAACGTGGGCCGAACTGAAGAGGGGGGGCTACGAGAGCCTCACGTTCGATAACGTCGCCGTCCGAGCCCACACAAGCAAGCCAGTGATCTACCGCCGGTGGAGAAGCCGCGCCGAGCTCGTTCGTGCCGCAATGCGGAGCCGGACTGGTGCGATGGCCGACAACATTCCTGACACAGGAACCCTACGAGAGGATGTCCTCGAGCTGCTGCGTGGCCAAAATAGACGGTTGCGGCGAGCCCCCAAGGATGCGATGCGCGGGCTCCTGCTCGATGCTCCCTCACTCGAGAGGGCGGGCCATCCCGTTTTCGAGGTCGTGCCCGGTGTCATGGCCGTGATCCTGCAGCGTGCCCGTAGCCGGGGCGAAGTCTCGACGAACCGGATCTCGTCGCGGATCGCGCGGTTGCCGGTCGACCTGTTTCGTCACGAGATGATCCTCACGCAGGACGTAGTTCCCGATTCCGTGTTGGCAGAGATCGTCGACCAGATTTTCCTCCCCCTCGTTCGAGGCTGAAGCAGGGCGACGAACTCTTTCAGCGTCCCTGTCGCACGGTCCTCGCGGTCGGTCGTCGAGTGGGCGAGAATTGGGACCGGCACCGAGGAAAGCGCCCGTGCTGGGATTCGTACCCTTATGGTTCCGTTTCCGCCCGATTCGTTGGCCACCGACGGGGTTCGACCTCTCTTCGTGGAACGACCGAGTGAGGGCGCACTCGAAGGGCAGCGGGCTGAGTCAAAGCAGGCTTTAGGCCGAGAGGTCATGGCGCGTCCGTGGACGACATGGACCTCGACATCCTGCGGTGGATGTATCCGGACGGGGTGTTTTCTTTTTGGGGCGTCGACCCTAGGATCACTCCCGCCGAGATCGCCTCTCACGTCAAGCTCGACCGGACCGCGGTTTGGGATAGGCTAAGGAGGTGGAAGCGGGAAGGGTTCTGGAACGGCTTCGAGGTGACTCTGAACCTCGCGACCCTCGGCATGGAAGAGGTCCGCGTCGAGATTCCGGTTGCGGACTCGGCAGAAGGTTCGGCCCTGCTGGGCGAGATCGAACACGTCGACGGCGCCCTCTGGGCGCGAGTTTGTTTCGGGGACACGATTGCCCAGCCAAACGTCGAGGTCGTGGTTGTAGTCTTGGTCGGCGACGATCCAGCGCATCTCGAACGAAGGCTACGAGGTCTCCGGCAACTCGCCCCGACCGGAGTCATCGGAGGCCCGTTCCGTGACGACGTCCCTCCGTGCACGCGGGATCTCACGCCCCTTGATTGGCGGATCATCGCCGAAATTGTCGCAAATCCGAACACCTCGCCCTCCCGGGTCGCCCGCCTCCTGGGGGTCACGCGCAAGACTCTGGTTCGTCACCATTCCGCGCTGATCGACAACCACGCAGTGTTCTACAACCCGAAGGTAGACTGGACGCGGCTGGGCTTCGTGGCCCTGGGAATCTTCTGCGACGACTCCGAGGCCGTCGATGGGGTCAAGGGGGTCGTAAAGGCTCGATTTCCTCACGCGATCCCGTGGACCGTCCGGCCCAGATCCGAAGGGATCAACGCCGGGTGGGACAACTCGACCTGTTTTGTGATGATCGTCCCTGCCCACTCGCCTCACGAAGTCCAGACGATCGTTCGCGACCTTTCCATGATTGCCGGTGTCAGAAAGGTGCGCCCCGAATACTGGGGACCGGAGCGTCGATTCCCGGGGTGGGTTAACCGACGAATCGCCGAACACCTTGCCAGCTCGGCACCCGTCGTGCCCACCCACGTCCTACGCTCGACGGGTCGCCAGAGTCGCGGACACTCGACCTCACCCCGACGTAGGAATCCGAGTTAGCATTGCGGTAGTCCTCGACTCCTGACTCGCTACAGTCGAACCGGGAACCGTCGGGTCAGCCTCGCTTTTCATCGTTCCTCGATTCGACCCGGTCTGAGACGTCGGACGTGCGACTCCCGGTTTGTTGGGCGTCGCCCAACGAGGGGTCTACTACGACTTGGCCGTTCTGAACTCGGGAGAGCGCCACAGGACAGCCGCCTGTTCTTCGGGCACTTTCGGTGGCGACTTAGGTCCCCCAAAAGGAGGAACATCGATGTGGAAAGCTAGTGAAAGTAGGACGCGCGCGACGATCGCACTCGCGGCCGTGGTCTGCATCGCGGTGATGATGTTGACCGTCGGTGTGTCAGCATCGGCCACCGCCCGCGCCGCACCCACGCCCCCTCAGCCATCCGCCAGCGGCGCCGCTGAGGTCAACTCGCAATTCGTTCAGTATGGTGCCGGCAGCCACACCTACGTGGTCAAGCCGAACGGGCACGATGACACGGCGGACATCCAGGCCGCGTTCAACGCGTGCACGAGTTCCGTGAGAACGTGCACCGTCCAGCTCGAGAAAGGCACTTACCACACGGCACAGGTCACCGTGAACGGGTTCCAGGGAAGCTTCGTCGGTGCCGGCCAGGGATGGACTGTCATCCAAGCACTTCCGAATCTGCCGCCGCCCGGGGCCGCATATAACACGGCGAGCACTCCGTTTTGGGCAGGAACGCCAGGCCCGTCGAATCCGTGGCCGGTACTGTTCACCTTCGTTGGTGGGACGTTCTCGGTTTCGGGGATGACGGTGACCGAACCATACACCAACCCGATCGCGTCCCCCGGCTGGTACTGGGACCCTGATCTCCCCGCCGGAGTTACCGCGACCGATCTGTATGCGCTCATCATAGTCACCGGAGGGCAGGCCAATGCCGCGTTCGACCACGTGACGGTTATCGGGGCGGGTGGGGACCTTTCTAGCCCGCTCGGAACCCCATCCACCTTCAATCTGGCGGACGGAATCGTTTACGAGGGCATGCTCCTGCCCACAGGTTGGACCAGCGCTTGGGGGGACCAGATTCCGCTCTCGGGTACTTTCTCCCTGACGCACAGCCTACTCAACCGTTCAATCTCGGCGGTGTGGGTCCAGAACCTGCTCAACGCGACGGTAGTGGTGGCCTCCAACTCGATTCAATCCGCAGTGTCTCAAGGATTCTTTGACGTCTCGAACAGCCAGCTCTACTTCGTCGGGAATTCGTTCACGAACATCATGTACGGTGCGGCCGTAGACGGGATACAGTCGTTCTACAAGACCGACCTGCTGCCGTCGACCGTGTACGTGGTCGGAAATTCCATCGCGGTCAACTGGGAGGGCAGCGGGGCGTTCTTCTATGACTTCGGAGTACCGAGCACACTGAGCGCGGTGATCTCCGGAAACACGGTTGAATCCGACAACAGTTGTGGATGTTACACTTGGGAGGCATCCGCCTCAGTGGGCGGCGAATCGCTCAACTCGCTGGTCGTTACCGGGAACAGGATTCTGGGTGGGGGTACCGGAATTGAGATCGCAATCGGCCCCGGAGTAGCCGTCGGAAACACCGTCATTGGTGCGGATGTGGGAGTGGGGATATACGGCGGCATCGGCGCGTTGGTCTCCGGCAACTTGATCAAGAACAGCTCGACGTGGGGTATTGCAGTCCAGACCGTTCTCGGGACGCCGATCAATAACCGCATTGTCGGCAACTGGATCTCGAACAGCGGCGCGTACGATCTCTACTGGGACGGAACCGGCACCGGCAACGTATGGATCGGGAACGTCTACGGGACTTCAAGTCCCCCGGGGTTGTGAAGACGCGAGCGGACCCAGCTCGGACGTCCCTGCGACGCAGCCAACCCCTTCCTCCTATCCAACCCCGTTCCGGGGCCTGTGCGAGTCCCGGAATTCTCGCGGTGAATCGAGAGATTAGATTCGTGGGGGCGGACTGGGTAGGGCCGGCCCCGAGGAAAGCGCCCGTGCTGGCGGGCGCCCTAGATTTCGGGAGAAAGGATTCGTCCTCGAGGATTAACTGGTGCTGAGCACTCGAGGGGGTCTCCTCTGCCTCTCGCACACCGGTTCCCAACCTTCCGGTGACTGGACTACTTGCTGATGGAGCAGCGCGTGGACCGTGACAGACCCTATCATTATACAGACCAAGTGCGGTGTAGGTCGAGCCGAAGGTCGACGGACATGGATTCGCGCGGAGAGCGCGTGGGCTCGGTGGTTCCGAGCGGGGTATCGCACCCAGCTCGACGTGTGGCAGTGCGGCGTCGTTCTGCCGGGACCTTCGCATCGTTCAGGCTCCGGGACGCTGTCGCCGGAGCGGACTCCTACTCACTCAACGCGTATCTGGAATCACGGGGCCGGCAGGAGTGACGCGAAAGCATGGATGACGTTGACCTCGATATTCTGAGGTGGATGTATCCGGGAGGCGTCTGGTCGCCGTGGGGAACAGATCCCCGAATCACCATCGCCGATATCGCCTCCCACGTCGGGCTGACTCGGACGGCCGTATGGGCCCGGCAGTCCAAGTGGCGTAAAGTCGGCTTCTGGGACGGCTTCGACACCCAAGTGAACCCCCGGATCTTCGGGGCGAGTGCGTCGATCGCGTCGTTCCACGTCGACGATTCCGCGCAAGGCTGGGAACTGTTGGACAGGACCGGCGCGATTGAGGGTGTGATGTGGGCAAGCCTCCACTTCGGCGACTCGCTCGTCGCCCGGAACGTGGAGTATGTATTGGTGACGATGTTGGCCGACACGCGCGCTAACCAACTGCGGCGGATGCGAGCGCTCCGCCGCCTCTCGCCGACCGGGGCCGTGGACGGGCCCGTCACGACCGAACCCCCGCCGTGCTCCCGGACCTTGACGTGCCTGGATTGGCGGATCCTCTCGGCCATGGTCGCCCGGCCGAATTCATCGGCTGCCAGACTCGCTGGCGATGTCGGGGTTTCCGTCAAGACGTTAGACCTTCACCGATCACTGCTCATTGACGACCGGGTGGTCTGCTCCACACCGAGGTTCGACTGGTCCAAGATGGGTTGTGTCGCAATCACATTCCATTGCCGGTTCTCCGATGACTTGGAGGGAGCCGTCCGAGCGCTCGAATGCCGACTCCCTCACTCGATACCGTTTTCGTTCCAGGGATTCAACGGCCACGATTTCAGGGACCCGAAATGCTTCTGCTACCTAGTCCCGGCTCATTCGCCTCACGAGGTCCAGACGCTCGTGCGCGACCTCTCGCGGCTGCCCGGGGTGACCTTGGTGCTACCCGAGCTGTGGGGGCCCCGGCGCGGGTTCACTGCTTGGGCCGCCACGCGGATCGCCGATCGTCTAAGCCCCCCGGTGACCGTGGAGCACATCCCCACCGCGAGCGAAGTGGGTCCCGGAGGGGGAGAGCCGGGTCGGCTGGTTCGGGAAAAGCGCCTCGCGCTAGCGACGCCCTAGCCCGCGCTGTGCGACGGTCGTTGGGCCGGATTCGAGTTTCGTCAGTCCCCGCCTAGTTTCGCCGGAAGTCGATTCGATCCACAACGGAAAACTCAAACGCGACTTCCGAACGGTTGCGTGTCGCTTAACAAGCGGTCTACTAGCCCCAGAACGTTCTCCGGCCGAGAGGGAGCACGGGGTAGTCGCGTGCTTCGCGAGCCCTCTCGAAGTCGTGATGGGTACGGAGGAGGAAGAAACATGAGGGAAGAACCAGGGGCGGAACTCGGCGGAGATTCCTGGAGGGGTCGACAGAGCAGCCACGGACGGAAGCGCTCGCGTCGACTCGCCCCGGGGGTGATTGGAATCTGCTTTGTGGTGATACTCGCCACCTCGCTGACCGTGATGCTGGCCCCGGGGGCTCGGGCGTCACCAACGTCGCTCAGCTCGAACACCGTGAAGGTCCCTTGCGGAGCCAACCTCCAAGCCGCCATCAACGCGGCCCACCCCGGAGCCACGATCCTCGTCGCACCGTGCACCTACACCGAGCAACTCACCATCATGACATCGATCACTCTCATCGGCTCGGGGGTCGGAAGGACGATCATCCGGAGTCCGGCGGGACTCGCACCGGATGCGCCCTTGGTCAACATCACCAACGGGGCGACCGTTGCGCTCGAGGGGTTTACGGTCTCGGTCACGACCGTCGGCGTGGTGGGGGTGCTCGTTAACGGTGCCACGGCGACACTCTACGGCAACTCCATCCAAGCCACGGTCACGGGGTCAATCGGAGTTGTAGTGCTTTCGTCCGTGGCCACGATCACTTCCAACGTGATCGTTGCGACCGCAACTCCGACAGACGGGCAGGAGATTGGGATCTATGTCCAGGGGAGCCAAGCCACCATCACTGGCAACTTGGTCCAGGGGCCGGGCCTCGATGGGATGTTCATCGAAACCAGCTCGGTCACGGTCGAATTCAACATCGTTAGCGAATTCAGTTGCAAGTACAATCAGCCCTACCTTGAAGCGGGCCTGTGCGGCCCAAACTGGGCAACCCAGTTCCAAGCGGTGGGTGTGGGTGACTTCGGGGACATCGGCCTTGGATCGACCATCGCGTACAATCTGATTTCCAGCACCGACGCGGGGGTCCTCCTCGACGGCTGCCCCGGATGCGTTGTGCAAGGAAACACGATCCTGAACAGCTTGGACTACGGGATGGCCGGAATGGACGGAGCCTACGCATTCGGGCCGAACACCGTCTTCGGGGGGACGTATGGGGTCGGCGCTGCCGCGCTGGTCGCCGTCACGACGGTTACTCTGTCCCATGTCGTGATCGTGCATCCGTCCGTGGCCCCGCTGTACCTCGAGCCCGACCTCGGCCCGGGTACCGCGACGATCGTAGGGACTTGGACCGTCATCGGGTAGTCTGCCCCCCGGCTCCGGGGCCAGTCCGAGCCCCGGAGCCAACCCATTTCCTATTGGGATCTGTCCCGCAACTCTCGGCACACGAGGGGACGACTCGGCCCCTACCGAGGAGATCGCCCGTGCTGGGATTCGAACCCAGGTCTGAGGCTCCGCAGGCCTCTAGGATAATCCATTGCAGCAGGACGGGGAAGGTACCCCGATCCCGTAGCTACCCCACACGGGCATCCGTGTCTCGTTCCGGCGCGCCGAGGGGGGTCGCGTATAAAAGCCCGGGGTCGCGGAGCTGAGCGCGCGGGCGACACTTTATACCGGACGTAGCTCCCCGCCTCGAGGAATCTCGAGGGCAGTGCCATGTCGGCCAGGAGCGGCACGGACCCCTGGGAGATCCTACGCGACCTTCCGATGGGTCAGCACCTCGAGCTCACGGACGGTCAGGGGCGGACCTGGGTCGGCACGGTGGTGCCGCGGCACGAACTCTCGGGCGAGCGGATCCTCCCGCTCAAGCTTTCCAACGGGTACAACATCGGCGTTCGGGTCGAGCCTACCTTCTCGTTCCGCCTGCTGGACTCGCCCATGGTCATCCCCTCCCTGCCGGCCGGGACGGCTCCGCCTCCCTCCTCGAGTTCTGGGCGAGAGGCGGAACGCTGGGTCGCGCTGTTGACGACCGGTGGGACGATCGCCTCGCGGGTCGACTACGAGACGGGCGGAGTTCGCCCCGTCAAGGAAGAGAGTGAGATCCTGGGATTCTATCCCGAGCTCGAACGGTCCGGACGGGTGCACATCGTGCCCGTCTTCGACCGTCTCAGCGAGGACCTGGCCCCGGAGGACTGGGCGGTCCTGGCCGAAAAGGTCGTGGAGGCCTTCCATGCCGGCGCCGAAGGCGTGGTGGTCGCTCACGGCACCGACACGCTCGGATTCACCTCGGCCGCGCTCAGCTTTCTCCTGGCCGACCTCCCCGGACCGGTCGTGCTCGTGGGAGCCCAACGGTCACCGGACCGACCGTCCTCCGACGGGGCGACCAATCTGGCCGCGGCGGTCGAGGTGGCCCGCGACCACCGTATCGGCGAGGTGGTGGTCGTCATGCACGCCGGCCTCTCCGATACCCGCTTCGCGATCCACCGCGGAACGTGGGTTCGCAAAATGCATTCGAGCCGACGGGATGCGTTCGAGAGTCGCAACGGGCCGCCGCTCGGGGCCTTCGAGAATGGGAAGGTCCAGCTCGACCTTCCGGTGCGGCCTCCGTCGGCTGGGCCGGCCCGCGCCGACGTTCCCCTCGACCCCCACGGGGCGCTGCTCTGGTTCTACCCCGGCCTCGAGCCCGAGCAGGCCGAAGCGATGGTCCGCGGGACTCGAGGTTTCATCCTCGCCGGCACGGGGCTCGGCCACGTGGCCTCGAAGCACCTCGGGTGGATCCGAGCCGCGGTCGACCGTGGGGTCGTGGTCGCCATGACGACCCAATGCCTGGGCGGCAACGCGGACCCGTTCGTCTATTCCACCGGGCGCGAGCTCCTCCAGGCCGGGGTCCTCTACCTGGGGGACCTTCTGCCGGAGACCGCGTACGCCAAGCTGCTCTGGGCGCTCGGCCGTGCGTCGGACGCCGCCGGCGTCCGCCGACTTCTGAGCGAGGACCGAGCGGGGGAATTCCAGCCCCGCCACCGGACCGAAGGGAGCCTCTAACATGAAGGCCGGCCTCGAGGTCCACCAGCAGCTCGCGACGGGCAAGCTGTTCTGCGAGTGCCCGGCGGAGTTCTCCGAAGAGGTCCTGGGGTCGTTCGCACGGAGGCTGCGCGCGGCCGGCGGGGAGGACCGGGGCATCGATGCCGCCGCCTCGTTCCAGGCGTCCCGCGGACTTCGCTACCGCTACGAGGTCGTGCCGACGTGCTGCCTCGTCGAGATGGACGAGGAGCCCCCGCATCCTCTCAACGGGGAGGCGCTCGACACCGCCCTTACGCTCGCCCTGCTGCTGAACGCGCACCCGATGGACGAGGTCCTGGTCATGCGGAAGATCGTCGTCGACGGCTCCAACACCTCGGGATTCCAGCGCACGGCGCTCATCGCGACCGACGGGTCGCTCGAGGTCGGCGGACGCCGCATCTCGGTGATCTCGATCTGTCTCGAGGAGGACGCGGCGCGCAAGGTCAAGGAATCGGAGGAGGAGGTCACGTACCGCCTCGACCGGCTCGGGATCCCCCTGGTTGAGATCGCGACGGGTCCCGACATCCGGTCCGGCCTCGAGGCCCGCGAGGTCGCCCAGGAGATCGGTGCCCTTCTGCGCGCGACACGTCGGGTCCGCCGCGGGATCGGCACGATCCGTGAGGACGTGAACGTCTCGACCGAGGGCGGGCACCGTATCGAGATCAAGGGCGTTCAAGAGCTTCGCAAGATCCAGGAGTACGTGGACGGAGAGGTCGCCCGACAGACGTTCCTGCTCACGGTCCGGGACGAGCTCCGACGTAGGAAGGCCTCGGTGCCGGGGCGACCTCCCATCGAGGTCAGCGAGCTCTGCTCCGGCATCGCCTCGGGTCCGCTCGCCGAGTCCCCTCGGGCTCCCCGGGTTGTCCTCGCGGTCGGGCTCCCGGGCTTCGGCGGGCTCCTGCGCTCGCCGACCGGGACCGAGGAGCGCCTCGGCCGCGAGCTGGCCGACCAGGCCCGGGCGGTCGGGCTGCGGGGGCTCCTTCACTCCGATGAGCTGCCGGGCTACGGGTTCGACGCGGAACGCGTCGCGGAGGTCCGGCGCCGCCTCACCCTCGGTCCCGAGGACGCCTTCGTCCTCGTCAGCGACCGTTTGCGGGAGCGGGCCGAGCGGGCGCTGCACCGGGTCCTCGACCGCGCACGCGCCGCCCTCGAAGGGATCCCGGGCGAGACCCGCGACCCGCTCCCCGACGGCCGAACACGATACTCGCGCCCGCTCCCCGGCCGGGACCGGATGTATCCCGAGACGGACGTGGCGCCGATCGCGATCCCTGCGGAGCGGCTCGCCCGTCTCCGGCGCTCGCTCCCCGAACGGCCGGAGGCGCTGCGGGCGCGGCTCGAGCGGACGCACGGGCTACCTTCCGAGGTCGTGCGCCAGATCGTTTACAGCGACGACGAGGAGGCCTTCGAGGAGCTGACCCGGCGGGGCCACGATGCGTCCCTGGTCGTGCGGCTGCTCCTCCAGGAGCTCCCCGCCGCCTCGGCACCCGCGCCCGGACGACCGGCCTTCGTTCCTACCCTCGAGGTACTCGATGCGCTGCTGAAAGCGGTCGAATCCGGGCGGTTCGCGAAAGAAGGGATCGCGGTCGTCCTTTCCGCGCTGGCGGACAGCGCGCCGTCCCTCGACGCGGCGATCGAGCGCGCGGGTCTCTCCGGGTTCACCCTCGAGGACCTCTCGTCCCTCATCGAACGCGTCGTCCGTTCGAACGAAGAGGTCGTGCGTCGGCGGGGGGACGAAGCGTTCTCGCCGTTGATGGGCGACGTGATGAAGGAGGTCCGCGGGCGCCGCGACGGCAGGGAGGTCGCCGACGCGCTCCGCCGAGCGATCGCGAAGCTCCGGTCGGAGACCGGGAGCTAGCGCCCCGAAGGGGACCACCATGTCGCGCCCCCGAGAGAATTCCCCCGGGTCCGCGTCCGAGACGGGCCGCAGGAGAAGGTTCCGGGCGGTCGTGACCGACGTCGACGGCACGCTGACCGACGAGGGTCGCCGACTCGACCCCGTCGCGGTCCGCTCTGTGCGTCGGGTGGAGGATCGGGGGTTCCCCGTGGTGCTGGCGACCGGCAACGTCCTGCCGATCGCTCTCGCGCTCTATCGCTCGCTGGGACTCTCCGGCCCGATCGTCGCGGAGAACGGCGGTCTTCTCTATCGCAAGGATGCGGACGGCCGTGACGTCGTCGCGCGCCTCGCCGACCCCTTGGTCGCCCGGGAGGCGTTCGAGGCCCTCGTCCGCGCGGGCCTCCCCGTCCGACGCCTGTTCACGGACCGGTGGCGGGAGAGCGAGGTCGCGCTCGAACCGACCGTAGCGGTGGCGAAGGTCCGTCGCTGCCTCGAGGGCCTTCCCGTGCACGTGGAGTCGACCGGCTACGCCATCCACCTGATGGAACAGGGGGCCGGCAAGCTACCGGCCCTCGTGAGGGCGCTCGCCTACCTCGGACTGGCGCCCTCGGACTGCGTGATCCTCGGGGATGGGGACAACGACGTCCGGATGCTCCGGGCGGCGGGGTTCGGCGTCAGCTTCGCCTCGGGAAGCCCCAGGGCCCGCCGCGCCGCCCGCTATGTGACCCGCGCCTCGTACGCGGCGGGGTTTGTCGAAGGGCTTAAGGCCAGTGGGATTCTCGCGTAGGACGGTTCCCGCCGGGAGGAGCCTACCGTGTTCGTCGGACAATGCGCTCGGTGTGGGACGCCGGCCGCTCTCTCCTGTACTGTGTGCGGCCGGACGTTCTGCCGTCACTGCCTCGATGAGGACGAGCGGATCTGCTCGGATTGCGCGCAGGTCCACCGTCCCGGGAAGGACCCGGTCGAATCGCGTACCCCGCCGTCCCGCCGTCTTCACCGGGCCTCTCCGGCGCCAGGGCGGGTTCAGTAGTCGTAGCCGGGCAGCACGAGCCGCCCCTTGGGCGAGGCCCGGCCTAGTGCGAGCAGGACCACGCCGACCGCCCCGGTCACCAAGCCGAAGGCGAGGATCGCCCACGCGTAGGGGCCCATCGCCGACGTGATCCGAGACCAACCGACGGTCATTCCTCCGCTGCCGGCGACCTCGTGCAGGAGGAGGTTCACGACCACGGCGAAGCCCCAGCCCAGGGTGACGAGGATCGCTCCGGCGATGAAGTAGCCGGCCCGTTCGTCCCCGCCCGGGTCCATCGGCGGGACCGCCGGGGTCTCGTGGACGTCGACCACGTCCGTGCCACCCGGGTCGGCCGTATAGTCGTTACGCCCGCGGTCGGAGGGGAGAGGGGTCGCGGTCGAGCGACGGGGACTACCGGAGCGCCCGCAGGCCGGGCAGTGCCTCGTTGGCGGCGTCCAGCGACTCGCGGGTATACCGTTCGAGCGCATGGGCCCGCGCCTCCGTCAGGACGAGCCCGGGAAAGTCCCAGTGGAGGGCCACGCGGTCCCCGACCTCGACCCGCGGCAGGATCTTGGGGTCGTAGCGCACCCGGGACCGGGCAGCGGCTCCGATCACCACTCGTCCGTCGTCCAGGGCCAGGGGGTGTCGCTCGACCTCCAAGAACTCCGGGTCGACGTCCACGACCTTCCCGAGGCCCGGCCGGCAGGACTCCATGTTCGCGAGCGTGGTCTCCACATGGCCCGTCACCTCTCCCACGCCGACGAAGGCCACATGGAACATGTGGTGGGGGATCGCGCGCGGAGGCAGATGGGCAACGAGGCGGTCGGCGGTCGCCCGAGGAAGCCCCCGGCGGCTCAACGCCAGGAGGAGCCGACGGAAATCCTCGGTGCTGAACCCGTCCAGGAGATGGTTCCCGATCCAGTAGGCCTCGACCACGCGTTCGTCGAACGGATCGAGGCTGTGCTTCGCACCCAGGGCCGCCAGGTACGGGTACAGTGCCTCGAACTTCGAGAGCGCGGTCCGGGCCGGCTCCTGCCCGGCCCCCCGCGTGATCGCCCGGTAGAGCGTCGGTTCGGCGTCGCTCGGACCGCAGAACTGCAGGCGGTTCGTCGCGATGCTGAACCGGGCGCAGAGGGAGATCCCCGCCATCTCAGGTCGGAGCGGCCGTCGGGCGGAGCGCGCGTTGGAGGAACCGACGCAGGTCCCGGAACTGCGCGAGGCCGACCACGAGCGCGACGCCGCCGACGATCGCGAGCGCCCCGAGCGCGTCGCCGATCGTGAGCGGACTGCCCTGGACGAGGACCCCGAGGATCCAGGTCACCGGGAACCCGAGGACCAGCGCCGCAGACGCGATGCTCAGGTCCACGCGCTTAAGACCGACGTACCAGGTCCCGACGAACGCCGCGAGGAACGCCGCGCTGATCCCGACCCAGACCCAGTCGGGGCCGGAGAAACCGGCCACTGCGCCCCACTGGGCGGTGAGCGCGAGGTACGCCGCGAGGAAGACCCCTCCGAACCCCATCCGGCCGAGCGCGACGGTGGTCGACGGGAGGTCCCGGAGCGTCCGCTTCGAGATCGTGTACTCCGCGGCCCAGAGGACCGTGGCGGCCAGGACGTAGGCGGTGCCGTCGGTCCAGATCGGCGCGTTCCAGGACAGCAGGAGCGCGCTCCCGCCGAGCAGGAGCCCTGCGCCGAGAACGACCCGCCAATGGAACCGCTCGCGGAGGAAGAACACCGCGAAGACCGTGGCCCAGAGGAACAGGGTGCGGTAGGCGAACGACGCGGTCACCGCGCCGCCGGCCGCGGTCGCCATCTGAAGACCATGGAAGAACAGGAGGAACGGGATCGCGCCGCCGATCAGGCCGATGACGCCGAGGCGCAGCCAGTCGACGGACCGGAGCTTGGGGGCCCTCAAGTGCCGCGCGGCGACCAGCGCGACCGGGAGGAAGGCGGCGGCGACGAGCAGGTTGCGCACCGTGACGAACGCATCCGAGCTCGTGCCCTTGACGGCGTAGGCGTTGACGAAGGTGGAGATCCCGCTGATGAAGGCGGTGAAGAACACGAGGAGGAGTCCGGCCCCCACCCAGGAGGAACGGTCGGTCATGGGGACCTCACGCGGTCGGCGTCGCGGGGGTCTCCCGAGCGACGACGGCCATCTCCCGGTGGTATTCGAGCGCCTCTTCGGCCTCGGACGGGCTGAGCACGCGGGTGGCGAATCCGGCTTGGACGATCACGAAGTCGCCCACCTTGGCCTCGGGCGTGTACACCAGGTTCGCGGTCCGGACCGCGACCCCAAAGTCCACGCGGGCGAGCCGCGCCTCCGTCCCCTCGACGCTCACGATCTGCCCGGGTACCGTCAAACACATACGAGGAACCTCCTCCGCCGGGGATCCGGTCGGCGACCCAACGCGCCACCCTTTTTCAAGAGGACGGTCGAGGACGAGGATTGGTGGGGGCCGGAACCAAGGTTCATCGAGGCTTCTCCGAGGGGTCGCCGTCCAGGCTGACGAGCACGACGCCCTGGGCCCGGGGGTCGGTCCGGTCGTCGGAGACCTCGAGCTCGAGCCGCGCCCCTTCCGCGACCGTACCGGGCACCGCGTCGTTCCAGTGCTCGCGCAGCGAGGACTCCGAGAAGTGGGAGAGCGCTCCGACCCAGAGCCGGATACGGGTGACCCGGGATAGCTCATGGACCCGCGCCACCTCGTCGACCTTCTTCAAGAGGTCGTTCAGGACGGCCGACTCGTGCATCGATCGGTTCCCTGCCTCACTCCGGGCCCGTTCGGCGGGCCGCGCGTTGGACCTCGGAGGCGACCCGGTCGGCGACTTCGGCCACGGCCCGGACCACGGGGTCGCTCAGCCCGTCCTGCATCGCGACCGGACCGGCCTCGATCCCGTACACGGTCATCCGGGCGGGTAGGCGTCCGATCGAGCGGGCCAGCGCGACTGCGTCTGCGAGCGTGAGCCCGTGGGTCGAGGTCGAGCCGAGCCGGCTCGGGAGGTCCCGCTCGGAGAGGTCGAACCGATGGACGGTGCCGGGCGCGCGGCCCGACCGGACCGCGTCGATCACGATGACGCGGTCGGCGTCCGACCAGAGACCGAGGAGCTCGGTGACATCCTCGGGACCCTCCACGAGACGAGCGCCCTCGCCGAGGCGGCCCTCGAGGACGCGCACGACCTCGAGGCCGCAGCGGTCGTCCCCGCGATGCTCGTTGCCGAGGCCGATGACGAGCGGCCGGGGGTCGCCGCGGGGCGGAGAAGCGGTCGGCACGGCCGTGCTAGGTTCGCTCGAGGTCGAGGGTCAGGAAGTGGGTGGCGCACGAGATGCACGGGTCGTGGTTGCGGATCGCGAACTCGCACTGGTGGGTCAGGGACGCGTCGTCCCGGTCGAGCGAGCGCTCGATCAGGTGCCGGACGTCGTCCTCGATCCGCTTCTGGTTCTGCGAGGTCGGGGCGACGATCTTCGCCTCCTCGATCAGCCCGTCCGCGTTCAGGCGGTACCGGTGGTAGAGCAGCCCCCGGGGGGCTTCGGTGGCGGCGCAGCCCGACGTCGCGTGGAACGACGGCGGAGGCGCGACGAACGGTTCCGCCGGCGGGCGGTAGGCGTCGATGATCCGGAGGGCCTCCTCGGCGGCGTAGACGAGCTCGACCGCCCGCACGATGATGCTCCGGTACGGGTTCCGCTCCACGTCCCCGAGGCCGGCCTCTTTCGCGGCCGAACGGGCCCGAGGGCTCAGGGTGCCGTGGTTGAGGGCGTACCGGGCGAGCGGCCCGACCAGGTAGGCGCCGCCGCCCTTGCGGACCGAGTGAAGCGCGTTCGCGTAGGGCATGTGGACCTCCTCGAAGTGGTCCTCGTACTGGGACACCGGGATCCGGAGGCCCCGGTTCGACACGACCTCGCCCTCGTTCATCGCGTACTCGTGCTCGTGGTGGAGCGCGACGAACTCGTAGTCCTCCTCGATATCAGGGAACGGAAGGCCGGCCGCGAAGCGGACCGTCTCCTCCGCGAGCGCGAGGGCCCGCTCGAGTTCGGGGCGCAGCGCCTCGAACTCGTTGCGGCTCGGGCAGCGGTAGAACCCTCCGACCCGGACGTTCACGGGGTGGATCTCGCGGCCGCCCAGGACCTGCATCAGGTGGTTGCCGGCCTTCTTGAGCTCGAGTCCTTGCTTCACCGCCTCGGGATGGTCCTTGGCCAGGCGGATGGCGTCGGGGTACCCGAGGAAGTCGGGGGCGTGCAGGAGGTAGATGTGCAGCGCGTGGCTCTCGATCCACTCCCCGCAGTAGAGGAGCCGACGCAGCTCGCGCAGCGGACCCCCCACGGTCATCCCGAGGGCCTGCTCCATCGCGTGGCAGGAGCTCATCTGGTAGGCGACGGGACAGATGCCGCAGATACGGGCGGTGATGTCCGGGGCCTCGAAGTAGGAACGGCCGCGCAGGAACGCTTCGAAGAAGCGGGGCGGCTCGAAGATCTTGAGCTGGACCTCCTCCACGCGCCGGTCGTGGATCCGGACCTTGAGGGCGCCCTCGCCCTCGACCCGGGCCAGGTAATCGACGGCGATCGTGCGCTCGGTCATCTACTTCGTCTCCCCCTCGGCGCCCGCTGCGTCGGACGCGGTCCGGAACGCCGGGGCGAGCGCGTTGAACGTGCGGAAGACCCGCTGGACCTCCGGGCGGGACATGCCGACGTGGTCGAGGTGCTTCAGCATCGACGGGATGTTCGGGCTGCCCTGCGGGCCGAAGCATCCGTAGCACCCGCGGTTGAACGAGGGGCAGATCGCGCCGCAGCCGGCCTGGGTGACCGGCCCGAGGCACGGGGTCCCGTGCGCGACGACGACGCAGACGTTCCCACGGCGCTTGCACTCGATGCAGACGCTCTCGTTCGGGACGTTCGGCGCGCGACCGGTGAGGTACGCGGAGATCGTTTCGAGGAGCTGCGCCTTCGAGATCGGGCACCCGCGCAGCTCGAAGTCGACCGCGACGTGGTCGGCGATTGGCGTCGCCGTGGCCAGGGAGTGGATGTACTCGGGCCGGGCGTAGACCGCGCGGGTGAACTCCTGGACGTCCGCGAAGTTCTTCAGCGACTGGATGCCGCCGGCGGTCGCGCAGGCGCCGATCGTCACGAGCACGCGGGATTCGGCGCGGATCTCGCGGATGTGCCGGGCCTCCTCGGGGGTCGTGATGGAGCCCTCGACCAGGGAGAGGTCGTACGGGCCGTCCACGACCGCGCTCGAGGCCTCGACGAAGTTCGCGATCTCGAGGTGGCCCGCGATCGCGAGCAGCTCGTCCTCGCAGTCGAGGATCGACAGCTGACATCCGTCGCAGGAGGAGAACTTCCAGACCCCCAGACGGGGCCGTCGGGGAGGCGCCATGGGGACTAGACCTCCCGGACGCCGAGCAGGGGCTCGAGGTCGCGATACCGGATGACCGGGCCGTCGCGGCAGATGAACGACGGGCCGAACTGGCAGTGGCCGCAGAAGCCGATCGCGCACTTCATGTTCCGCTCCATCGAGATCCACGTCGACTCGGCCTTGACCCCGCGGGCGACCAGCGCCTGCGCCGTGAGCTTCATCATGATCTCGGGGCCGCAGACGAACGCCACGGTCTTCTCCGGCTCGAACCGCGCGTCCGGCAGCCGGGTCGTCACCACGCCGACGTCCCCGTACCAGTCGCGGCCCGCCGCGTCGACCGTCACCTGAAGGCGGATGTCGCTGCGGTGGCGCCAGGTCTGGATCTCGTCGTAGTAGACCAGGTCCTTCGGCGTGCGGGCGCCGTAGATGATCTCGATGCGGCCGTACGCCTCGCGGTGCTGGAACAGCTCGTAGATCGCCTGGCGCAGGGGCGGCAGACCGAGCCCGCCCGCGACGATCACGACGTCCTTTCCGCGCGCCTCGGCGACGGGCCAGCCTTGGCCGTAGGGGCCCCGGACCCCGACCGCGTCGCCCGGAGTGAGGCGGGTGAGGGCCTGCGTGACCTTGCCGGCGTTGCGGACCGTGTGGATGAGCTGCCCGTGAGAGTTCCCGCCGGCGACCCCGATGGGCGACTCGCCGACGCCGAACGCGTAGAGCATCACGAACTGGCCCGGGCGGGTCGCGGGGATGCGTCGGGTCGCCCTCGGCTCGATGACCAGGGTCGTCGTGTCGGGGGTCTCGAGGATGACGCTGCGCACGACGTACGGGATCGGAGCAAGCGGGTGCCCGGCCGCTGCGGTGCTGGTCGGGTCGGGCGCGGGATCAGCGATCATAGATGTTCATGAGTTGGACGCGCGTGTTCTCGAGGCGCTCGGCCAGGACCGGCATGAACCGGACCATGAACTGGAAGCCCCACGCCGGGTGCGCGGCCAGGGTGCGACGCAGGACCTCGCCGTCGAGCGCGACCACGCGAGAGGGCTTCACTGCCCGGGCATCGAAGCGCCAACGGTGCGGGGGAACGAGCCACGACCAGCCGACGACCTCGCCGGGGCCGACGGTCTGAACGGTGAGCAGGGGTCGGTCCCCCGACCCGATCTCGAGGGCGATCTTCCCTTCGAGCACGAGGTAGAACACATCGGCCTCGGTCCCCTCCTTCGCCAGGAGGTCGTCGACGCCGAACGGGCGGATCGTCCCTTGGACACTGACCGCGCGGACGAAGGCGGGCTCGAACCCTCCGAAGAACGGGTGCTTCAGCAACGCCCGGACCACTTCGCCCTCACCGGTTTCGGTCATCGGGTCCCTCCCTTGGGCGCGAGGGCGCCCGGGGTCTTGCGGATCGCGGCGACCTCTTCGGTCAGGTCGATCCCGACCGGGCACCACGTGATGCATCGTCCGCAGCCGACGCATCCCGACGTGCCGAACTGGTCGTGCCAGGTGCCGAGCTTGTGGGTCATCCACTGCCGGTAGCGCGAGAGCCCGGTCTTGCGCACGCTCGCGCCGTGGAGCTCGGTGAAGGCGAGGTTGAAGCAGGAGTCCCAGCGTCGCCAGCGCTCGACCGTCTCAGCGTCGAGGTCCGGCACCTCCTCCTGCGAGCTGCAGAAGCAGGTCGGGCAGACCATCGTGCAGTTCGTGCACGAGAGGCAGCGGTTCGCCACGACCTCCCAGCGCGGGTGCTCGAGGTTGCTCTTGAGGAGGTCGCGGATCCCGTCGGTCTCCATGTGGCGGCCCATCGAGGCCGTGGTCCGCTCGACGATCGCCTCGGCGGTGTGCTCGTCGGACTTCGGGGCCGTCGGGGTCGAGGGGAGGTGCGCGAGGACCTCGGCCCCGGCCGGCGAACCGACCTCGAGCAGGAACCGGTGGGGGCCGGGGGAGAGGATCTCGGTCAGGATGAGGTCCGCGCCCTTGCGGACGCCGGGCCCGGTGCCCATGGAAACGCAGAAGCAGGTGCCTCCGGCCTGTCCGCACTGGACGGCGACCTTGAGGACCCGCGAGCGGCGGGCCCGGTAGCCCGGGTCCACGACCGCGCCCCCCTGGAACACCTTGTCGGTCACGTCCAGGGCGGCGAGCTCGCAGGCGCGCATGCCGAGGAACGCCATTCGGGGTCCGCCGGTCGGCTCGGCCTCTACGTTGAAGGAGGTGCCGTCCTTCTTGGCGGTCCAGAGCCGCTCGCGCGCCGGGAAGAGGAACCGCTTCCAGGTGAACGGCCCGACATTGTACCCGAAGAGCGCCTCGTCCGAGCGTCGCTCGAGCCGGTACTTCCCGCCGTCCTGCTCGTCCTTCCAGCCGATCGGCAGGTCCTCGACCCCGCGGATGCGGTCGTAGACGATCGCTCCGTCCCGCACCGTGGGACCGACGATCTCGTAGCCGGTGGCCTCCAGCGCGGCGAAGAACGCCGGAAAGTGCGCGCGATCGAGGGTGTGGCGAACCCCTACCCCGACCTCACCCACGATTTCCTCCAACCTGCCCGGATCGCGTCGTTCGAGGGGGGAGTGCCAACGCGGGGTATATCCCCGTCGGTGCGGGGCCGAAAATCCGGAACGCGCGACCGGCCGAATCGTTAGCTTCTTATAGTATCGCAAACTTACTATTTCTGTAATGGACGAGGTAGAGACGATGAGCAGCGAAATTCAAGAGCCCGAGAGCCAGAGTGGACCGTCGACCGACATCGACCGCGCCCTGGACGCGATGCGGCACCAGTGCGTCGACCTGTGGGGGATCCCCCTGTTCGGGGGCTCGTTCCTCTCGGCCGGCACCGACCCGAGCACGGTCTACCGCGCCGCCCGCACCGACGTGACCGACACGGGTACCGCGTACCGGGTCGTCGTCGAGGTACCGGGGATCCCGAAGGACAAGATCGATATCCGCGTCCGCGGAACGAGCGTCGAGATCCGGGGCGAGAGCTCCCAGGAGAAGGAGGAGAGCGGCACCGAGTTCGTGCACCGCGAGCGCGCCTACGCCGGCTACTTCCGGTCCCTCGAGCTTCCCGAGCCGGTCGTCGCGACCGAAGCGAAGGCCAAGGTCGAGAACGGACTCCTCGAGCTCGAGCTGCCGAAGCAGCACCCGACCCCTTCCCCCGCCGAGGTCAAGGTCGCCGTCGCGTAGGCGGACGGCCGGCCCCGGTCCCTCCGGGGTGAGACCCCCGGAGGGCGAACGTATTTTCCCGAGTTTCGAGCGGTTCAGCCGAAGCCTTGGATCGCCTTCGAATCGTTCTTCCCACCGGGCCGGAGCGGGGCTTTCCGAAGTTCCTTCGGGCACTCCACGAGCCGGACGAGCGGCGCCGACTGCACGATGTAGGCCGGGAGCCCGGTGTTCGGGTCGTTCCCCGCCCGCAGGATGTTCATGATCTCGAGCCGGATCTCCACGACCGATCCGTCCTTGAGCTTCAGGCGAACGCGGCCGTCCCCCTCGACGATCTGATAGTCGACGATCTCGGCGTTCGAAAGGTCGGGCGGCGGACCGCCCGGCATCCCCATCATCGAGCGCCCCGAGCGGCGAGGCGGCTCTTCAGGACCGCGCGCGGGTCCTCTCCGCCGACCGAGAGGCCGAGCGAGACGCAGGTGCCGATCACCTGGTTCATCTTCTCCTCGAGCGAGCGACCGAAGAGGTCCTCCCCCTTCGCCTCGGCGATCCGCTTCACGGCGTCGAGCGAGACATCGCCGACGGTCTCCGTCTTCGGCTTCCCGGAGCCCTTCTCCTTGCCGGCCTCCTTGAGGAGGAGCGCCGCGACCGGGGGACGGCCGACCACGAGCGTGAACGCCTTCGTGTTCGGGTCGACCCGGACGACGACCGGGACGCGCATTCCCGCGAACTGCTTGGTCTCCTCGTTGATCTTCTGTACGACCTGCCCGACGTTGACCCCGAGGGGCCCGAGCGCCGAGCCGAGGGTCGCGCCGGCGGCGGCCTTGCCGCCTTCGACCAGGATGCTCACTTCAACTGCCACTCTTCCCGCCTCCCTTCTCCAGCATGCGCACGTGGTCGCCGCGGACCGTCACCGGGATCGGGACGACCGCTTCGATCAGTTCGACCGTGATCTCTTCCTTGGCCTGGTCGATCTTCTTGACCCGGGCCTTCTCGCCCTTGAACGGTCCCGAGATCAGCTCGACGATCGCGCCCTCGACGAACCCTTCGACCGTGATCTTCGGGACGAGGAGCGGCTCGACCTCCTTCAGCGTCGTTTCGCCCTCGACGAGGCCGCGGGCCTTGCGGATCCCCTTCAGCATCTCACGGACGCCCTCGAAGCTCATCCCCTCGGCGAAGACGTAGCCGCGGAGCGAGGACGGGACGAGCAGCGCGAAGACGACGTCCTGCTTCTCCTCGGCGCGCGCGAGCAGCGTGTCGGCGACCTCCCGCTCGTAGCCGCGCGAGGTCTTGATCGCGAGGACCGCCTGGCGGGCGACGCAGGCGAGCGTGAGGCGGACGGGCGTGCCGCCGTCCGGCCCGGCCGCGGAGAGCCGGATCTCCACCCGGTCCCCGTACCGGACGCCGACCGGCGCGGTGATCTGGAACGACAGCGCGACCCCCGTGTTGGGAGCGAGCGCGATCGGCTGCGTCTCCTTGCGCGGGAACAGCTCGACAGAAGTGCGCTTCCCGGGCGGAACCCACGTGACCGGCCATTCCGCTCCCTCGCCCGGATAGGTCGACGTGTAGCCGACCTCGATCGTGAGGGTCGCCGTCGCGGGCTCCGCGGCCCGGCTCGTCAGGACCGCCGAAAGAGTGGTGATCGTACCGGCGGTGACGTCCCGCGAGGTGTCGTCCGCGGCCTTGAGCGAGAGCAGGCCCGTGAGGTCGAGCTTCGGGGGCGTCGGCGCGACGACCGGGGCGGCCGCAGGTACGGGCGCGACGACCGTCGGTTTCTTCTCCGGCGGTACCGGGGCGCCGGAGAGCAGACCGATGCCGTCGTCCTGACTCGTATCGTTCGTCATGAGACCTCCGGTTCTCGATGCCTTAGAGGTTCGAAAGCCAGTTCGACCAGATCCAGGGGCCGGCCTGCGAGAAGAAGATGTAGATCGCGAACCCGGTGAGGCCGATCAGGATCGCGCCGAGCCAGGTGATCTGGAGGACCTTGACGTACTCCTCGGAGGTCGGTCGGCGGGCCATGCGCAGGATCCGTCCGTACTTGCCGTGGCCGAACGAACGGAGACGTCCGTCGAAGTTGTCCTGGGCTCGCCGTGCGCGGTCGAGGAACGCCATGCTGTTTCCCTAACGTACGACGTCGATCTCGGGACCCGACTTGCGGGCCGGACCCGAGCCGGTCGCGGACCCCCCGAAAATCTGGGGGTATTAGAAGGTTAGGGGCCACTAATTCACCGAATCGAGCGGGGCCGGGCTCACAACGCCGACAGCCCGAACGCGATCCACGAGAGCGCGCCCAATCCGACCAGCACGGCCGCGGCGTACGTCGCAACCGAAGCGAAGAACGCGACCGGGGTCCAGGAGACCAAGAGAATACCGGTAGCGAAGAGGGCGAGCCCGATTGCGAGCACGAGGAACAGCGGGATGCCGGCGATGACCAGCGCAAGCTCAAGGGTGGTCGCGACGACCGCGAAGACCACGACCGCGAAAGCCGCCGGCATCGGTGGTACACTAGGCTTCAGGGCCGGGGGCGACCTTGACCTTGCGGAGCTTCGTCGCGAGTTCCGGGACCCGGTCCCGGACGAACTCCCAAGTCCCGGCGAGGTCGATGTCATAGTATCCGTGCGCCGGGCCGTCCGCCGCGTTCCGGTAGTCGGCGAGCGCCTTCCAGTTGACGAACGTGTTGGCCTTCTGCGTTCGTTGGGACATCTTGGCAGCGGCGTCGCCGAGGATCATGATGTCGTAGGCGACTGCTTTCTGTAGCGTGGCGTTCGACGCGTACTGGTCCCGAGTCAGGTCGGCCGTCTCCTGCTCGATGTCCCGAACGGCCTTCAGCATGTCCTCGAGCCGCTGGGCATCCCGCCGCTTCTCGGTCGTCAAATCGGCACCGCCTGAGCGAGGATCTCCGGAGCGGCGTACCACTTCAACGAATCGTCCGGTACAACGTCAACCTGGCGGCCGAGGAGTTCGCTGAGATCGATACGGAGCCCCGCCTTGTCCCACAGCCCGCCGCCCCGGTACCGGACCAGGAGGTCCACGTCGCTGTCGGGGCCGGCCTCGCCCCTCGCGACCGATCCGAACACGCGAGGCTTGACGAACCGGTACTTCCGGACGAGGGCGCGGATCTCCTTTCGCTTCGGCGCGATGATCTCGGCGATGCCGAGCCCTCCCCCGTCGTACGGAGGGAGACGTACCTTCGGAACGTCCCATCGGACGGACTTGCACCGGGGGCACATCCTCACGGTCGATTTGGTCGGTGTCCACGAGTAGATGCACCGGTAGCAGTGGAGGACGGGAAGGGATACGGTCTTCATGTCGAACGGGGTAGGGGGCAGACAGGCATAAACCTTACTCCGAGGTAAGGTCGGTCGCTACTTCAGCAGGTCGAGCAGCTCCTTGTTCTCCGCGAGGACCTCGGGGAGTGCCTTCATCGCCCGCTCGACGAGGCCGTCCAACTCCTCGGCGTTCCGGTCGAGCGCCCGGTGATCGGCGCGGACGGCCCGGCGGAAGACCGGCTTCGGGACGACGTCGAAACCGTAGTTCTCCTTGAGCCAGCCGAAGCGTCGTCCCTCCTCCAGCCGGGCTAGGACCCGCTCTCGGAGCTTCGGGATCGTGTCCGCCTCGGCGAAGATGTCGCCCACGTCCCAGTCGTCGGTCGCCGCCCAGTACCGTGGACGCTCGCGCTGGCGAAACACGATGAACCGCATGGTGGTCTCGGTCACGGCTTCACGTCCCTACGGTTTGACCGGGGAGCGTCGGAGAGAGATCGGTACGCCCTTGAGTCCCTTCGACCGGCAACCAAGACAGACGGCTAGGAAACGGTGCCCCCGCCGGAGGCGGAACCCATCGTCCTTGTAGACGGTACGGCATTCTACGCACACCCGGTCGCCGGGGCCGATGAGTCGATCATTCGCTTGTCCGACGGCGCACTCTCTGGCCGGTCCTAGTACGCGCTCTGTCGCCGGGCCGACTGAAGTGGTTCCTTGCCTTGCCTCACCTAACCATGCCACGCCCAACCTCGAAAAGCCCTACCTCACCCTGTCGTCTCACCCAGAGTCCGCCGAGAGAAAAGCCTTCGCTAGGACCCCCCCGAAAGTCTCTCGAATCGAGGAAGAACTAGGATGTGGTTCGGGTCTGTCTTCACGTACTCGCGGAGGCAGATCGAGAGCCACTCATGGATCTTCCTCACGAAGGTCTCGGGCGCCTCCGGTGCTATGGTTACGGTGAGCCCGACCTGAGTTCTTCCTCCGGAGGCCGGGGCTTCTTGGCGGTGAATCTCGACCCGGAAGGGATGGGATGGTTCGTCGAAGTCCACTAGGTCGGAGGCTATCGCATCGGGGCCGTCCTTGCTCGAAATCAGGTTAGCGAAGCCGACGCAAAACTCGTCCCAGGTTGGGTAGAACATCGGCGCCCTCTCTTCGTTCATGCCTTACTCTCCGAGAGCTTGGCCCGCGCGTCCTTGATGGCCGTGTCGAGGCGATCAAGCAGCCTCACGCCGGTCCGTTTCGCATGATAGACGACCTTGCCCTTGAGTCGTTCGGCCTCGGTCTCAATCCCCTTCCTTACGGGGTGGTCCCCGCTCGTTGCTTCGTTCATTCTCCCCTCGGTCGTTGCAAAGTCACGAGGTGATCCGCCGCCACCTCTCTCTCCTCCGGGTCAAGGACGTTCAGGAACAGGGCACCGGCGACCCGGGGCCCGTAGACCCGCCAGTTCTCCGCTAGCTGCTTCAGGAGGCGCGTCGATAGGTCGGTGTGAATCCTCGAGTCTGATCTGAGGTCCCCCCATACCCTTCGGAGCTGGGGGTCGGGGACCAGGCGGGCCTCGACTTTCGTGTCGTACGACTCGTAGACGAGATTGACCGTGAAACGGGTTCGGATTCGGGGGTCGAGGGTCTGCGCTCCCTCTCCCCGACGGTTGCTCGTCGCGATTGCGATGAACCTCTCCACCGCCTGGATCGTCTCGCCCAAGTGTTCCACGAGAACGAGCGTCCGGGAGTCTAGGACCGGGTGCAGCCGCACTAGGGTCGCGGGGCGGGCGTCCCCCAGCTCGTCAAGGCAGAGGACACCACCCTCCCGCATCAGAAGGGGAAGCAGTCCGTCCACCCATACCCACGAAGACCCTCTCCGGGTCCAACGGCCGAGCAAGTCGTCGGTCTCCGCGGCTTCCGAGAGACTGACGCGGCCCCAGGGGAGCTTCAGGCTGGCGGCCAGGGCGCGGGTACAAGCCGTCTTTCCGCTCCCTGGCGGCCCCTCGATCAGGACCGCATGAGGGGGCTTCGCGGCGAAAGCGCGCTGGAGAACCTGGAGGTCGGTCACGTCGTCGATGACCTTCCTCGGGATGTAATCGGAGGTCTTAGGGATCAGCGCCGCGAGGTCGACCGAGGCGGTCTCGCCGACAGGTGCGGGCGCCGCGCCTCCTGGCTCCGCGGTGCCTCCGAGTTCTTGGCTGAGGACGCGAGACCCCCAGTCCCCGCCACTGGCTCCT
>Ga0326728_10001014_pt1 | contig 102455 bp, 72 predicted proteins | sample MB3enrmetagenome_FD_207602 | JGI IMG/M metagenome (GOLD analysis project Ga0326728, IMG submission 207602) | Lab enriched peat soil microbial communities from McLean, Ithaca, NY, United States - MB31MN | ecosystem: Environmental > Terrestrial > Soil > Wetlands > Peat | place: USA: New York... | reverse complement strand
TGAACAAAATGCGTAAACTCAACATAGCTCGAAGTGAATTCCGCAATTAGCTGAGAGCATCGCAACTGTCGTCGTACAGATCAGTAGATCGGCTATTGTCCTGTGATCTCCTATTACTCCGGATGTCAATTGCCGCAGTGACGGTCCAAGCAATCATTGAGTTCCTATTGAAGTGTCCAGGCAGAATTAGCATTCCGCTGTGGCAATCCACTTGAGTGAATAGTCGCCTTTTCGGACAAGTGGCCCTTGGCTCAACTGCTGCTAACAGGACAATGAAATCTATCCCAGGAAGTTGGCTGAAGAAGAGATCCATCATGTGCGCCCCTGGTGCAAACCCAGAGGGTCGGCTGCTCACGCTGAAGTGCTAAAGAACACAAATTGAGGAAGTTCTGTGCTGGGCTAAGGCAGGAAATCGCTGACCGTAGTCGAAATTGAACCTCAGAGATCCCCACAGAACCCCAGATTCCACAAACCTGCCGCTGCAACTTGCTGATTCTAAGGGAGGAGTTTAGGGTAGAGAACCTGGTCCCGAATCAGATTCAACCAGTTATTGAAATCTGTTGAAATCATGTGAATTTAAGTGCTTTTGATGGAACGGCTTGCAGCCATGTTGTTGAAAGCAGCGGTTCTGAATGGTTCAAGAGTGCTTTGACCGCTACGATTTCGACTACACCAGTGTCTCATTTTGCGGGGTCAGTCCACCGGCACCTTTCCCTGATCGTGGAGAACAATTCCTTCATACACGAAACTGGAGCTGGCGGGAAGAGGGCAGGGCATTGAGCGCTTCGATGAAGATTTCGACATCAGCAGCGCGATAGCCAAGGAACTTTCACAGCTTCACGCCGGGAACTCGTGGGGATCGTCGCGTCGTGTGGGTAACGAATGAATCGCGCGGAGACGCGGATATTCGCTACCACTTGGCGGCCATCGGTCGACAAAGTATGAAGGGCAGATTCAGCTTGCTCAGGAGTCGGAGCGATTGGTCATAGCGGCCATAAGATATGTACAATTCTCATTGCCAGATAGCGGAATGAGCCCAGACAATTCACGATTCCAGGTATTGCGCCGATTTTCCCCTGGTTTTTCGCCGAGGAAGCTCCCCCTGAGTTGGAACTCAGAGCGTTAGGGTATTAGACAAAAGCGGGGCGGAATTGAGTTTGTGAGTCTGAATAAAGTCAGTAGAATGAGAGAAGTTACATCGTTCGGTGAGGCTGCTTCGATGGACGGCGACTTTCGAATAGATGATTGGCTCGTTCGTCCTCAGTCAAACTCTGTGGAAAAAGATGGCCAGACGTGGCATCTTGAACCCAAGATCATGCAAGTACTAGTGGAGCTCGCGTCGCACCAGAATGAAGTCCTTTCGAAAGACCGATTGTTAGAGACGGTCTGGCACAACACTTTTGTCGGCGAAGATGCGCTCGTGCGTTGCATTTCCGAAATCAGAAATGTGTTCAGGGACGATCCAAAATCTTCGCGGGTGATCCAAACAATTCCTAAATCTGGGTACCGATTGATTGCAACGGTAACCGTGGATGCGCGAAAGCCGGGAAGTTCCAGCCCGTTAGAATCGGAGCCCCAGCGGGCTATATTTCAAGGCACTTTTCCCAAAAACCCTGCAGAACAACGTACGAGCCATTCCAATGGCGCAATTGCATCCAAAGAGCCGACAGGGATAGAACTGCACCCTGGCGTAGTTCAGGAATTTCCGAGTCTGGCGACCACCAATGATGCGGGTCCCTCGACAAAATCGATCGACAGTGATGAAGTTTCCCTTCCGCATGCCACTTCAAATCGGAAGCCGGTTAGCCGGCGCGCTAGATTTATTGTGGCTGCAGTCTTGGTCGTCTTCTTGCTCGCGTGCCTGGGGCTCGCTTTCCTCTGGAAAGCAACGCAACGCTCACCTGTCGATTCATTCTGGGAACCTCTTTTGAACGGCAATGAACCTGTTCTCATTTGCCTGGCAGATCAACTTCAAAGTACTCAAATAACGCTACGCGACGCCAGCGATCCCCGACGAATAATTCCAGTGCAGGTCAATCTGCCGTTTGTAGTGCTCGACGACTTGGGTCCACTCATGAACGTGTCTGGCGTCCTTCAAGCGCATCATAAGCGATACGTGCTTAAAGGCGAAGGCTACATAAACCTAAATGATCTTGAAACAGGACCGGTCGTCTTGATTGGCGCCTACGATAATGCTTGGACACTTCGACTAACGAGTCAGCTGCGGTATCACTTCTGGAACAGCCCGGATCTGACGCAGCAGCGAATCGTCGATACTACCGATCCGGCGCAGACAAAGTGGTCCAGCGACCGTGCAGCACAACAGATCGCTGGCCGCTACCGCGATTACTCAATTGTTGCGCGCTTCACTGACGTCAATACGGGCAGGGTGGCGCTCGTGATTGCTGGAATCGGAAGTGGCGCAACGATAGCCGGCGGCGAGTTTGTAACGGATACAAACGGGCTGGCTCAATTGGAGCATGCCGCGCAGGCCGCTGGAGGCAAGAAGAACATGGAAGTGGTCTTAAGCACAGAGGTTATCGACGGTCACCCAGGCTCTGGGAAAATCGAGGCGATGTATTTTTGGTAGGACATTACCGATTCAAGTCTGACACTCCCCAAACATCCTAACGAACAAGAGGCTCTTTGCGATTTTCGGCTTCGTGTATTGTTAGTGTTCTTTCTCTCCTGGTCTCTTCTTTGAAGCCGTCCTCAATCCTGATCACCTCACCACCTCACCCGGCCGAGCGATCAGTTCTTCGTTTTGGTTCGCAGATTGATGAGCAGTCTGCAGGCTTCGACATGATGAATTCGACGATGAAATTCCGATGGATTCATATATGCCGTGGATTACACATGGGTTATAGCATCTGCATTTCCGCGGAATTTCGATCAGAAAAGGATCAGAAACTAATCGGAAAATCTCCGAGACAGTTGCCATAAGGAGCGTCTAAATTTCGTTTCGTTTCCCCATCCTGTAGCCAAGGCTATTCAGAATGTGCCCTTTGCAAGACTTGAAGGAGGATCCGCAATGAAGTCGATTCCATACACCACCATGAAATTAACGAAGAGATTCTTAATGGCAATTTGCCTGGTCGGTGTTTTGCCGGCCATGGTCGCGTTTGCCCAGAACCAGGCAGCTCAGGTATCAGGGCTCGTTACTGATCCTTCCGGCGCCGTCATCCCCAATGCCAAAGTGGAGGTGCTCAACAAAGACACCGGCATCATTCACCACACTGAATCCAATGGAGATGGATACTATATCGTCTCGCTTCTTCAACCCGGAGCATACAAGCTGACTGCAACCGCCAATGGGTTCGAGAATCTTGTCCACGACGGCGTTATGCTCGGAGTATCTGAAAATGCCAGAATCGACTTCGCTTTCAACAAGGCGGGAGCTGCGCAAACGGAATCAGTAACCGTGAACAGCGACGCCGCCCAAATCAACACGGAAAGTGCGGAATTGCAGACGGGGATTCCCCCGTCCACACTCGCAAATCTTCCGCTGATTGTGGCGGGCGGGCCACGGAACATGAGTGGCCTTGTTACATTGATTCCCGGCGTATCCTCACCAACCAACACACCGACTTCAGCGCACATGAATGGTGGGTTGGCTTTCGAGCAGGAAACCATTCTGGACGGTGTCGGAATCGCCTATGCAACAGGCGGCAGCGGCATGTTCAACCTCAGCACCGACTTTCCCCAGAGCCCGGATATGATTCGAGAGATTAGCGTTCTCACGGGGAATTACGCTCCAGAGTACGGAAACAGTGCAGCCGCGAGCATAATCCTCGAGACCAAATCAGGGACGAACCAATTCCACGGCGTGGTATTCGATTATTTGCGCAACACGGTATTGAATGCTGCAAATTATGGGGCTGAAGGCATTCGTGCCCCGGACATTGAAAACGAGTTCGGTGGGTCACTCGGTGGTCCCATCAAGATTCCTAAGATCCAAACCGCCAAGAGCAAGTCTTTCTTTTTCGGAATTTGGGAGGGATATCGGTCCGCAGGCAACCCGACTCGGCCGGTAGTTTCAATTCCGTCGGTTCAGGAGAGAACCGGGGATTTCCGGGATTGGACTGACTCCAATGGCAATTTGATTCCTATCTATGACCCTGCAACGACCACGATCGTCGCTGGTAAAGTCGTGCGTCAGCAATTCATGGGCTGTGACGGCGCAACTCCGAATGTAATCTGTTCAACTGATCCCCGGCTGCAAAATTCACTGGCTCAAAAGTGGTTTCAATTCCTACCGAAACCGACCTCAAGTGGTCCGCTGAACAACTACGCTCCCCCACATCCGCCTTCCAACATCTACGGGAACAGAAACACAATCGACTCGCGAGTGGATGAATACTATGGGGAGAAAGACCACTTCAGCGGGTCCTATTATCGGATGAGCTACGTGGGCGTACCTCCTACTCTGCTTCCACCTCAACTGGGGCAGGAATCGGAAGTGGCCTGCAATGGAGCTTGTGTGAACACGATGGTCCGATTGAATGAGGACCACATCTTTGGGCCGACTCTTCTCAATCACTTCGCCTACGGTCTCACCAGAGCCGGGAATGGCAAAGAGACTTTCCCAAGTCAAAAGTATGCTTCACAGTTTCCGCAGATACCTGGTGTGCCGTACCCGCAATTTACAGCGGAGATCAATTTCAGCGATGGCTTCCGAGGGTATGGTGGTTCGAACGCATCTACTGGATGGAGCATCTTCAATATTTGGAATGACACATTGGAGTGGAGCCACGGCACCCACGTATTCAAAATCGGCGGCGAATATCGTCGCATAGCAGTGAATGAAAGCGGCGGCGGCACTCCCGGTGGAGCATTCAGTTTTGCTAGCGGTGAGACTGGTGTAGCGGGTTCGGCAAGCGGGAGTCCTATCGCCTCCTTCCTGCTCGGGGAGGTTGACTCGACAAACGCAACAGTTTACGGAGAGGATGGGATTTACAATCCCCGGCAGTACGTTGCGGTCTTGCATGCGGGGGACACGTGGAAGGCTTCGTCGAAGCTCTCTCTTTCATATGGAGTTCGCTGGGATCTCCATCCGCCATCGGAGGAGAAGCACAACAAGATGTCTTTCTTCGATCCCACCGGTCTGAACACCGAAGCCGGCAATCTACCCGGAAGGTTGGCATTTGCTGGAAAGCAGTGGGGCACGGCAAGCTATGGTGCTCGGTACCCGGAAACAGTCGTCCTCACTGATTTCGCTCCGCGCCTCGGATTTGCTTACTCGCTCACAGGCAAGACCGTCGTGAGAGGCGGATACGGGATTTTTTATAGCGACGCGAAATACCCGGGGTGGGGCATGGGAGTTTCAACGAATGGCTTTGACGCCAACCCCTCTTTCTCAAGTACGCTTGGCGGACTTCAAGCGGCGACCCTTCTCACCCAGGGATTTCCGCAGAACTTCAAGCAGCCGCCATTCATCGATAGTGGCTATTTGAATGGTCAATCGGGACCGTTATACCGCCCGATCGACAGCAATCACACTCCGTACAGTCAGCAGTGGGATTTGGTTGTTGAGCACCAGATCAGCAACAATTTGTACGCGAGCGCGGGTTACACCGGGAATAAGGGAACCCACCTCTATTCCTATATCGCATCTCCGAATGCGCTCAATCCCGGGCTGCTTTCTTTGGGTGCAACATTGAATGATTCATTTGGGCCGACGGACCCATCGAAAGACGGAGTCGCGGCGCCATATGCAGGATGGGCCAGCCAGAGCTCTTGCGGATCGACGGTAGCGCAGGCGCTGCTACCTTACCCCCAATACTGCGGAGACATTCACGCGGTCAACGAGAACAAAGGCATTTCCGAATACCACTCGCTACAGGTCAAGGTTGAGAAGCGTGCCTCCGCAAACGGATACGTTCTCGCCTCCTATACCTTTGCCAAACTTCTTACGAACGTAGACAGCACCCAGCCCGGCGCCGAATATGGAGGCCTTTTCTCTCCGTATCAACGTTGGCGCAACTATGGACTGGCGACGTCGGACGTCAAACAGACGTTCACAACCGCGTATGTATATCATTTGCCTTTCGGAAGGGGCAAACGCTGGTTAAACAACGGTTCAGTCGCAAATAGTCTCTTGGGTGGTTGGGAGACAAGCGGCGTGCTCCACATTAACGGAGCTCCGCCATTTGCCTTCCGCTCCAGTGCTTGCAGTGTTCCATCCCAATTCGATGCCCAGTGCGTTCCGGCCATTTTGCCAGGTGCGCATCCCTTTGCCCAGTCAACGCACAGTTTCAACCCTAAGCTCCCGTTGTTTAACCCATCAGCGTTTGAGCCAGTGAGCAGCTTCAGCGGGTTCTATCTCGGACAGGGCGCCCGGGTTAGCAGCGTGCGTGCCTTCCCATATCACAACGAGGATCTGGCACTGTACAAGAACACGGCGATAACTGAACGTCTCAAATTCGAATTACGCGCGGAGTTCTTCAATATCTGGAATTGGCACACCTTCCAATCAGGGAGCAATTTCGGCACAAGCACGAGCGTGTTCAGTACGGACATCGGAAGCAGCGGATTCGGAGCTTGGAATGGCGGTGTAACCCCACCGCGGAACATTCAGCTGGCGGGAAGATTTACATTCTGACATGGCGGCATGAAACGCCAGGACGGCGTGAACTGTCCTCGATCGCGGCGCTCAGGCTTCGTTTGAAGCTTGAGCCTGCGGCGAGCTGGTTCGGTCCCGAAAACTCGTATGATTTCATTGCGTCGAGAAAGAAACACTTCCAACAACCTGCTCTTGCGCATTTAGGATGACACAGGCCGATGGGAGATCTCAGACGTTGTCAATAGCCATGAACATTTATCGTATTCTCTCTATTTTCGTGTTCCTAGTCTTTGGCCTGAGCGGCGTCATTTCCGCTCTTCAATCTGGCCAGCCTCTTGGCAACTCTAACGAAGAGAGATTGCGAAAAATCCAGGAACTCATCCAATCTGACAACTTGGATGATGCCCGTGCCCAAGTTGAGAAGATGCTCAAAAATCAACCAAGTGATGAGAGACTTTACAACTTTCTTGGCGTCATTGACGCGCGAGAAAAGCATTTCACTAGTGCGGAATCGAACTTCCAACGAGCCATTGAGATCGCTCCGCGGTGCACTGGATGCTATCTGAATCTCGGAAGACTGTACCAAGAAAACGCGCATATTGATTCCCACGCAGAAGAAAAGGCTTTGCGCTTGTACGAGAAGCTCCTCGAATTTGAACCTAAGAACGTCGAAGCAAGTTACCAGGCAGCTTGGGTTTCAAATCGACTTGGTGCTTTTGCCGCTTCGCAACATTATCTCGATAGGTTGCCCGCCGAAATAGGAGAACGGAGCCAAGCCCTGGCACTTCGTTGCGCGAACGACATTGCTGCGGGACAGGAACGACAGGCAGAGTCGACTGTACAAAAGTTGCTGTCTCGCAACGACCTCACCAGTGAGGACCTCATTCCCGTTGTGGCAGCTTTATCCAAGCACCATACAGACGATTTTGCATTTCGACTCCTGGAAGCCATCGCGCATCGCGATCTGGCTTCTGTTGATGCGTTACAAGAGCTTGCGATCCTCTATGAAGCCAGCGGCAGGTACAAAGATGCGGAGGGGACACTTGAGCGGGCCTTGCAAAACGCTCCTTCTTCGAGTCCGATACTCTTTCAACTTGCGCGAGTCGCCTACCGTTCCGGAGATCGTGAAGGAGCACTAGGCTACCTGGCTCACGCGCGCGACTTGGAACCTGGGAACGCTGCGGTGCATTTCTTTTTCGGAATGATATGCGTGGAACTAAATCTGCTGCCGGACGCGAAAACATCCCTCGAAGAGGCAGTGCGACTCAAACCCGGCGATGCCTACTACAACTATGCGCTGGGTTCCGTACTTGTGCAGGCAAATGATTTGGATGAGGCAATTCGCTGTTTTCAAAAGTTTCGTAAATTACGGCCTGAGGACGCACACGGCAGGTTTGCTCTCGCAGTTGCCTATTTCTATAGTTTTCGGTACGACGAAGCCCGTCACGAGTTTCAAGCGATAGCCGATCGGCCAGAAACAAAAGTGGGTGCGCAGCTCTTCCTCGGGCGCATGGCTATGCGGGATGGAAATCTTGATGAGGCCATGAAGCATTTGCAGGAGTCAATCCAGGCCGATCCGTCTGTAAGTGAAGGGTACACAGAGCTTGGAATGGTCTATCTCGATCGCAGAGAGTACTCCTTGGCAGAGAAGGCGCTGGCCCATGCACTACAAATCGCGCCTGACGATTACCTGAGCAACCAGCGATTGTTGACCCTTTACCTGCGAACCAAGGACCCGCGGGCGGATGAGCAGGCTCGCCGAGTTGAAGAGATTCGAAAAACCGGACAGGAGAAGGAGCGCATGCTCATGCGGACGTTGAATGTCCGGCCCTATTGAATGTCTATCAATAAACCTGCGATTCACGGATGAAGGAGACACGCCTTCGCTAGAGGAATGCCCCTTTGCGGTGCGCGGGCCTCACCAAGTTGCACGCTGTCTTAACGATCATCAGGAACTCGACATCTTTCAAGGGGGAATCGTCATGAAGGCCATCATGAAGTGTTTAGTAGTGGCATTACTGGTTTTGCCGAAACTGGGAGAAGCCCAATTTCCCAGTAATCCGTACAACGGCCTGTTGTATTGGGACAGCTATTGGTATCAGCAACATCTGGATGCTCCGATGAACGAGGCGGTGTGGAAGGCAAATGCTGATTGGGTCGCCCGGGATCTGGCTGGGTCTGGCTACAGAATGGTCGCAACCGATGGCTGGATAGAAAAGTCTACTGTGCTCAACCAGAATGGCTACGTTACAAAACATAATGACGATTGGGACATGGGATGGAGCGGCATGGCTACCTACTTGGCGGCGGAAAGAAATGCGGCTGGAGAATCTACACCTTTGCAGTTGGGCATCTACTACAACCCCTGGTGGATATCGCCCACGGCTGTGCAGAATCCGTCAGCCTATAAGGTGATCGGCACCAACTACACAGTGGCAAGCCTCACGGATACCACATATAGTGGCACCGGCGGGCCAGGAGACAGGTTTAACGGCAACTTGTATTGGCTTCAGGCAGAAAAGCCGGGTGCTGAGCAGTTTGTCAAAGGCTACGTTGACTATTTCGCGAGTCAGGGTGCGAAATACCTGCGGATCGATTTCGTTTCCACCTATGAGTGTGGGTGCAACCAAGGCCGAATGGTCGGAAAGCCGCACGAGAAGTATTACGCGGATGTGCTGAGATGGACATACGAAGAAGCGGTCAAAGATGGCATATTTTTGAGTATTGTCATGCCAAACCTTTGGATGAAAGACGGCTCCTTCACGCCCGGCGACCCCCTCGAAGCATACAACGAACGGATGTACGGCCATAGTATTCGTGTGAATGAAGATGCGTGGACTGATGACTGGACGGGTTACTTTAGCGGGATCAACAAGGGACAGCGAAAGACCTATTGGTCGCAGTTCTCGAATGCGATTGATGGCCTGGTCTACTGGTCTAGATATTCGGGCAAAGGAAAGATTATTCTGGATGCAGACTTCCGTCAGTTGGCTAACTCAACCAACGATGAGCGAATGACCAAGATTACCTACATGATCATGTCTGGATCCCCAATTGCGGTCACAGATTCTGTCGATGCCCATGGCATTCCGCCGGATGGCCTCACTTCCTCCTTGCCTTACTATACGAATCCGGAACTTGTCGGACCTTCGGGGCTTAGGGCAGAAGGGTTTGTTGGCTATCCCCTAATCGACTATCAGAATCCGGGCAGCGCCACAGTGTATGCTGACCCGACTGTTCCAGCCCAAGCCATAAGCAATCAAATCTGGGTTGGCAAAGCGAGCAACGGAGATCTCATCGTTGCATTGTTCAATCGTAACGACGTGGCCGAAGTTCGCAGTGTGCAGTTCAGAGCGGATTTGGGCCTTCCGAGCGGTGACTTCTTGGTGCACGACATGTGGACACATAAGGATTTGGGGTCGATGAGTTCCTACAGTGTTTCGGTAAACGCGCACGGTGTTAAGTTGTTGAGAATCAGTACCCATGCTTCTGCACAAAGTGCTCGAGTGCCATCCCGATAGTCGCTCCATGATCATCGCGGCCGCAACCAAAATGAGCAGCTCCAGTAACGATTCCGGGATCTACACGCTCTCATAGCCGGAGAGGTAGTCGATCGCGTTCTAGAGTTCGCTATAATTCCGGGGATGTCTGGGCCAGGTGTGGGCAGTCGAGTCTCTGAACTGGCGTCCGTTATGGCTGCCGGATGCAAACTCACTGTTTTGCGTTGGGAGAGATTCCCGGTCTTGTACTTTAGTTCGCGGGAATCTCGGTTAGCATATTTCTATGCTTGAACCTATAGCCGAAAAAACCGAGGGCAGATCAGAAGAAGCAACACTGTGTTGAATTTAATACGAAGACTTTCGTTTACAGAAATGCTTGATTCAAGACTGGAATGCTTTGGTGAACACGGTCTCCGGTCTTTTAGGAGAGCGACGGCTCTAAGAAAACCATGACCTCGATTAGCCGCAGATCTCTTTTGGCCGCATTCGCAGGCAGCGTGCCCTGCATGTGCATTCGCCGGATGTTTACCTTGGACGGGATATGGCGTGAAACCGCAGGGGACTCTCATTCCAGCTTTCCCGAACCTGGTTCAGAGGGCATGTCGAGAGATCCTTTGGCCAAGCTCGCCTCATATTGGTTTACTGACATCGCCAAGCGATCTTCTTTCTCCTACCGGACAAACAACGACTTTACGGGAAGGAAGTACTTTCCCCAGCCGATGTGCGGGGGAGTTGCGGCCATCGACTATGACAACGATGGCAAGATGGATCTCTTTATCACAAATGGCGCAAAGCTTCCAGAACTCGCGAAGACTTCCCCGGCCTATTACAACTGCCTACTTCACAATAACGGCGACGGCACGTTTGAGGATGCTACCGTCAAAGCGGGACTCACCGGTGCAGACCTGGGATTCAGTTTTGGAGTTGCAGTAGCTGATTATGACAACGATGGAAATCAAGATATCTTCGTTTGCAATGCCGGACGGAACGCTCTTTACCACAACAATGGAGACGGGACATTTGCCGATGTAACGTCTGGCTCAGGGCTCGATCGTAAGCCAGAGAACGTTTTGAGCGTGGGTGCAGCGTGGTTCGACTATGATAACGACGGACTACTGGATCTAATAGTTACGAACTACACCACTTGGACTCCGCAAGCGGATCGGCAATGCTTTATGGATCCAGAGCATGAGGAATACTGTAGCCCGACGGTCTACAAGAGTGTCGAATCGCGGCTCTATCACAATCTCGGGCGTGGGCGCTTTGAGGATGTGACCGAAGCAAGCGGAATTGGGAAGTCCCTCGGCAAGGGAATGGGCATTTCCATTGCGGACTTCAATGGGGATGGATTATTGGATATCTTCATCGCGAATGACACTGAGCCCAATTTCCTCTTCATCAATCAGGGGAATGGAACTTTCAAGGAAAGCGGCCTTGAATATGGTGTGGCGTACAACGACCAAGGTTCCACAGTGTCGGGCATGGGATCTGACGCTAAGGATTTTAATAACGACGGCTGGGTCGATATTCTCTACAATGACTTAGTGGGACAGGTCTTTGGCATTTTCAAGAACGAGGGGGGCAAGTTCTTCAGCGACGCTACTGCGGCCACAAAACTTGGTGCTCTGAGTCGAACTCTTTCCGGATGGAGCATTGGCTTCGTCGATTTTAACAACGACGGTTGGAAAGACATCTATTCTGCCAATGGAGACGTGGACAACCTGATTGCTTCTTCGAAACAACACGACACGATGTTCCAGAATGTGGACGGTAAAACCTTCATCGATGTTACTGATCAAATGGGACCGGACTTTTCCTTTACGGGCTACCAGCGCGGCTCAGCCTTTGTCGATTTGAACAACGACGGCTTTATGGACCTGGTTGTCACTTCGCTGGGTGAGAAGCCCCGAATACTGATGAATAATGCGTTGTTAAAGCATCACTGGATAATGTTCGATTTGCGGGGTCATAAGAGTAATCGAGATGGAATCGGCGCGGTCATCAAGGTGACCGCTGGCTCCGGAAAGACACTTTATAACCATGTGACAACCAGTGTGGGGTTCATGTCATCCAGCGACCGCCGTGCACATTTTGGCCTTGGCAATGAGACAAGGTTGGACCACGTGGAGATTCGTTGGCCAAGTGGGATTGTGCAACGAATCGATCGTCCTTCCGTGGACCAGATCATGAAAGTGGAGGAGCCGACTTCCACGTTTACGCATCCGAAGTAAAGCGGAATACGGTGCAGGAGAGCCCGCGAATGGCGATGCGCTTCGCGGCCGGATCGGCCGGATCGCGTTGTCGGCAGCCTTCTGCGACCGGAGTCTATCGACCCTCAACTACAGTGAGAATCTGATCTGCCTTCACGTTGGAAAGAACCTGTTTTACTCCAGTGGGCCAAGACAGCTCTATCTTGTCGACAACGGTGGCCCTACCCAGCCCAAAGTGAACGCGTTTATCGCTCGATGAACTGTAACCGACCGCGGTCGTGGCTTCGTTAAACTGGACGCCTTCGGATGTTGTTATCTTTATCTTTGTACCCAGGCCGTCGCGGTTATCTTTAGTGCCAACAAGATTGATGACGATCCAATGATTGCTGTTGGCTGTTCGATTCATAAGCAGCTGAGGTTTGTCATTGATCGCGGTGACAACAATGTCGATCTTTCCATTGTTATTGAAATCGCCAAAAGCGGCCCCTCGATGGATCTTGGGAACCAAGAAACTGGCTCCCGCCGTTGAACTAACGTCGGTGAACGTGAAGTTCCCATTGTTCCGAAGAAGGCCGTTCGGGAGGCGAGTTGGCCTATGAAGGACCTCCATTTCGTTGTCGAGGATAGCTCCGCCTGCGATAAAGAGGTCCTTGTTCCCATCGTTATCAAAGTCGAAGGCACCCGTTCCATAGGCCGTCAACCGGTGGCTGAACGCAGCAATTCCCGAGGACTGCGTAACGTCGTCAAAATGATCTCCGGCGTTTCTGTAGAGTGGGAATGCATCGCCGGCCATCGCCGTGTGAAAGATATCCGGGAGCCCGTCATTATTTAGGTCACGGAATTCAGCTCCCATTCCCGCCACAGTCCTACCATCTTGCGTGTATGCGACTCCGGTCTCCAGGGCGACGTCCTTGAATGTTCCGTCCCCATTGTTACGCAGCAGAAAGTTGGGAAACGTATCGTTCGAAATGAAAACATCGGTGAAACCATCGTTGTCATAATCGGCAAAAGCAAGACCCATGCCTTTTCCGATGTATTGCCCAATGTGAGATGACTCAGATACGTCGGTAAACGTCCCGTCGCCGTTGTTTCTGTAGAGGATATTTGGAGTTCCGTTGAAATTGCCAGGAGCGCAGTAAGTCGGCAAACCATCGATTGAACACAGCTTGCAGTCCGATATATCGTAGTCCAGATAGTTGATTACGAGCAGATCGAGGAGCCCGTCATTGTTATAGTCGAACCATCCAGCGGCCACAGCCCATGGTTTGCCGAGCTTGGGAACGAGACCAGCGACACCAGCCTTGTCGGTCACATCGGTAAAGGTTCCGTCCCCATTGTTGTGCAGGAGTTGATTTCGGTTCACGCCCACAATGTACAGATCGACGAATCCATCATTGTCGTAGTCCGCGGCAGCGACGCCCATCGAATACCCAACACCTTTCACGCCGGCCTGCTCAGTGACATCCGTAAACGTACCATCGCCGTTGTTGCGATAGAGCCGGTTATAGAAGCTTGGGTCGTTCTTTTCTAGCGAGGGAATCGAGGCTCCGTTAGTGAAGAAAATGTCCAGTAGGCCATCGTTGTTGTAGTCGAATACCGCCACTCCGCCCAACATAGTCTCGATAGAGTATCGTTGCGGAGTAACGCTGTTCTTCAATTGAAATTTGACGCCAGAAGCTTCAATCAGATCATCAAATGTAATTCGTCCGGGGGACCCAGCAACTGGCTCGGGCTTGTCGATTTCTCTGACTGTCGATTTGGACTGTGAGTGTGGGCGATCGGAAGATGACAAAACCTGCAACGCGAATCCACTAACTTCGAAGTGGATAGACGTGAAGAGAACAAATGCCAGGATAGTGTATTGCAATGCTCTCTGCGCGGAGGTAACCTTTGTCAACTTGGATGACGCGCGCGCGCAAACCCGTTGGAGAGCGTTAGGCCGAGGGCTTCGTGATTGAAGATCAACTGTCATCGGTTCAAGCCCAGTGTAATTGTTCATGATGTGCGCGTGACAAAAAGTCCTCCCTAATCAGAGATGGAGAACCGGCACATCTCCCCGAACTAAAAAGCCGGATTTGATGATAAAGAGAGCGTATACGAGAGATTGCGACAGCGACTAGGGCGCACCCAAAGGGCACCCATCTGTCAGGAGGGAACTGGAAGGTTTAAATCACACGCACTCCGGTGGATGCAGGAATTAACCATCCATTAGGCTGTTAACCGGAGGGTTGCAGGACCGGAGCCCCAACCTGAAGAACCAATTCATTTCAGGTTCGCTTCAGATGAATGCCGAAGCTCTTCTCAGTGTCGATCACTTCCTCATTGAAATTGGACCCGCGATCAAAGATTAGAAAACGTGGCGTGGAATCGTAAGCGGGTTCGTCTTGCCAAGATTGCGACCCGGGTCGAGCTGGTAGTACCAGATTTTGCGCGTGGGCGCGCCTTTCTTAAAGAACAGCACGACTGTCTTCACGCCTGCACCTTGGAAGGTGCCGCCTGGGCAATCGAGCACGGTGTGCAGGTTGCAGCTTTCCAAAATGAGCTTGCGTAGATTAACAGCGGCATTGTCATTGTGTTCGACAAGAAAGTGTTCTTTATCACTACGCCGCCGCGCCCCCCCGCCTTGAGCATCTTGATGAAATGCTGGAGAAACAGGAACGCCGTCTCGCCAGTACGGATCGGGAAGTTCTGCTGAACTTCCTTGCGCTCCTTTCCACCAAAGGGTGGATTTGCCATTACCACATCGAAGCGATCCTTATCTTGGATAACCACAGTCTTGTTGAAGGCGAGCCTGGGTTCTGAACAGTACCATTCGATGAATTCCCTGATCGCATGATCGTAAGTTCATTGTGAGCTTCGAGACGTCAGGCTGTTCAATACGGCTGACTTCGATTGCTCAAGGTCGGGAAGCTTCAGAACATGCTTGGGTGTCCGTTTACGCAATGTCTTGCTCTTTGCCATCGTTACGGCCTCCATTCGCCGTGGCAAAAAGCATGAATCTCATCGCAAACTCGGTCTATCGCACCCTGGGGCGTTTTTCGTTATCTATTCACAGTCGGAGCCTAAACAATGGCGCTCTAACCTCAGCTGAATGAGTGCATCGGGCCGTGGTCAATTGCGGAGATTTCTCCAAGTTCAGCTCAGCCCGTCATTCGACCACGATGATTTGCGATAGCCATTGGAGCGCAATGGGTTCTCATCAGCGAATCCCAAAACCGGATGGCCCGGCCTTCATCCCGCCGACGATTGTCTGACAGGCTCTGCGGGTAAATTCGATAGTGGCGCGGGCGCTGAGGTGAAGATTTCCGCTGATGGCAAGTTTGGCAATGCCATGGACTAATGACCAGGCCATCCAAGCGAGAGGCAACGGATCGCCGGCCGGGAGGTCCCCGAACTGCTGCGCGGCGGCGATACCCTCCTCAAGAACGGCAAAGGCATTTTGCCCGGCGGTCCGGCGCTTTTCGTGCGCAAGCGTGACCTGAGGCAGATCGAACATTACCAGGAAATGCTGGGGCCAACGCAGGGCAAACGCCACGTAACCGCAACCGCACTCCTGCAGCCGCTCCCGCGGCGATGTGGCCCGGTCCATATTCTTCCGCATCGAAACGGTAAGCCTGTCGAATCCTTCCGCAGCAACCTCCGCCAGCAGTTCGTCCTTGCTGGCAAAGTGGCGATAGGGGGCATTATGCGATACGCAGGCACGCCGCGCCACCTCGCGCAGTGTGAATGCGCGAGGGCCGACCTCGCCGATGAGGGTCACTGCGGCGTCCACCAGAGTTTGGCGAAGATTGACGTGATGGTAAGGCTCTGAGCGGTTCATGCTCTTTTCTAACAGAACGATGTTGACAATAGCAACTTTGCGATCTAGCCTAATGTTGTCACTGCCAACATACCTACGAGGCAGACCGGTGACACGCGGAGGTCGGGATGATGGCAAGTGGAGTTCCTTACAAGCAGGCAAAGCTCGCGGAGACATGGGATGCGATCGTGATCGGCTCCGGCATCGGCGGACTCACAGCGGCAGTCCTGATGGGTATGCACGCAGGCAAGCGCGTGCTGGTACTTGAAAGACACTACGTGGCTGGCGGGTTCACCCATACGTTTCATCGCCCGGGATACGAATGGGACGTGGGGCTGCATTACATCGGCCAGATGCAGGATGAGAACTCCGCAGTGCGGCGCGCATTCGACCACGTTACCGAGAGCAAGGTACGGTGGCAGGCCATGCCGGAGATATACGACCGCTTCATCATCGGAGGCCGGACATTCGAGTATGCCGCCGGACTGGAGCGCTTCCGAGAAGGTATCGCTCAATCGTTTCCGAGCGAAATCAGGGCCATCGACCGGTATATCGCAGCGGTTCAAGCGTGCAACCGCGCGAGCGGCCTTTACAACGCGGAAAAGGCGGTTCCGGCTCCAGTGGCGGCGCTGGCTGGCGGCCTGATGCGGGCGCCCTACATGCGCTGGGCAAAACACACGACGCGCGAGGTGATCGAGAGTTTTACCGGCAATCGAGAACTGATCGGGGTTCTCACCGGACAATGGGGCGACTACGGATTGCCGCCTGGGAAAAGCAGCTTTGCCGTTCATGCCACGATCGCTGAGCATTATTTTGGCGGGGCCAGCTATCCGGTGGGAGGAGCGAGCACGATTGCGGCGGCGATCATCCCACAGGTCGAGCGCAACGGTAGCGTTGTGGTCACCAGCGCCGAGGTTACAAGCATCCTGCTTGACGGTGCGAGAGCAACTGGAGTGCGGATGAGCGACGGACGCGAATTCCGCTCCGGCACGGTGCTGAGCGATGCGGGCGCGGCCAACACGTTTGAACGGCTTCTGCCGCCGAATCTACCCGCATTGGATTCGCTGCGCCGCCAGTTGCTCAGGCTTCAGCCTTCGACGGCGCATATCAGCCTCTATGTTGGACTATCGCAGAGCGACGCGGTGCTCGGGTTGCAAGGCACAAACCTCTGGGTGTATCCCTCCTTCGACCACGACAGGAATGTCGAGCAGTTCGAGCGCAACCTCGATGCGCCATTGCCAGTTGTGTATCTCTCATTCCCATCGGCCAAGGACCCGGATTTTCAACGCCGTCATGCGGGAAAGAGCACGGTCGAGGCCATCACCATGCTGCCTTATGCGGCCTTCGACCGCTGGGGAGAAACGCGCTGGAAGAAGCGAGGAGACGAGTACGGCGAGTTCAAAGAGCGGCTTCAAGCGCGGCTGTTCGCCGAATTGGAGCGGCAAGCGCCCTCCGTGGTTGGCAACATCGCATACACCGAATTGTCGACGCCGCTCACAACACGCCATTTTATGAACTACGGACATGGAGAGATCTATGGCATCGCCTCCACACCGGACCGTTTCCTGATGCGCGAACTCGGAGCCAGAACGCCGATTCGGGGCCTCTATCTTACGGGGCAGGACGCGGCTGGCCTTGGCGTAGTGGGCGCCCTGATGGGCGGAGTCATAAGCGCCTCGGCCGCAACCGGGAAGAACCTCTATTCAGTCGTATCGAAGCCCCATGTTGGCGGCCTTTGATACGCTATCCCGAAACCTGAAACCAACATGGAAAACCCCGGGACATACTCGGATGAGGTGAGGTTGACATGAGGAAAGTGTTGCGGATCACGGCGGCGGCGCTCGGGACGGTCGTTGTCTTGTGCTGCGTAGTCGCCGGCGGCTACGTTATCAACAACCTGAACTACTTCAACTGGGGAATGGCGCGCGTCTGGAGGGCGGGATACGTCGAGAAACAGGTGACGATCGACGGCTCGGTCATGAACTACGCCGAGGGCCCGGACAACGGGCCGGCGCTGCTCCTCATCCACGGGCAGTCGGGCGACTGGCAGAACTACTATCCCGTACTGCCCACGCTGGCGAAGCGCTACCATGTCTACGCAGTCGACTGCTACGGGCACGGGAAGTCCGCACGCGCGCCCGAGAAGTATACGAACGTTGCGATGGGGCGCGACCTGCAGCAGTTTCTCGTCCAGGTGGTCGGCAGGCCGGCGATCGTGTCAGGGCACTCGTCCGGGGGACTGCTGGCGGCTTGGCTCGCCGCCTACGCTCCGCAACAGGTGAGCGGAGTCGTCCTGGAGGATCCTCCGGTTTTCACCACCCTGCTGCCGCGGGCAGAGAAGACGTGGAACTGGGTCGTCCTGGCAACGTCGGCCCACACTTTTCTGGCGACCGGCCAGACCGACTGGGTGGGCTATGACGCCGAGCACGAACGCATTTGGGATTTTTTCGGCAACAGCAAGCAGGGGCTCCTCAAACAAACAATGGCCTACCACGCCCAACACCCCGGGCAGTCAATCAAATGGTGGGAGCTGCCGCCGATCCTGAACGAGTCCTTCCGCGCGATGGACCACTACGACCCCCGCTTCGGAGACGCATTCTACACCGACACTTGGGACACCGGATTCGATCACGAGGCCACCTTGGCCGCCATCCACGTCCCCGCGGCGTTCATTCACACGAACTGGAGCTACGACTCAGCTGGCATTCTTCTGGGCGCCACAGACGGCAGGGACGCCGCACGCGCCCGCTCGCTCATCAAGGGCGTCCAGTTCTACCAGGTGAACTCCGGCCACGGCTTCCACTGGGAGAAGCCGGACGCCTTCGTTAAGATCGTGGACGACCTCGCGGACCGCGTCAGGCGCTAGTGTGAATCGCCAGATTAGTAACGAAATGTCGCCTTGTCATGACCAATCCCCTGGTCCAACACCAGGTTCTCGAGGCGGCTTCCTCATGCAACAAGCACCTGAAATTATGGGGTTTGTCCCCTCTATGTTTCCTCTGTCGTTGCGAGCCTGTAGTCGAAATTGCTCCTCAAGGGGCCTCCAAGTTCAGCAGGTCTCAATAGCATCCCTCAAAGAACCTCAAGGATCACCGGGTAGGGAACCTGGTCCCGAACCGGGTTCGATCGCCAATTGAAATCTGTTGAAATTCGATGTTTTTAACTCGTTCTGATTGAAGCTCTTGCGGCTCCATTGTTGAAAGCTGTGGGTCCTGGATGCTTTCGGAGGCTCTGCCCGCTACATTTTCGACTACATAAAAGTAATCTCGCGTATGCTCTACTCCGACTAACGAGTCACGTCAAACCAGTAGTTCTGGCTGAAGCGGCTGTCCCACCCAATTTGATCCACGCCGCTCGCCCTAAACCATATCTCCACTTTGGTAGCTTCGACCGGCACGAGATACGTTAGCAGCCTAGGCACACGCTCGGCATAAGGGCGCACAGGTTCAAACGCCGACTCGTGGTGTAATTGGCCGCCCGGGTGGAAGCGGATGAAAACCTCAACTTCCCACACAAACGCCCCGTGACGCCACTTGCCAACCCACCTGAGCCGGTTCGTGTCGTAATCGACAATCAGCTCCGCCCCCGGCGTGATCTGCCCCTGCTGGACCGTTTGCCAGTCATAAAGGAATTGGAGGCGTGCCGGTTGGCCACCAGGCGTTGCTGTAACCTCGTTTTTGGCCATTGTTGGTCCCTTCTATTGTTCACTTATTCGCACTCGAGTCGAGTAATAGATTCGTCTCGACGCCTAAGAAGTGCGCGCGATCTGGGTTTGGACTCACATCGAGGTACCTGTCTCTGCGGCGCTTACACCACTCATCGCCCCCTTCACCTAACATCGTATTGGCGTCTCCTTAAAGCCTTTGAGCGATCTCGACTCGGGTCCTGTTTTTGGTCTTACCTCGTCGTGACGGAACTTTCACATCCAGCCCCTTCCGTTACATTTGCAGCAAGTCACCCAGCCAGTACCGCAGCTGCATTTGATGGGAGGTATTGGTTCGCCGCGGAAGGGGCTGTTTATCGGTAGGGGCACGGGCAGAAGGACGTAGCCGCAGCCGTGACATGAAGGACACCTAGTTCGACCTGTTCCCATGCAAGCATCACATCGCACTGGGACACGGGCTTCCACGCTCTGTCCGGCAGCCCGAGCGCCACTAAGAGTTTTGTCAACTATCGCGCCTTCGGTAGTGCCTAGTTGGTTATTCTGAATCTCTGTCCCGATCGCCAAATGATTTAAGTTCTCTCGGAATTGTTGTGTTAAATGAACGTCCTGCCCGGGTATGTTCGTTGATTGTTGCGCAAGACTGACGATCTTTGTTCGCATGGGCTCCGAGAGTGAGCCGAGAATGTCCTTCTGGTCTAGTACGGGGCCGTTCAGTAGCGGGTTATCAATGAGTTTGCTCATCCGCTTGTCCATCGCTTCGGGGTCGAGGGCGTCCCACTGCGAGCACGTCTGGAGGTCGTCGTTCAAGGCGGCAGTCATCTCTACTATCATGACCATCTGGTCCGGCGCTAAGGAACTAAAAAGAAGACTGGAAATGTCTTGGAGATTCTTTTGACATTCGCCTTTCACTAACGGGCTAGACCGTTGCGAGTTGATCCACTCCCAATAACTCGGCCTTTGCATCAGCTCGATCCGGAACATGACCCATGCTGAGCAATCAACCAGAAGGCGGTACATCTCCTTCGCTGAATCGGGTGAATTAGCATCAGCACGCACAAGGTGAACTAGTGCCACAACATGTTCGTGGCGCCTGCTTGGTGGCGCGTCTTTGGCAAGCTCTTCGAATGCCGAAATGATCTCAGGCAATTGCGATATTCGGAGGAGGCACTCTTTTGACGCCCACTTCAGAGTCTCGGCGTCGACCCTCCAATCCGGCGGCTTCGCCTCAACTAGCTGCCGAGACATCTCTTCGATATCAGAGTCGCGAGCAGATGAGAAACACTCAGCCCTTTTCTTTATCTGATTGAGATCCTCGAATAGCTTGCCTGGCGTAGTCTGGCCCGACCTGTCGACACTAACCGTCACTTTCTCGTGGAGATTATCAGGAGACTTGTTGTGCCGAACATTTGAACGACTTGACAACGTGCTCATAAGCCCTTCAGATTGCCCAACTTTATTTCGTACTCACCTCTATTGTTCCGTTCGAGAAAATTGTCATTCCACCTTTGTAACGCAAGCACACGGTCTGCCCAGGTTGAACCGATACGGTTGTGCCACACCTGGCAAAGGTATGCAGCCAATTCCTTTGACAGAGTTCTACGGCGTGATTACCTGCTGTCAAGTTAAAGACTTTTTTGTCACCTGTCTTCATCTTGTATTCCGTTCCATCAAATGTAACTACAACAGCGATCTTGTTTAGTGTATTTAGTGGCCCTAAGTTGATGGCAGGCAGGGCCTCAACTTGAAGTCTTCCGAGGAGGTTCCCTGGCTGATTCGGATCACCATTTGGGGCAGCTGGAAACACAAAGCCGCAGACTTGGCACCTAGCCGTGCTATCTTCGCAATCGGTTTGACATGCGGGACATTTCTTCACAAACGTGTTCCTCCCCCTTCAAGATTCAGTTTGAAGTCCGGAAGCATGGCGTTCCAACACGCCTTCCGGCAGTCAGAAAACCACAAGTAGATTCCTGCGATTTGAAGCGTTCCCAATGGAAGGCTTCAACAGTATTGGCGGCCGGGTCCCACAACGCTTCGTCAAGGGCTTCCGGTACTCGTCCGGGTTCTGGCTGGCGGTTCCACACTGATAAAGCCGTCGGTGTTACTGGATTGATGCCACGCAGAATGAACAAGGTAGCGAGTACCCGCCGGCGAGGGTTCGCTTCGGCGCGCGCCAAGTCAAATATGCGTCCATATACCTGGGCCATGATTGACTTCGCCAATGATATTGGGGTTGGCTGGACCGGGAGGCCTAGGTTTCCGGCGAGCTGCGCGAATGGACCGCTGACATTACCCAAAGGCATGTTGGCCATTGCTGGCGGGTAAACTTTGTTGATCATGATATCGACCGCGGCACTATTGATCGTTTCTTCGTCTTTCTGATCTCGGTCCACTGCGTCATTGTTCGACGCTAGGAGATTATTCAGGAACGTGACCCGATCTTGAGGAGAGAGTCCTTGTTGAACTAATGCCCCACATGCGCTCAAGAGTCGCTCCCCGTCAGAACGTGCTTCGCTGAACTTATGAGCAATTAGTTGACGAGCTTGTTTACCCAATTCGGCGTCAATGGCGTCAAGTTTAGCCAAGTACATCGGATCCCTCATCGGGAGTGCCAGCCAGACGCCGACCTTATAGGAGATGCCGGCGGCGAACTCCTCGCAATATGTCTGGAGGTCTGTCTGTGCGGCGAGCCGCAGCGTTTCTGCCCGAGCAAGCAGTCGCCGTATGAAGCTTTGGACCAGATCAACAGTTCTTGGCGCGAACAGTTGCGGGTTGATGAGGGCGTTCGCGGCGTCAACGCAAAACAACGCCTCTAGCGGAGAGAGTACGGTCACGAGAAACTCAGCCAACTGCTGGCAGATCACGCCCGCAGCGAGGGCGGCGCTTGCGTCCGTTTTCTTACTAAGCGCAGCTAGGAGACCCCATTCGTACGCGTCGCAACCGGCAATGTACGGCTGTAGCTGTGGCGGACGTCTTTTGGCCGTTCCCCCCGCCGTATTCGGTAAAAACTTGACGAGAGGGTGGCTCGGCAACTTCTCAGCGCTGCTTGGCTTGGGAGCCTCTACCGCCCACCGTCCGTACACGCATGAGGACGTCCATTCCATTGCGCTTAGCCTAAACTGCGGGTCATCCTTCGCCCATTCGGCCATGAATTCAGCAGGACACTCAATGCCGACCGAAGCGACCATACGCGCAAGACGGAGCGTGTACTCCAGTGCCACTTCATCCTCACTGCCTTCTGACTGCTTCACGATCTCCAGCAAAGTATTCGGAAGCGTCACGTGAGGGCTATGTTCAGCACAATCATTCCTGAGGTTGCAAAATGGAGCGGCGAGCCGCTTGCCGTTGTTCACCTGTGCGCCGCACGAAGGGAGAAAGAAGACCGCCGGCAAGGAACCATCCCCATAGAAGCTTTGCTCCATCTCAAGCGCCTGAGACATTGCATCGGCATCATCTTGCTCTTTATTAATCTGCCGGTAGAACGCCGTCTCCTGAGAACCTCCTGCGCCGGTTGGCATCTTCTGCCGGTCGCCAATTTTCGTTTCGGGGCGAATCAGAAACCGACAAGTGCGGCATGCTCGTCCTTGGCGGTTCAACGCGGGGATATAGTCCTTGCACCGTTCGTCTGCATTCTTTGCCGCAGGAATAGATAGCCGACCTCCAGCCACGCACAGTGGAGCGAAACGAGGGCGTGTTGGCCACAGTCTCTGCTCCGTCATCAGCAGCTCTAGCTGCAGCTCCATCTCGTTTTCTTGAAGATGGGTTTCGTCTTTTCGAAGTTCAAGTAGCGACTTCATCAGAGGCTCGCGTGGCGGATTACGATCGAAGTCTTTGTAGGCATCGACAAAGGAGGCCTGCGGCCGGTAATACTGGCAGCTTTCGCAACTAGAACTGTTATCGTGGAGGTTTGACATTGTCGGCTCGCACTTCATTCTTTATGCGGTTGAAATCGGCCTCGCGTGCAACGGGATCGTGACTGCAGTAATCGAGGAATTCAACGAATCGTCTAATTGCTTCCTGCGGCATCTGTCTCCCTATATCTAGCTTGTTGAATGCCACCCTGGGATCCGGCCAACGATAGACCTCATAATTTGCACTTGCAGCTTGCGTTTGTGGGGCGGGATAAGGAAGATTCGGATCAAAGTCCGGCTTCGGCGACTCTCCTTGCAGAAACTCGGATGCCCATTGGTTCCCAGTCCGCATCGCGGCATGTCCTGCTGGATTGCCTGGCCATCCCTGAACTATCGCGATGTCCCCATCCTGAGGTGAATTGTTTGGAACTTTGGTGAAATGGGCTTCCTCGGTCAGGACTGTGCCGTATTGACGCGCGTAGGAGGGCGACGGAATGCCATAGAAAACGCTCGTTGCCGCCTCAATCCCTTTAGCAACTGCAGTTGCACACTGGTGATTCGGCCCAGCGATAGCGTTCTCCTTCATGTAAGAGACTGCCTTCGAAATCTGTTCTTTGCGAACAGCATCCGCCACGGTGAGACGCGACTCTGTTGCCTTCATGAGCCTTTCGAAGGCTGTCAGCGTGTTCTTAACGGCAATAGCAATCTTGGCAGCTCCCTCCAGGGCACTGTCTTTCGCAGCAGCTTGCTCTAATGTCTCACAGGGTTTTTTTATTGCTTCAATCCCCGTTTCGGCCTTGGGGTGCGGCATTCCCGAGAGTGCAAAGCGCACATTATCTAACTGCGTTGCCTCTTCCTTGGTCAATACACCCATGCTTTCCGGCTTAAACTCGTCCACGGCTTTCCCAAGTTCGTTGACGCGTGCTACGAACTCCGGCCCCAGCCCGCCGGGAGCTTTAGATACCCCTGAAACGAGCGCCGCGTACATGCCGATGGCGGCATCCTTCAGCGCGACTCCGTTTCTTCCAAGCGCGACCTCGGCAGACCGTGCCAACTCGTTTGCCGCTCGGATGGCGGGCAGACTGTTCTCGAGATCGAGGGCACGACAGACATCCTTGTTATTCACGGTCGGGCTGGCAGATATCTTCCCTTTCATGTCATCAAGGGCCTGCGTCCTTTGAGTGTCAGCCTCTTGTAGCTTGCCTCGAATATCACTTAGGTTGCGGTTTGGTGATCGCAACGCAGCAGACAACTCTTGCAAGAGCTTCTTGTCCTCCGGAGTGAGTTTAAAGCTGTTGAGCGAGCTGAAAACGTCGGTCGCCAGATGAAGATCTTCCAGATTCTGCTTTTGTAACGCCTGATCCATCGGGTTAGCCAAGGCAGCCGTCTCAAGGTCCGTGCACATAGTTGCTGCGGCCTCGCACGCAGAAGAAATCTCTGGCTCAGCCTTGTTGGGCGCTTGATCAATATCGACGCTAGGCATTTTCCCTCCCGTCCACATAATGCAAAGTGGCAAAACTTCCTGCACCTCCGTCGGTCGTGCCAAGAAAAGCGAACTGGCCCCTTGTCAGGCCAGTCGTGAAAAGATCGCTGGTAAGAATAGTCCGACGCTCGAGCTTCTCACTTTTCTGTATGTTGCCGCCCTCTTGTGATTGAGTGACACTCTTGTCCGATACGATCAAATTGCCTTCACCGAGCAACTTCGACGCAAGGTCGGCTGTGTCCGGATCAGCTACGCGAAAAAATATCTTCCCTGCCGAGTTTGAAAGGATCGTTTTCCAGGCCTCTTTCACGCCGGAGTTCTCGAGCATTGGCACTCCCTGAGTCGCAATAAATGAAAGGACTTTAAAGTGCCGCGCCTGGCTGAAGAAGAGTGAGTCGCCGAAGCCTTCGCCCGGCAGATCGCTTGCCAATTCGGCATACTCATCCACGAAGAGAAAAATGCGTCGGGCGGGATGCGCCGGATCTTCTGGCACGGGTATAGGTCGCTCCAATGCTGCCCGTTGAAACAGTATTTTGGCAAGGGCCGAGACCATGCGCGAAACGCTTAGTTGACTTTTGGGCACGTGAAGCAGTACCCATTTCCCTCCCTCGATAATCAGATCTGCTATTGGTGTTTCGACCGATTCCTCTGAGAGGTAGTCGAACATCGGATCAAGAAACGGCGAAAGTACCTGACTGACAAAGGATCGCACTGTATCTGCGTTTTGACCCTGCGACTTTGTAAATTGCCCAAGCTCCGAAATCGCTCGATCCAATCTCCGAGCTTTTTCGTTGTCAAATGTCTTGGCTAGAGTACCGGAACGAAATAATTCGCCCTCTAGTACGCTCATGCGCTCGCCATTGGCTTTCATCTCCTCGGTTAAACCGAGAAGGAGTTGAGCGAGATTAAGAAGTGTCAGTTTTCTGCCTACGATCTCGAGCAATGCAAGACCAGCACCAAAGATTCGTTTCAGTTCATTTAGCCAATACGGCTCTTTCGTAGAGATCCCCGCCGATTCTGCCGCGAGTGCCAGAGCAACCCCGAGATCGCGTGGACCAAGATTGCTACAAAGCAGATTGGTTTTCTGCTTTGATCCAACGATGTGAAGCCGACTACCGGTCTCTAAGGTCTTGTCTTTGGAATTCGGGAGACTAATGTCAGGATCTCCCTCAATTTCATCCAGCAGCGATTGTTTTGGATCCAATAGCAAGCCACCCCACTCTGGATCCCATCCCTGCGCCAACTGCTTGAGAAGTTGCCTTATAAGAAAGGACTTGCCGGTGCCTGGAGCCCCGAAGCAGACATACAATTGTCCCAGTCCTTCCCCGGTCAGGCAGACCTGATGCCTGGGCTCAACCGCCCTTGCTACGTACTCGAAAGGGCGTTCGGCATAGGACATATCGAGCGGAATGCCTTTCCATTCCGGCACGCGGTCCGGCATTACAATCTTCCTGACATCTAAAGAGAGCGGTTTGGGTCGCTTGGAGAGCGTAATTTCAGTGCCAAGCTCGAGACTGTCCTTATATGCAGCGCACTGAAGCCCTTCCTTTACGACCGATGGCCGCACAGCAACCGAAGTAGTCATGCGGTTTCCTTTTCTTTGGCTAAGAACTCTTTGCAGTCGTTGTCGGGATTTTTATCGGCGCACAGTTCGTAGCGTGGCGGAGTGACAGTTACCTGCGTAAGCTTTTCGCAGTACGCGTAAGACCATGGTTCGAAGTCAAACGGCAGCGCCGATTCGAAGCGCTGCTGCTCCCATAAGGCTCGCTCATCTAAGTGCTTTTCCCATTTTGTTCGGAGTTCGAAAATCTTCGAAGAAAGGACGTGCCAGCCTGCAAGCGGATCAGGAGGCTTCGCTTTGCGGAAGTATGTGCACTCTTGACACTCTGGCATGAGGACCTCCAACGCCAGGCGAACACAACTACTTGGACACATCCTGGGTGATTTGTCGGTGATTCGGGACACAGCTATTCGAGTCATTGTTTTCCGAGCGGCGAAGGTCCACGTTGGAGACCATCTCCAGGTCAAGCCGGTGCCAGTTCGCGGTTGGAGCGCGCTCGAAAAAGATGTGGAATCGAGCCTCTGGTGAAGACCCAGGGGCTCATCGCTGTTTCCTCGGCGGGAAATCTATTGAAATTCCTCGTGTTGCACTGGTTCGCCACCCATCAACCGAGCCTGTAGTCGAAATTGCTCCCTTAATAGCATCAGAGTCCAACAGGGTTCAAAGGCGTCCCACAAAGAACCACAAGGATCTCCGGGTAGGGAACCTGGTCCCGAACCGGATTCACTTCGTTATTGAAATCTGTTGAAATTCGTTGAAACCAACTGCTTTGTTTCTAATATGTTGCAGGCCCCTCGTAGAACGCTGTTGAACGTTGCGGTTTCTGGATGCTTCGACCGTCACAAAATCGTCTACATCCGTTTTTGGCTTGTGCCCATATTGGGCACAGTGATACTCTCGTTGGCGTGAGAGTGATCGCCCGCAGTACCTTGCGTGAATTCGTCGAGGCGCTGAAGGGCACGAAGAATTACACGCCCGTGAAAACGGCGTTGGATGCATGGTTCCATGAGGCTGAGGCAGCTAACTGGAAGAATCCAGCTGAAGTGAAGGCAGCGTACGCCAACGCCAGCATCGTTGGTAATGATCGCGTTGTTTTCAACATCAAGGGGAATTCGTTCAGGCTGGTGGTGGCTGTCGATTATCTCCGGCAAGTGGTCTTCATCAAATGGGTGGGGAGCCATGCGGATTACGACCGCATTGACGCGGCAAAGGTGAGCTATGCAGGTAAAACCGATCAGAAATAAAGAGGACTACGTCGAAGCACTACGACGGATCGAGTCGCTGTGGGGAGCGTCGCTGGGAACCGAGGATGGCGACCTTCTCGACGTGCTGGTCACTCTGGTAGAAGTCTACGAGCGCGAGCATTTTCCGATCGATCTGCCTGACCCCATCAATGCACTCAAGTTTCGCTTGGAGCAACAGGGAGAGGACTACCGGGCCCTGATCGGGATTATCGGGCAACGCACTCGCGTGTACGAGGTCATGCGTCGAGATCGGCCGCTGTCTCTTGCCATGATCCGGAATCTGCACACGAAGCTGCGGATTCCTGCAGAGGTGCTCATTCACCCGGGCAAGCTTCGCAGGAAACGCGTGCCAGTGGCGTCCGCGAGATCGAAGCGGAAGACGGCATAGCCTTCTCCCGGCATCCCGATCCACCTGCATAAGTCCGAAATCGCATTCGATTCTGTACGGATTACGGGGAGCTGTTCAGTCGGCCCCATGTATCTGAAAAACCTGCTTAGCAATGTCCAGCGTCCAGCCCAATGGTCGCAACCTTCATCGTACGTCCTCTTCGTGGCTCGCTTATCAATTCGCCGTCACCAGGCGGGTCCATCCTATTAGGTCAAATTTATGAGATGACTTCCAACACATACGCAGCAATAATAATGCTTAAACTAACAAACCCTACAAGCTGAGCAATAACCAGGAAGTTATCCAGAAACTTCCACTTCATTGATTTCCAATGAATCACTATATTAGTTCGCATCGTTCCTCGGGTGATGCCAAAATCTCTTATCCCAAAGATAGTTTCCCCTTCGCGAACCACAATTTGCGATATTGCCATTGGAGATGCGCTCTTTCCACAAACATATGTCACGAAAGTCAACAGAACAATACAGACTCCGCTGGCAACCAGATACGATTCAATCGAGACATTGATGGGCAGAAGTGTAAAGACGAGAGCCGACACAATCAGCAGAAAGAGACAGAATATCCAATCCATAAACAACGTTTCTATAGCGGATGTATACCTATCTTCATGATAAGCATTATTCCACCTACGGACAACGCCCAGTGTAAATAAGACTAAAGCCGACCTGAGCGCAGCAAAGACAAACACTGCAAGAAATACGACATATTTACCATATATATACCAGTCTAAATAATAGAAGGCAGATACCATTACTGTTATGATAATAAAACTCTTTACATATGTAAATGACCTATTTTCTCCACCGCCTTGCGGACGATGCAGGGGTCATCTAATCCAAAATGTGCCTAAAGGTGTCGCAACGCTCGGAGTTGTTGCATCGGCTGGTTGGGGTGGAGCGATCAGTATGAATCTCGAGGACGAGTCAAGAACTGATTGAGCTTGCCCCACCCCCGGCAGGAGCCCCAAAAAATCATAAACCAATTGCCCAGGGTTAGTGGCATCTTGGTTAGTCTCTATTCCGAGCGCTCCAATTGTAGCGGTTTTCTGAATTTGAGGAGAGGGGTAGAAGCTACCTAACAATGACAGCACAGCATCCGCGCAGTCCGGCACGCTGCTGCACGGTGGGGTAAGTCCTCCAGTACTCGCAGGAGCAAAGTGTGGATTGTTGATCATATTCGGCAAAGTGAAGTCTAATCCCAACGGACTGAACTCGGAGCCTTGTGCGGCATCCTGTGTAGTCATGCCGCTTGGGTCACGATACCGAAGAGGATTTGACAGAACGTAAGCATATCGATTCGCCGTTCTTGGCATTGCAACAATTCCTACTAAAGGATCACGGCTGCTGAACCTGCCCACGCTCGGATCGTAGTACCGAGCCCTCAAAAAGTATAGCCCGGTCCCCGGATCGAGCGCCTCTCCGGTAAAGCGGAATTTGTTCCTCGTTCCCACGTCGGTTACGGCAAGAAGGGTATTTCCCCAAACATCGTAGGCGTAGGCTCCTTGCAGTACTCCCTTGGCGTCGGTAAGGCCGATCACGCTTCCAAGACCATCATATTGATAGAAATAATTGAAAGCAGGCGCGGATTCCTCAATGAGGCCGAGTCCGTAAGCATAGGTGATGTTTCCATCTGGTCCTGACTCCTGAAGCTCGACCGGAAGACCAGCAGCAACATCGTTCACGTAGTTGTACGTTCCACTTCCGACTGATTGGTTGATCCGGTTGCCGTCGCCGTCATAAGAGAATGAGCTGTTTGTGGGTCCTGTGGCAGCCGTCAACCGATTGGCTGCGTCATAGATGAGCGACTGCGTTTGATGAATCGACGAGTCGGTAACCGAAACCCGGTTTCCATTCGCGTCATAGGTGAACGAGCGCGAACCTGCCGTGAGCAAGCGGTCAGCGGCGTCATACGCATATTTTGTCATCCCGAGCGCCGACGTCTGCTGTAAACGATTGCCCACTGCGTCGTAGGTCCATGTAGTTCTCGTTGGCACCAGCGCTCCAAGCTGAGCACTGACTAGCTCGTTGAGAGCGTCGTATGCAAAACTCGTGATGATACCATTGACGCTGATTGCGGTCCGGTTGCCCACCGGGTCGAGGGAGTAGACAAGCGATAGCGGAGGAATCCCCTTCTCAGTATTCAATACCTGCGTCAATCGATTGGCGGCGTCGTAGTTGAATCCCATCGCAGCGCCGTTCGGATACTGGATCTTCGTCAAATCGCTTGCCGGGTCATAGCTGTAGCTCGTTGCGCGTCCCAGCCAATCTTTTACTTGAATAAGACGATTCGCAGTATCGTAGGAATAGTTCAACGATTTTCCATCGGGATAACTCAGCGATGCACGGTTTCCAACTGCGTCATATGAGTACCCGACCGTCTTGCCACCTGGATACGACACCGAAATCAGCCGATCCAGCGCGTCGTAGGTGTACCCGGTTGTGCCATGCCAGTCTGCCATGCTGCTTCGATTCCCGTCGGCGTCATAGTAGTAGGAGACTTTCTTTCCATCCGCATATACAATGTTGAGCAGCCGGTTCAGGGCATCGTAGGAAAATTGATTTGTGTTTCCCTTGGCATCAGTCGCCGCCAACACGTTCCCCACCGGATCAAACGAGTACGAGGTGATGAACGAAAGCGGATCGGTGATGTTACTCAGGCGATTAAGGCTATCGTAGGCATAGGAGGTCACGCTCCCTCTTGCATTCGTGAAGCTCACCCGATTGTTGTCTTTGTCGTACCCGTAGCGCGTCACATGGCCGAGCGCATCGGTCACGGCAATGAGGTTGTTCACGGAATCGTAGCCGTAGGTGGTTACATGGCCGTCTGCATCTGTGAGGCTGAGGAGGTTGCCAATCGGATCAAAGGCGAATTGCGATTTGTCTCCGAGCGGATCGACGAGGCTCGTTAGCCGTCCGAGCAGGTCATATGTCGCGGCGGCGGTGTGATGGTTCGCATCCGTAATCGAAACCAATCGTCCAATTCCATCGTAAGCTAAACCAGTGACACTCCCCAGCGCGTTCGTGATACTCGTGAGGTCGCCAAACGAACTATAACCGAACGTGGTGCTCTGACTTTTTGCATCCGTCTTGGAGATCATCTCTCCATATGCGTCATACGCAAATGCGGATTTATCCCCCAATGCATCCTGGACTGTTAACAGATTGTCGTCGCCATCATATGTAAAGGTTGTTGTGGCACCACCTGGACTTGTCGTCGTCAGCAGGTTGTTGTTGGGGTCATAAGCAAAGGTGGTGGTATTCAAGAGCGGGTCGGTGACGCTGGTAACGTTTCCGTTCACATCGTAGGCCAAGTTGGTCGTCTTTGCGTTCTGGTTGGTTACGCTGATCCGATTGTTGTTCGCGTCGTATGCATAATCTACGGTGTAGCCCAGCGCATCAGTGATAGCGATAATCCGCAGAGAGGCGTCGTAACTGTGAATCGTGGTCGCGCCGCGCGCATCGGTGATGGTGGTCTGGTCCGTGCCTGGCGTGTTGTATGCAAATGTCCAGGAATAGCCCCGGCCGTTTGCTTGAGCGACCACTCGCCCTTGAGCGTCGTACGTGTTCTGCAGGAGCGTGGCACCATTGGGCTGCGTAATTGAGGTGACATGATGACTGGCGTCGTAAGCGTATTGGGTAATGCCTCCCGCCTGATCGGTCACGCTTGCCAGGTCATTATTCGCACTATACGCGTAAGAAACCGCATGCCCGATCGGATCCGTGATCATCGTGATCCGGTTACTTGCATCGTAGGCAAGAACCAGGTTGCGTCCCGCCGAGCCGTTGATTTGTGTGAGATTTCCAGCGGCGTTATATACCAACGTGATTGTGTTGCTATTCCGGTCAGTTATGCTCGTCAGTTGGCCAACCGACGAGAAGCTGTATTTGGTCTGGTTCTTTTGCGTGTAAGTAAAGGTGCCATCGGTGTTTGCAATGAGCGTGCTCAAGACTCCCGGTTGCGGCACGTAGGTTGTACCGCTTAAGGTGAATGTCTCACCGTGTCCGTCTCCGAAGCGAATATTGGCAACTCCGGCTGCCGTCTGGGTCAACACGACGTTGTAGGTATGACTCCAATTTGCTCCCAACGGTCCGGAATATGTATCTTGCGCGTTGTAGCTGCGCTGGAACACGAGAGGCAATCCCCGCCCCGCGATGGATGCGTCCGTATGCTGGTAGTAATAGTTTCCAGTTCCCGTATTTACAGGCTCGCTAGCGTAACCTGACGTCGTATTGCTCTGTTGCGAGCCATTACTCGGCGGAGGAACCTGATAACCCGGATAACCGGGGATGACGGGGACTCCGGGGATGATAGATATCGAATTGATAAGAACGATCGAATTCCCCCCCGAACCTATCAACCCCGCAGGACTGGTCATTGTCCCTATCGGCGAGCCCAATGTGCCACTGGGATTGTTAACAGTGCCAGATGGAGCGGATAAAGATCCGGATGCTGCCACGCTCGAAATGCCTGTGGGCTGCAATACCCCTACTACAAATGCGCTAGTATTCCCAGTCGCGATGAAAGTGCTTGTACCACTTGCAGCGATGCTCGTCCACTCCGACACATTTATGGGGGTCTGCGTAATGAAGGCGTCACTTATGAGCAGGTTGCCATCGCTGTCGTATTGCTGGATCAGCGGTGTCCAGACGCCTGAAAACTCCGCCGTGGAACCTACTATTTCAACGTTGTTATTGGGATCGAGCCAAAGGGCATTCGCAGAGTCATAGCCTGTTCCGCCCCACTTTTGGGACCACAGAAGATTGCCGTTTGGGTCCAACTTGAGCAGCAAAACATCAAAGTCACAGCTGGCTGCGACATTGCATGATCTCCCGGCTACATAGATATTCCCCTGGGCATCGGTGCGCACTGCCTTTCTGCCGTTCGTCTCGTCCTCGCCGGGGCCGGCCCAATTTCGATTCCAGAGCAGATTTCCTTGACTGTCATACTTCAAAATGAGGATTGTGTTGTGTTCTGGACTGACACTGTAGTCCCAGCTGATGCCGGTGAGGATGGTATTCCCGCTTGAGTCAACGGTTATTGAGTACGCCGAGTCATAAGTGGCGGGACCTTTCCAGGTATTGGCGCTCAAGACTGCTCCATCTGTGGTCATTTTGAGAAGGACAGTGCAATTTCCGAAACTGTATGACTCGGCTGCAATGACGAGATTGCCGCTCTGATCGAACGAAAGGTCGTACCCGACGTCAAAGCTGGCGCCGCCCCACGTATACGCCCATATAAGATTGCCCGAGTTGTCAAACTTTAATATAAGTACGTCATACCATCCAGCTCCAAAGCTTTCTGTGCCACCAACGACGTAGACGCTTCCATCACTGCCCAGGAGCACTCCGTTGGCGTCGTCGTTGCTTGGTCCTCCCCACGTCCTTGCCCAGAGCAGATTTCCGTTAGGATCGTACTTGATGAGCAGAACATCCTGTCCTCCTGCGCCGAAGCTCGAGGTAGACCCTGCCACATAGCTATTACCCGTCGAATCGGTTGCAACGGCATTGCCGACTCCCGGACTACTTCCTCCCCAAGTATTCATCCAGTTGAGGCTTATTGCCGCTTGAGCATTCAGGATAGGTGCAAACAGTAAGGCTAGGAGGGTAATAGTCAAGAGCTTACGGAACATAGAGACTCTCCAATCGAAGCAACGAGCGTTGCGATGAGAACCTGAGGAGAATTACGATGAGTGCCGCGCAAAGGAGATTAGAACTCTGGGAGTTCAAGGGAACGATTCCAAGGGGCTCCCGCCAGCTCGACCATTCATTGCGCGCGACGCTGAAGGATTCCAGACGCGGATCGATATGTCAATTGAATTTGTGTCACCAAGAATCGGTTACTACTATCCGGAAGAGTAACGTCATGAGGATAAAAGAGTACAAAACCCAATCCTAACTAGTTATTTCTCTGAGCGAACTTGGGTCGCACAAGTGTCAATACTGTCCTGGTGCTGTTCATCATCAGAATCGGATTTTCTCACGGCCACAAAATCATCTACGGAGCACCCGGAGGAAACATCTGTCAACTCTGGCTGGGCCCGAGTGTGAAGTGTGAGGCAATCGGGAAATCAGCCCTCACTCGGTGCTTTCGCCGACAATTGCCTTATCAGGCCGAGGGGTGGCGTTTGGTTTTTCAACGCTCGATACGACATTTGTGAACGGCGACCATCTGGTGCAAACCTAGGTGGTCGGCCGCTCTCGCTGAAGTGCTAAAGAACACAAATTGAGGAAGTTCTGTGCTGGGCTAAGGCAGGAAATCGCTGACTGTAGTCGAAATTGAACCTCAGAGATCCCCACAGAACCCCAGATTCCACAAACCTGCCGCTGCAACTCGCTGATTCTAAGTGAGGAGTTTAGGGTAGAGAACCTGGTCCCGAACCCGATTCAAGCCATTATTGAAATCTGTGGATTCTTGAGGATTGCAACTGTTTTGTTTTGAATAGTTTGCAGCTAAGCTCTTGAACGCTGTTGAATTCTGATGCTCGTGGATGCATTGACCGCTACGATTTCGACTACATCCGATCTGCATTTGTGCGAAACCCAAACGCAAGAGTTTGTTCCGGCACCTCCTGCTAGAATTCCGTGCTAGATGACGGAGCCAGCGAAATTATTCTTAGTTCGACCGGAAGACCAACCTGCCCCGGACGCGAATGTTCAAGCTATTGCGAAATACCTGGTGTGGTTCTTGTTCTGGCTGCATGTGCAGAAACATTACAGCACTAAATTGTTCAAATTGAACCTCCCAGATCTCATCGAAATCTGGTACTGGTTCGATGAGAAGAGTTGTACTCACCGCATTATCTTTTTGGGAGATAACCTCCCGTTCCCTGAAGCAACTGGCATCGAGAATTACGACCCTTATACCGATCACGCCTATTATTGGTTTCCGCTCGTGCTTTATCATGCCTTCTCCGATTTTCATCTTCCCTACCCACTTCCTACACTGGAGGTATTCGCCGCTCAATTCAACATCGGACCAAAGCGTCGAATCCCTAGATGGATAGAAGAGACCTGGAAGAGGTTTCAGGCGGACCCAGCGCCGGATCGTTCCCTCAACCGCTACAGCGATAGATTCTGGAGCGAACCGGTCAGGCATCTCTTGGCCGATCCCTTAGCCGTTGCCGATAATACGCGTGAACTTGCCCCACACGTCCTTTCCGAGATGGACTCTTTGTCCAAGAGATCAAGGAAATCATCTTCAGCGGGCGATTCTTGGGAAGCGACGCTGATGCTTCTTGATTACGTGAACCGTATTCCTGCAGTAAGAGTCCCACTTGCAGCCCGAATACTCCAAGTCACCGAGAAGACTGTATACAACCAATGTGGGAAGAATTTGGAGTGCATTCCGCACAGAGGAACGACTTGGGTTACAAAGCGATCCATTCAATCGTGGGTCAATGAGCTCTATCGACCTACCGTCAAATTCAATTTGTGGGACAATGTCGTCGCGGAGATAGAGAAGCACCCGGCCGCTGACATGATCATGCCGCAAAACAGAAAAGATGTATCGATTGCCGAAACCGAACAGAAAAATATGTAATCTCTGAAACATCTGAAATTGACCCTGTGTCATGGTCGTTCTCAGAGCAAAAACCCCGGGAGTGCTAGCAACACTTCCCGGGGTCTAACCGCAAAACATCGCGGCGAGTGCTCACCTGGGAATGGCAGATGAACACTGTTTCGCGGACCACTGTTTGACGCATAGTGATTCTGTGCGGGCAGCTACATTCAAGCACATAAGCACTGTGGTGTCAATAGGATGGCAGGCCTCCCGGCCTTGCTAATGTCCGCGAATAGTCTCCCCTTCCAATCCCAACAAACGCTGTTTTGGAGGGAATGGCATTATGGAACAGCAAATACCTATTCGACCTAGTTCGATAGAGAGAGATTCATGCGCTCCACTGTCCGCTCCTCGGAGCGATTACCCGGCTTATACGTCCGCGCACGCTGAACGGAGTCGAACGGCAACGGTGCTGCTCGTCGACAACGATCAAAAACATGCCGAATGCGTGTGTGCGAGTCTTAGCTTTCATCACCTTGAGGTCGATGTGTACCTCAACCCCGAGCAGGCTGCTCTCCACCTGCGGCGGGCTGGCAATGATTATGACGTTGTGATCCTTAACGTTTCGAATTACTTGTTGCCCTGGGTCAACCTTCTTGCCAAGCTTCAAGGGGCATGCCTCGAGTCGGGAGGCTATCTCTCGCCGCTCTTCCTTTGCACTTCGACCAGAAAGCAACCACCGGAGTTTGAGTTGCGAATCGAGAGAATGGGGGCCCGCTATGTTTGCGAGGAATAGTTCGACGCGCATCTTGGACAAGGTGAATTTGCTCGTTGCTGAAATGAGACACCTTCGCTCGGTCGGCCCTCACTTCCGCATCGTACATCGCTTACGAATGCCGGGCGTTACCGGCTGTCTACCCGGCGAAGAGGTTTTTGCTGTTTTTCTCGTATATCGCGGCGCTGAGTACCAACTAAAGCTTCCTCTCGCACTGCGTCTTCTTTTCGATTACCTTGCGCGGCATTCTCACGTTGCCCAAAGTGCGCGGCAGATTGAGTTTGGAATTCGCGCAGATGATTTCTACAAGCACCATGCAAAAAACGCGAACGGGCGCGCTGCGCTCACGAGGAGGATTCCCCGATCAGCCGTTCGGGAGTACATCAAGCGCTTACATTATTCGTTTGTTTTGGCATTTCAAGAGGCGGGAGTGAGTATTGATCCACGCAAAGTCCTCATCGTGCAGGAAACCGTCGGAAACGAATCTGGCTATCAACTGAAAGCGACATGCAGTTGGGCCCACATCAATCTCAACTCTCGCGAATCACGGCCTCTATCGGGTCGTATTACGCGAGACTCTAGAGAATAGAATGCAGACTCGTGTGCGCAAAATCATTCGCCGTCGCGAGCGGTCCAAGAACCGCGAAAAGGCGACGTTGCGCACACTCACGATCCTCATCCCCCGAAGCTACAACGCGAATGCGCAGGGCATGCGGAAGGCGGTGGAGCTCTCGAAGCTCGTTCGCACGTTCCGAGAAATCCGGCAGCTGTCCTCTGGATACTCTCTGCTGCGCACGGACGGTTGGGGCCGGGACCGCAACACAGGCAAAGGAATCCGCGACCGTCATTTCCGCTTCGACATTGACCTGCTCGTTACGCCTTCGGTCAAAGAACGCCTTCGCGCGTGGAGAAGAATTCTGGAGGTGAGACTTGATCAACAATCTATCTACATGAGCCTCTCTAAAGAGGTCACATGGCTATGAGCTTTCGCGCCCCGGTTACCGTTCGAACTCCGGAACGCCCCGCAGCACGGAATACCCTTTCACGGTTGCGCCAGCCTTCGCAAAATATGCCTCCCACAAACCATGCAGACTCTGCCAATAACCAACCGGCTCACCCGCTCCGTCAACGCCCTCGGCGTACACATCCACGCCATGCAGGTCAGCAAGTAGCTTGCTGTTCGTGACCTGCTGCATCGCCACAGTTGTCTGCACGGTGGACTGACGCTCAAGATTGAGGACACGAGTGGCCTGCTTCATGTCGGACAGCACAATGAGAACCTTGCGACGGCCATCAGGCGATTCGTTAAAAACTTCCGACGCGACGAGCAAAGCGCCCAATATATCGGTCTGGGCATAGCACGGCCTAAGCTGTGCGGAACGCCTCTGCCATGCCTGCGTGAGAGCCGCATGGCCCTTTGCTAGTCGTTCCTTGAAGTACCCTTCGTCGCCTGTCAACGCTCCCGAAAAGAGGATGTAGGGAGTCGCGAAGCTATCGTCTGTGATACCAACGACGGTGACCTTCGCTCCGGCAGGCAGCGTGGCCAAGATGCTCGTGACGCCAGCCACATTTTTCTCGAACTCCGCATGGCTGTCGTGACCCTTCACGGCCACGGATTGCGACAGATCGAGGAGAACAACGAGGTCCAATGGACCCCTCGCCCCTGCCTGACCGTGCGCGACCATCCCAAGGGAAAACGCTACGAGCAAGACCCGTTGCAGCGCCCCGCGCTTTACCCCGTTCAAGAGTGTCCGGTAGAAATCGCGCCAGAACTCGTGTTCGAATGCGGCCCCTGCGTTTTCGAGTGCCCACACGTCGTGGCCGTGCGCGATCATGCGTTCCCGCACAGCGGCAAGTTCGCGCCGGAGCGCGGTGCCGTCTTCGCCTGTAGCGGACGACCATTGGCCTGCCTCGTAGAGCGCGATCCCCGCGCCAATCTCAATCGCGAACGCAAGAAATGCCATGACGAGACGCAAAAGGCCTAGGGTGCGGTCGTAGAAAGTGTTCTCCGGCGCAGGCGGCGGCGAGGCCTCGGCGTTATCAATTACGGCTGAGGGGGTACTCGTCACCTGGTGTGCGAGCAGGTCTCCACGAATCTCAGCGAGCAGGATCAAGCTCACGATGGCGGCGACACCGGCAAGGGTTGCCAAGACGTTCACGAGCCGCGGACTCGCCCAGCGCTCGAGGATGCGATCCACGAGAAACGGCGTCACGACCGCAATGCCGAGGCAATAAAGCCAAGCCTTCCATCCGAGCTGATACGGATCGAAGGCAAGGACCGAGAAGATGAATGCGGCAACGGTGAGGAGTGCGGCAATCGCATAACGGAAGATGGATTTGCGCCTGCGCATCCGAACGTCCCCCGACGGCGGCGCATGGGAGATGCGATCTTCGATATCCCGCTCTTGTTCCTGCAGGTGGGCAACCCGCGCTCGCAATGCGAGAATCGCAGGCCGGTTCACCGTTTCGATCCGCTGGCGCTCAGACGCGCAGTAGCTCGCACTGTGGCGGTCAACGTGCATGGCCGCTTCCGTTCCGATGACCCCGCCGGTCCCGAATTGATCATGAGCGTCGTTCATAATGTTCTCCTTGAATTACGTTCTGCCCCGGCGCTCGCCGGGAGGTCTATTCCCCTTCGTTCTTCTTTCGCGGTTGACGCCGTTCCTGCCTCAGCCGCCAGACGCCGAAAAGAATCACGGCGAGAATGACTCGTTGCCACAGGGACATGCTGGACCATAGGCCGACAAGAACGGAAACAATGAGGATGGTAACGATCACGATGCCCGCGATGACTCCACAGTACTTCAGGGCATCGGCGGGCTTCACGAGGCCTACGATGGTCGCGAGTGCCGTCACGATGATCGCAATCATTGCGAGCGATCCCAGGATTGACATGCATCCGTGAATGAAATTCGCTTCGTACATACGGCTCTCTCCGCTGGTCAATAAAAAGGAGCCTTCGTGAGGAAGGCTCCGGGTTATGAAGAGCTAAGTTGACTCCAGGACTTTCTTCGCCTGGAGCAATTTGGTGAGCATGGATTTCTCGGCGTCGAGTTCGATTTGTAGCTCGGCGACCTTCTTCTCCTGTTTGCCGATCTGTTCAAGCACGACTTCGACCGGCGATTTGGGCGTCCATGGTTTGCGTCCGCCTTCCGTCGCTGCGGCGGAAGACTTCTGGACTTGTTCAGTTTTCTTTTCCGGTGTCACGATTCCTCCTCTGGGAATTCGGTTGTGTGGCCTGCACGTTGCTCAAGTAGACGAACAACAGGCCTGGCTTACGTTGCGGGATTCACCGCTCCCGAATCGGTGCTACTCTCGTTTGTGGTTTGTTCGATTGCGCCCTCCTTTTCTGCCTTTTCCTTCGCGGCCTTACGCTCTGCGGAGACCCAGCATTCGAGCTTTTGGATTGCTTCACGTTTGAGCCCTATTTCGACATGCGTATAGATCGAATTCACGTCTTCGCCACTTGAGTGGCCCATGAGCGCCTTCCGAATTTCCTGCTGCACCCCGGCTTCGAGCAGTCGGGTATTGAATGCGTGGCGCAGGTCATGAAATCGGAAATAGCGCAATCCGGCGCGTCGCAATGCGCCTTTCCACGCCGTCTTGATCCTGCTGATGGGCTGCTTGTCGAACGTGAAGACGATGCCCTCGGGTTTACGACGGGCTTCGAGGTCCGCAAAGAGTCGCTCCGTGAGCGGAATCTCGCGTGCTTCGCCTCCTGCCGTCTTCGAGTGCGTGACATACAGAACCCGCCGAGTGAAGTCCACATGTTCCCATCGCTCGGTGAGAAGTTCTCCCCGGCGCATCCCAGAATCGAGCGCGGCAATGATGATCGAGCGCAGGTGCGGTGCAGCGGCGGCGAGAAGCAGATCCTCTTCCGTGACCGTCAACATGAGACGCGGCTTCCGGCGCTCACGCACCATAAGCACCCGGCTCAAGGGATTCGAGAGAAGAATGCCTTCGTCCACCGCCCAAAAGAGCATGTGACGAAGCGCTTCAAGGTCGCGGTTCACGGTCGTGTCCGAGAGGTTCTTCTTCGCCTTGTGCCGGTATGTCCGGTACTCTCTCGCGCCCGCCTTTGTGATGCGACCGATCTCCGTCTCCCCCCAATACGGCAGGAGTAGCTTCAGCCGATCGACATGGTATGGCCTCGGAGAACCTTCAGCGAGGAAGCGTGCAGCTAACTCACTGAACGTCATCTCGGGCTTCGGCTCAACCATGCCCAGGCGCGCAAGATTCAATTCGTCTTTGAATCGCTGATCGATGCGTTCCGCAGACCTCCGATTCGCGGTTCCCGTGGATTTTGCGTGCCGGATACCATCAACCCAGATGTAGCTCCAGTACACGTTGCCCCGCTTGAAAAGTGCCAAGAGGTGTCACCTCCTTTCTGTTATTTGGTTTTCAAGGATCCATCGCACTACCTGATTCCGGTAAAACGTGATCTTGCCGGTCTTGCCGATCCGGAAATGCGGCAAGCCCGACGGCAGATACCGCTGCCGTACGGTCCACGCCGAGCAGCCGAGCAAACGGGCTACCTCGGTGATTGCGAGCGGTTCTCCCAAAATGTCCGGTGTGGTGCTCATGCCGCACCTCGCACCCTCGGGCAAAGCTGCGGGCAGCCTTGCCCGAGGTGGAATTGAAAGAAGCCCAACCCATGCATGCGTTTTGCGAAAATGTCGAAACGTGAATTACTCGCTTTTGCATTGCATCCGCTCCCCACCCCTCCCTTACCGATCCTCACGATGACCTCCTTTGCCAAGCGCCTTCCGGACGAGCCGTTTGCACCAATCGGGCACCATGCTCCACACGATGACGAGAGACACGAGGAGCAGCATGAGTGCCAGAAGTGCGTTGCCTGTCTGAGGACTCGAAAGCAAACCGTAGATGAAGCTCATGACCACATAGACCACGAGCAATCCGAGGAGCCCACGAACGAAGAATTCGGCAATCTTCCAAAGAACAGAAACCTTCGGCTGCGGCGTCGAGAGCTCACGGCTGCCGCACTGGGAGCAGACCTCCGCAAAGCGCGGGTTCTCATGCCGCCGTGGGCAGAGCTTCACGTCGTAGGTCCTGCCGCAGAATTGGCAATAGCGAGGCTCCCCTGCCGTGATCCGTCCGCATTCGTAGCAATATTTCATGGCCGTTCCTCAATAAAGGCTGTGGCGGTCTCGCCAGTGGGCCGGTACCACACCGGGGCCAAAACACCCTGTGATGTGACCGCACCGAGGGTCGCGAACCAAAAGATCTTTGGCGTGACTGCAGCGATGATTTTTCTCAGTGAGTGCACGCGTCGCTCAGAATTCGCAAGGACAAGCACGCGGAACTGCTTCAGGCCGAACTGCCGTTCGAATTCCCCAGAGAGCGCAAGGCGTAGGTACTGGTTCGACTTCTCCTTCCATTCCGATCCGCGCTCGTTCCCAAGATCGACCTCAAGGAACGCCGCGACGATGCCCGCAGGTGTCGTGAGCTCGGCGTACCCATCGGGTATCAAGTGGCAATCCCCCGTGATTGGCTTTTTGAAGCAGCGCCAACGGCGGAAACTGACCTCCATGGCCTGAGTTGCGCCGTATTTCAGTTCGCAATACATGTCGTTGACTGCCAGTTGATGCTCGACGAAAAAATTCGCAACGAGCACTTCATCCTGCCTGCGACGAGGACCCCAGACTGGCACCCCCACGAGCCGCGCCCCTTTTTCTGAAAGCGCATACAGCGATTTCCTACTTCCGAGAAAGAATCGTCGCAAGAGACCCGCGCGGGTCAGTGCCAAGAGGCGCGCATTGGCCCGCGTGGTTGAGCCGAACCCGGCGACGATCTTTGCCTGCTCGCGGTCAATGACTCGCATGACGGGCAACTCCTCAAACAACCGCCGGTCCCGCGGCTGAACGACCAGCCCCCTTCGTTTACTAATCCCAGTCATGGAGCGCCTCGCTTGTGGTTTGGGTGTACTGCTTCTGCCGTTCCGCGATGTCTCGCTCGATGTGGGCGCGCACGCGGCTCTGCACGTACCGGGTCCGGCTCACGAGATCGGTGTAATCGACCTTTGGCTCGAGGACCGTCGGCACAACAATCTCGGTCCAACGATCCGATGAGCTCTTGACGATGGCGTGACGGGCAGGCAGGTTCTTCAGTCGTTCTGCCAATGGCTTGCCGCCATCAAGCGCCTGGGAAATCTGCGTGGCATCGGCGCTCGAAAGCTGGAAGAAGATGTGAGTACCGATAGAGAGAATGGCTGCGCGTGTTTCCGCCGGGTACTGTTCGAGAAACTGATTGGCGGCAACAAAGGCGACGCCGAACTTGCGTGCCTCCGAGAGCATCGTCTCGATGCCGTTCCCCTGCGCCACGAAGTTCTGTATCTCATCGCAATACACGGTGAAGAGCGAGCGCTTCTCGCGGGAGAACAACGCGTTCTTCAGCATCGTGAGGATGAGACTCCCCAACGTAAGCGCGTTCTCGCCGAGTTTCCCCTTCTCCAGGTTCACAACGATCCAGGACCCGGCATCCATCGCATCCCGGAGAGAGAAGCTGGATTGCGTCTGGCCGACAATATGGCGGAAGTGTGGATCGGCAGTGAATGCCGAAGTCTTGTTGAGAATCGGCTCACGCATCACGGCGCGCATCGCGTCGCTCAGCGGATCGAAGCGGAGTTCGAAGTATTGCCGAACTTCGCCATTGGAGACTTTCTTCATGCAGGCCGCACGGAATCCCGTGTGGGTCAGCAAAAGCGAGAGCTCGAGTAGTGTGAGACCGTTCGCGGCGAGAACAAACAGGGAATTCCGCAGGAGTTCATCCGTGCGAGCGCCGAAATGATCCAATGCCCAGCGTTCACGGAGAATCTGGGAAAACTCTGCCACGCGGACAAAGTCATCAGCACCCTCGAGCGGATTGAGTCCCACCGACATCTCCCGATCACCGGGCGAAACGACAATCAATTTGTCGCTCAGATGACGATGTTCCGCACGCTCACGTGCATTGATCGTCCGCAGGATGAATGGAGTCAGTTCGCTGTGGATGTCGAGTACGAGGAATCCGCGATCTGCCGCGATGTCCTGCTGCATCAAATGACGGAGCAGCGAAGACTTGCCAGTGCCGGTCTTGCCAAGGACTGCGACATGCATCGCACGACGCGTGTTAGTGAGGGTCTCGTGTTGATGCGTTGCGTGGCCGTCCCTAACCTGGAATCCGAGGTCGAGCGCTCCACTTTCCCTCCGTGCTCCGCGTCCCCGGCCTTGGAGGCGGTTCCAGAGTCCAACAAAGAGTTGTTCGAGGAACTGTTCCATGATGTGAAGCAGTTTGAGAGATCCCGTGACAAAAACGGGAACAAGGGCACACGCGAGAGCACAAAGAACGAGAGGAACTCGGCATGGCCGGGCTCCTCTCAGGAACAACGATCTTTCGGACCGATCTACAGTTTGAAGTTCGTGATGAACACTTCACCGTACCGTCGTCCGGACTTCTTTTGTGCCGTATATGGCGTATCTACGTGCCTGATATGAAACTCCTGGAAAATCTTGCGTACCTCGGGAACGTCATTGAGGGACAAGACGAACTTGCCGGTCAATCCCCGAAGGCGCTCGGCAAGTTTCTCAAAGTCTTCACTCGTGAGGTTGTAGCGGTACAAGTTCAGGCCAAAGTATGGCGGGTCCAGATAGAACAACGTCGTGGGACGGTCGTAGCGCTTCAGTACTTCCTCATACGGAAGACACTCAAGCTGTACCCGTGCTAATCGCTTATGCGTGTTTTCAATGAGCTCGGGAAGGTTTTCCAGATTGAATCCCGGAGGCTGGACCACATGCCAGTGGTAATTGGGGTGGCGGATGAGGCTCGCGAAGGAGCCCTTTAGCAAATACATGTACCGCGCCGCCCGTTGGATGTCCGTAAGGGTCGCCGGATCGGTTGCTTTCAAGAGGTCAAAGGATTTCCGGCTGACCACCCAGAAGTGGAAATATCGAATCAACTCCTCATAATGCTCGCGGCAAACGCGAAAGAAGTTGACGATCTCTCCATCCAGGTCATTTAACACCTCAACTTTGGACGGCTCCTTATGAAAGAACACCTGCGCACCTCCGGCGAACGCTTCGACATACGTCGTGTGTTCCGGAAAGAGCGCGATCACCCGCTTGGCAAGCGTACGTTTCCCACCAATGTACGAGAGTGGTCCAATCATTTTCCTTGGGGATTGATGAGTGGGCCTTCCCTGATTGCGCACTCCGACCAAGGCCCTGATCGAAGCGTACGGTCATCCTATAGTCGCATGCGAAAACTTCATAGACGGGACCAGTTGCCGGAAGCGGCAACTGGTGAAATTACTTTTACGCTCCGGTTCGACCTTTATACCCGGAGCGTGAAGTCATCCTAACGCGCTCCCATGGAAAACATAGACGGGACGAATTGCCGGAAGAGGCAACAAAACAACCGCAAAAGGGCTGCTAAAACGCCATTTGAGTTGCATTGAAGCGAAAAGGGAGAGCTGCCTATTTCTTAAGGGCGTTGGGTCATTAAACATATAAGAATAAAGGACTGTCCGACCTTTAACTTTGGCGGGGACGGGAGTACGATCAATACAAATAACGCCTATATCCAAGCAACATAAGGGCGCGAAGCCTTTTGCCATGAAGATTGAAAGTGTAAGAATCTGTAATTTTCGGTCATTCGCGGATGAAACTGTAGTTTTTGATGACTACACGTGTTTAGTAGGTCCGAATGGATCTGGCAAGTCCACTGTCCTAACGGCGCTCAATATATTCTTCCGCGAGACTGAGAATGTTGCGACTAATCTGGTGGAGCTAAGCAAAGAGGACTTTCACAACTGCGATACAAGGACTCCCGTAAAGATTACCGTTACATTCTCCGATCTCAGCAACGAAGCCAAAGAATCGCTGAAGGCTTATGTGCGACAAGACAAACTTGTGGTGTCGGCTGTCGCAGAGTGGAGCGATCAAACGCAATCGGCACCAGTTTTGCAATTTGGTGAACGTCTAGGCATTGCGGCATTTCGTAAATACTTCGAAATGGATAAAGCAGGTGCGAAAGCGCCAGAACTCAAGGCGTTCTATGCTGAGCTCCGCGGGCAATTTGATGGTTTGCCTGCTCCCGGAACAAAAGGACAAATGGAGGAAGCTCTGCAGGCATTCGAATCGGCGCACCCGGAGCTGTGCACTTTGATTCCGAGCGAGGATCAATTCTATGGCGTCTCGCGCGGTGCGAATAAGATCGACAAGTATTTACAGTGGGTATACATTCCGGCCGTTAAGGATGCTTCTGCAGAGCAGGCGGAAACGAAATCTTCGGCAATCGGCAAACTACTGGCACGCCGAGTCCACGCACAACTCGGTATTGGCGGACCCGTCGAGGAAATACGAAGAAATGCCCTAGCACAATATCGAGATCTCCTCACCGCATCCGAACCGGCACTTGCAGAGCTCAGCGAAGCGTTGAATGCACGGTTCCATGAATGGGCTCACCAGGATGCATCCCTCAATCTGCAATGGCAAGACCAAGAGAAAGCGGTGGCCATCTCGAAGCCAACCGCGGAGATCAAAGCCAAGGAGGGCGTCTTCCAAGGAGACATCGCGCGTTTTGGGCATGGGCTACAGAGATCTTTCATCTTCGCGTTGCTGGAGGAATTGGCAGAGCATAAGAACGATGGACCACGCCTAATCCTTGGATGTGAGGAGCCCGAGCTGTACCAACATCCACCTCAAGCGCGTCACCTTGCAACAGTATTACAAAAACTCAGCACTAGAAATGCCGAGGTTATTCTTTGCACGCACAGTCCGTACTTCGTGTCCGGAAGCAGCTTTGAAAACGTAAGGCTCGCTTCTAAAAGTGCGGACGGAACGGTCACACTCAAAAAAGTGACATTCGACGAGGTAGCCGCGGCAATTGCCGCAGTAACCGGAGAGCCAATTGCAAAGAGAGGAGGCATGGCAGCAAAGATCGATCAGGACATGGCAAGCCCCATGAACGAAATGTTCTTTGCTGGTTATCGAGTTTTCGTTGAAGGACTCGAAGACGTTGCTTATTTGAGCTCTTATTTGAGTCTGCGCAATTTGTGGGACGACTTCAGAAGTATTGGCGGCGACATCATTCCCGTACAGGGTAAGCATCACTTGATCCTCGCTCTCGCGATTGCAAACGCATTTGGACTCCCCTATTTCGTCGTGTTTGATTGTGATGGGAATACTCCTCCCGATGATCCTGAGCGTCCGACGGGGAAGAGAGGCAAACACGAAAGGGACAACCGGGCAATCTTGGCCTTAGTGGGAATAGATCCTTCCGAACCATTCCCGACTGCACCGCTCGTGCAAGGTAAAGTCGCTGCTTGGCCCACAAAACTGAGTGACATAGTAGAAAGTGAATGTGGCAAGACGGAATGCCAGGCGGCCCGCGATGCAGTCCGGACCAAATACGGTATTGATGTTGGTGGGATGGACAAGAACGGGCTATTCATCGGCTACACGATGGCCGAGGCATGGGAAGCTGGTCATCGATCCAGAACCCTCGAAGCACTCTGCGACACGATCATGCGGGTCGGTCGCGAAGGAGCAAGCGAAGAGGACGAACACGAAACCGAAGCAGAGGAGACTCACGCATAAGCACCCGAAGAAAGTTATGCCACCTATCGACAGGTGGCATAACAATCTACGATGAGATGGCGATCCTCAGGCGGCGCGTCGAAGCGGGACATCTTTGCATTCGAAATGCTTCAGCAGTTTCGCGAGAAGTCCTCTTTGCAGCAACACGATTTTACGGGGACGACTCCCGTGGCCGGGCAGTTGTAGACCTTGGTCAAATCATCAATTTTTTGCAATTCGACGAGATATTCCCGACCTCCTTTATGGGCGAAACGGTGGACGACATTATGCCTGCACGCGTTCGGATTGTTCTCGAAATACAGCGGTGCAATGTCTATGGCGATGCCCAAATCGCGCGATATGGTCCGCAATCCCTCCTCTGCTGCCCTCAATCGCTCACTCCTGCAATATTCGATGTCCGAGATCACGCAATCCTGACCCTCCTTCAGCCTCATCTTCAGCGCTTCATAGTGTCTGCTCTTCGCAAACACGCCGGTTCCGTCGAGGGACCCGCCGTGAAAATCATCGAAGAAATCGTTGGGAAGGCGGTCGGCAAAATGGGCCTTCAAATAGGTTGTTTTGCCGGAACCGGGGAGGCCTATCACGATCGTTACCTTTGGAGTGGAGTTCATTTGAGTTGTCCGTCTCCATTCTAGGCTTGAGTTCCCCAAAGACTCGATAGCCTTTTGATCCACACTGGAGTATTGCTATCTAATACAAGCCCATGTCCATCGTCGAACTAGCTTGGAGATGATAATCCGTTGCCGAAACGAAGCCGGGATTGCTCGTGACGTTATTCGTCCCGCCTGACCAACCGCCGATGTCCGAATTGCTCACCTGAGCACCATTACCGGAAAAGTTCTGGCCGGTATTGCCCCAAACGATTGAGTTGGCCATCTGCAAACCGGATCCGTCGGACTGAATTCCGCCGACGCCTCCGTTCCCAAGAGGGTTAACCCAGTTGTTATTCGCCACAGTGACGTTCGTGAACGCCACTGTCGAGGCAGCATCCTTCACTACGCCCGCGCCTACGTTACTTGCAGTGTTGCCGTCGATGAGACAGTGGTCCATCGTGACGGTGCTTTGGGACACGGACATTCCGCCACCGTCTACCGCGGCGTTCCCCGTGAGGCGGCATGATTGCATGGTGATATTGCTGGATTGGGATAGTTGAATCCCCCCTCCATTGCCACCGCCACCGCACACCCCCGGCGCGCATCCGCTGTTTTGCACGGTGAGACCTTTGATGATCACGTAGGAAACGCCATCGCCGGTTATTCCGGAGGCACCGCTTTTTGAAATGATCGTCTGGTCGATCCCCGCTCCTTCGAGGCAAATGCCGCTTTTGAGCGTCAGGTCCTCGTTATATGTTCCCGCTGCGACTTTTACGGTATCACCGATATTTGCGGCATTGATGGCCGCCTGGATGGTGGGATAATCAGCCGGAACGTTTTTGACCGATTGGTCGCACGTTGGATATCCCGTGGGGACCGGGGCAGGGGGCAAAAGAGAAGTTGTCTGGGCCATGCTTGAAGACGCGGTAGTTGAGGCGGAAGGAAGCAGGAGTGGCGTTGAACCGGACGTGGAGGTAGATACCAACGAACTTGACGATGATGGAGTCGAAGTGGCGGGCGTGGTCGATGTATTAGTGGGGATTACGGACTGCATCGTCATCGAAGTTGGCGCGGTGCTTGAGACTGATTCTGGCGTTGATGTAGTCGATGTCGCAACCATCGGCGTTGATGAGGAAGTAAAGGTGCTGGACGAAGAAGACTCTGTAAGATCGGTCGGCGTCGAAGAAGATGTGGTGCTTGAGGCTAAGCCTGATGTCGTTGAAGAAGATGTCGCGTCTGAAGCTGTGGAAGTTGGCGTAGAAGAAGCCGAAGACAGCGTCAAATCGGATGAAGAAGAAGTCGATGGTGATGATGACGATTGGTCGAGAGACGCAGAAGTCGTCGCCTCCGATGAGACCGTAGATGTTGCCGACGAGGACGAGTCGGCGGTTTGGGCGGAAGAGAAATGGACGAACGAGAAGCCAAACACGGCGAATAGCACCATCCCTCCCACGATACTGGCTCGCAGTGAACGTTGTTTCATGAGTTTATTGATTATTAGTTAGCGACTTTTAGTTATAAGATTCCTGACCGATGTCCTGGCCGACGCCCGCTCCTGATCTACGGTCTCTAACTACCCTGTCCCCAAAGCTTCGAAATCCATTTGATCCATTTTGGATTTTCTTCCTCTGATTTATAAGCCGCAAGAATACATTGAAGTCCTACTAAAATCAGGGCACATCCCGCAAATATAAATAGGCATTCAATTGCTAGGACTTTATCGCTAGGAAGAACGCCCGTGTCTCCCGATGGAGAAACTGGAATCACTACTCCAATAAGCCCTATCAACATTCCATAATTACAAAGCTTTTGCTGCTTAACCTTAATTTTGCGTTTAGCAAACCCCCAAATCTTTATAAGAATCTTAATAGCGATAACGAGAAATACTATGAATTCGCTCAGCTCTAGTAAAACTAGCATTGAATTTAGTGCTCTAAATATTCTCCAGAACGAGAAAGTATTAATGAACCTAGATCTGCAACGTGATAGCTAACTTCAAGTGTTCCGACTGTAGCTGGTATGCTTTCAGGTCCGATAAAACCGGCGACGGCCAAAGCGGCAGCGATAGTTGTTTCCGAATTATCAATATCGCCGAGATCACCGTAATAACCAGCCATCGTACCTGCTCCTATAAGTATTTCTCCCGTTCCAACCTTCATACTTCCAGTATTATATCCTATCGAAGGGGTTGAACCAAATGCTGAATCAGTATTTGGAGTAGAGTTCTTTTTTGGAGAAAACGCTGCTTCTGACACAGAAGAATCGCTCCATGGCGAAGAAGGTGATATTTGTAGATCATATGCCGAAGCCGCAGCAAAATATCCTCCTCCGCCTTCAGATCCACTTAGCGCTGTAGTTTTTGTTCCTTGCGTCGTAATACTCGGCGTACTCCCCGCATTACCACCACCCGCCGCAGATCCGCCACTACCACCGATTGATCCGCCAGAAGCGAGAGTTGAAACTTCCTGCAGGAGGGAGCTTAGTTCGGATAAAAGCGAAGAAAGCTGAGCACTTTGAGCTTGGGTTATGTCACCGCTTGGATCACTGTTCGTGATCGGATTATCCATCGCGTAGCTATAGGTATTCAAAGACTGCGGATTCGAGAGAATCCTCGAGAGTTGGCCGTTGATGAGTTGATTCAGTTGTTGTGATCCCATCGCTAAGAACACCGGATCTTCACTCATGAATTGTCCCTGCGCCCCGTTGTAATACCGTGCATTCAGATACGAAAGCTGGGTCGCCGCGTCATACTGCTGCCCCAAATACTTTCTTGGTTCACCTGAGAAACTGCTCGTCGTGTTATCTATCCGTATTTGTCCGTAGGGCAGGTAGCTGATGTTCTCGATCAATGTACCACTGGCATTTGTAACTGCGTTCGTACCGCCAAGGGTGTCATTCGACACATAGGATACGACCGTGGACGTGCCGTTCTGGATCGTCGCGACAAGCTCACCGTTCGCATAGACGTTCTTCGTGATCGTCGAGGTGCCGTTCGCATTGTACGTCGTTTCCGGATAATAGACTGTTGATGTGCCGTTCGTGACGAACGCTCTCTGCCCGGTGTAGTCATAGCCGTAGGTAGAGGTCGCCCCTGCCCCGTAGGCGCTTAACAGCCGGTTGTTGTAGTCCCAGGTGTAACTGAAGCCACTCGAAGCGTTCGTGAGGTTTCCGTTATTGTCGTAGGTGAAGGTCTTTGTCGATGTGCCGTTTGTAATGCTCGTCGCTGCGTCGGGATCGGTATAGCTCGAACCCCCGTTATACGTGTACGTGCCTCCGGGACCCGTGAGGATGTTGCCCACCGGATCGTACGTGAAGGTCTCCAGATAATTTCCCCCGCTCGCAGCGCCCGACGATGACGCCGTAAGGAGACGATTCAACCCATCGTACGTGTAATTGACCGTGATCGCCCCGTTCGTCGCGGAATTATCGACGACCTGCGTGATGTTTCCGTCGTTGTCGTAGGTATACGTCGAGGATTGTATGGCCGTGGAACTGCCGTTCGTGCTTACGATGCTGTTCAACCGATAGAGTGTCGCGGGATCATAGGTATTCGCCGTCGCGACCCCATTTGCGTCGGTTTGCGTGGCGACTTTATCCATCGGCGAATAATCTATGCTCGAAACAATGTTCGCGAAGCTGCCCCCTGATTCCTTTTCCTGGACGTTTGTCACAAGCCCGCCCGTACCGTACGTATACTCGACTTCGGAACCATCAGGGTTCGTGATGGTGAGCTGGTCTCCCTGGCGGTCATAGGTGTAACTCGTCGCATAATTCGTCCCGCTGATGGTCTTTGATTCGCTCGCAAGATTGCCTAATGGATCGTAGGCTTTGGTATCGAGCGATACCGCGTCGGTGCTCGAGACGGAACAGAGGCGGCCGACCCCGTTCGTGCACGTGTCGTAGGTATAGGCGATCTGGGTCGTGGATGCCTCGCTCTCCGTGAGCACGCGGTTCAACGCGTCATACGTATAGGTGACGGTCTGGTTCTTTGGATCGACGCGCGTCGTGAGATTCCCGGCATTGTCGTAGGTATAGTTCCATATGCCATAGGTGGAAGAAGCGGGCCCATGGAGATCGGTCGATGACACCTCTCGCCCCAGGCCGTCATAGGCGAAACTCCGCACGTTCCCATTCGCGTCGGTGAGGCCCAAAAGATCCTGCAACCCGTCGTAGGTATAGGTTGTGGTGTACGTGCTCGTGCCGTTATGTTCGCCCACCTGCACGAGATTGCCGTAGGCGTCATGGTATTCGTCTTTCTCATTTCCATTCGGGTCGGTGATCTTCAACTCCCAGTTGTCATACGCATCGGTCGTGGTACCGACGGAATTCACCGTCGTCAACACTCTCCCCAATGGATCATAGGCGTACGTCGTGAAGAGCGAAGCGGTGGTCGTCGCGGCGGTTGAGGAAGCACCACTTGCGAAGTATGGCAATGACTCTTTTGCCACGAGGCCGACGGGGTTGTATGACTGGTCGGTCACTTTATAGGTCCCCGCATCCGTCGCCGACTTTCGTGTTTGGATCATCCGGCCAAGACCGTCGTAATAACTGTAGGTATTGACGGTCGTCGATGCATTCAGATAATCCGATTCCTCGACGCTCACGGCACCCGACGTATCGGTATATGTGTATGCCGTCTTCAGATCTTCCGTGGAAGTTGTCGTCTGATCTGGCTGGAAGACTTGGAGCGGCCGCCCCAGTCCGTCATAGGTCGTTTGGAACTTCAATCCGTTGGGATCAACCGTCTGCGTCGGCTTTCCTGTGGAGTAATCGTACTGGTAGCCAGTCGTCTGGCCGAGCGCGTTCGTCGTCGTCGCCGGATAGAGGTTGTAAGTATCGTAGGCGTACGTCGTCGTGTTGTTGCGCGGATCGAGCGTCTGCGTCACAAGCCCGTAGCTGTTGTAGGTGTTCCGCGTCGTCGTGGCATAGGTGTTCCCGCTCACCCAATCGTCCTGCGTCGTGAGATTGCCCGCGCTGATATTCCCCAGCCCGAGACCGTCGTAATAATATTGGGTCTCCTGGATTTTGGTACTGCTTTGATTTAACAATGTTTCGTCGGAAAGTTTTCCGGTGACGTTCGAACTCGTGCTCGACGCATAGGTGATGTTGGTGATGTATTCGTTTGATTCCGCGAGCGGGTTGCTCACCATCGTCTGCCCCGCGCCGCCATTGTAAAGATCGGTGATTTCGTTCGCGGTAAGGGCCCTGCTCCAGATGCTCGGCTCATCGATGTAGCCAGCGAAGGAATCGTGTCCGAATCCGCTCTGTCCCGTCTCGCTGCCAATGCGTAGTGGGCCGATACCACCACCGCCATATGCCTGGAGGTTACCGGTCGCCGCCGTCTTGTTCTCATACACCCCGTTCACATAGATGTAGACGTATGACCCGTCATATACGATGGTGACCATCGTCCAGGCTCCCGTCGTGATGGGAACGCCGGAATCGACGAAGACGCGATTGTTGTTCGCCGTGTCGAATCCGCCCCCGATGTCGCCCGTAAAACTGGCACCCGTCGGCTGGATGGTACTCCACCAGTAGCCGCCCGGATCGCCGCTTGCCGAATTTCCCGCCATGACGGTCGAATAGTACGCTTGTGTACCGGTCGCATCAAACCAAAGATTGATCGAGACACTGCTCGTCGCCGACACTAAGCCGCCTGGAAAATCAATGTGCTTCGCAGAGCCATCGTCAAATTCCGCCCCTTGCCCCACCTTGCCGTAACTCGTACCATAAGGCGCGTTGGTGTCCGTACCGTTGTTCGATGCCCAGTAATCGTTCGCATTGCCCTCCAGATTCCAGTATGAAACGAGATTATTGGTGAGTGTCCCGCCCGACCGCGTGTTCACCTGGAAGGACTTGGTGGAGAAAGGGGAAGAGGAGGTGGTAAATGTACCATCATTATTCCCCGTCACCTGTCCCCATTGGATCTTCTGCGTCTCATTGCCGTTCGTTTGATTCCACGTATATGATTCCGCAGAATCCTCGTGCGTCGACGACCCGTCGTAATCCATTTCGAGCGTAGTATCGGGGAATACAAATGCGGCGTTGCTTCCGGTGCTCGTGCTGTCCCACTTGGTAATGACAACCTTGTAGAGATTGCCCACGTGGTCGTAATTCTCCGCGCGATACGCCTTCCCTATCTTCCAAAAATTATCGTTGTATTGCCCCGTCGACGAGCTCACGCCGTTGCTCGTATCGTAATACGTCTTCGTCACGTTGCCCGCGGGATCGGTTTCGGTGACGAGACCGAATCCGGCAAACTCATGGTCGATGGGACTGCCGTAGTAATATGTGCCGCCGGAATATTGATAGGTTGAGGAGGAGAGGTTTCCAAGGCCGTCGTTGTTCGTAAGCTTGGAAACGACATAGACCGGATAGGGTTCGGTATTAACAGGAGTTCCCGAAGCGTTCATAAACTGCGACGCCGCTTCGTACACGACCGTCGTATTCCCTCCCTGCGGATAGCTGACGCCGGTCAGAATGTCCGCGCGTATGCTGTTGTTGTTGGTCCATGCCGCATATATATTCGTACCACTGGCACATCCCAAGATGATGTCGGGAAGGCCGTTGCCAAGAGTATCAACGATCCTCGTTCCCGCGTCATATCCCTCGCCCGTATCAAACGGCGTGGGCGGGGCCCAAACGGTGCTCGTCGCCCAGCCATTCCCGGTATCGATATATGCGGAGGTCGTAGAGGATGCCCCTTGATTCACCATCGTCTGCCCCGAGCCACCGTTATAGAGGTCGGAGATCTCGTTTGTGGAGAGCACCTTCGACCAGAAGCCGACTTCGTCTTGGTATTGGTTGGCGTACCAAGCGGTCGGATAGGCGTACAGCGACCCCATAGACATGCCTCCGTACTGCCAGTTGGGCGTTGCCGAGATAGTACCGCTCCCCGACGATGAACCGTTGATGTAGAAGTTGTAGGCCTTCGTGGAGGCGTTGTAGGTGAACACCACGAAGTTCCACGTGCCCGTCGCGATATTGCCTGTTGAATACGGCTGGTCGCCGTTTTTAATGGCGAAGAAGACCTCTTTAGGGTTACTTCCTGTATCGCCATACGCCAACTCTGCCCCTTCGTCGGAAACGTTATCAGCGCCGAACGAGAAGATGGTGTGGAGACTGCTGACATCGAGGGGATAAATCCACGTGGCTATCGTGAATGAGGCGTTTCCCGTGGGCATTCCCGTCGGAGACGAAATGGCGATACGGGAAGAGGACGCACTACTGAGCAGTACGCCCTGATTGACCTTCCCGTAGCTTGTCCCATAAGTGACGGCCGTGTCGTTTCCGTTGTTCGATCCATAATAGTCGCTTGAGTTCCCCTGCATGGGGTAGTACGAATCAAGGCCGGTGGTAAGCGTTCCGCCCGAGAGCGTGTTCACTTGGAATGATTTGGTGGACGTGGTACTACTTGATGATCCTAAGAGAATGCTCGGCAGGCCATCGCCGTTCACATCGGCGATCCTTGCTCCACTATCCCACCCCGCGTTTGATGCGAAAGGAACAGGAGGATCCCAGACGGTGCTCGGCGTCCACCCATTTCCGGTATTCATATATGCCGCATACACGTTTGTACCACTCGCGTTCGTATACCCCGAGACGATGTCGGGCAGTCCATCGCCGCTCACGTCGGCAAGTCGAACGCCAAGATCCAGTCCGCCGTTTGATACAAAAGGAACGGGAGGAGTCCAAACGGTGCTCGTCGCCCAGCCATTCCCGGTATCGATATATGCGGAGGTCGTAGAGGATGCCCCTTGATTCACCATCGTCTGCCCCGAGCCACCGTTATAGAGGTCGGAGATCTCGTTTGTGGAGAGCACCTTCGACCAGAAGCCGACTTCGTCTTGGTATTGGTTGGCGTACCAAGCGGTCGGATAGGCGTACAGCGACCCCATAGACATGCCTCCGTACTGCCAGTTGGGCGTTGCCGAGATAGTACCGCTCCCCGACGATGAACCGTTGATGTAGAAGTTGTAGGCCTTCGTGGAGGCGTTGTAGGTGAACACCACGAAGTTCCACGTGCCCGTCGCGATATTGCCTGTTGAATACGGCTGGTCGCCGTTTTTAATGGCGAAGAAGACCTCTTTAGGGTTACTTCCTGTATCGCCATACGCCAACTCTGCCCCTTCGTCGGAAACGTTATCAGCGCCGAACGAGAAGATGGTGTGGAGACTGCTGACATCGAGGGGATAAATCCACGTGGCTATCGTGAATGAGGCGTTTCCCGTGGGCATTCCCGTCGGAGACGAAATGGCGATACGGGAAGAGGACGCACTACTGAGCAGTACGCCCTGATTGACCTTCCCGTAGCTTGTCCCATAAGTGACGGCCGTGTCGTTTCCGTTGTTCGATCCATAATAGTCGCTTGAGTTCCCCTGCATGGGGTAGTACGAATCAAGGCCGGTGGTAAGCGTTCCGCCCGAGAGCGTGTTCACTTGGAATGATTTGGTGGACGTCCCATAGAGGATGGCTGGTAGGCCGTCGCCATTCACATCGGCGAGGATCGCCCCCGTCGGAACGCCGTTATTCGCAAAGCACACCGGCGAATTCCACGAAGAAGAACTCACCCAGCCGCTGCCGGTATTGATGTACGATCCGTTGCACGAGACGATATCATCCAGGCCATTATTATTGATATCAACCACCCGGTAGCCGTTGTCGCCATTTCCCGTGCTCGTCGTGAATGACACGGGTGAATCCCACGTGGAAGAACTCACCCAGCCGTTACCGGTATTGATGTACGCGCTGCTACTTGAGATGATGTCCTCCAGATCGTTGCCCAGGAGATCTGCGAGACGATATCCATTATCCACGCCGCCACTTGAGATGAACGCCATAGGAGGATTCCACGTTGACGAGGTTGTCCATCCAGGGGTCTGCGTCTGATAGGTGAAGGTGGACGACGGTTCCGACACCACGGTCCCTGAAGCGTTCTCCCCGCTTTCGGTGATGGAATGCAAAAGCGTCGTATATCCATTGTCTCCCGTCGAGTAATTCAAAACATATTTCCGCACCCACGTGCTGCTCACATCGACGTCGACCTCGTTCACCCGGTAGTTGGAATTCACCGCGAACCCTGTTGCCGTGGACGTCGCATTGTCGGTGCTTGATGCTCTCAGAAAATTGACCGAAAAGATTCCTGTCGTGGAGCTCGTGTTGGTATACACGGTGCTTGACGGATAGATCTGGCCAGAATCATTGAAATAACTGTAGGAGATGGAATTGCCGTTGGTGTCCGCGACGGTTTTCAGCATCCACTTGTATACCTGCGCCGAATTATTGGGATTGCTCTCCTGGCTATCCGAGGTCGATCCGAAGACATACTGCGTCCCGTTCTTGTCTGTCATGGTCCAATCGTCGCTTGAGCTCGAAAATGCATACTGATTGAACGTCCCGTTCTCCGTTCGGGCGACGTAAGCGACGCCGGTGGAGGTCACGGTCGTCGTCGTAACGAGTTCACCGTCAAGGGAGGAAGTGAAATAATTGAGGGTACTCGTGCTATAGAGATTCTCGACGCCGCTCTTGTTCAGCCGCTCGATATACGGGATGCTGATCGACCATCCTTCGCCGAAGATGCTCCCCGGCTCACTGTTCTGGCTGTTGTAGACGAGATCAAGGTCGGGTTGTAGCCCGTTCCTGCCGGGGGGAATCGTAATGGGATAGGTGGTCTCGAGCGCCCCCGTATTCTGGTCTACTTTCAGCTGATTTTGATTGAATGAGTTGTATACGACCGGTTGAATATCGGGACCGGTCCCCGCTCCCCCGGGAGTAAAGGCGGGGCTTACATGATTGGTGCTTGGGGTCGCATTGCTCGTTGGAGCGATTGCAGGGGTCGATGCGGTACCGGCGGATGCCGGCTGACCTGAAGTTCCGGTAGCGGGCGTAGATCCGGAATTGGTGGATTCGGACTGGGAAGACGTATTCGAATCGGATGAGGAGCCGCTCCCCGTCGCAGGGGTCGAAATGGACGAACTGCCACTTGAGCTCGAATCTCCAGAACTCGATCCTGTGGACGTACCCGTCGATGTGCCGCTCGCGCTTTGCGCAAACGCCGGTTCGAGTGGAGCAACAACCATGACCACAACAACAAAAAGGGCCGCGAGATCAAAAGCGGCCCTCAGCGAAAAGATTTTCGTCGCCCCCTTACAGAGGTTCCGTACATAGCAACTCAACATGCAATAAACGACTAGATTTATTTACCTCCATGTTAGCAAGGTGTGGGATTTACTCAAGCGATAGTTATGCACAGCTAGCCCCGGAGCTGCTATATAGTTATAGAGTGGACATGAATCGAGAGTTGTAACGGGTGCAGAAGATTCTTCACTATGAAACAAATTGTTTTCTACTCATGGCAATCCGACCTTCCGAACGCTTGCAATAGAGGATTCATTCAAGAGGCCCTTGAGAACGCTGCTTCGGCGATCGCTTCAGATCAGAGCGTAGCTGTTGAGCCGGTCGTGGATCGCGATACGCAGGGTGTTCCCGGATCTCCGGACATCGCCTCGACGATTTTTTCGAAGATCACTGCCGCCGACGTCTTTGTGGCCGATATTTCAATAGTCGTTAGAGGTGAGAATCGAGCCACCCCCAATCCTAATGTCTTGATTGAACTCGGATATGCACTTAAAGCGCTGGGGCATGGAAAAATCATATTGATTTTCAATACTTCGTTCGGCAAGATGGATGAACTTCCGTTTGATCTGCGAACACGACGAATTCTCACATACGAAATGCCGTTGACAGGAAAGACGCGCGGGCCAGACCGCAGAGTTCTTGAGAGCCACCTGGAACAAGCGATTCGAACCGCCCTTGGGAATTCCCAAAATGTGGAAGAGCCCGCCTCGATTCCGGCAATAGCAGTCATTGAGGCCCAAACCCCAGGTCGTATCCTCGTCTTGCGTCGCAACCTTGCAGCGATTCTGCACAAACTTGACGAGATGAAGCCCAAAATCCATAGTGCTGGGGGTACCGTAGATGAACTGACCGAGGCTTTAAGCCAGACACAAGAGACTGTTTCTGAGTTCTCAAAGATCGCAGAAGTAGTCGCAGCGCTCGCTGATACGGAAGCGGCACTCGAAGTGTATCGTTGGTTTGGAAACGTTCTTGAGCGCTATAACAATCCGAAGGGATTCTCCGGTAGTTCAAGCAACGCAGACCACGACTATTTCAAATTCATTGGTCACGAATTGTTTGTCACACTGATTGCTTTTCTTCTTCGAGAACAACGATGGGCTCTGCTCGCCACGCTTCTTTCAGAACCGATTCCCATACGTTATCTTTCACGGTTGAATGGACCGGGAAGCCTAGATTGGACGAGCGTATCTGATCATCTCCCATCACTCCTTGATGAAAGTCAAAGAAAGCGGCGGATGTCCCTCCATGCCGACATTTTGAAGGCGCGTCACACAAGCGGCGGACTTGCAGCCATTGTGCCGATGGATGAGTTTGTGGCAGCGGATTATTTCTTGTTTCTAGCCGGGGAGATTCCACAGCCCGATGAAGCCGGTGTGGTAATGGAATGGCGTCCATGGAGTGCTGTTTATCTCGATCACACGCCTACATTTCTTCGCAACGCTGAGCGCAAACAAATTGCGGATCAAATGATCAAGATCTTCAAGGTTCCGAATGTTGAAGAGTTCAGAAGACGCATGTTGAAGCGAGCGCCGGGTCTGAGGGCACTATTTAATACGGGGTTCTGGCTCAATCCCATTCGCACCGATGATATCAATGGAATTGGTACGCGTGAATGATGTCGTCGCGTGCGACAACTCTGTTCGCCTTTCGACAGAGTGCCTGATCGAAGCGTAAGGCATCCTTACAGCGGGCAATGAAAAAGAGTAGACGGGAGATGTTGCCGTCAGGGCAACATCAGGAGGTTTACTGTTTTCGGTATTTGAGCCTGCGATTGTCAAAAGCCGGGAGCGTACCTTGATCTCCGGATCCTCAATCGCGCCGGAGCGAAAGCTGAAGTCGTTCTTGTTGTTCTTTTTGTCGAATCGAAACGTGGATGATCTGCTCAGCGTCGGCGACGACCGCCAGATTGGGATTATGAGTGACGATGATGATCTGACGCCGCTGTTTGGCGTCTTTGAGAAACTTGACGAGGATTTGGTAGACGCTCGGCTGCAAGCAACAACGACAAGCCCGCTCGTCTTTCTTGACGAGTCAGAGTGAGCTAGAATGGCGCCTGCGGATTGTTACCGGGCGTCAATACCAGCTGTGACTACGTAGTTATATAGTTGGTCTAACAGTTTACCCATGGTTCGACAAGTCCCCCGATATGGTGCACCACAAGAAGTTTTGTCGCGGTTTGCGATGAAGCAGAACGGAATTGCCAGCTCTCCAGCTACATTTTGTGCGGATACAGTGAGGTTCGACAGTAGAATTCTCAGCAATTCGCGCTTCCTCGTAACATTAGCCCTTTTATAAAGCAATGCCGCGCCTTTCGCGAGTTCGACAGTGCGTTCAATCTCATTGAACGGATCGTCGCATCCTGCCTCGATCGCTGCCGCGCGCTGCCTCAATTTAGCCTCCTCCCACACCATTTGTTTTTGCTTCTCGTCATAGGTGCGTTTTTCTACTGTCCCATCAATGAGTAGATCGGTGAGGCGATTTATGCGAGTACGAAGAGCTTCGAGTTGCAAAACCGTCGCGCGCATCTCCGCTTCACGCTTTGCCCCGAAGTTGAGGCGTTGCTCAGCGATCCACTCATGCAGACAATCGATCTCGGCGCTGGAAAGTGTGAGTGGCGCAAGGGCATTCTGCACGGCGCTTTCGAGTTGTTCTTCTCTGATGGAAGTTATCGGGCACACAGGGGGTGATTTGAACGGGCGATTGTGACAACGGTAATATGTGTTCCCTTTTTGGCGCTCGCCAATAAGGGAATATTGACAACTGGCACACCGCACCAAGCGGCTGAACAGAAACGAACGGCGCGCAACGCGGTCTACCGCTTTGGTATGTAGCAGCGTCTGGACCCGATCAAAGAGTTCTCGACTTACGAGCGGAACGTGCATCCCTGAGAAGTCCTGGCCCGTTTTCTTGATTCTCATAATCCCAATGTAAAAAGGATTGGTGAGTATCGTCGAAATGCCAGTCACTGTGACCCGGCCACCGCGCCGATTGCGAAGTCCCAGTTCGTACATGTGCGCCGCAAGCGCCTCTAGCGGGAATGTCCCTGCCCCATAGAGCTCGAAGACTTGTTGTACGAGACGCGCCATGACCGGGTCTGGAGCTTTCTTCTTTGCAGATCCTTGATCTAAGTAGCCGATGGGAGCGCGAAACGGATAAAACCCTTGCTTCAATCTCCCGTAGATGCCCTTCTTTGCTTCTTCCCGAAGGTTTCGGCTGTAATGGGCGGCGACGACCGCTTGAATATCTGCCGAGAGACGACCGGACACCGTCGCCAAATCCACGCTCTCATTTGCAAAGTGAATAGCTATCCCAGTGTCGGCAAGTTTGCCGACATCTGCCCAGTCCTCAAGGTTGCGAGCACTGCGATCGATTTTATGGATCACAACACCCTCTGCCGCCTTGATGCGTAGGAGTTGCAACATCTGGATGAATGCGGGGCGACCTTGCTTGGCAGCAGACTCCCGCTCTTCAAACCATCGAACGATCTCGAGACCGTGCTGCTGTGCGTACCGGAGTATCGCGTCTTTCTGTTCCTGTAAGGAAACGCCTTTCTCCCCCTGTTTGACCGTCGAAACACGGGTATATGCAAATACGTTACCCATGCTCAAACGGAATGTTGTTTTAATGTACTATTCGACCTTTCCTTCATCGTAATCAGGCGTTCGGAACTGTCAACCGCTCCGGGATGTGCTTCGCTTGCGATCTGCAGCGCACACGCGAAATAGCGACGGAGATTCTCGTCTGCCTCTTTGAGTTCCTCGTCAGTCAGGGTTGGATAAATTGCTCGCAAGCGGTTCATGTCCATCAGGGAGAGGATATGTCCGCAATCGATCGTAAAAAAGACCGGATGAGTTGCCGCAAGCGGCAACAAATCGAGAAGCGGACGCGGCGAAGGATCAAAAGCCGCCTCGGTTCCATCGCTCGGAGAAGCCCTTGACAAGTAGGCAAAACAATAGTTTAAGGAAGGGGCAAAGCCGCACATTTAGAGCGTAGACACAGTCTTGCTACAAGCGCCGTCGTGGTTGCTGGGCATCTGTTTCTTGCCGCTTGCGGCAACTCCTCCCGTCTTCTTAAACGGTGGTTTTCGCATACGCTGAGAGACATATAGTCGCGGTGTTAATTCATTTGCGCCACTCACATGTCTTCAAGGCTCCACAACTATGTCCGGACGTATAGGAGACGATCAAGTCTCCGTCAACAAGACGTAGCCTTTTTGTTGGGAGGTAAGGATGGAGCGCAGGTATGCCGGTATGAGCAAGGCCGCCGACTCCCCCCGCTTCGGACCGCTCTTGCGCTTGCAATCATTCTCGACGTATCGATTGCCGCGCTTTTCAGCGGCACACACCATGAGATGCAGAAAAAGATCGCGGAGCGAATCACTGTGTTGCGCTCCGAGATCGAACAGAGGCATGGACCATCCGGTCGAATGCCTGCTTTGGCGTCCAGGCAGTTGCGATGGATTGACGATCATCACGGTCACGCGCAACGTAACGAACACCGAACAGAATGAACGCAACAACGCCAAAGAGAGTAATCGCGCTCGATCTTCATCCCCTCAGCTTCGGATATGCCGTGTTTGAGGGACCGGATGAGCTGCTTGATTGGGGAATCAAAAGTTTTCGGCATGGCGTGAATGCCGTGAAGGTGCCTCTGAATGTGAAACTGGCCTTGCTGCTCGATCAGTATGGACCGGACATCGTCGTAATCAAGGAACCGAGGACGGCAACACTCAAGAAAATGGTTCGCGCGATTGTGAATGTGGCGCAGCGCCGTCGGATTCCAGTGCGGCGCATTTCAAGTGTCGTGGTACGGAGAGCGTTCCCGGGCGAGAGTCACAACAAATATCAAATTGCCTCAGTGGTCGCCAAGCGCCATCCAGAACTTTCGCCTCGCTTAGGACCTCGGCGCAAATTTTGGCAAGCCGAGAAATATTCCATGAGCATTTTCTACGCGGCGGCGATTGGATTGGCTTACTTCATGCGCGACACTACGACTGACAATGACAACGATAAAACCCTTTTGACGCTTCCTCGTTGACGTATAGACCGTAGTCACGGTCCGTCAAACCTTGAGGAAGCGTCAAAAGGGCTTTATCTTCATAGCTCTCGCCAGAAAAACGGGGAGCTGAAGTTCCCCGTTTAAGTTATTGCACGACCCCTTCACGAAGAGGAATCCCGAGAAAGCAGCTCGGGGCCTCCTCATGCATAGGCTTGCAGATTCTGCGAGATGACTGTGACGGCCATAATATCGAAGATTGCGCCAGGGTCAGTATATTTTTCATCCCCCAGTTCGTCATAGCGCCCACGCTCAGAGTAGGCTGCTTGAATCTGGCCGTTGACCATGCCTTGGAACGGTCCCTCTAGGTAAACGCGGTCTTCCCGGTGCGCCATTACGGTGGCGTGAATCGCGGGGTCCTTCGTCTTTTCCGTAGTGACTTCCTTTATGTACAGTGCTTCTTCGTCGGTGATGTTGAATTTCTTCCTGATCTCCGCAACCATATCCTGCACGGAGACTTTTGGCATCGGCGGTCCTGCGGTTTTTGCGCCCTTGCCTGGCTTTAGTTTCACCGTCCCAGCACCGTGCACTTCGCCTTGGTATTGAACGGCCGCTTTTACCACCTCTGTTTGGCGAATCTGCTTCATCAACTCGGAGACACTGCCTTGCTTGATCAGTTGCGGCCCTATGTATTCAGCAAATGCCGCAAACTCTCCAATCGCAGGCGGGTAAGTGAAAAAGCATGTGAGAAAATGGAAGCTCTTTTCGAAGCGAGCAAGTTGGTAGACAAATGCTTTCCGCTGTTCTAAATCAGTGATCTTGGCTTGAAATCTCGCCCGCAGCCCACTCACTACGAATTGAGCTTGAGCGTCATTGCCAGCGGCAACGAGCTTTAGGAGGTTTTTCGCATCATCCGGCGTGAACACCTTCGTCCTTAAAATCTCCTTGTACAAATTGACGCATTGCTCCTTGTTCGGCTCCTCCGGCTCAAACGGCGTGCCTTTCCGGTACTTCACAAATGCCTTAAGGATTGCCTTGGCATTATTCGTGAAATCGACGACCACCACATCCTTCTTGCCTTCGTAGCAACGGTTCAACCGAGACACGGTCTGCACAGCGTTGCGGTCCACGACGGGCTTGTCCAGGAACATTCCGGCGAGCAACGGCTGATCGAAACCCGTTTGAAACTTATTCGCCACCACCATTAAGCGGTAGTCCTCGCCCTCAAAGCGATCCTCGATCTGCTCGCCTTCCTTCAATTCATTGAGCGCATGCTCGCTGATCGCGGCGTTGGTCTCCGGGTGGACGAAATCAGAGAACGCGTAGAGTACTTTGTAGTTTGCTTTGCGTTCTTTGAGCTTCTCCTTGATAATCTCGAAGTATCGAAGGCCCGCAACGCGTGAACCCGTCACGATCATTGCCTTGGCCCGCCCTCCGATTAGCGGTTTGACATTCTCTTCAAATATCCGAAGCATGACCTCAGCTTTGTATTGAATCAGTCCGTCATCCTGGAATGCCAGGTTTTTTAAGGCCTTCGCTACCACACCCTTCGGGTACAGCTTCTCCTCTTCGGGCTTCGGAACGACTCGACAATGCATGTTATAAAGCGTTTTGTAAGAGATGATGCTCGCTGCCACATCCACGATATAACCTTCGGCGATAGCTTCCGCCTCGGAATAGATGTCGAATGGCTCGCCGAATAGTGTGACCGTTGCGGGTGCCGGTGTCGCCGTGAAGGCCACGAACAGTTGATTGATGTCGTGTTCACGAATGATTCGGGCAATTTCTTCTTCTTCGTCCGGAAGTTGCTCATCGGCGTCTGCATCGACATCGGTCTGTTCTGCTTTGTCGCGGAATGGTCTGCGAATTGCTGCACCCATCTTGCCTTCCTGCGAACGGTGCGCCTCGTCGATCAGGAACGCAACCCGCAACTTCTTTAACTCCTCGTTCTTCTCAATCTCTTCCAATACCCACTCGAACTTCTGCTGGGTGGTGATGATGATCGGCTTTCGCTCTTTCAGAAAGCGCGGCAAGTCCTCAGCTTTTCTAGCCAGCCCAATTACGTCTTCAAGGTGGGTGAAGTTTTCCACCTCGTCCTTAATGTTCTTATCCAGCGCCTTCCTATCCGTGAGAATAAACACGATGTTCACGAGTTTCTCGTTCGTGCCCGGCCGATAAAGGCTATGCAACCGGTCGGCCAACCAGCAGATAGAAAGGGTCTTCCCGCTTCCGGCGGAATGACTGATGAGGTATTTGCGCCCGATCTCCGACGTTGCACTGAAATGCGCCAGCGAATCATCCGTTACCCGACGCACCATGCGGCTTTGATGGTAGCGCGGGAAAAGCGTAAATGCTGCCTTCTCCGAGCGGTCCTCCTCGGCTTCGCGCTTTGGAACGTAGACGAGGAAGAACGACAAGGCCTCCAGCAGGCGGTCCTTCGAGAGCACTTCTCGGTAGAGAAACTCCACAGGGTATTCGTTCTTTGTGATTGGGGTGTTCGTTAGCCCAGTATTATGCCAGCGGAAGTTTTCCTCCCGGCGCGGATCGGTGGCTGCCATCACATCGCTAGTGTCGGCGGCAAGGTACAGGAATGGGTGCTGGAAGATTTTTATTGAGTGGTCGCGTGCGGTAAATTGTGCCACGGCGTCATACACCGTCTGATTCTTCTCGTGCTTGACCTCCAACGCTACGATGGGTAGGCCATTGAGGAAGAAAACAAAATCAATTTCCGTGTTCGTCTCACCGAAATAGAAATGTGGCCGAAAGGTGATGCGATTCTTCGGATACCCTTCATTGGCGGCGCTCTCGCCAGAACGCGGCTTCGGGTAATAAAGCCGGAGTTCAACCCCCCGCACCTTCAACCCATGTCGAATAAGCAGCCAAAGGGGCGTACGTCTTAGCTCAGCGCGAAGCGCCTTGAAAACCTCGTCACGTGCGTCAATGCCATAGTCGGTGGCCAGCTTCTTGATGGTTTCCCTCTGGGTATCCTGAAGAAAGGCCCAGAGCTGGTCTTCGACAATGAAGTTCTCCTTGTCTGTGATGTCATCTTGTTCCAACACGCCGTACTGATGCACGCGGACAAGGAAATCCTTGATATGCTCCTGGAACTTCAGCTCTGGTGATTTCAGCTTAGCCATGAGTTTGTACACGCGTTAAGTCTGCCGCCGTAATACGCCTCTGGCCGGTGACGCACTCTTGGATCAGCGACTTACGGTAGGCGGTGAGGGTGGCAATTTGCGTTTCGATGCCGCTGACGATCGTCCGCACCTCAGCGAGCTTCTTGTCGAGAAAATCAACGATTGCCTCTTGTTCTGCGCGCGTTGGCGGTAATGCCAAAAGCACACTGCCCAATTCCTCAGCATTCAAATGCGGTTGGGCAGCGCGAAGCGTCAGAAGTAAAAGTTGGCCCTCAAGGACATAACGGCTCAGCATGCTGTAGGCGACGAACCGTGACGAAGCGCGCGTCACTGTCACAACCATATCGTAACCCGCGACTGCGCCTTCTAATTCCGGCGGGACGATGGCCGAATCACCTGTGTAGGCTCCGCTGCGGACGACTATGATCTCCCCTGCCTTGAGGTATGGATTTCGGTCCGGTGGCAATTCTTCTGGATCGACGCGTAACAAGTTGTCTGTGTTAATGGTACCCGCATCTACGTCGGTTGCTCGGACCATTGCCACGCCAGATGCGAGTTCAGCCGGCGGTTGCCCTAGACCATACCGGACCGCGGCCACAGATTTGAGTCTGGTCAGACGCCATGCTTTCGGAATTTGTGGCAAGACCGATTTTCCTGTCGGGCTTGTCTCGACTCGCTCATTGATGCCCGTCGTGATGGCCCGGAGCAGTATTGAACTACATAGCGTATCCAGAACTTCTAGTTGGCGACGTTTAGCGGCCACCGCCGAGTCAATGGCCCAGCAACTTGCATCCAGATATGCAGCGATGCGCTGTTGCTCCGATTGCGGTGGCAGTGACAAGGTAAAGGAGTTAAAATCTTTGTCGTCAACCGCTGGGTAACCGACACCTTTAGCTGAAGCCTCGAAGTATTGTCGCGCGTTTTCGGAAATGAGCGCGTAATAGGCAAACTTTGGCGAGAGCTTATGAAGCGCGGGCTGGACCACGTTGAAGCCGGTAGAACACACAAGGTCCCTTTGTCCATCATTTACGAAGGCTACGGCCTGTAAATTTGGCCTGACGGATGAAATGATCGTGCAATTCTGCGCCAAACGCCGACGTGCCCGCGAGGGTGCATCCTCATAGCGCAGTCGCTCGATTGCCTTTGGGTTAATAATGCCGTGATAATCGACGTTTGAGATTTCGAGATAGTCAAACTCGTAATCTGGGTCAGTGTTGGCTGGCAGCGAATCAGCATTGATAGCCGAGACGTCTTTTAGACGGTCGCTCCTCCAATCTTGTGGGAGGTGATTCATGAGTTTGCAAGCCCATCCAACATTTTCTCCGCCACTTTCTCGAGTTTCCAAAACTCGAGTAGCAATTCCTTTGCTCGCGCGGGGGGTTGGTAACGGTAGAAGTATTTATTCGGCAGTATCTCGTACCCCAGTTGTGGACGATCTTCCCATCTAATAATCGGCTTAGCTATTTCACGTTTCAGAAACGCCTCAATATCTTCGCCGTAAGGAATATACTCGTCATCCTTCACGTAATGTCGGTGTGTCCACCCGACCGAGATTATTTCTGGCTTTCCCTCCATCAAACTCTTAAACTTATTGGCGACGTTGTCTTTGGGCATGAGTTCCAATGTCTCTATTCTTTCGGTCTTACCAGTCTTTAGCCGGACCCGGAAGGTAAGACTGCTCTCGTAGAACTCCTGCTCCTTCTTCAGGTTTGCGACAGTAAAGGCCTTTTCGTACGGCTCGGCAATTAATGCGGGCCGGTCCTGTTCGTCTGTCTGCCAAAAAACAACTTCAACCTTGTGATACGCGAAGTCTTTAACCTTCCCATTGTTTTGGAATAACTTTACGTCTCGGTCCTTATAGTCGGATTTCCAGCCGTCCAAATAGCGAGACTTGACCCACTGTCGATGTGCATCGGTCATTCGGTTTCGCTTGTTGCCGAAAGCTTTTGGCTCCTTTTCAAACTGTTTTCGAGAATCGATAATCATCACGCGATGGCGATGGCTTGCAGGCTTCTCGTTTCGGAGGAGCCAGATATACGTGAAGATGCCGGTGTTGTAGAAGAGCTGATCGGGTAACATGACAATGGCGTCCAACCAATCGTTTTCTATGATCCAACGACGAATCTCACTCTCATCTTGACCGCAATCTCCGTTCGAGAGAGGCGATCCATTAAATATGATTGCAATTCGGCTTTCCCCTTTGGCAGGCTCCTTCATCTTCGCCAGCATGGTCTGGAGGAAAAGCAACGCACCGTCATTCACACGAGGCATCCCCGCTTTGTAGCGAGTCTTCTCCAGTTTGCGCGCCTCTTTTTCGTAGCCATCTTTGCCTCCCCACGTCACACCAAACGGAGGATTACTGAGCATGAAGTCGAAACGATATTTGGTTTCCGGCAACTGGTCGCCTGGTTCTTTGCCGTGGGGGTCGTGAGGTATGAGGGAGTTCCCAAGAAACACTTTGGCGTTCTTGTCCTCCTTAATCAGAAGGTCGGCTTGGCAAATTGCATAGTTCGTTGGCGATAGTTCCTGACCGTGAACTGTGAGGTATTGGTCAATGCGCGCTTTCTCAGACGGCGTGCGTGCCCGGTCTAGCAGGTGTTCTTCAGCCACAGACAACATGCCACCCGTGCCGCACGCTGGATCGTAAATTGAAATGTGCTTATCAGGAATTGGAATATCCAATAGCTCCACCATGAGGCGGATGACCTCTCGCGGGGTGAAGTGTTCTCCAGCCTCTTCACCGCTTTGCTCTGAAAACCGACGGAGAATTTCCTCATAGATGTAGCCCATCTCCAGGTTTGAGATATGGTCGGGGCCGAGCGGCAGTTCCTTGTATTGATTGAGGATCGGCGCGAGCCGATTGTTCTTCACCATCAGACCGATAGTGGCTCGATAGTTGAAGTTCTCGATTATTTCATCGACGTTCTGCGAGAAGCCATTGATGTAAGCGCGGAAGTTGTCTTCGAGCAGCGTGTGGTCTTCGTCGTAAATCTTGCGAAGGGTCCAAGTTGTTTTGTTCGAAAACGGACACTGCTGGGGATTCAATTCCAGCTTCTTAACCAGCGCGTCGAGTTCTTTTTCTGTACGTTTTGGCGGCTTCGCCTGGATCTCTTCCTTCTTTTCGGCCCGCCACTTCAGCAGCACACATTCGAGTCGGCGGATCACAATAATGGGAAGAATGACATTCTGGTATTCATACGGTTTGAATTTGCCGCGCAGGCGCTCGGCTGATTTCCAAATCTCGTTCGCAAGATTGTCGAGTTTTGGTTTATCGAGTGATAGGGCCATAGAAGTTGTGTCGGACTCTTTCCGCAAGCGATTGTAGCAGTTGGTGAAGGAGGGGGTCGTCTGTGCAGATTGAACCATACCGCTTTCGCTTAAATCATAGCGATAACTGGACTTTTCCGCAAAAAGCAGGGGACATCTTGCTCCTGCTTTCAAAAGAGAAACGCATCCCTTTTCCAGGGTTGGCGTGGCGGTCGGTTTGCTAGACTTCTAATATGCCGAATACCGTTCGAGCTTCCTTTGATGAGTTTTGTGCAAGACTGGAGCCTACGGATAGCCAGAGGACCGACGCCGCGACCAAGCACACTGGCGTCCGCGATTGTCTGAAGGCCAAACTCTGGGTGGACCCGGCGTTCCTTACCGGCTCATACGCGAGGCGTACACTCATCCGCCCGCCGAACGATATCGACTTGTTCGTAGTGCTCGATTACTCCAAACATGGTACCGAGTATTACCATGCGCCAGATGCTGTCCAGAAGGTCTTAGACCGATTCCATTCGATACTGAAAGAGTGTTACCCCTACACACCGATCCGCAAGGATCATCCTGCGATTCATCTCGCATTCACTACATATGGGTTTGATGTTGTCCCTGCTTTTCGCAGGAATGGTGGCGGCTATTTAATCCCGAGCCATATAGGTAGCGGCTGGATTTCAACAGACCCTACTAAACATGCGGAAAGAACAACGGCAACGAATAAGGAGACTGGAGGGTACTTTGTTCCCTTCGTTAAGATGTTCAAGTCATGGAATCGCGAGCACTATAATAAGCTGACCGGATTTCACCTGGAGATGGCACTAGCGGGTGCGTGGCCCACCGTCCGGTCAACGGCATACCCTTACTCAACTCAGCATGTGAATTTTAGTAACTACGCTCAGGCCGCGGCCGCTTTATTTCCGGTTCTATCGAATGCCCTGCAATACCGAACTTCAGATCCTGCGGGAATAAGCGGAACAATTGATGATTATCTAAGTTCAGAAGACAGGTCATCCACGCGCCAACGGCTTAACAACGCAGCTGAAGCTGCGCAGATTGCACTCCGACACGAAGCACGCGGAGATCACCATTCCGCAATCGATAAATGGCGAGAGATCTTCGGGGAACCATTTCCCGTATACTCATGAGACCTCACCAGCCGCTTGAGGTGGCTTCCGCCGCCATTTCCGCTGCGCCGGTCTGCATCTGCTTCTCAAATTGATTTCTAAATAGGAAATAAAACCAGTTGAATACTAAAGGGCTTCTCCGGCGACGCTGAAAAATCTCGTCTTGGAACTTTCTCGACTGTGCATTCATGGCGTCATCATTCAACGCGTGTTGCATAACCTGACTCCATAGCTGATCGCTGAACGATTTCAATCGATCATTTCTATCCGCTGCTTCACGCTGTAGTCTTACTTCACGGATGCCCCACAAGATGAGGGGTAAGACAGGAGTCAAAAGGGATACTATGAAATTCTCGAATGTCAGGTGTTCCTCGATGGCGATCACGCAGACTAAGGCAATAACAACGACCCAGAAAGCGGTTATCCCCCATCCATAAAAGCGGCGGAGTTTGGCATCCCACCAGCAGTTGCTTCGTTGGCAGATGATGCGCGCGACGGCACGCGGTAAACCACCCACGGTCGTCGGATACCAATCCTTCAGTAGGTTAACTTCCTTTGGGGAAATAGTGATGGCAATATCCTCGCGGTCGGGACTACTCGCTGCCAGCCTAGGCCACTCCAAGCCAAGGACTTCGCAATCGAACAGTTCTTGCACCGTAGCCCCCTTCTCCGTTATGCGTTCTTTGATCGGGTCGATTGCGGCGGTGTCCAGAATGGCAATAAGAATGCCAGCAAATGCAGACCACACACTGCTTGCGGGATTCAGATGGTCAATTACAAGGAGGACACCAGGCATTGCGATGACCAGGATAACTTGTATTACAGAAACCGTCTTCGCCCAGCCGTACAGACGCCGCTGCGTTGCCAATAAGCGAATCGATTGGTCACTATTCTGAAGCTGTGGGATGTCGTTTGCCATTATCTGTCAGCGATATATGCACCCTCTCCGGCGTCAATGCCTTTTTTCGCCGTCTTGAAAGCCCAACGTGGAATTTGTGGACAGCTTTCGTTCAGTCTATCTTTTTGTTCCACGAAATACTTCAGCTTCTCCGTTAAGACCTGTTCGGATTCATCGCGCCAACAGTCGATGGACCAGAAAATCCTCACTTTATTCATTAATGAGTCGTAATGATTCCCAGCGCTCAGGTGAGAAGCATTCTTCTCATGAGGGTTAAGAAACGTAATGACGCCAGAGAGAGCGGCAACCAAAATTGAAATTCCGCCCGCAACGACATGGCTGCTGTCAAAATGGGCCAACGCGGACGCTCCGGCGACCGACGAAAGTAAGACCATGGGTATGCCAATCCAAAGGTGGAAATTAGACCAGAAGTGTGAAGCCGCAAAATGGCCTTTCGATGTATAAAGCAATGCCTCCTCGACCCGCTTGGCTTCGCGAATGATCTCCTCCTTCGTTTTTGAGATCCGCTGTTCGGCGGTTGTGGGTTGATTATCCATAGGCCGGAAAGTAGCCTCCAAATACCTTGATCCAAGTGTCCACAGCATCTCTCGTGTACCCGCGCCGGGCATAGTCCTCAGCTTCAATGGCGCGATCATATGCCAATTGAAATTTCGCAACGGCGTCGCGAATTGCTTCTTGAGTATTGAGATATGCTCCCACATCACCGCCGTAGCCCGCTGGGTCCAAATTCTTTTGAGCAATCAAAGTGCGCCCCTTATCGAGGTAAAAACGCACACCCGAGGGAAAATCAGAAATGGTTATGCCGTTAAGGATTTCGAGAGCGAGGACCTCTAAGTGGAATGATCGGAAATACTTATCGATATTCTTATTCCACGCCTTTATCATTTTTATTAATGGCACGAGGTCGCCGTTATGTGCACGGTTGGCAGTGCTTACGATTTCCACGTGTTTTTGAGGGTCCGTGGTGATCCAACTTTGCGTTATTGAATTGGGTATTAAGTAGCCACCTCCCAGCCTATTGAACCCCGGGACGACATCAACGACAAAATCATCGAAACGAATTGTTACAGCCTGTCCGTTTCTGCTGATATCAGGAGTCCTTGTGTATGTGCGCAGCAATACCTGTCTGACACGATCAAGGAGGCCCGATTGACCTCCGTTTTGCCCTTGGTTGTAATGGTGAAAATAACTTGAATCTAAGACGACAAATATATCAATATCAGCTTCTTTGAGTGGAGCGATCATTGTACTTCTCGAGTATGAGCCGGTGAGAAAGGAGTCTTTAACGGTCAATCCGGCTTCAACTACCGCGCGGACGTTTTGTTGACGAGTGGATACGGTGGCTCCCTGCAAGCCAGAGATTTCAAGGTTCTGCTTGAACTTCAGGAATGATTGGTCAATTGTCGTCGCCATGGTGAAAGGAAAATCGCCTAAATCCTAGGGCTGCAACACTCTCAATCGTACATCACTCTAAAAACCCGTCAAACAATGGCAATCCCCTGGCGGACTTCCCGCGAGGTTCCGCCCTCTGCATTCAACCGCAAATCGCGACGAAGCGCGTTGCAGAACCTCCGTTGATTGAACTTGGAGGCTTTGACCGCTACAAAATCGTCTACAGTGGATTCTTTACTCGGGATAAAACGGCTGTAAGTTATTGATTTTAATGGTCGGGGAGAGAGGATTTGAACCTCCGACCCCCTGGTCCCGAACCAGGTGCTCTACCAGGCTGAGCCACTCCCCGAACTTGGTTTGCAGGTGCATATCATCGGGCGCGGCCTGGTGCGTTTTCCCGCTTGATACGCTTTGATCAGTGTAACAGAATCCGTGGGGAGATAACCTCAGCGCTCACAAGAGCGTCCGGCCGGCTTTCGAGCCCAGGTTTCGGAATCACCTTCCCGACGTTTGATTTTTCAGGCCCCGGTTTTTTGCAATCGGGCGTGGGATTTCTGCCGGCCTAACGCACGCCAGTTTTCCCGCCATTCCACTTAAAAGCGAAAGAGCCCACCCCGGCGGATAGCCGAAGCGGGCTCGCTTTGCAATGATGCCCCGCGCGCTACCGCTTTTCCGGGGTGGCCGTAGGAGTGGCTCCCGGGAAGATGCCCAGGGGTTCGCGCCGTTTCTCTTCACCTGCCGGATCGGGAAGCGGCTTGCGCGGAATCATCTGGTCGCGCATTGCCGCGTTATAAACGAAGATCGCTTCGACCGTTGCAATCTGCTTCAGGTCTGCCGCCTGCAGCCGCTCGACGACATCCTGGTTGGAGTGATGAGTGCGGCTCTCGTAGTCCAGATCATCCTGAATGAACTGGAAGCCGGGGATGCCAACCGCATCGAAGCTCAGGTGATCGGTGCCGCCCGTGTTGCGCATGGTCAGCGTGGTTACGCCGAGGTCCTTCAGCGGTGCGATCCATTGCGCGAAGATCGGAGCCACGGCCGCGTTGCCCTGAAGATAGACGCCGCGAATTTTGCCCGAGCCATTGTCGACATTGAAGTAGGCGGAAATCAGCTTCTGCTCGGGCTTCACTTCGAGCGGTCCGGCAGCGCGGCGCATGAATTCCGGCAGGGCCATCTGGTCGGGAGCAGTAGAGAGCGCGGCAGAACCGAAGTGCTGCTTGCAGTAGCCCTTCGATCCGAAGAGGCCCTGCTCTTCTCCGGTCCACAACGCAATGCGGATTGTGCGACGCGGCTTGACCCCGAGAGCTTTCAGGATGCGCACGGTTTCCATGGCGACGACGGTTCCGGCGCCGTTGTCAGTCGCGCCGGTTCCGGCGATCCAGCTGTCGAGGTGTCCGCCGAGCATCACCACCTCATCTTTCAGCTTCGAATCAGTGCCGGGAATTTCGGCGATGGTGTCATAGGCATGTTCGTGCTCGCCGGTGAACCTGGTGTCGATGTTGATCTCGACGCTAACGGGCACATGGGCATCGACAAGGCGATACAGGCGGCCATAGCTCTCGATTGCGGCAACGGCGACTGGAACCTTGACGCGCTTGTCGGCGAGATAGGGTGTGCGGCCGAGCGTAGCGCCGTTGTCGTCGAAGAAGGTTCCGCCGGATCCGCCTCCGTTCTTGCCGTCGCGGCTTGGCTCGATCACTGCGGCCACCTTCTCATCGGCAAAGAACTGCGCGACTTTGTCGATCATGCGCATGCGTTCCATGAACGTGCGCAGGCGCGCCTGCATCTCCGGCGGAACGCCGCCTGCATTGGCATTCACTGGGAACTCGGCGATATCTTCGAGTTCTTTGTCGGTGTAACGCTCGAAGAGGGCCTTGTCGACCTGCGGGACATCGCGCATTGCGCCGTAGAGCACGATCTTTCCGGCAAGTTTGCCCTTGTATTGATCAAAATCCTTCTCGCTCTGGATATTGACGAAGACCACATCGCCCGTGACCGGGCCAGGAGTTGCCGGCGACCAGGGCGTGGACTGGAGTATGAGCACCGCGGTATCCGGCATGACCATGCGCGCCCACGTGTTCAGTTGCTGCCAGCCGAGCCCGAATTCACCCCAATCTTCCAGGTGCGCACTCTCAAGGCCGATCTTGGTGAGGGTGTCGCGCGTCCACTCATTGGCTCTTTTGGCATTTGGAGAGCCGGTGAGCCGCGGCCCGATTCCATCCATGAGCGCCGAGGCGAATTCCATCACGTGCGAGTGGTTCAGCCCTTCGTCGCGAATGCGCTGATACATCGTCATGTCCAGCGATTCGGTGGCGGGCTGGACTTCAGTGTAGGGGTCTACAGGGGCAGGCGCCGCAGTCTGCTTTGGTTTATCGGCTGCATACAAAGCCACGGCAACGGCCAGAAGTGCCGCCACGGAAGAGCGAGCAATCGAGATGCGCATCTTTTGGGGCTCCGGTCAGATGGAGTTTGATACCTGTGGTGGAATTCTATGGCATCACACTCCCAACTGCCTGCGAATAACGCTGCAACTGCCGCGACCGGCATTTCTTCTGCGCAGAAACCTAATCGGTCTTGCCGCCATTTCCGGCGGGCAGGTCGAGAGCCACAAGAGCGAAACGGATTCTTCCATTCTCAGGATCCTGGAAGCCAACGATGTGCTGATGGCGCTTTGAACCCGCCTTCAACTGCAGACCGCCGTGGCTGCCGAAATCCTTGTCGTCAATTCTCACGTTGCCATGATTGCCTTCGTCGTTGCAGGTCAAGCCCTCAGACGTGGCAGTCGGCGTACCCACAGGTGCATTCCCTTGACAGGTGATCACGTCGCCGTAGCGTGCCAGAGCCTTTTTGTAGAATGCGGTCACCTTGTCCTGTGGATCGGGAGTTGCGTAATTCACAGCCCGCACGCGCAGCGTCCACTCGCCAAAGCCCATGTTCACGTCAGCAGATTTGTCGTGTTCCTTGTCCTTCACGATTTCGGCACCGGGGTAAACCGGCAGTCCCAGATCGGCCGCGGTGATTTGATTGGTGTTTACGTGGACTCCGCCAAAGGGCGTATCGACCTGGACGTTCTTCTCCTGCCCGTTTGCGTCTTTGTCGACGTGAATGCGGCAACCCGTAATACCGGTGGCCAAAGCCGTTCCGACTAAGAAGCCAATTGCTTTCCGATTCATCAGATTCGCCCTCATACCCCGTAGTACGGGACAGTCTGCCTGCCAGTTCCTCAAATTGACTGCCGTGCTTCATGATCTTTGTACTACTTTCCTCCGGAGCCGGGGTTAGTATTCTCAATAGTTTGAATCCGACAAGACTGGCCCTTGTATTCGATCTCCTTCGTCAGCCGGAAATCTCAGATGGGAGACCTGTCCGGCGACGCCGATCGCTCCACAATCGAGCCAGCACAACCCTAAAGGAAGGACCTTAGCAATGCTTGCTCTCCACTCTTCCAAACGATTGGCGCTGGTAGGTTTGTGTGCCGCGGCGCTTGCGCTTGTACCCACGATGGCACTCGCCCAGGACGATCCTCCACCCGAGGCCGGTCGCATCTCATACATTTCTGGCAATGTTTCGATACAACCTGTAAGTTCAGACGAATGGGGCCAGGCATATCCGAACCTGCCCGTCGGTCCGGGCGACCGCATCTTCACCGACTCAGACGGCCGCGCCGAGATCCAGGTGGGCCAGACATACGTGCGCATCGGGCCGAACTCCGATGTCACGCTGGTCGACGATTCGCAGTTCAACATCAACTTTGGCGTCGCCCAGGGATCCATTCGGCTGCACAGCTTCAGGTTGTGGCCGCGCCAACTGCTCGATATCAGCACTCCCAGCGGTAATGCCGAGTTTGCCGATTCGGGCGATCTGCGGGTGGATGTGCTGCCCAACGACGGCGTCACCATCTTCACCAACCTGGGGCAATTCGCAGACATCACCGCGGCCGGTGACTTCCGCCAGGAACTCGACTACGGTCAGTCGCTTGAGCTTGCCGGGTCGAACCCTGTCTCTCCCCAGTGGCTGCAGCCCGCTGGTCCGGATGACCTCGACTATTGGAGCCAGCAGCGCGATCAACAATTGGCGCGTATCGTCTCGTTCCAATATGTCAGCCCCGACATCCCAGGGGCCGCCGACCTTGACGCTTATGGTGACTGGCAGCCGCAGACTGAATATGGGGCCATCTGGTACCCGCGCGATGTCCCGGCCGATTGGCAACCGTATCACTATGGCCACTGGATCAGCCGCGATCCGTGGGGATGGGTATGGGTCGAGGATGAATCCTGGGGCTATGCGCCTTTCCATTACGGCCGATGGATCAACTACAACGGCCGCTGGGGATGGGTCCCCGGACCGGTAAACGTACGTCCGGTGTGGTCGCCGGCGCTGGTGGTCTTTGCCGGGGGCGTTCATTCTGGCGGCGGGGTCGGTCTGTCGATCTGGTTCCCGCTCGGTCCCGGCGAAGCCTACCGGCCCTGGTATCACTGCAGCCCGCGGTATATCGACCAGGTGAATATCACGAACATTCGCGAGTCTCCACGGGTTCACGTGCAGAATACCTACGTCAATACCGTCAACATCACCAACATCACCTACATCAACCAAACGCGTGGCTCCACGGCAATGCGGCAGGATGACTTCGCCTCAGGGCGCTCCGTGCGGACCGGGGCCGTGCGGGTCGATCCACGGGAGATGCAGCAGGCACGGCCCATCTCTCAACCCGAGGTGGCGCCGACTCCTCGCGCATTTGTGACTCGCCCCGTCGCGCGTCCCGTGCCGGTCTCGATTCAGCGGCCGGTCCTGATCAACCAGCAGGGAAGGCAGATTGCGGCCCGGCCGGGCTCAACCCCGGTTGCTGCTCCGGTAAGACCAGCGCCCCCCATGAAGCCGCTTCCTGGGCGCACAGTTGTCGCCGCGCCGGGGCATCCGGTCCAGAACCGGCCCGGTGGCAATCAGTTCCCATCGGCTCAGGGCAATCAGGAGCAGAAGCCAAACGCGCCGAACACGCCTTACCCGGGAAGCGGGCCTCGAGCGTACCCGGTCGGTCCGGCACGGGAGATGGAGCGGCCGACCAATCCGCAGACCGGGAATCCGAATTATCAGCAGCCCGGGCGGCCGAATCAGCCGAACTACCAGCAGCCCGCGCAGCCGAATCAGCCGAACTACCAGCAGCAGGGCAGGCCATCACCACAGCCGGTGACGCAGGAGCGGCCGACGCAACCTCCACCGCCGCCCAACCGTTCGGCTGAGGAGCCCAAAGTCAAGCAGGAGTTCGGTCCACAGCAACAAAGCAAGCCAAACGATGCCTCAAAACAGAACAGCAATAAGGACCAGAAGAAGAGCGATAAAAAAGACGACAAGAAAGACGACAAGAAGCACGATTGATTTGTGAGACGCCAAAGGGCCGCTGCGATCCAACGCGGCGGCCCTTTGCAATTTGCAGATTGTCTGCCGGCTTGAGAGCGGCGTTACAGCCGCTTCAGAATCAGTGCGCCGGGTTTCCTGAGTGGCCGTCTTCAGAGTGTTTAATCGCCGGATCAGTACAAGTAGCCCACAAGATGCAGGTTAAGAACACGGCGACAATGATTGGAACGACTACCAAAGGGGAAGTGATGTCCATGCGAAAACTCCGTGCGGGTAGATTATCAAATCCGCGCAGGAGTTCAACGGCGTACTCGGGACTTCCCAGGCCATTGGTTCAAGCCATTTGCATGCCATCAAGAGAGCTGACCTCGCGACTGCCGTCCTGCGCCGGGTTTATGATTGTGACTCCCGCAACTGATTCGTCGAGGAGCAACTCCCATGAGCGAAAAGAACTCCATATCACTCCGCACCCAGGGCCGCCGCGACTTTTTGAAGATCGGTGGCGCAGCTACGGCCGCGTTGCTTACGCCCTCCGCATTTGCCGTTACGCCGAACAAGTCGCTGCCGAGTCTTCCGTCGAACCCACGCACGCCCACGGCCATGCCTACGCGCAACCTGGGCAAGACCGGCTATAAGGTCGGGATCTTCTCGCTTGGCGGGCAGGCCGCGCTCGAAAAGCCGAGCAACTTCGACGTTGCCGTGCCGATCGTCGAGCGCGCGCTAGATCTCGGCGTGAACTACATCGACACGTCGTCGATCTACGGCGGGCCGGAGCGCTGGAGCGAGCAGTACGTAGGCAAGGTGATGGCAAAGCGCCGCAACGAAGCGTTCCTGGCGACGAAGACCAAGGAGCGGACGCGCGAAGGCTCGATGCGCATGATCGAGAAATCACTCGAGCTTCTTCAAACCGATCACGTCGATCTGTGGCAGCTTCACGATGTGGGCACGATGTACGACGTGGACCAGATCTTTGCAAAGGGCGGGGCACTCGAGGCGCTGCTCGACATGCAGCAGCAGAAGGTGGTGCGGTATCTCGGCATCACCGGGCACTACCGGCCCGATGCGCTGATTGAGTGCATTCACCGGCACGACTTCGATTGCATCCTGATGGCGATGAATGCCGCCGACCCGCATCACTACAGCTTCAATGAAGCGCTATTGCCGCTGGCCGTCGAAAAGCAGATGGGCATTATCGGGATGAAGATTCCAGGACGCGGGCGCATTCTCTCCACCTGGACGCCGCCGCCGATCGAGCAGCAGAAGCATTCGTGGGAAGGCATGACCATCCAGACCGACAAGCCGGGCACGCTGACGATGCGCGAGGCGATGTATTACACGCTGTCGCGGCCGGTGAGCACGGTGATCATCGGGTGCGACAACATTCCGCAGCTTGAAGACAATATTCAGTTGGCGCGCAATTTCACACCGATCAACGAGAAGCAGCAGACGGAGCTGGTGGCCAGGGCCGAGCCATGCGCCAAGCCATCGTTGTTCTTCCGCTTCTATGAGAGGCCGTAAGCAGCAACGGAGCCAGCGGGCTAGCGGGTTAGCGAAGTTATGACTGGAGCCCCACCGAAGGGTGGGGCTCCTCGTCTTTGACCGCCGTGATCGCAACCTGCCGGCCTGACCGATCGGAAGCTCGTCGAGACCCCGGTTCTATTTGGCTGCTGCCTTCGTTCCCTTTTCCGCTCGACGCAGAACCGATTGTGCTTCGGCGGCGTACGGTCCGACAGGCGCAAGGCTCAGATACTTTTGGTACGCCTCGGCACATCCCGGAGGCAGGTCATAATGCTTGCTTGCCGGATCGATTCCCGCCTTCTTGAACAGGCCATTGGCCTTGAAGTAGTAGGCCGACGCATCCCTGGGCTCAGCCGCGATGGCCTTTTCGGCGGCAGCAATCTGGGCCTCCGCATCTCCGGTTTGCAGGAACGTGAGAGCTTCATCCCTGAGGTACATGCCGGCGTGCGCGGAGTCGAGTTGAACGGCCACATCAAAAGCCCTGGCCGCCTCCGCTGTTTTGTTGGTGCGCGCATAGATTTCGCCCAGGCGCGCATTGGCTTCGGCCTGCACGGCAGGCTTCGGGTTGCCGCTGGCAGTTTGGATTTCGAGGACTTTCTTGTAGGCCTTCTCGGCGTCGTCGTATTTCTTCAAGCCAATTTGCGCGTGGCCCAGGTTATCCCAAAGAAGTGTTTCATCGGCCGCCAATCCTGACTGTTTGAGTAATTCGAGATCTTTCAGCATGCGCGATTCAACATCCGTGCACTTCGGCGTCCGGATCTCTGTTGCTCTGGCATCTACATCCGCGGGCTCGGCCGTTCTGCGCAGCGCTTTCAGAGCTGCGCTCCGTGCGTTGTCCGCTTCTTTCAGTTCCTGTGCGGCAATGCTCATATCATCGTTGATCGTCTTGACGAGCGTGTCCTGGTTCTGCATCCCAGCACTCTGCTTCTTCAAGTCCTCCAGTTGCTTCTTCTGCTCATCAGGCAGATCCTTGATGAACTCCGGCCGGCTCATGTCGTCATTTTGCTCAAGGTCCTTGCCGGCCGTGATCGTGACGAAGTTAATGACATCGATCCAGAGGGTGGGTGGAGTGTCGGGCATGCGGAAGATAAGCGTGTAAGTGCCGGCGGGCGCTTCACCCGAGTACCTTCCATGGGAGTCTACCGGGAATGTGTAGGCCGGGGTAAATCCGCCATCTGTCGAAAGGCAGATCATGCCTGCGGGTTGCGGCTGACCGGTGTAGTTAGTAACCTGCCCGTGGATTTTGCCCGTTTGTGATGCGGGCTGCTGCGCGAACGCAGGCAAGAGTGACACTGCGAGGATTCCATATAGGACCCGATTCATGATCTTCATATTCCTTTCTTTCCGAGCTGCGAGTGCGCGAAAAACTGCGAGCGCTCGATGATTCAGCTCAGCTGGCTCACTTTTATCGCCAGCTTTTCAAACTCCACTGTTCCCAATCCGCGATTTGCGGCCATCTGCAAATAGGGCAGGTGTTCGGGATCGAGATTCCAATAAGCCTTGGCCGCATAAGCGTCGAGAGCTACAGGATCTGTTCCTGCAAGAACGGTCTTCTTCAGCGCAACGTCTTCGAGATTGCCGCCCGTTGGCCCGTTGCGCAGCAGGATTCGGTAACAGTCCATGATGGTGAGCGTGGGCAGCATGAAACCGGCAAGGTCGGCAAGGCTCTGGTGAATCTGCTGATGCAGCCGGTTGCGCTGGCCGCCCAGGATGCCGTACCAGTTCTTCATGCCCAGCGTCGCGCCGGTGAGCTCGTGATGCTTGGCAATCGGCAGATTAAAGATCTTGTCCGCTTCGAGAAACGGCGTGAATACGGTCCAGCTTTTCAGCACGACTCCACCGAGTTCGACCTCACGGAAGAGCTCGGGATCGGGAAGAATCACCTCGGCTCCCTCGGCTCTCGCGGCAGCCTCAATGCCTGAGCGATGGAAGCAGCGCTGTGCCTCGTTGCAGCTCACGTCGGTGACGATGACGCGCTTTGCACCTGCCTGCCAGCATTGGCGCACGACTTCGGCAACGAGTTCAGGATTGGTGTTGGCCGCCTGCTCTGGCGTGCGGTCCCAGGCGATGTTGGGCTTGATGACAACAACATCTTGGCGCGCGACGAACCTGCGCATGCCGCCGAGGTTCTCGAGAGCTTGCCGAACCAGTGCGCGCGGCTCGTCTGCTTGCGGACCGCGCTCGTCAACGGGGTACTGGGCGACGGTGAGGTGCGGCCATTGCTGGTCAGCAGAGACTCGGTGATCCTTGCGTGTCTGCTCGGCGGCTGCGGGTACCGGGCGGCGGCTGCGCTCACTGAGCCAAACGCCGATGCCGCCGGCGCCCGCCGCGATTCCACCCACGCGCAGCAGTTGCAACATTGCCTCGCGCCGGGTTAACCCCCGCGCTTCGGGTGCCGGATCTGCATCGGGTTTACGCTGGTCATTCATGGCCATTCTCGCAATCAGATTTCAAGGATCTTGATTCGCTCGGGATCGTTGATGCCCAGTGCATGCGCTTTATCGGCTGCGGTCGCGATATAGCGCGGCGGGCGTCCGGCGGCTTCGAGCGACTTCAACCCGACTTCGGCGCGTTTTTTCTCGAGGATTCCCCACGCGACGTGATCGAGGGCCACGCGGTCCTCACCCACGATGAGCGCATTCGGCTGCCACAGATGCTCGGGCCTGAACCCCGGGCCGCCCTCGTAGACAGAGGTCATGGCATCGCCGATGGTGAGCTTGATCTTCTGGCGGATGACAGGGAATGCATTGAGATCGGCAACGCCGGGATTGCAACCGCCCGAGTGCAGGTCCTGCGGGCGCTCCACAACGCCATACATGTTCTTCAAAGCGAAGGTGACGCCGGACATGCTGTGGTCTTTGAGAATAGGAACGTTGATCACCATCGCACATTCACGCGTCAGGATCTTTGAAAAACGCGCGTGCGACGATCCCCAGTTCTCCACCGTCTCTTCAAATCCGGAAATATCGGATCCGAAGCAACGGATGCGGCTGGGGTCGGTATTTATCGTCAGGCCGCAGGCTTCGAGGTCGCGGGCATTGCGGTCCCAAACCAGAATGTTGCCCGGCTTGACCCCGGCCTGTTGCAGCCGTTCCGCGATCGCGATGACAAGCACCGCGTGCGTGGAGATGCCTCTGCCGCCGAGCCCATTCGTCTTGAGTCCAATGACCTTATCCTTGCCGCCTCCTGTGAGCACGATATGCTTCCACGCGTCCAAGGGCCGGCTGTGCCCGGTGTAGGTAGTAACCGCGCGATCCAGCAGCTCGCCGGCGCGCTTCTCGTCGAGTTTTCCGTCGGAACCGTGAAGAGCGGGATCGCGCGCAATGACGACCCTGGATTTGCCCGGTTCACTGTGCTGTTCAAGCAGGCGGGTCAGTCCCTTGCTGCTCTGTGCGCCGAGCAACACGGCTCCGGTCGTGGCTTCCTTCAGAAAATCCCGACGACTCGTCATCGATCCCCTCCCGTTTCTTACGTGCGGCACTGGCCGGGGCCGCTTTGGTTTACAGGTTTGCCTCCACGGCGTGCGCCAGCGCCGTCAACGCCTGCGGAGTAGTTGCGGAAGACTCGTAGGCAACGATGCGCACGAGGTAAGGTCCCTTGCGGAAGCTCACGCTCTGTGCGTACTGCAGGCCTTCGTCGCCAAGCTTTACGGGCTGCGCATCCTTGGTCTGCCCGCGTTCGAGTATGTTTTGCGCGCCATCGGGGCCGCCCATCGTGTACACGTCTACGACGGCTTCAAGCTGACCCTGGTATTTATAGTCGGACGTCGCTGTGGAAACTACGCCTGCCTTGATGTACTGCTCGGAATCGCCGTCGATGTATTGCCAGAGATCCTTCGCCTCGAAGGTTCGCGTCTCGCTGGACTTCTCCCAGCCCGCCACGGCGCCCGACGCCGGGAATGGATTCGCGTTTTTCTTCTTGCATCCCGAAATCGCGGCAGTTGCCGTCAGGGCGATAACCAAGGTTCCCAGGAACAGCAAATTCGATCTCTTCATTTTTGATTCCCTCTAACTTCTTCTCAGCAGAATCTGGCTGCTGGGCGAACGGCTCTCGCCGATGCTGGTGACGTAGATTGCTGGCTTCTCCTGCAGCGGGCACGCGTACTCGCACGCCCCGCAACCGACGCAGCGGCTTGGATCGACGCGCGGCTGTTTCAATGTTTTTGTGCCTCCAGCCGAGTCGATCACCTGGGCTTCTTCCACATAAATGGCCTTGGGCGAAACCGGACACCATTCCTCGCAGACAATGCAGTCGGTGGCCAGCGCCCATGGCAGGCAGCGTCCGCGATCGTAGAAGGCGGTTCCGAGCCGCACCGGTTGATTCTGCTGACTACCGACACCGACGACCCACCCCTTTTCCTTCGGAGTGATCTGCCAGATGGCGCCCGTCGGGCACACCTCTGAGCAGAGAACGCAGCTTGGCTCGCAGTAGCCGATGCGCGGAACAAGCGTTGGAGTCCAGAGCCCTTCGAGTCCCGCCTGGGTCAATGTTGGATGGAGCGAATTGTTCGGGCAGACTTTCATGCATTGGCCGCAACGGATGCAGCGGGAGAGGAAATCCGGCTCATCGACGGCTCCCGGCGGACGCAGCAGACGCTCATTGCGGCTCTTGCCGAGCCCGGTGTTGGCGCGCATCAGCGGAACAGCGACGGCTCCAGCGGCCAATCCGGTCAGTGTCCTGCGCCGGCCGAGGTCTGGTGAGGCCACTTCGCGCTCCTTGCGGAAGAAGCGGAATTGCAGTGCTCCGTGTGGGCAACTGTCCGCGCAGTTCATGCACATCAGGCACTCGGATTTGCGCCACGGCACGCCGCCGATCGGATCGTCGCCACCCTGGCAGTTCATCAGGCAGCGGTTGCATTTGTCGCAACTGGAGGCGTCCTTATGCAATCCAAGAATGGACCAGCGGGACACAGCGCCGAGCAGTGCGCCCAGCGGACAGATCGCCCGGCACCAGAAGCGCGTTACGCGCATGCTTGCCCACAGAATCAGCAGGAACAGGACGCCGAGGACAAGCCCCTGGGCAAAGTGAGCCTGGCGGAAATCGAGGACCGTTGCCTGCAGCACAGTGTGCAGCGATTCGCCTGTGGTCCTGATCGCTCCGATGTGGCTGTGCTCCATTGGCGCCAGCAGGCTGCGCGCGGCGAAGTTGAATGCCGGCAGAAGGGCGAGCCCGATGGAACGGACCAGCAGACTGAATGGGTCGAGCGTGCCGATCGCCATCGAACCGAAAAATGCCGCGACCAGGCCGGCGATCAGAACAACATACTTGATAGTCTGCCAGCGTTTGTAGCGGTTCGATTCAATGAGCTGCTTGCCGCGCTTGGCTTCTGAGCGCATGTTGCCGACGAAGTGCTGCAGCGTCCCCATCGGGCAGATCCAGCCGCAGAAGAACCGGCCGAGGAACAGAGTCGGCAGCAGAATCAGCAGGCTCCAGAGCAGGCCGCGATAGAGCGCGTGTGTGGCCAGCGCGTTGGTGATCGCGACCAGCGGATCGAGCAAAAAGAACATCCGCACCGGGCCGCGCATATGAATCTCGCCGAAACCGGCCGAAGCAGGCCGCATCGATGTGAGGATCAGAACCGCAAGAAACACCAGCAGAAAAAAGATCTGCGAGATCCTGCGAAATCGCGTCAATCTGGAATGTGCCACGGAGTTCCTTCTCACGCTGCGCGGGAGGTCACCCGTGCAATCTGAATGATTGGCTCCGCATGGAGAAGCAGACAGTGACAGGCGTCACCGATTTGCGGTTTGGCTTTGCTGCTGTGACAGTCTCTTCGACAGAGTGATGCAGGCTCTTGAATGGGTTGGACATCCTGCCCGAATCTGGAAGCGACCGCTATCCAATTGAGGTGCAGGTGTCCTGGAGAATTTGCCTAACTATTTCTTCCCTCCGCCGGTGACGCGACGCACTCACAGATGATTGATCAGCGAGGCGATGCAGGCGGCGCCGAATCCGTTGTCTATGTTCACGACCGAGACATTCGGCGAGCAGGTATTCAGCATGCCCAGCAGGGCAGCCACGCCGCCGAATGAAGCGCCGTATCCCACGCTGGTGGGCACCGCCAGAACAGGCGCGTTGACGAGGCCGGCGACCACTGTGGGGAGTGCGCCCTCCATTCCGGCGCAGACGATGAGAACGCGCGCGGATTGAAGTGGCTGTTTTTGCGCGAACAGCCGGTGGATTCCGGCGACTCCCACGTCGGCGATCAGTTCCGTGGCATTGCCCATCAACCGGCAGGTCACTGCGGCTTCTTCAGCAATTGGCAGATCGCTGGTGCCCGCGCACACCACGCATATATTTCCCTTGCCGGCGGGAGCTTTCGCCTGTTCCAGCGTGATAGCGCGTGCCGTTTCGTGGTACGTGGCGCGCGGCTCCGCGCTGCTTACCGCTTCGAAGCATTCGCGCGAGGCGCGTGTTGCCAGCACGTTGCCGCCGGGCTTCGCCATGTGCGAAAAAATCCGGGCCACCTGGTCGGGAGTCTTACCGGCGGCGAAGATCACCTCCGGCATTCCGGTGCGCAGGGCGCGGTGATGATCGAGCTTGGCAAAGCCCAGGTCTTCGAAGGGAAAATCCTTCAGGCGCTCCAGCGCATCAGGAACCGTGGTGCGGTTTGCCTGCACATTCCTGAGCAGCGCCTCAATCTGCGAACGATCCATCAGCGCTCCTTCTCGTGTGCGGCGAACATGCGCCGAGCCTGTTCCGTGATCTGTTTCAGAGGTACGGAATGCGCAGCCGCGATGCGCCGGCAATCCTCGTACTCCGGCGCAGCGTTCGCAATTTCGCCGGAGGGCCATCGTGCGATCTTGATACGCACCGGGCCCCATTCGGTCTGCACTTCACGAAACTCGCGGGCGAGCGAAATCTTGTTTTCCACGCGCCAGTGCAGGCCGATGGTTGTGGTCTCGCGAAACAGAAGATCGCGCAGAGCAGGAACCCGATCGGGGAGGCAGAGCACGGTCAGTTGCACGCCGCTGCGGCCCTTTTTCATCTGCACCGGAATCCGGTAGACGTCCCATGCGCCGGCTTCAAGCAGCAACTCGCTGACGTAAGCGATCAGCTGGGGGCTGGAATCGTCGATCACGGTTTCCATGATAGCGATGGGCTCAGCGGCGCTCTCGCCGGCGGCTTCTCCGCCTACCATGAGTCGTAAAAGATTCGGCTGGCCAGGAGTGTCGCGTCCGCCGGCTCCATAGCCCGAGGCGGAGATGCGCATCGACGGCAGCGGCGCGTATTCGACATCAAGCATGCGGAGAAGCGCTGCGCCCGTCGGGGTAACGCGTTCCATCGGCGGCCCGGCCGCATACACGGGAGCGTCGCCAAGCAGAGTCAGCGTTGCCGGCGCCGGTACCGGCAAAGTTCCGTGAGCGCACTCCACGGTGCCGCTGCCGACGTTCAGCGGCGAGGCAAGCCACCGATCGACGCCCAGATGGGCGCATCCCACCGCGCAGCAGACAATGTCGACGATTGTGTCGACGGCTCCAACCTCGTGGAAATGTACCTGCTCGATCGGCGTGGAGTGGATCCGTGCTTCCGCTTCGCCAAGCAACTGGAACGCGCGGCTGGCCAGCACCTTTGCCGCATCGGCAATCGGGGCGGAGGCTATGATCGCGTGAATCGCCGAAAGCGACCGGTGATGCTCGTGGGTATGCTCCGCATGGGGCAGCGAATGCGAGTGGTCGCTATGTGCGTGTTCGTGCGTGTGCACGGTGCCGTCGGCGTGCCGGTGCTCGTGCGCGTGCGAAAGGGTTTGGCCTGAGCCGTTCTCGTGGCCGTGATCGTGATCTACCGCGTGGCCGTTTCCGGCGATCACATCAACTTTGGTTGCCGAGAGACCGCCGCGGCTTACTTTGCGCATCTCAAGACGCGCGCCAACGTCCAGGGCCGAGGTCGTTTCCTCAAGCAGGGCAAAGGGAACGCCCGCATCGACGAGCGCGCCCAGCAGCATGTCGCCGCTAATCCCGGAAAAGCACTCCAAGTATCCAATTCGCATCGGGAGAATTCTAACTACGCGCCGCGCCGCATCAGCACGTCGGCCGGCAAAACTGCGTTCAAGGACCCGGAACGGAAACCAGTGCAATCGAGAGTAACGTATTGGAACCCTGCCCCGCGCAGCTCCGCAGAGATCCTGTCCATCATCTCTATGGTGAGCGCCCGCGAAAGCTCCGCACGCGCAATCTCGACTCTTGCTAACTCGCCATGATGGCGAACTCTGAATTCACGAAATCCCAATTGGCGCATGCTCTCTTCCGCACGCTCCACCTGTTCCAGCACATCGCGGGTTACCGTGCGGCCGTACTCCACACGTGAAGAAAGACACGGCGCGGCCGGCCGGTCCCAGAGCGTATAACCTGCCTCCCTGGCAAGCGCGCGGATCTCCTGCTTGGTTAGCCCCGCCTCGGCGAGAGGGGCGAGCACTTCGTGCTCTTCGGCTGCGCGCTGCCCGGGGCGATAGTCGCGCCGGTCATCGGCGTTCATGCCGTAGGCAATTTGAGCAAAACCCAGCTCAGCGCCCAGCTTCTTCATCCCTTCAAACAGTTCCGTCTTGCAGTGGAAACAGCGATTTGCGTCATTGCGCTGATACTCCGGCTTGTCCAGTTCTTCGGTTTGGATCACGCGCAGCGGAATACCGTGTGTCAGGGCAAAGGCCCTGGCCTGCTCCATGTCGCGGCGGGCCAGGCTTGGCGAGTCGGCGAGAACGGCCAGCATCCGATCCCCAAGCACCCGGTGGGCTGTTGCCGCCAGGAACGCCGAATCCACTCCACCCGAGTAAGCCACCATCACGCTGCCGAGTGCGCGCAGCCGCTCTTCGAGGGCGCGCAATCTGGATGTTGCCTGGGCTTGATCAAGCGTTATGTCAGACGGGGTCGACACAGAGCGATTATACCTGCGAGCTTGGATGCTCCGTCGCCGCATCCTGTCGCCGGACGGCGACGCAACCCTTTGAGCAGCTCAACGTCAAGTCGATGCCCAGGGAAACATCGATGCTGTATACTCCGGACGATTCTATTTTCAGAGAGGTACCTATATGCGCTTCCATGCAATGATGAAGTTCGCGGGTGCTTTTGCGCTGGCGCTGGCCGTGATCACTTCGCCGATGCGGTCTGTGGCCCAGGGCGGCGATACAGTCCTCAAGCCCTCCGACACGCAGAAACTGCTTCCAGCCAGCGTGTATTACAAGGCCCAGGATGCTCCCACGCAGTTGCGGAACTCCACCGGCATCAAGTTCTCTGACGGCTACTACCTGCTCGCCACGCTCGTTGACACCAGCGGCTACTCGAGCGACGTCGCTTCAAAGTACCAGGCGTACTTCATCACCGAAATTCCGCTCAAGTTCGGCAGCCAGAAGCTACCTGCCGGAGTTTACGGAGTGGGCTTTGTCGGGGACAAGTTCGTTGTAACTGACGTCGGCGCGCACGATGTCCTTTCAGTGGGGTCCTCGACGGACGCAGCGCTCAAGCGCCCGATGCCGCTCGAGATCATGGCTGATCCCGCGGGCGGATTCCGCCTGTATGCGGGGCGCAAGTTCGTAAAGTTCGCGAGGTAAGACTTCTGCGCCGGCGATTCCGGGCCGGTTGTGGCGGCCCCGAGTTGCGGCATTCTTGTTAGGGCTCGTTCGCATTCAGGACGGCTCGGCCAAACCGGCATCGCTGATCAAGCGGGTGCTCATCTACTACAACTGCGACGTGTTGTGCCGGGAAAACCGAGCCCGCTGGCGCCTGCGCCGGAGGAGTCTCCCGGCGGTTAGATCAAAGTCGAGTTTTTTGGGTGTAATCTGGAACCCACCGCTGACAGCGGGGGTTCCTTTGCTAGCCTTCCTATCCCACCAGAATGAGGTCTTTTCCCATGCCTCTTAAGTTGATTGTGAACAAAGAGCCAAAGACGGTGGATGTCGAGCCGGAAACGCCGCTTTTGTGGGTTTTGCGTGATGTTTTGAGCCTGAAAGGCGCCAAATATGGCTGTGGTATAGGCGTTTGCGGTGCGTGCACGGTGCTTGTGGATGGCCGCGCGGTGCGGTCGTGCAGTACGCACATCGCCTCGGTCGAGGGCCGGCAGATCACGACGATTGAGGGGCTCTCGCCCGAGGGGCTGCATCCGGTGCAGCAGGCGTGGGAGGCAGTGGATGTGGCACAGTGCGGCTACTGCCAGTCGGGCCAGATCATGGCCGCTGCGGCGCTGCTCGAACACAATCCTCATCCCACAGACGCTGAGATCGACGCGGCCATGAGCGGCAATGTCTGCCGCTGCGGAACGTATCCGCGTATTCGCGAAGCCATTCATCACGCGGCGGACCATGCCGCGCAGGGAAAGTGAGGAGGGCCGCCATGCGCATCAGTCGCCGATCGTTCTTGCAGATGACCGCGGTTGCCGGCGGAGGACTCATTCTTGGCCTTCATGGCCGGCCGTGGCTGCGCGCGCAGGGTCCCGGTGGGCCGCCGCCGCTTCTGCCGCAGGCATTCATTCGCATAGCGCCTGACGGGACGGTCACAATCATGGCGCGCGGGCCGGAGATCGGGCAGGGTGTGAGAACCATGTTGCCCATGCTCATCGCCGAGGAACTCGACGCGGACTGGAGCAGGGTTCGCGTGGAGCAGGCGGATCTGGATGAAGCTAAGTACGGCCCGCAGTTCGCGGGCGGCAGCATGTCCACACCGTTTGGGTGGGAGCCGCTGCGGCGCCTGGGAGCTGCCGGTCGGCAGATGCTGATCGCGGCTGCGGCGGAGCAGTGGGGCGTGTCTGCGGGAGAGTGCACAACCAAGGCCGGGCACGTTCTCCATGCTGCCTCGGGCAGGTCGGCAGATTATGGAGAGCTTGCCGGCCGCGCCGCAACGATGACGCCGCCGAAGATGAGCGACGTCAAGCTCAAGGACCCGAAGGATTACCGGATTATCGGCAAGCCGCAGACCGGCGTGGACAACCACGCGATCGTTACCGGCAAACCGCTGTATGGCATCGACATTGAAGTTCCTGGCATGTTGCACGCCGTCATCCAGAAGTGTCCGGTGTACGGTGGCAAGGTAAAGAGCGCGAATCTTGACGCGATCAGGAAGTTATCCGGTGTTCGAAACGCACTTGTGATCGAGGGAACACTCTCGACAGCGGCCGTCGTGCCGAATGAGCCGGGAATAGAACCAGGCGTTGCGATTGTTGCGGATACGTGGTGGAATGCGCAGCAGGCGCGCAAAGCACTCAAAGTTGAGTGGGATTTCGGAACTGGTCAGGCACAAAGCAGCGACGGCTTTGCGAAGAAGGCTGCGGATCTTCTGAAAGCCCCGCCGGAAAGCACGATCCGCAACTATGGCGACATCGATGCTGCTTTCAAGGGCGCGGCCAAAGTGATCGAGGCGGTCTACTCGTATCCATTTATTGCGCACGGCACGCTGGAGCCGATGGGCACCACGGCGTCGTTCAAAGACGGCAAGCTCGAAATGTGGACGACGAGCCAGACGCCCGGCGAAGGAAGTAGGCTGGTGGCCAAGGCGTTGGGCCTGTCCGAGAACGCGATCACGGTGCACATGATTCGCGCCGGCGGAGGCTTTGGCCGGCGGCTCATGAATGAATACATGGTCGAGGCGGCGTGGCTCTCGAAGCAGACTGGCGCGCCAGTGAAGCTGCTGTGGTCGCGCGAAGACGACTTTACGCACGATGCTTATCGGGCTGCGGGTGTTCATTGGTTGAAGGCGGGGCTCGATGGGCAGGGCAAGGTGATTGCGTGGCGCCAGCACTTCATCACCTTCGGCGCGGGCGACGATTATCCCGCGGGCGCGGAGATCGATGCGACGGAGTTTCCGTCGGGACGCGTTCCGAATTATGCGCTATACGCGTCGCAGATGCCTCTCCTGCTTCGCACAGGCTGGCTGCGCGCTCCGGGAGCGAATGCCATTTGCTTCGTCGGGCAGTCGTTCATTGACGAGCTGGCTGCGGCTGCGGGGCGCGATCCGCTGGAGTTACAGATTGAGATTCTGAATGCCACGTCCGTTCCGATGGAGAAGAAGAACCAGGACGGCGATCCGCCGCTGAATCCTGAGCGGCTGAAGGGCGTTCTCGAGATGGTTGCCGAAAAGTCCGGCTGGAAGGACCGCAAACACACACCGGGTCGTGGCATGGGCATCGCGTGCTACTACTGCCATCTCGGTTACTTCGCCGAGGTGGCGGATGTTTCGGTCGATGCGCAGAATCGCGTGACGGTAAACCACATTTGGGCGGCGGGCGATGTGGGCAGCCAGATCATCAATCCGCGCGCAGCTGAAAACATCTGCTACGGCGGCATCATCGAAGGCCTGAGCCACATGGGGCAGGAGATTACGCTGGTCGGCGGGCAGGTGCAGCAGACCAACTTCCACCAGCACCCGATGCTGCGCATGCGGCAGGCTCCAGAGATCGATATCTATTGGCGCATCACGGAGTTTTCGCCGACCGGGCTCGGCGAGCCGACGCTGCCGCCGGTTCTGCCGGCGGTTGGGAATGCCATCTTCGCCGCGACAGGCAAGCGCGTGCGAACACTGCCGCTGCAGAAGAGCGGGTTCAGCTTCGCCTAGGCAGTGGACAGTGATCAGCCGGGGGCGTAGGAGATGCGCCTTTCGGTTTGAACTACCCCTACCCCCGGAATCTGGCTGTGAATTCCTCTGCCTGGATAGGGACTTATACGCAAATAAATATCAGCAAAGGGCTTATAGGAAGTTCGGGGTCGTCAGTTTTCAGTTTGCAGCGAGCACAGGGTTAACATAAACTTCTCGAACCACCCGGTGCGGACCCGCATGCCGGGTGGTGTCGGAGGGGAGAGCAAAACATTGCTCCCCCTATCCGATTGAAGCTGCCGGGACGCTGGTCGGCGCAGTTTACGCCTTTGCCAGCGCCGGGGTTGCTGTTCCGAGTTTCTCGGCCAGCATCTCGTGGGCGTGGGCTAAGAACTCTTCCCTTGAGATCTTGCCGGCATCCACTTCGGCCAGGAGCGCCTTCTGCGCGGCGTATTCCTTGTTGACGATGCCTGCCTTCGACTGCAGCATGCGCCATGCCTTTCGCCGTTCTACGCAGAACATGACGAGCTGGCGGGAGAGCGCGCGGTACTCGATCTTTCCGTTCTCCTCGTACTTGATGTATACGCCGAAGTCGGGAATGAACGAGCGGTGCGCCGGGTCGAGGTAGCGGCGATAGACGACATCCTGCTGCGTAATGCGCACCAGCATGTTTTCGAGGTGGATCAGCTTCTCGGTCGCCTCGGGCTTGATCTTCTTGAGGTGGTTGCGGAAGCGGGCCTCCGTCGTGCACCAGTGCGCCACGGTGTAGCGCATGGTTTCGCCGGTCGATTTGATCTTTGTTTCGTACCAATCCTGATCAATCGACGGGTTGCCCTTTACATCGAGCGCTTCCTGGTAGCTCTCACCCTTGCGCGGATCAAAGACGAACTCCGGTACGCCGCGCGAGTCGCGCACGCGCTGCGCCTGGAAGAGCGCCATGTCGTCGGCCACACCGTGCTCCGGCTGGCAGGTGGTAAAAGCCTGCAGGAACATCGTTCCGCGATACTCGAGGCCATCGAGGATGGCGCGGTAGAGCTTCGGCGCGTTGGCCATGGAGACCTGCGCGACGAACGGCGATCCGTGTCCGCCGAGGAAGGTTTCGGCGACGGTCTTCTTCTCGGTGTTCTTGCCCTGCGTTGCCGAACCGAAGACATTCATGTCGTTGCCGCCCAGCATCGGTGTGGAGTCGGAGTTCTGTCCGCCGGTGTTGGAGTAGACCTGAGTGTCGAGCATCAGCGCCTTTACATTCGGGCGGTTCTGCAGGATCACCTTCGACATGTTCTGGTAGCCGATGTCGCCCATGCCGCCATCGCCGCCGACCACCCATACCTTGGGCAGTTCGATGATTTCCTGGTCGGTCATCAGCGCATCAGTGAAGTGCGTGAGCTCGTAATACTCGCGCTCCGAGATGCCCCTCGGCCCCACGGACATGGACCCGTCCGTGGGGGCCCCCGGCTTGCCTTCGGGGGCGAGGATCGCGTCGGTGAGGCGCTCGGGGATGACGGAACGGCGCGCGTGGTCGACGATGAAGCTCTCGCCCATCAGCCAGCCCACGGTGATGCCGTCTTGGAAGAGCGAGTTCATCCACGGATAGGGATGCGGGTTGTTCGGCGCGGTCGATCCGTATACGGTGTTGCAGCCCGTGTGCGCGGCCATTGCCATCACGCTCATGCCGTCGGCCAGGCGTCCGTCGACCGCCTGCAGGCTCTTGTGATTGAAGGCTTCGGTAAGCAGCACCGCCGCGATCGCTTCGACCAGTTGCGCATCGCTGATGGGGCCGTTGGCCTCTTCGTGGGCTGCGATGCGAGCCTTGGTGTCTTCCGGCTCTTCGCCGCCGAGGCCGAGGACAAGGTGCGCGATGGCCTGACGGAGTGTTGCGTACCCGGCAGGATTGGCGGCCTTGAGTGCTTCAAGCCTGGCGACGCCGCTCTTTTCGAGTTGACCAGCCTTGGCTACGAAGCGATCGGCCTTTGCGTAATAAACCGGCCGCATGTAAGCCTCGGTGACCGCGGCGATGGAGCGAAGCACGCTCTTCTCGCCGCAGCCCGCGCAGGCGCCGTCGCCGGCGACGAGCGCGTCGTAGTTGCGACGAACCATGAGCATGTTGCGCAGCGTGGCTGTCTTCGAGTCGGCGGGGTTCGCGGCGTTGAACAGGCCGAGGTACTTCTGAGAGGTGTCAGGCAACTGGTCGAGGAAGGCGGTGCCGGTCTCGTGCTCGGCGTTGACTTCTTCGGTCTCCTTCACCATCTTCAGCGCCTGGTGGTCGCCGCAAGCCGTGACGCAGGCCGCGCAGCCCTTGCAGAGATCGCTGACGAAGATGGAGAAGATGCCGCCGGAACCGGGTGCCTTGCGCTCGGGCGACGAGAAGATGGCGTTGACCTTCTGGTAGGCCATCGGGACCTTGTCGAGGATGTTGTAGAACTGAGCCTTTGCTTCCGCTGAAAAACCGTCGACCGACTCGGTGACTTCGCGGATGATCTTCGGCAGCGGCGTGCCCTGCTTCATCTCGGCGAGCATGCGCTGGCGGGTCTGCTTCTCGATCTCGGGCAGCTTTTCGAGCATCCTGGCGCGTTCGCCGCGATCGCCGACGTAGCGGGTGATGGCGGTGCGGAGCAGCGTGCTGAGGTCCTGTGAGGTGTTGGGCAGCGCGGTGTCAGGGCAGACGGAGATGCACTCCATGCACTGCGTGCAGTTCTCGGGGATGTAGAGCGGGGTTTCGCGGCGCGCGACGTACTTCGATGCTGTGTCGCCGGTTGCCGCGGCGATCACGCCCATGGAAGCGAGAGGGCTGGCCGGCTGATCGTAACCGTAATTGGAACGGAATTCCGCGTCGAACATGCTGATGCTCGCCACGGGAGGACGCTCGGGCTGTCCCGGTGGCGGCGGTGTCGAGCGGCATCCGCTGACCGCGCAGCTTTCGCCTTCGTGGGACTCGGCGAATGCCGGAACGGGCTCGAGGATCGGCAACAGGGCTTGTCCGCGGAGCGAGGAGTGGTCGGAGGCGCTCAGTTCGCCGATCTTGATCTCCTTGACATGCTCGAAACCCTGGGTCATGACCTCCATGTTGGAATTCACGACCGCTTCGCCGAGCTTGCCGAATTTCTTCACGTACTGCTTGCGGACGACTTCGCGGTACTGCTCGTGGGTGATGCCGAACTCCTGGAGGAGATTGCTGACGGCGAAGAAAGCGCCGAGGAATGCGTTGCCCTGCATGCGGAGCTGCAGATCGGCGCGATCGGTGGCCTTGCGCGCGATCTCGAAGCCGGGCAGGGTGAAGACGCGAATCTTCTTGTCGATGATCTGCTTGCGCGCCCACGGGGGCAGGTTCTCCCATGCGCGCTCGCCTTCTGCATCGGATTCCCAAACGAGGCTGCCGCCTTCCTGAATTCCGTCGAGCGGATTGCAGTGGGTGAAGGCCTTCGGGTCGCAGCAGAGAACGGTGGTGACGTGGCGCAGATCGCAATTGACGCGAATGCGCTCCTTGGCGGCCACCATGAAGTAGCTGGTCGGTGCACCCTTCTTTTCCGAGCCGTACTTCGGGTTGGCGCTGACGTGGATGACTTCCTTGGGATTGCCCTTTTCGTCGACCAGGCCGTCACGCTCGTAGAGCAGATCGTTGAGGTCGCCGAGGATGGCGCCGAGGTTTTTGCCGGTGGTGATGGCGCCCCATCCGCCGATGGAGTGGAAACGGACGGCGACAGCGCCCTCAGGAAGCAGCGACGGCATCTCGTCGGCGACCACGGCATAAGGATGATCGACGCCGAGCACGAAGAAGTTGGTGCCGCCGGACGCTGTCTTGCCGTCTTTGCGGGCGCGGCCGGCGGTGGCGTACTCGTACGCGCCGATGATGTGCTCCGGACGGAAGTCGCGCGAGCCGAGGCCGTAGCTGCCGTTGAAGATGCGGGGCAGTTCGTTGGGCGAGATTGCCGGCAGGCCTGCAGCGGCCGGGTGGCCTTCGTACTGGACTGCTTTTGAAAGGGCTGTGCGGATGTCGCGGCCCATGGGGTTGTCGCCGGACAACGGTTCGTCGGTGCGCTCGAGGATAATGACGTTCTTCTTGCCCTTGAGCGCGGCGACGACGGCGGCCTCGGGGAAGGGCCGGATGACGTTGAGGTGGATGGAGCCGACCTTGACGCCGCGGGTTTCGCGCAGGTAGTCGACAGCGGCTTCGATGTTTTCGGCAGCGGAGCCGAGCGCGACGAAGACGGTGTCGGTGTCGTCGCACCGATGTTGCGAGATGAGCCCGTAGCGGCGGCCGGTCAGAAGGGCGAAGTCTTCGTAGGCGTCTTCCAGGAATTTCAGAATCGGCTCGGCGAAGTTATTGCGCCGAGCGATCACGCCGTTCATGTAGTGTTCCTGGTTCTGCACCGGGCCGAGCAGGATGGGATTCGCCAGGTCCATCATCTTCGGGACGCGGCGGCGGGTGGGTCCAAACAGGACGCGCTGCGCCTCGGTCGGGCAATCGATCATGTCTTCCGGCGCGCCGAGGTATTCGCGGATCAGGTCCGACTCGTGCTTGTAGAAGGTGCGCTCGAGGTGGCTCGTCAGGAAACCATCCATGATGTTCATGCCCGGCGTGAGCGAGAGCTCGGTGACGCGGCGCAGGATGAGCGCCTGGTCGGCGGCCTGCTGTGCGTCCTTGCCGAAGAGCATGATCCAGCCGGTGTCGAGGGCGCCGTAGATGTCGTCGTGGCCGCAGTGCACGTTGAGGGCGTGCTTGGTGAGCGCGCGGGCGCCGACTTCGATCACCATCGTGGAGCCCTTTCCGGGCGCGTGGTAGTACTGCTCGACGCCGTAGACAACGCCCTGGCCGGAGGTGAAATTGACGACGCGCTTGCCGCAGACGGAGTGCGCGATGGCTCCGCCCTGGGCGGCATGTTCGCCCTCAGTCTCGATGGCGATTGTGTTGTGTCCGAAGACGTTAAGGTGGCCCTCAGCATAAGCCTGCTGGAAGAGCTCGCCGCCCTCCGTGGAGGGCGTAATGGGGTAGAAAACGCCGGCATCGGCGATGCGAGTCTCGGTGTGGTACGAGACGAGCTGGTTTCCGTTGGCTGTAACTCGAATGCCGGGATAGCGGGCGGCTTCCTTCATGTGTCCCTCCGTGCGTGGCCACCCCGTGGCCGAAGACCTGTCCACGGGGGCCCCGGTGATTTCTGCTTCGTACTCCGCGCGGGAGCTTCAATGCTTCGAACGCCTTCGAGTCGAGCCCATCGAAAGGCCGCAACGGATAGGTGCCAGGGCGCGGAATTTCGCAAATCCCTGTCGCAAATTGGTTTTCCGACCGCGATCAAGCTGCGGCATCGTTCCAATTCCCTTGTGAAAGCTTAATAGCCAGACTAGTCGTTCGCGAGTAACCCAAGGGGGAGTCGCCCGGAGTATCGGCCCATACATCAGTATGCACCCGGTATGCGAGACGGTGTATCAGGCTGTACCAGCCCGTGGGATACGCTTCAGAACAGGTCAGAGGGTACCCAAAACGGACCGAAGTCGCAGCCGGCACTATACTTGGACCGGTCGTAGAACCCTCTTGTGAACCCTGCTGGAAGGATCGAATGCCCGACGCCGTTCAGTCGTCTCCCGCCATGTACGCCATTTACCCCAGCCTTCGCGGACGCGCTGTACTGGTCACCGGCGGAGCCACGGGGATTGGGGCGGCGATTGTTGCCCATTTTGCCCGGCAGGGTGCGCGTGTGGCTTTCTTTGATGTCCAGGATGATCCGGCTGCTCAGTTAATAGATTTGCTGCGGGTGGAAGCCGATTTGCCGCTCTTCTTTCACTGCGACCTGACGAATGCCGGGGAGTTGCAGGCCGCGGTGAAGGAAGCGATTGCAGCGCTGGGCACGGTGGATGTGCTGGTGAACAACGCGGCGAACGATCAGCGGCACAGGATCGAAGATGTCACACCGGAGTTCTGGGAGCATTGCATGCAGCAGAACCTGAGGCATCACTTCTTCTGCATACAAGCGGTGCTGCCGGCGATGAAGGCGGCGGGGCGGGGAAGCATCATAAATATGTCTTCGATCTCGTGGATTATTCCTTCGACGGGCGTGCCGGTCTACATCGCTGCCAAGGCGGCGATCGTGGGGCTCACGCGGACCTTGGCGCATGAGCTCGGGCCGTCGGGGATTCGCGTGAACGCGGTGCTGCCCGGCGCCATTGCGACAGAGAAGCAGAAACGGCTGGTCTACACGCCGGAGTACAAGGCAGAGATCATGGCGCGCCAGGCGCTAAAGCGCGACATTTTGCCGGAGGACGTGGCGCGGCTGGTGCTATTCCTGGCGGCGGATGATTCGAGCGCGATTACAAACCAGAGCTACATCGTGGATGGGGGATGGGTGTGAACTGCGGAGTTCACAGTTCTGTGTTCGAAGTTCAAAGAACAGTGGGCAGTGGACAAGGAACAGGGAGCAGCAAACCGATGAACAGACGACTGCGGACGAAGCGGAGGTTTCTGCGAGGTTTGATTTTCACTTTTTGCATTGGGCTTGGCGTGAGCGGTTTTGCGGGTGCGCAGAGTTCCGCCTCATCTGATTCCCCGGTGCTGTCGCATGTAGCGCCGGATCGGAATGGCCCCGGACCGCGCTCGCAGCAATATGAAGGGGTTCAGAAGCACCTCGCGCGCGGCTGGAATACGTGGGACGTGCACAGCGTAACCACTTATGTGCTGCTGCCCGAAGGGCTGGCGATTCATGTTGGTATGAAGCACAACACAGGCGAATGGGGCGACGCCTATCTCGGCGATGCGCTGATCGGCCGTCTGGAGCCGGGTGCGGAAGTGGTCACGCCCGAGTTTCATTCGTGGGACGGAAGCTATACCGAACTCCGCGTCGACTGGAAGGGATATAGCTGGCGCGTCCAGTCGGCGCGTGACGGCGAGGATCTCGTTCTGCTGGTGACGCCGCTCCCGACGAAGCGGGCGCCCGCGCTGCCTCCCACCGTGGTCTTCTCGGTCAATTTTCTCTGGAACCGGCCTGGCGCGACCCTCAAGCACGGGAACTTTATCGAGGCACAGCCGGGTGGTTCAACGATACCGGTCTATTGCGCCTGTACGGACTCCGATGAGATCGGCACCAATGACGTGAACGCACCGATGGTCGGTTCCTTCTTTGCCGTTGATTTCACGAGACCCCTCGGCATCAGTACAGGAAAACGCCGCGAAGTTGCCAAGATCCAGTCGATTATTGAAGGACAAAAGGCGGCATATCAGAAGGCAATCTCTGCAAGTGGAGCGAATGCGCCGATCCTTGATGCGATCGAGACCACGCTCGGATGGGACACGATTTACGAGCCCGAGAAGCAGCGCGTCATCTCGCCCGTCAGCCGCGTGTGGTCCACCAACTGGGGTGGGTACGTGCTCTTTGACTGGGATACATTCTTCGCGGCCACAATGGCCTCCATCGGAAACAAGGATCTGGCTTACGCGAACGCGCTTGAGACGCTTCGCGAGGAGACGCCGCAGGGATTTGTGCCCAACTACGCGCGCGCCGGGAACTGGAAGAGCACGGATCGTTCTGAGCCGCCGGTCGGGGCCATCTCGGTGTTGGGCCTGTACCGCAAATTTCGTGACCGTTGGTTTATCAACGAAGCGTTTGAACCCCTGCTGCGCTGGAACCGATGGTGGAATGAACACCGGGAGATGCAGGGCTTTATTGTGCTTGGCAGCGACCCGGATAACCGGCCTGTAAATCTGGACGACACCTCGCGTGGAACCTGGCAGGGCGCGGTTTTCGAGTCGGGCCTCGACAACAGCCCGATGTACGACGGCACGTTCTATAATCCGCAGACGCATCTGCTGGAGTATGCAGATGTAGGCATGACCAGCCTGTACATCGCCGATTGCGATGCGCTGGCCGAGATCGCTGATGCACTGAGCAAGCCGGCCGAGGCGAAGGAACTGCGCGAGCGCGCTGCAAAGTATCGTGCGAGGCTGGCAACGTTGTGGGATGAGAAGAACGGGATATTCCTGAACAAGAATCTGCGGACTGGGGAATTCAGCACCCGGCTGTCGCCGACCAACTTCTATCCAATGCTGGCGAAGGCTGCCACGGCGGAGCAGGCAAGGACGATGATCGACAAGCATCTGCTGAACAAGGATGAGTTCTGGGGGCAGTGGATCATCCCATCAATCGCGTTCAACGACCCGGCTTTTCACGATCAGAATTACTGGCGCGGGCGGATCTGGGGGCCGATGAATTACCTGGTCTACCTGGGCCTCGAAAACTATCCGGACCCCGCCGTCCGCAAGGACTTTGCGCAGAAGTCGTACGAGCTGTTTCTGAAGGAGTGGCGCGCCAAAGGACACGTGCACGAGAACTACAACGCCATTCTCGGCACCGGCGACGACGTGCAGAACAGTGATCGCTTCTACCACTGGGGCGCGCTGTTGGGGTATGTCGAATATCTGGAGCGGACGAGCGAAGCGCATTGAGTTGGCGAGCAAGTTTCCTTCAGGGGCTAAAGCCTTCTTATTTTTGAGGCTTTTTCGGCACGGTTGAAGCCGTGCCCTGTTACAAGACCCGCGCGCAAAGAGTTTTCCGAAGCCTGTAAAGCCCTTCATTTGCCGGCCGTGTTCGGCGCAGTCAAAGTCGTGCCCTGACAAAAAGACCCATTCATGCAACTCGTTCCAGCTCGCGGCATCCATAAGACGAAACGGCAGAGAGCACACTGCTAGGCTGGCCCGATGCCTTAAGATTTCTCGGGGAGCGATTAGCCATGTTTTTTGCTTTGAAACAGCGCCGCCAGAGTCCTGTTGCGGCTTTTGCCATTGTGCTGCTTTTTGTTTTTTCAGCCGCAACATTCGTCATCACGCGTGCCCAGGCCCAGTCCCCGGAGGAGGCTGCGAAGATCGCGGTGAATCTCCCGCCGGAATCGCGTACTGTAATCGAACGGCTTTCGAGCTTACGTGAACTTCCGGATGGGCAGTGGAAGATGCATTCGGGCGACCTGGCCCATGGCGAAGCCGCCAACGTGGACGAGTCGGGCTGGGAGGCGATCAAGCCTGGTTCGAAAGCGCCGAATGACGGCGTGTGGTTCCGGCAGACATACACCGTTCCACCCACCCTGAACGGATACGACCTTACCGGCTCGCGGATATGGTTCCAGTTCCACGCGTACGCCAACGGGCCGATGCCGGAGATTCTCTACTTTAACGGCCGACGCGTGGCGATGGGCGACGATCTCGAGCCGGTGGTTCTGTTTGACGATGCGAAACCGGGCGACAAGGTGACTGTTGCGGTCAAGCTGCTGCACACGGTCGACACCAAGGGATTCGAGGGCGCGACGCTGAAGATCGAGTTTCCCGTGAATCGGCCCAACCCGGAAGATCTTCGCGTGGAGTTCCTTGTCGGGGCGCAGCTTGTGCCGTCGCTCGCACCGCATGGCGACCAGGGAGGCATGGGCATCCTGAATGGCGCGATTGCCGCGGTGAATTTGAAAGCGCTGGATGCGCATGACCAGGCGAAGTTCGACGAGAGCCTGAAGGCCGCGCACAGCAAGCTCGAAGGGCTGCTGCCGCTGATGCAGACGGCGACGTGGCACCTGACCGGCAACTCGCACATCGATGCCGCGTGGCTGTGGCCGTGGACGGAGACGGTGGACGTGGTAAAGCGCACTTTCGGCACGGCGCTGCAATTGATGTACGAGTACCCGCAGTACACCTACACGCAATCGGCCGCGGCGTACAACGAGTGGCTGGCCGAGAAGTATCCGGATATGAATGCCGAGATCAAGTCGCGCATTCAGGAAGGGCGCTGGGAGATTGTGGGCGGCATGTGGGTTGAGCCGGATCTGAATATGCCGGACGGCGAGTCGCTGGTGCGGCAACTTCTCGTGGGCAAGCGCTGGTACAAGCAGGCCTACGGCGTGGATGTGCGGATCGGCTGGAACCCGGATTCGTTTGGATACACATGGCAGCTTCCGCAGATCTACAAGAAGTCGGGCGTCGATTATTTCGTGACGCAGAAGATGACATGGAACGATACGAACCAACTTCCGTTCAAGCTGTTCTGGTGGGAATCGCCTGACGGCTCGAAGGTGCTGGCGTATTTTCCGCATGATTATGCCAATGACAACCTCAACCCGGTACGTCTCGCCAGGGATATGGTGCAGGCACGCGAGCGTGCCACCGGCCTGACCGACCTCATGGACCTCTACGGCATCGGCGACCACGGCGGCGGACCGACGCGGGCCATCCTCGACCAGGGCGTCCACTACGCAATGCCTGCTCAACCGCCCTACGTGCTTCCGCAGATGCCGTTCGGCACCGCGCAGAACTACTTCGATCACATTGAAGGACAGATCGCGACCGAAAGTCCCGAGTGGAACTACCGGTCGATTGCGAAGGGCTACACGCCCCCG